>Ga0310690_10003871_pt1 | contig 21910 bp, 16 predicted proteins | sample AusTroGonzalo_MG_2_FD_207661 | JGI IMG/M metagenome (GOLD analysis project Ga0310690, IMG submission 207661) | Bovine rumen microbial communities from tropical cattle in Woodstock, Queensland, Australia - Gonzalo_04 (v2) (version 2) | ecosystem: Host-associated > Mammals > Digestive system >... | reverse complement strand
TGGCTGGCAAGCCTTACTTCTCAGTAGCTTCAGGTGGTGGTACAGGCCGTACCCTGCATCCCGATAACATGGCCGCAGGTCCCGCTTCATACGGTATGACCGACACCATGGGTCGTATGCACTCAGATGCTCAGTTTGCAGGTTCTTCTTCAGTTCCCGCACACGTTGAGATGATGGGCTTCCTGGGTATCGGTAACAACCCGATGGTAGGTTGCTCAGTTGCTTGCGCCGTTGACGTAGCTCAGGCTCTCGCAGCTAAGAAGTGAGCCACTGGGGATGGTTCTCTTTGTCACCTTTTGACATAAGTTCCCTAATTAATAAAAAGCGTCTGGAAATCCTCCGGACGCTTTTTTCATAAGGTGACAAAGAGAACCGTCCCCAATGGCTCCTCCCTGTTGGGTCATTTTTTTGTTAGGATGAGTTGTAGTGTGGTGTGCGGGGTGACGCGGAAGCGGTTGTCAGGGCGGCGGGCAAGGAGCCAGATGATGTCCTGGCCGCAGGTTACCACAAGCTGCCTTTTACGCTCAGCGGTGCTGACTTTGCAGTCAGTGAGGTAGTCACTGACCAGCTTGCGCCCTTTCATTCCGAAGGGGATGAACCAGTCGCCGTCTTTCCAGGGCCTGATTTCAAGCGGTCCTTTAATAAGTGCGGCATCGAATGTAGCAACCGACGGGTCCTTTGATATGGGTGAGCCGGCCGGAACAGTGGTTATGGCCAGAGTATGTCCATCGGGTAATGCAACAGTCGTGTCAGGTTCAATGTTGACTGTAATGGGGGTAAACTCCGGGCAGGTTACAGGTGATACCGAGAATGAATCACGCTCCTTGATTACCTGATGTGTTGCCGAACAGAAACGAGTACCGGTTTGGGAGTCAAGTGATGCGGCAATGTCCGTAATCTGTGCGTCATTGAACCCAAGCGGGGAGAGTATCTCAAACAAAAGAGCCCGTATGGATGCCGTGTGCCTTAGTTTTTCAATGCTGATTGTTATAGTATCGCCGTCAGTGCTTACCACATTTTTGCAGGCCTGCTCAATGGCTTGAGCATAGAACGCAAATGCCTGCTGCAGGTGTTGGGCGGTAAGGTCAATTGAACCGTCTACGCTTGGATTGATACTGCGCATCATAGGCAACAGCTCCAAGCGTATCTTGTTGCGTGTATAATCGGTCTCAAGATTGGTGCTGTCTGTAATATATGCCTGGCCAATATCCTTTAGCCAGTCTTCAATCTCCTGCCTTGAGACGCAAAGCATGGGGCGGATGATATGCCCGTTGCGAGGCTTGATTCCCGTAAGACCCTTCAGGCCTGTGCCGCGTATGAGATTGAGCAGAACCGTCTCGACTGAGTCGTCACGGTGGTGGGCTATACAGACGGCGGCAGCGCCTTGCTGCTTCATGATACGCTCAAAGTCAGAGTAACGGAGCTCACGGGCGGCCATCTCGATTGAAATGCCGTGGTCGGCGGCGTACTGGCCGGTATCGTAATGGCAGACTTCCAAATCCACGCCAAGTTTTTTGCAGAGATCGGTCACGAACTTCTCATCCCGGTCACTCTCTGCGCCGCGAAGATGAAAATTGCAGTGAACGGCATGAACGCGGTAACCCAGGCGCATAAGCACCAGGAGCAGGGCGGTGCTGTCGGCACCTCCGCTCAGTCCCACAATCACATCGGCCCCGTCCTCAAGAAGCCTGTTGCTGTGGATATAGTCCCTGATTCTGTCCGTAAAAATCCTTTCCATCAGCGCAAAGGTACAAAAAGGGCACAATAGGGACGGTTCTATCTGTGCCCTTTTTCAGGCGAATTTAATGAGGGCACAGATAGAACCGTCCCTATTGTGCCCTTTTGTAGAGCTGGCGGGTGTTGTGGATGTTATGCCAGATGGTGTAGAAGCCGCCGGCTACTGATACCAGCGGATTCCAGAAGGTGTAACCCATCCAGATGCCGAACACGGTGTTCTTCTGGCCAAATGCCTGGCTTGCCTCAATCCGGCTGCCTGACCTGCGTCCCGTAATGCGTCCTGCCCAGAATTGGAATATACAGCACAGCATGGATACGAGTGCTACACCTATGAGTGTGAGTAAGCCGCAGCCACTGTGAACGATGGCGCGGGTACTCATGAGTATGGCTATGGTGAGCGATACGCTCCAAAGATAGAAACTCAGGTTCATTTTTGAAGCCACCCAGTTATGGAATCCGGGCATGAGCCAGCGAACCGCCCAGGCAGTGAGGCAGGGTAGGATGAGCAGCGGGAATACCTTGGCCAGAATGCGCAGGAATGCTGTCACAAATGTTATGCCGGCCTGCGGATAGAGCAGAGGTACGGTGAGCGGCACTATTATGGATACGGCAAGGTTGATGATGATGGTGTACATGACCACCTGTGCCATATCACCTCCCAACTTTCCGGTTACCACGGCACAGGCTGTGGCAGTAGGGCAGATCATGCAAAGCATGGCCGATTCAAACAGGATGCGGTGAGAGATTATCCACGCTGCTGCATGCGTCGTGCTGTGCATGGCCCAGATTACCGTGAAGCTAAGCGAAAGGAATACGATTATCTGGATGAGAAGGTTTCTCAGATGCCACCTCTTGAAGACCAGCTGACGCGGCTCTATGCGGCTGAAACTGATGAACAGCATCAGGAACAGCAGTATGGGCTGCGCTTTCCGGCAGATATACTCCAGTACGGGACCGGCAGTATGGAGGGACGGAATCTGCATATAGACAAGATATGCCCCGGCACCGGATATCATTCCGATAACCAGCATCCAATCCTTCAGAAATTTGAGAAACTTTCCTTTCATTTGTGCCGCGAAGATACTTTTTATTTGTGATTTACGTTTTAACTTAGCACACCAAAACACTGCACACAGATGAAACCGGCTCGTATATGGTCTGTCCTGATGACAATTCCGCTCATCCTGTCCTGTCAGGATGACTGGACGTTCAGTGCCGACGGCCGATATGAGCTTAGCTTCTCGGCTGATTCCGTAAGCCTGGATACCGTGTTTACGGGGGTGGCATCGGTTTCAAAGACACTCATGATCTATAACCCTAATTCTGAAGGATTGCGGTTTGATGCCATTCTGGCCGGCGGTGTCTACAGCCCGTTCCGTATCAATATGGACGGTGAGGGTGGCACTCAGATTGCGGACCTGGAGATACCGGGCGGTGACAGCCTGTTCTGTTTCGTGTCAGTGAACATTCCGGAGTCTGGCAATGCCGATATGTTCCAGGCCCTTGATTCCATCAGATTCGTACTGGAGAGCGGAAATATCCAGTCTGTAAGACTGTCTGCATGCGGATTTAATGCCGTACGCCTGCGTGGACTGCGCATAGAGCATGATACTGTTCTTTCCGCAAAACTGCCTTATCTGATTTATGACAGCCTGTATGTGGCTGATGGCGCCAACCTTACCATCGAGAAGGGCGCGCGTCTGTACTTCCACAGCGGCGCGGTGCTGGATGTGGCCGGAAAACTGACTGCTACAGGTGCGGCTGACAGCATGATCGTGATGCGCGGTGACCGCCTGGATGACTTGCTGCCGGATATTAAGTATGACCTGCTTAACGGCCAGTGGGGCGGCGTGAGATTCAGAGCCGGCAGTTATGGAAACGAACTGGATTACTGCGATATTCATGGAGGCGACTGGGGAATTAAGGCCGATAAGTCTGACCTGACGGATATGAAATTCAGCCTCAGGTCATCGATAATACATAATGTAAAAGGCAGCTGCATCGAAGCTACGGGTTGCAGGATAGAAGTGGGCAATTCACAGATTACCAACGGCGAAAAAGCCTGTGTGGATATCGCAGGCGGCCAGTCGGATTTTACCTTCTGCACGATTGCGGCATTCTCTCTTTGGGATGCGGCAGGCCAGGCAGTACTGCTGTCCGACAGGCGTGGTGACGATATGGCCCCGCTTATCGGCGCCACATTCCGTAACTGCATAATCACAGGCCGTCACAACATTGAGTTTGAGGTTGATGTGGAAGATTCCATACGCCAGAGTGCTCCTTACAGCGTAAGCAATTCATTGCTGATGGTACGTGACACAGCCGATACCCGTTTCCATGAGGTGGTGTTTGAAGATGTCAAATCAAAAGTGTTCGGCTCATACAATTTTGTTGACCGTACCGCGAGAGGATACAGCTCAATATTTGAATTGGATTCGCTGTCTCCGGCACGCGGTATTGCTGACAGCCTTTCTGTGATTTGGCCAGTGGATCTGAACGGTATTCCGAGACCTCCTGTAGGGGCCGATGCCGGTTGTTATCAGTATAAACCATAAATAATAAATCCTTGTTTTGAAACGACTTTTCCTTTTCCTGATTGTTTGCATTCTTTTCTCTGTCACGTTATGCTCACAGCATACAATGACAGTCATGTTTTGTAATGCCGAGAACCTTTTTGATCCTGAGGATGATCCTCTCAAGGATGATGATGCCTATACGCCTGACGGAGATTATCATTGGACCCGTTCCAGATACTGGAACAAGCTTGACGCCATTTCAAAGGTTATTGTGGCGGCCGATGAGGATCAGGCTCCCGCGCTTGTAGGACTGTGCGAGGTCGAGAACGATAACGTGCTCAAGGACCTGACGGCGCGCTCTGCACTTAAGAATGCGGGATACCGTTATGTCATGACCGACTCGCCTGACCGTCGCGGCATCGATGTGGCATTGCTTTACCGCCGCAGTTTCTTCCGTCTATTGGAATTCGAGTCACTGCAGGTAAACCTTTATAAGTATGGAGGGGGTGCTACAAGAGATATACTTCACGCTACCGGCGTGCTGGAGAATCTTGACACGCTTGACATATATGTCTGCCATTGGCCCAGCCGGTTGAGCGGGACAGAAGAGACCGAGCCGTTCAGGATGTGTGCCGCGAGCGTGGTAAGGGAGTCAGTTGACAGCATTTTCAGGGTACGCCGCAAACCGTATGTCATCATTATGGGTGACCTTAACGAGGGCCCTGATGACCCATCGGTCCGCGTGGGTATGAAGGCTCATCCTTATTCACGTGGTTCAAACCTTAACGACAGGGAGCTGGTTACCCTGATGGATCCGTTTGACGACGGCAGCTACAAGTATGAGGGCTCATGGGACAAGTATGACCAGTTCATCGTATCGGCATCATTCCTGAACGGGCTGGGCTGTACTGAGATGCTGGACGCGGGTATTATGCGCCTGCCTTTCCTTCTGGCCGATGATGACAACTACGGCGGTGTGAAACCGTTCAGGACCTATAACGGGCGGCGCTACCAAGGCGGTTATTCGGACCATCTGCCGGTCAAAATAAGCATAGGTTTCTGATTTTGCAGGATGCTTTGTGAGTTTAACTCAGGTTTGATATCGGGATATTAAATATAAAGGCTATATTTGGGGACTTTTTCCAATAACGAATTATTAACCTAAAAAATAGAATATGAAAAGTATGAGATCATTTTTTGCCGTAGCAGCAGCTCTGGCTGTGATTCCGGCAATGGCACAGAAATCAATTCCTCTGGTTTACGATCAGGAGTTTACAGGAGCCAGTTATCCCGCTCCGGCTTTCCCCACTGTTGATGAGGCCACAAGTCTGGAGACTCTGCCCAACCCGTTTGAGTTCTCAAACAGCAAGAAGCAGGTCAAGAAGTTCAAGGATTGGGAGAAGCGTCGTGCCGAGATCGTCCGCGAGCTCCAGCACTACGAGATAGGTGAGAAGCCTATGGTTGACAAGAAGGATATAGAGGCATCTATTGAGAATGGAACTCTTACCGTAAAGGTTACCCGTAACGGTGAGTCTCTGACTCTTACAGCCAAGATAACCTATCCTGAGGGTGACGGCCCGTTCCCATTGATGATAGGTGCATCAAACAATGCCCTGCCGCGTCAGTTCTTCAGTGAGCGTAAGATTGCTCAGATGAACTTCAGCGAGCGTCAGGTAAACAGCTACTCACAGATGGGTGGCTTTGGTGGCGGCGGCCAGAGAAAGGACCGTGGCGACTATGATTTTGACCGTCTCTATCCCGAGCTTGTTGACAACGGTGCTTACTCAGAGTGGGCATGGGGTGTCAGCCGCCTCATCGATGGTCTGGAGATCGTAGGTCAGGAGGCCAGCAAGATCGATATGAAGCACATCGGTATCACCGGTTGCTCATACGCTGGTAAGATGGCTCTTTGGTCAGGTGCTATGGATGAGCGTATCGCTCTGACAATCGCTCAGGAGCCCGGTGGCGGTGGCGCAGCTGCATGGCGCGTATCACAGACCCTGGGTAATGTAGAAAATCTGGGTAACACCGATGACCATTGGTTCCTGAAATCAATGTGGGACTGGAAGGAAGACAACGTATCAAAGCTTCCGTATGACCACCATGAGCTCTGCGCTCTGGTTTGCCCGCGTGCCCTCCTGGTACTTGGCAACACCGATTTCGAGTGGCTGGCCGATGAGGCTGGTTACGTGTCATGCGCAGCTGCCCGCGAGGTATGGAAGAAGTTCGGAATCGAGGACCGCATGGGCTTCTCAATTGAGGGCAAGCACGGTCACTGCCAGCTCCCCCAGAGCCAGTATCCCGAGGTTGAGGCATTCATTGACAGATTCCTGCTGGGCAAGGATGTTGATACCAACAATGTCCTGCACGTGAACGATGTCCTCGAAGACAAAGAGGTGCAAAAGTGGATCCCCTGGGCACAGACAGGTTTCAAATAAGCCAATTGGGGTCAGACCCCTTTTGTATCATTTTATGAGGATGGTGTAAAAGCCATCCTCTTTTTTTGTACTTTTGCAGTCCAAAAAATAGGCTATGAATACTATCTGGATAGTTTTACCCATTTTATGTCTGCTGATGTTTGACCTGGGTCTTACGCTCAGGTTTGAGGATTTCGGCAAAGTGTTCCGCCATCCGTGGCCCATCGTGGTGGCCCTGTTCGGACAACTGGTCCTGCTGCCTCTGATAGCACTAGGACTGGCTTGGACGTTCAAGCTCACACCGGTGTTCTTTATCGGCTTAATCCTGATAGCATGCTGTCCGGGCGGAAGCTCATCGAACGTGTTCTCCAAGCTGGCCAATGGCGATGTTGCTCTGTCAGTGATTCTTACGGCGCTCAGCAGCATAATCACCTTGTTCACCATTCCGGTCATTATGAGCTGGGCTACACAGATGATAGGAGAGAGCGTGGGTATCACGCTTCCTGTGGGTAACCTGATCAAGCAGAACCTGCTGCTCATGTTGCTGCCTGTGTTGCTGGGAATAGGTATGCACTATGCATGGCCCAATGCGGCTTCCAAGACCGATAAGGTCCTCTCCAAGCTGGCATTCCCGCTGCTGATGGTGCTCATCACGGTATTCTACGTTCAGAATCATCGGACCATTCTGGATAATCTGGGCATTATTAGTATTTGCGTAACAGTTCTGATCCTGGTTGCTGTTTTCTGCTCATCGATGCTGTCACGCCTTGTGAAGAACAATTCACAGCAGCGCCGTACCGTAGTTATAGAGGTGGGTATGCAGAACGCCGCCCAAGCCATAGCCATTGCCACCAGCCCATTCATCTTCAACAGCGCCGAGATGGCTATCCCCGCCATCCTCTATTCGCTGATGATGAACATTGTCCTCCTTATCTACGTCTTTGCAATCCGCAAAAAATGATACAAAAGGGGTCTGACCCCAATTGGCTCCCCAATTGGCTCATTTTACGAAGATTGAGTAGGGCGTGGACTGAACGCCGTCAAGTGTAATCGCAGACCTTAGCAACGCGTCTATACGCTCGTTCTCGGCCTCCTTGTCAGCAATCAGTGCCTCCAGCTGCTCCTTATAGTTGTTGATGACATCTGCAGCCGCAGTGATGTTTTTCCTGAAGGTTATGGCGCTCAAGCCCAGCTCAACCAGCCCCACAGTTGCAGTAGCCTGATCTATTTTCAGTGACACGATATCATTCAGCGCCCCTTTTGCAGCCCTTATTATCTGAATGTTACGCTCACGGTGAGCCCGGAAGTCAATATCCCCCTGATCTGTTTCCAGACTGATGGAGCGATAGTTCTGTCCGTCAGTTGCCGTTACATATACGGCCGATGTATGATAGTCCACTCTGGCAGCGGCATCGGTCATGTGGTCATACGTTGAGACTGTAATGGGCCTGTATGAATTTATCCTGTTCTCTTTTGTCACCTTGGCATTATCCATACCAAGAAACAGCTCGATGCGCCGTTTTACGTTCTCGCAACGGATAAGGTAATCATCAATTACATCCACACCGCACTTGTTAGGTCTTTTCCATTCAATGAACTGACGCTGGAAACTCTCCACGGGCAGGGTATACGGCTCTGCATCAGCAATAGCTCCGGCATGACTGGACACTCCCTGAGCGCCGCCCGATACTGATGACCGCGGTGAGTTGGTCTTGCGGAGCATTAGGTCATGGAAGAGGTAAATACCGCTGCTGTTGTCTCCGCATTCAAGCCAGAACATAAGCTGCTTGCACTTCTTGATGGGCAGGGTGAAAGTGGTAGACTGCATATCGGAACTTATCTGATACTCCTGAAGCACCTCGCCGTCGCCGCCTATCTTAAGTTTCTCACGCTGGTGAATGTCGTGTGCTGGAGTATAGCTGGATACGGTGAACGTAAGCTCGTCATAGGCTCCATAGGTGTTGAAGGCGGCGCAAGCCACTTCATGCGCATCGCCGCCCGCTGCAAGCATAAGCAGGGAACCGAAAGGACATACAGCCGATATGGTCATGTTGCCTACGGTTCCGATCATAAGACTGGCACCCATGCCTGCAGCCACAACTGCCGCTCCGGCGCCTTCGCCTCCCATTCCGGCCTCAAGGTCAAAGTGTACCGATGTGCGCAGCGCAAATCCGCTGTAAACCCTTTTACCATCCAGATCAAAGTATTCTTTCTTTGTTGAACCGTCCAGGAAACGATACTTTAACGAGCTGGCTTTTTCGTTGTCCAGGTTTAAGCCGAATGTGGAATGATAAATGTATGGCTGACCAAGCGAGCAGAGTTCCTGTTCATCGGGCAGGTCAGGTATGGGATGGGGGAAGAGATTGTTCTCAACCGGCTCACCACGGTAGACCACTATATCGGCCACACCATAAGCGGGATGTTCCATAGAGACCATACCCCGTTCCTCAAAGGTGAGCTTATGACACTTATATATAGGTACGACATAATCTTTGTTGGGGTTGGTGGCAATGAGAGGCATATTGAACACTATCCGGTCATCGGCATAAATCCTCAAGGTGTCATTCTTCAGGACACCGCATTTGCTCACCCAGCCGGAGGTGAAACTGATATAGTCAAACTCGCCTCCCAGATTGAAGTGGACGCGGGAACGGGTGTTGTCATTCATGATACTGGTCGATGAGTATAGTATGAAGCCTTCATTGAACCTGGTACCGCCCATGGAGAAGGTTACATGCGATGATTTTCCGTCAAACAGGTTTTCCTCCATGTTCTTGCCGGTCATGGCATGCGGCGGTATGTTGGAGATGAGCTTGCAGACATCGGGCAGACTCTTTAGACGAGGGTCTGCAATAGCATCGGCGTCAGACTGTTGCACTATGGATGGTTCCTGACCTGCAGGATATACTACCATATCAGCGACTGCAAGTATGCTGCTGCCGGTGGTCTGCTCACTTTCTATGCGCAACTGACGGCAGCCTTCAATATCCAGCTTCACCTGCTGGGAAAGGTCACCCTCCTTGAACTCCTCTTCATATATTGTCTTGCCATCGGCAATTATGGTTATCCATCCGCTTGAACCTGAACCGGCTTCAAGGTCCTTCATACCAGCAACCATGCTCAGAGTCTTGAATTTGCCGTCAAGATTGAACAGCGTGGTTGCCCTTCCGTTACCTACAAGACGCTGATATGCATTCATTATCAAGCCCGTGTTATAGGTCTTGCCTGCAATACTGAGGGATCTGACTTTGTCTTCGCTGTATGATGATACGCATGTATGATAATTATCTACATAATATGGACGCAATTCGGATACCAGGTGTACAGGCTTGTCGCCTTTGACAGTAGAAGTTGAAGCCTTTAAAACGGGAGTCTGCCCTTTGGTCCACAACGTGGGTTCAGCAAAACCAAAGTTGATTTCACCTTTTACCTGCTCAAAACGCAGTACATCCACATCGGTTACATCAAGTGTCATGACAGTAGGGATGGAATGGTATTGCACCACCTTGTCAAGTAGGTTCTTTCCATCGCCCTGTATTACAAGTACACCGCTTGTGTTGGCGTTGGCATACGAATATGTGGTTCCAAGTATAAATTGCAGGGTACTGTATTTCTTACCCAGCTTAAACTCAACATAACCTTGCTTTCTGTCATCTGACGTACCGGACTGGTAGTGGATGGCGAATCCTTGCCTGTAAGTTACGCCGCCCATCGTCGTATTGAAGTTTGAGCTGTTTGCAAAGGTGCTGTAGTTGTTCTCCTTGATGGGTTTCAGAGTGTGAAGATAGGTGCCGTTCTGGGCACGTACGCCTGAGGCCACTAAACAGGCCAACAGAACCAAGAAATATCTTTTCATTGTTCTCAAAAGCAATATTGGATTAATTATAAAGGCTTTGCAAGATAACATTAAACATATGAAGTACCAAAATTTTTGCGGGAATTATCGTATTTTCGCACTATGATAAAGGAGCTGACATCGTTGAGGTTCATCCTTATCCTGGTGATATTCTTTCATCATGCCCTGCCGTCTTATCCGGGTGGGGGCGATATGGGCGTGGCCTGTTTCTTTGTGCTGAGCGGTTTCTGTTATGCGCTTGGCTATGGCAGTAAAGTGAAGGCGGCCGATTTCAACTACCGCGGTTTCATAAAGAGCAGACTGGCCAGGTTCTATCCTCTGCATTGGATTACGTTGCTGATAGCAATCCCCATATCATTGCATGTGGGACTGGGGTGGAAGAACGGTGTCATTTTGGGGATCAACGGACTGCTCCTGCAGAGCTGGATTCCGTTGTCATCGGTCTATTACTCATTCAACGGGGTCTCCTGGTTCCTGTCCGATATGGTATTTCTGGTTGCGGTTTTCCCGTTCCTGTCCAGACTGCTTGATTCAGGATCCAGACGATGGCTGTTCATAATCCCGGCTGTGGTAGTTTACTTCATTCTTTGCATAGGGACTCCGGCAGACCTGAGGAATGCGATTCTTTACGTCAATCCCGTGGTGCGCCTGTGTGATTTCGCGGTAGGCATTTTGGCGGGAATGTGGTATCTGAGACTGAAGGACAATGTTTTTGTAACCGAGTCCGTACAAAGGCATAAGGTGCTTCTGAGAATAGTATCCGCAGCTTCACTCCTGGTGCTCCTCTTCATGTCGGTATTTATCCCCGAGCAGTACACCTTGATGGCCTTCATGTTCTGGCCCGCCGCTGTGTTGATGCTCATCTGCGTCTCCCTGAATCCCGGAGGCCTTCTCTCAGCCCCGCTGCTCCAGCGCCTGGGTCAAATCAGCTTCCCCTTCTACATGATCCACCAGCTCGTCATCCGCTACCTGAATCTCCTTTCGGATAAGGTTGTTATTGATCTGAATCGGGTAGCGTTGGTTCTCATAGCACTTTTTGTTTCTATCGTCTTTTCTTTCCTGTTAGATAAATACGTTATACACCTGCGTAAATAACGTACGTACAAACGTATTGGGGCGAAGCGAGTATGCGAGCGAGATGGCCCGGAGGGCCACCGTTTGCGTTAGCAAACTAAAAAAAGCCGCCTCAGGCGCTATAAAAAACAAGAGGTCATCGAGACCTCTTGTTTTTTGTAGCGCCTACGGGAATCGAACCCGTATGCCAAGATTGAGAATCTTGTATCCTAACCGTTAGATGAAAGCGCCATGCGGTTACGTTATGTCTGCTTAGGAGCGCGGAAGCTGGGGGATTCGAACCCCCGGTACGGTTACCCGTACGGCAGTTTAGCAAACTGCTGGTTTCAGCCACTCACCCAAACTTCCCTGGGAACCGTTGTCCGGAATCCTTAAGCGGGCACAAAGGTAATGTGCAGTTTTGAGTTCTGCAAGTTTTATGACGATTAATTTTGAAAAAACAACAAACCCGCATAATAATCGTTATCTTTACAAGACAAAAGCAGATTTCATGTCACAGGACGGCTCTCCTAAACTCCCGCGTGGATGTAGGTTTATTGATTTTCCCAAGTTCCAGGATGAACGTGGAGCTCTCTCGTTTGCAGAGAGTGTAAATCATATTCCGTTCCATATAGAGCGGGTTTTCTGGATGAACGGTATCCCTGAAGGCAAGACACGCGGTGGCCACTCCCATATTGAGGCTTCGCAGGTGCTGATACCTGTTACCGGCAGTTTCCGCCTTCTCATTGACGACGGAACCGACAAGGCCGATGTACTCATGGATTCATCATCCAGGGGTATCCTGCTGCCGCCAGGCACCTGGTGTGAGCTAAGTGATTTTGCACCGGGCTCATCGGTCATGGTGCTGTCATCTCATACTTTCGATGCAAAGGATTATGTGACTGATTATCCTGAACTAAGCGATAATAATGTCGTAGCTGTACAGTATGTGCCCGCACACAGAGAGTTGTGGAACAGGTTTGTCAAGAGCTCCAAGAACGGCACTTTCCTGTTTGACAGGAGTTACATGGATTATCACAGTGACCGGTTCACTGATTGCTCACTCATGTTCTATAAGAAGGGCTCGCTTCTGGCTATGCTCCCTGCCAACTGGCTCAAGGATGAGAAAACCGTACAGTCGCACGGAGGTCTTACGTATGGCGGCCTGATTACAGGTTCCAATTTCACTGCCGAGAATGCACTTGAGGTGTTCAGTTGTGCCATCGAGTGGATGAAAAAGAATTTGGGAGCCCAGCGATGGATTTACAAGCCCATTCCTTATATATACAGCACACTTCCGTCCGATGAGGACCTCTACGCTCTTTCGCGCAACGGTGCAACCATCAAGAAGCGTGAGATAAGTTCCATAGTGGATCTTTCAAAGCGCATTCCGATGAGCACTCTTCGCAAACGAGGGTTCAAAAAAGCCACCAAGAACGGTCTTACCATAGAGGAGGGTAACTTTAATGGTGACATTGAGGTTTACTGGAACATGCTGACTGAACTGCTTAAGGAAAAATACTCATCACATCCAGTGCATACCCTTGAAGAGATCAAACTGCTTCAGAGCCGATTCCCCGATAACATCAGACTCTTTGTAGCAAGGGCTGGTCAGGAGATAGTTGCCGGTACGCTGGTGTATGATACCGGTACAGTGGCTAAAACGCAATACATAGCATCATCGGCCCAGGGACGTGCATCGGGAGCGCTCGACATGCTTTTCAGCACCATGATGGACGATATCTTCAAGGATCACCGATACATTGATTATGGTACGTCGACCTTGATGGGGAGCAACAACCTTAATGAGGGGCTCATCTCACAGAAAGAGGGCTTTGGCGCTCGTGCCGTAGTTTACGACACTTACGAACTTCTTTTCTGATACCTACTCGTGGTGGTAGGGGAGATTGTTGAGGATGGAGAAGGCGCGGTAGAGCTGCTCCACGAAGATGAGGCGTACCATCTGGTGCGAGAAAGTCATCTTTGACAGGGAGAGGCGGCCCGGAACGCGGGCATAGACATCGGGCGAGAATCCGTACGGACCTCCTATGATGAATACCAGGCGCTTGGTTGACTGAGCCATACGCTTTTCGAGCCACTGAGCCATCTCAGGCGAAGTCATTTCACGTCCCTTGTCATCCAACAGATAAACGTCGTCAGAGGGTTGCAGAAGCTTGATGATCTGTTCTCCTTCACGGACTTTCTGAACCTGCTCTTCCATGTTCTTGGTGTTCTTGAGATCGGGGATGACCTGGATCTCGAACTGGCCGAAATGGGTCAGGCGTTCAGTGTATTGGGTTATGCCCGATACAAGCCACGGCTGGTCGGTCTTACCTACAACTATCAGAAGGATTTTCATTTACAGATTTGTTTACAGCACGAAGATACAATCAATCGCTGTGATTTTGGATGTTTGGAGGATATTTGTTAAGTTTGCGAGACTTTTTGCCAAGAAAACGTTCGAACAAGTATGTACGAGAGTCTGCAACAGTTGAATACGCTTACCATCAACTTCAACAGGACGGGAAACTGGCTGTTGGTGCTGTTCATGGCTGTCGTCATGTATGGCGTGGCACTGGGTTTGAAGCCCCAGTTCTTCAGGGGTGTGTTCAACCGTCCGCGCGGAATGTTCATAGGCTTGATATGTCAATGGCTGATCCTGCCGCTCGTAACCTTCCTGCTTTGCGTGTTGTTCCACAATTTTGTTCCGCCCATGGTTGCCATGGGTATGATTCTTGTGGCCTCATGTCCGGGCGGCGCTGTGTCAAATTTCATGACATCCTACGGCAAGGGAAACGCTGAACTGTCTGTGCTGATGAGCACCATAACAACTCTCGGCGCTCCCATCTTCACTCCCATAAACTACGCTATCTGGGGTGGCCTTTACACCAAGTACATGGACGCATCGGCCCGGGAGGTGCTGCGTACGCTTCAGGTTCCGCCGTTGCAGATTGCACTTACGGTCATCGTAATAATTGGTATTCCCCTTCTGCTGGGCTACATCACGGTCAAACTGGCACCCAGGGCTGCCGAGAAACTCAAGGAGATCATGCGTTATGCATCGATCGTTATATTCCTGAGCGTGGCCGGAATGATGATTTCGCAGAACATCATCCTTTTCAAGGAGTTCATAGGTTTTATATTCATTATAGTTTTCATCCATAATCTGGTAGGTTTCGGTATAGGCTACACTGCTGCCTCGATAGGTAAGGTTCCTGTGAAGGACCGTCGCGCAGTGACGCTCGAGACCGGTATCCAGAATTCTGGATTGGGCCTTATCCTGCTGTTCAACACCGGAATATTCCCGCCGGAGATTGCCAAGGGCGGAATGGTGTTCGTGACCGCATGGTGGGGCGTTTGGCATATCATATCGGGCCTTCTGCTGGGAACAGCGTTCCGCTTTTCGGCCTTTGATACGACGGGCCTGAAATTTTGGCGTAAAGAGAAATGAAGCAGCATATACAGGATAAAGACTGGTTTTACACGTTCCTGAGATATTTTGTAGACTGGTCAGTACGTAGTTCATTCAGAAAGTACCAGATTGAGAATATCGAGAACCTTCCTAAAGAGGGTAGCGTCATCTGGGCATCGAATCATACCAACGCACTGATGGATCCTATGGTGATGCTGCCGGCCAACAAGATCCGCAAGGTTTTTGTGGCCAGGGCCGATATCTTCAAGAAGAACTGGGCAAAAAGGGTGCTATATTTCCTGAGAGTGATGCCTATCTACCGCATCCGTGACGGAATAAATGCCGTAAAGCATAATGACGAGGCCATAGATCAGGCTACCGGCGTGATTATGGACGGAGTTCCGTTCATCATCTTCCCGGAGGCTACCCATAGGGCAAAGCATTCGCTGCTGAAACTCTCCAAAGGCATATTCCATATAGCCGAGAACGCCATTGAGAAATCAAACGGCAAGCCTGTATATATCCAGCCGATAGGCGTGGAGTACAGTGACTATTTCCGTTTCCGCAACAAGGTTCTGGTCAGGTTCGGTAAGCCCATCAACGTGAACAGGTTCCTTGAGGAGCACAGTGACGAGCCTGCTCCCGTTGCCATGCTTCAGATGCGCGGCATTCTGACCGAGGCGCTTGCCAAGGAGATTGTCTACATCCCTGATGATGAGGATTACGATGCCATCTGGGAGTACGCCAAGCTTAAGGCCGATAACAGGGAATACTTCAAGAAGACCCTTGCGGAGATTGAATCCAGGGAGGGACATAAACTCAAAGGACTGCTTAAGATTCAGGCTGTCGACAAGCAGGCTGTGGCCGAGGCCCTGGAGATGAAGGAAAAGAATCCTGACGAGGCCCGTGCGCTGTTCTCAAAAGTTGACGCGTTGCGTGTATGGAGAATACAGAACGGCATATCGGTCTATTCAATCGCTAATGAAAAGAGCTGGTGGCAGTTGCTGCTGAAATCATTGGTTGCGTTGCTGGGCCTTCCGTATTACTGTTTCTGCGCTATAGTAGGCTTGATCAAGTGGGTTCCCATAGTTTTGATACTCAGGGGTGTGAAGGATGACGCTTTCTATAACACCGCACGTTACGGAGTCCGTCTGGGACTTGCCATTCCGGCTCTGATAGTATGGGCGTTGGTATATTTCCTGATATTCAGATGGCAGATTGCAGCAATTCTGCTTGTGCTGTCACTGCCTTCGCTCAAGTTCCTGTATGATTTCGGTGAGTTTTTCCGCCGTTATTTCTCAGATATAAGGTGGAAATTCAGTAAGAAGCACGCACCCAAGTTATAATCCTGAATAGAAATCAAGATACCGTTGCGCCACTTTGATGTAATCATGGTGGCGCTTTATGTATTCAACTGATTGGCGCTTAAGCTCGGGGATGCGCTCCGGGTGCAGAATGAGCTGCTCCAGTTCATCATAAACGCTTTGCTCATTGGGCTGTACGTTGATTATGGGACGCAGTTCATTCTCATTCAGTATCTCATAGTTTTCAGGCTCGCCGCCTCCTATTACTATTATGCCTTTTGACATTGCCAGCAGGGAGTTCATGGCTGGGGTGTAGCCGTACAGCTGGTCCAGAATGGCGTCACTGCCGTCCATCATGCGCTGGTACTCGTCAAACGGTATGCCCTCGGCAACCTTGAGTTCAAGTTTGTCAGGATATTTTTCCTTGAGTCTGCGGGCGGCACTGAGCATTATGTCTGTGCCTTTGTATGCCGAACGTCCCCGGCTTATACCTACAAACAGGCGTAACGGGCCTCCGTAGAATGAAGTGTGATAGATACCGGGCATGACTATCGGGTAGGGAATGAACCGCATCTTGTCGCGTAACTCTACTACCTGGTTGTATGTTGCCCAATACTCATAAAGGCCTGCCGCTATACCGTCACAATCGGCTGCAATGGCCTGGTTGAGCGTTTGCTTGGGCGTTCCTATCCATTCGTTGCGGTAAAGAAGGGCTTCATGGTCGGTGCGTAACTCAGTGCCGAAATTGAAGTCACTGTACCTGAGCGGTTTGATTTCAGTGTTGATCTTTGCCCAATAGTAGTCTATGCCGAATGCTCCCATGACTATCTTGCGGTTATGACGGCGCAGGTAGCGGTAGAAGGGCATTATGCGCTCAGCTTTGAGTTCAAGGAATACGGGATTGATGAGCTGGACTACGTCATAGCCGCGCATCCGTGGCAGGGCCTTGAACAGTCTCCACAGGAATGACAGGCGGCCCATGCGGCTCTCACGGTCACGGTGAAGGTCTATGTCGCGGGGATAGTTCTTCCAGCCGTCACCGTCGCTGGCTACGGTAACCTGATGTCCCAGCTCTCTGAGCCCTTTGGCCAGGGTGTTATGCACGTTGCTGTATTCACCAAGCAGCAGTATCTTCATATCGCCTTCTTTTTGTTTTTACCCACTGCCCGGACTGCGATTCTCCATGCTCCGCGCAGGCCCAGGGCGGTATATTGCTCCAGGAACCATCCAGCCATTCTGCCGCCGGTTTCTTTCCCGAAATTGTCCTGGATGAATTGCCTGCACTGAAGTGATGCTTTCCTGTCACCTTCATACAAGAGGCGGCCGCTCAATATGTATGTGCGCAGCATAAGCGCCTTGCGGCAACGTGCCGCCTCTTGCGCACCGGCATTGCGAATGCAGTCGTTTACCTGTCCGATGGCCTCCAGCTGCAGGTTGTAGCGTGATCTGAAGTTGGAGCCGGTAAGACTGTCGGGATGGACATTAATGGTGTGGTATGTCTTGCCTGTGATCCATTCTATCCTGGGACTTGACATAAGCGCCCTTGCCCCCAGTTCCCAGTCATCCCAGACCTTACATGCCGTATTCCAGCCTCCTATCTCTTTCAGCCATGAGGTCCGGAATATCATGCTTTGGGTGCTGAACATGCCGTTGAGTATATGCAGGGCAGGGTCCGGAACGGGCTTGTAGACACGGGTGGTGGTCCGCTCCTCAACCTTCTGTCTGGTGGGGAAGAATACCATATCGGCCGATGTATCCCATTCGTGGGGCATGTCCTCGAACTCATCGTCAGAGTCAAAGAAATAGACCCAGGCTGTACGCACAAGTGAAAGGCCTCTGTTCCTGGCGGCCGCGGCACAGCGTTCCGGCTCGACGGCGAATGTTACGGTAGGATGGGTGGCGCACCAGTCTTCAAGGAAAGCCTGGGTACCGTCAGTACTGCCGTTGTCAACCACAATGATGCGGGCATCTCTCACGGGACTTTGCATGATGCTTCCCAGGGTGTGCTTAAGCAGCGCCTTGCGGTTATATGTAGGTATGACTATCGTAATATCCATATTCCCTTAATCATGTTGGTTAATATAGGAAACGGGTTGGATCCCTTATGGAACAGGTACCATCCGGCCTCCTTAAAACTGCGCCAAACGGCACCCGGCACTCCGTATATGTGCCTGAATGCCGCACCTTTGGTAATCTGCATGCATTTGTCAGTAAGGAATTTACTGCCGGTGGTAAACTGGTCAGTGCGAACGATCACCTGCGGAATATATTTTACATTCAGTCCTGCTTTGCGGGCATCGTGGATGAATACGTCTTCCTCGCCTGCGCACAGCAGCTGGCTGCCAAGTCCGAATCTTTCATCAAAGAACACGTTCCGGGACAGCACGCTTTCACGTCTCAGGGTTATCTCCTGGGAACAGACGTAGGGGACGGGGTATGGATGCAGCGGTTCACCCTGATATGTCTCTGCCTGGAATGTGATAATATCTGCATCCGGGTTCTGCAGCCATGCTTCCAGAATGGTGTCAATGTGTTGGGGCGTGTAGAGGTTGTCGTCATCGGCAATCAGACATATATCGGCGTCCGACATGCGCAGGGCGTTGTTCCGGTTTCTTGACAAACCCTTTCCTTCAAGGAATCCTATCGTGACATCCTGCCTGTAAACCAGCGGGGCCGGAACGTTGACCAGGCTTTTTGGGATGGTGTGCTGCACTGATATAATGTATCTTACACCGGCACGCTCGGGCAACAGCATGGCGGGCACCTTAAGGATGCCGTCATCAATGGTGCAGACCAATATGTCCAATGTCGGATTTTTTTTGCCCATCGGGTGTAACTTTCTCTGTATTAACCAAAACGCAAAAAAACAAATTTTATTTCTTACTGAAAGTAATTTTACGCGCGTTTTTACGTTATGATAACATGGGAATAATAGATCAGGACAAAAACGGTATTGAGGTTGAACGGAATTTGTTTGACAGGATACTCAAATATACCGGAGTATTCGGCAGCGTACAGGCTCTCTCCATACTTGTATCCCTGGTCCTGACAAAGGTCAAGTCCGTACTTCTGGGCCCTGCCGGCTATGGCATAACCGAGAGTCTGAACCGTACGGTTGACCTGGTCCGCAATTCCACCAACCTGGGTGTTGCCACCGTAGCCGTTCCTGAAATCTCACATTCTGCCGGTGACCCCGGGTCCGGCACACTCACAGAAAAGGTTATGCTTACCCGCAGCTGGGCTCTGCTTACGGCAGTCCTGGGCATGCTGGTATGCCTGATGCTTGCCCCGCTTTTGAGCAGTTGGGCTTTTGACGGCGATAAGGGTTATGCTTTAAACTTCATCATCCTTTCGCTGGCTGTGGCTGCAGCTGCTGTGACCGGTGGTGAGACAGCTATACTGAGAGGTACGGGGATGCTGCGTCAGATTGCCTTAAGCCAACTGCTGGGCGGAATCCTGTCACTCTGCATATCAGTTCCGCTATACTGGTTTTTCAATATCGGGGGAATAGTACCGGCACTGACACTGTCTGCATTGGGCAGCATGGCGGTTACATGCTTCTATTCATGCCGTGCTTTCCCATACAAGGCCTGTCCTTTCTCATGGAGTTTCCTTAAGAAAGGAACGGGAATGGTGGGCTTTGGCATATTCCTGACAATTGCCGCGTTCATGAACGCGTGGGCGTGGTCGTTCGTGGCCCGTTACCTGATGGGGCAGGGCGGATCGGAACTCACAGGTACCTACAGCGCCGGTTATATGCTTGTGACCTATCTTACTACGCTGCTGCTGTCAGTGACGGATTCTGAATACTATCCCAGACTGTCAGCCGTAAGTGACGACCCGGTCCAGGCTCATGCAATCATGAATAATCAGGCTTTGGCCATGTGCATGCTGGCAGCTCCGCTGGTAATCATTTTCATGGTGTGCATCCCGATACTGGTGTTCGTGGTTCTGGAGTACGATAAATTCCAACTGTCAATCAGCCTTGCTCAGATGGCTGTCATAGGGCTTTTCTTCAAAGCCGTATATCAGCCCATCGCATACATGGTCCTGGCACGATCGGATTCAAAGATATACCTGCTTCAGGAGACGCTCTGCTGTATATTGCTGATAGTATGCGTGCTTACCGGATATACATGGGGCGGAATAAGAGGACTGGGCATCTCATTCGCCGTATGGGAACTCTCTTATCTTATTATAGTGGTCATTGTAGGCAGACTGCGTTACGGATTCGTGATGTCTTCCAAGCTTGTAAGTAATTTTCTTATTCAGGGACTGCTGGTGGCAATGACGGCGGCAGGAGTCCTTTACGGCTCAGTGTGGGGTATGGTGCTCTGTGCGGTGGCCGGTCTGGCGTCTATCTTGCTGTCATTGCGTTTTTTCAGCAGGCACACTACGCTGCTGCCTAAAATAATATCAAGGCTTTTTCACGTTTTCTCTTGAACTATTCAAGGGAAATGGTTACTTTTGTCATTTGCGTGCAATGCGCGCGCGACTTTACTACGTACAAAAGTAACAAATATATCTATGGACGAATTATTGGGACTGGTAACTGCCAAGGCACAGGAATGGCTGGGCAGTTCATTTGACGAGAAGACACGTGAAGAAGTTAAGGCCCTCATGGCTAAAGAGGACAAGTCAGATCTGATAGACGCATTCTACAAGGATCTGGAGTTCGGTACAGGCGGACTGCGCGGTATCATGGGCGCAGGTACCAACCGCATGAATATCTATACTGTAGGTATGGCTACCCAGGGCCTGGCCAATTATCTGAACAAGAACTTCAAGGAGCGTAAGGAGATATCGGTCGTGGTAGGACATGACTGCCGTAACAACGGACGTCTGTTTGCCGAGACCGTAGCAAACATATTCAGCGCCAACGGCATCAAGGTCTATCTGTTTGATGACCTGCGCCCCACGCCTGAGGTATCATTCGCCATCCGTTATCTGGGCTGCCAGAGCGGCGTGAACGTGACCGCCAGCCACAACCCCCGCGAGTACAACGGCTACAAGGCATACTGGGAGGACGGCGCACAGGTGCTGGCTCCGCATGATACCGGCATAATCGACGAGGTTGCCAAGGTTAAGGTGGCCGATATCAAGTTCAAGGGTAATCCCGCTCTGATCCAGATTATCGGTGAGGAGGTTGACAAACCCTACCTGGATGCAATTGAGGGTATCTGCATCGACCCGGATCTGGTTAAGCGCAACAAGGATCTCTGCATCGTTTACACTCCGCTGCACGGATGCGGCCGCGTGATGATTCCGCGCTCTCTCAAGCAGTGGGGCTTTACCAATGTGAACTGCGTTCCCGAGCAGATGGTTCCGGACGGCAACTTCCCGACCGTAGTTTCACCCAACCCCGAATATCCCGAGGCTCTGACTATGGCTCTGGCTCTGGCCCGCAAGCTGAACGCCGACGTGGTTATGGCATCGGACCCCGACGCCGACCGTCTGGGTGTGGCCTGCCGCAACGACAAGGGTGAACTGACTCTGCTGAACGGTAACCAGACCGCAATGATTTTCCTCTACTACATCATAACACAGTACACCAAGCTGGGCAAGATGACCGGTAAGGAGTACATCGTAAAGACCATCGTAACCACTGAGGTCAT
>Ga0310690_10003869_pt1 | contig 21912 bp, 11 predicted proteins | sample AusTroGonzalo_MG_2_FD_207661 | JGI IMG/M metagenome (GOLD analysis project Ga0310690, IMG submission 207661) | Bovine rumen microbial communities from tropical cattle in Woodstock, Queensland, Australia - Gonzalo_04 (v2) (version 2) | ecosystem: Host-associated > Mammals > Digestive system >... | reverse complement strand
AACGCAAGTACCAGCAGGCGGCCATCATCCTCAACAACTCCTTCGTCATGCTTATCATCATGGCGGTGAGTTCCTTTGTGCTGGGCCAGATTTTCATGGTGCCGCTCCTCAAGCTCTTTGGCGCGAGTGACCAGCTTTTGCCGGTGGCTTCGAGCTATATGCGCATTATCTTGTGCGGTGCGATTTTCCAGACGATTGTGCCGGGCATGAACCACTTTATCCGCAGTATGGGCCACCCGAAAACGGCTATGACCCGTGTGATGATTGGTGCCGGCAGTAACGTGATTTTGGACTGGCTCTTCATCATGAAGCTCCACTGGGGCATCGAAGGTGCAGCCTGGGCGACCGTGTTGAGCCAGCTCATTGGCGGCCTTGCCGTGATGCAGTTCTTCATGAAAAAGACGACCCCGATCAAGGTCAACCGCCGCTTTATGAAACTCCGCCTCCCGTACGTGCGCAAGATCTTGATTTTGGGCCTCCCACCTAGCATTATGCAGATTAGCAACAGCCTTTTGAACGCGATTATGGCCCGCAGCCTCACGACTTATGGCGATTTGGACTTGCAAGTGGTGAATGGTATGGGCGGTGGCGACCAGGCGATTTCCGCTTTTGGCATTTTGATGAGTATCGTCTCGATTATCATCCTCCCGCTGATGGGATTTGTGACGGGTTCGCAGCCGATTATCGGGTACAATTATGGGGCGAGGTACAACAACCGCGTGCGTGATGCGCTCAAGTTCACTATGCTCTATGCACTGGCCTTTATCATCGTGGCGTGGCTCTTGGTGATGACGAATACGCTTTCGTTTGTGGCGCCGTTTGTGCCGAACGACAAGAACATGCAGGAACTTACTTGCAAGGCGCTCCGTACGTTCATTTGCATGATGCCGTTTGTGCCGCTTGGAATGGTGTCGGGTAACTTTTTCCAGGGGACGGGCAAGGCTTGGCGTTCGATGTTCCTGAACGCTTGCCGCCAGATCATCTTGCTGATTCCGTTCCTGTTGATTATGCCGCGATTCTTCGGGCTCCGAGGTGTGTTCATGGCGCAGCCCATCGCTGACTGCGTAACGGCATTCATCGCTATGATCATGCTCCGCGCCGAACTCAAGAAAATCCCAAGAATTTAACGCAATATGTCATGCCGGACACCGTTCCGGCATCACCTTACACGGTGTTCCTCGCGGAACACGATACTCCCTCAACGTCATCCTGACGCCGACGGCGGAAGGATCCAGTCGATGATCCGATCAAGAGTTAGCTGGATGCTTCGCTGCGCTCAGCATGACGAATGCGGGAACCGTATAAAAGGCGACCCCGGAATGAATCCGGGGTGACAGTCGGCAATGTCATGCCGGGCATATCCCGGCATCACCTTACACGGAGTTCCTGACGGAACACGTTTTTCTAAGCGGTGATGACCTGGTTTCTGCCGCAGTCCTTGGCGACGTACAGCAGCTTGTCGCTTTCGGCGATAAACTCGTTGATCTGCTCAATCGCAAAACCTTGGCGCGACGAAATCCCGATGGAAATCGTCACCGGAATAATCGTATCCTGCCACGAGAAAATGTGCTGCTCGATCGTCGTACGCAGCTTTTCGGCGCGCTTCTTCGCGTCGTCCGGCGAAATCCCGTTCATAAGGAGCAAAAACTCTTCACCGCCATATCGCGAAAGCAAGTCGGAATCGCGCTTCTCGTCGTTCAACAGACGCGCCACGTCCTTTAAAACCAAATCACCGCATTGGTGGCCCCAGGTGTCGTTCACGCGCTTGAAGTTATCCACGTCAATCATCATCACATGGACGAACGTATTGTTGCGTCGGGCGTACACGAGTTCCCCAGCCGAACGGTCCATAAATGCCTGGCGGTTCAAAAGCCCTGTCAGCGAATCCGTCGTGGCGGCTTCGTAAATTTCACGGCTGAACGCTTCTTCGCTCGGGTCCTTGTAGGCGACCTTCAAGACCATCTTGCCGATCTGGAGGCGGTTGTCGGAATCGAGAATCTGCTTGTGGATGAAATTACCGTCTACGAACGTGCCGTTGGTGCTGCCGAGGTCTTCGACCGTGACGCTGCTCCCGTCAAAAGAAAGGGCGCAGTGCCTACGGCTCACGAGTTCGTCTTCGAATCGGATGTCGGCGTCTTGGCCGCGACCGAGAACCACAGTCCCTCTTTCGAGAGGAATCTGCGCAAAATCGTTTTGCGGGTACAGGACTATCAAATGCGGATGGGTGACCATCTGTTCAAAACGGATGGTGTTGTCGTTGCTCATGATGGTCTCGTCTTCCATATCAAATCCTTTTTTTACAAATCAAATCTAAATATATGCGCAAGTATTTGATATATATCACATAAATTTTTTGTTACGAATTGAGGTTTGTAATTTTAAATTAACATACCTGTTGAAATGTTGTGATTTTACCTTGGATATACTAAACCTAAATTTTTTTTCACATATCTTTAAAAGAAAAAATTCCTTTTTCCTTTATAAAAAAGTAGATTTCGTGACGGTGTGGCTTTCAAGAAGGCCGGTCTTTTTGTTTGCCTCAGTGGCTTAAGAACACAAATGGAAAAAAATATGAAAGTAAGATATAACGCTTTGCAAAATTTTGCATTGATGCTAGTTCTGCTTCTCCTTGGAGCTCAGGGAGCATGGGCTAACTTGTGTTACCCGCAAAAAGCAACGATGGGTAATAATAATCCGGGTTGTACAGAGAAAGTCTGTTCGCCTACGATTCACTTTAAGCTTCCCGAAGGCTGGTCTACGGCTTATGTCGGCGTTGGTGGCGGTACTTTCCAAATTCCTAAGCCTGATGCTAATGGTTGGTCTACGTTCTCAATGGCCGATTCCAAGCTTGTCGGTACCAACAATGGTGCTGCGTTTTTCATTTCTAGCACAAAAGAATATAGTTGCTCGAATGGCAACTGCTTGACGAAGAATGGCGTCAATGTGAGCCCGCAGCAGCCTGAACTCGAAGGCTTCTCTTGCGCAACCTTTGGTGATAAGGATAGTGCAGAAGTCTGGATTATGGAACATCCGGATGTCAAAAAGGCTGGCAAGGTCTATGTTAAGTTGGATTCTGAGCCTGTAATCAAGGACTTTTACGTGTTCTTGCCGGATAATAAGACATGGAAAAGCTCCACTCCGATGATCTATGAAGATGGTCAGGATTACGAAATGTACGTCGGAAAGACTTGCGGCTGGTATTACAGACGCTATATCGACGTTCCTGAATTGCCGTCTGAAGTTTATATTCACAGAGATGACGATGATACGTACCCGTTCAAGGACGCGATTGGTAAAAACGGTGCATGGGAAGAAAGTTTGACACCTGAAGCTATTCCCTTAGCTTCCATGTTCACCATTTATGCAATGGAACCGGCTTATAATAATGCCCTCTACTTTGTTGCTGATGAAGACAAGGCAAAAGAACTTGTGGCTACCGATATGGGTTGGTATGTTGAAGCTCCCGATATTGCCGCAAATTGCGAATACAAGTTGGCTGCTAAGATTTACGATACTGATGCTAGCTTGCACCCGTCCTTCTCTTGCTATATTGATGGTGCCAGTGCTTCTAATGACGGTTGCCAGGCTACCACTGGTACTGCCGCTCAGGGAGTCGATAAGACTACGGCTCTTACTGCTATTAATAACTGCATTGGTGTTACTCCGGGTCTTGTCAAATCGACCTTGGATCCGGTTACGAAAAAGCCGGAGCTCTCGACTAAGGGTAAAACGTGCTTTATTGACGAAGCTTACTTTAACCAGTTGTTCAACTATACAAAGGGCGTAAACGAAAAGAGCTGCTTTGACATGCCCTTTACGCAGGCTTCCGATGGCAAGTGGGAATTCGATTCCGATTACTTCACTAGCCCAGGCCTTACAGTTGATGTTCAAGGTGGCTTCTATCCGGTAGAAGGTACTACCGACGCTATTATCCTTGCTGCAGACCCGACCCAGACTCCGGTTCCGGCGGCTCGTACCAAGCGTAAGGCTGAAGGTCCTGTTTACTATGGCGCAGCACTTCGTGAAATTGATCCGACTGAAGGTATGCCGGTTATCGACATTACTTGCAATGGCCCTGGTTGGGATGGTGGTCATAAGTGCGATGGACATTTTGGCGGTGGTACCGAAACTGAAGAATTCTTTGCTACAATAGATCCTTCCATCAAATGCGTCTTTGGTTGGTCTTGCCCCCAGGAAGCTCCTGCCAAGTGGCCGATGTATACGACTGGTACAGAAGAACTCAGCTCTGCAAATGGCGCAACTGCTCGTTGGACATCCGAAGAAGGTGATAAGTCCCTGAACGGTGGCCGTAACCAGCACTTCTGCTTCGAAGCAAATGCAAACTTCCGCTTCAAGCATGGTTTGAAGTTCAACTTCCGTGGTGACGACGACATTTGGGTGTTTATCGATAACAAGCTCGCTGTGGACCTTGGTGGTACTCACCTTGCTGCTCCGGGTTATGTGGATTTGGATAAGTTTATGCCGAATGCCAAGGTGGACTCTTCCTACGATATCGACATCTTCTTCTGCGACCGCCGTACGACGATGAGTAACGTGCGTATCAAGACGAACATGTATATCGAACAGTCCAATGGTATCGAAGAGTTCAAGGATAAGAACCATGCAGACTACTCCAAGAATGGCAACCTCCATTATGGTTTCTGCTATACGGAATCTGGTGATGGTTCTTGCGCTGCAGAAAAAAATCCGTCTCAGAAGGAAAAGAGATACTGTGACCAGGAAATTGTCGATGCTAACATTGACATTTCCTATGTGTTCACGACCGATAAGACGGGTATGGATGCTGGTGCAGTACTTATTTCTGCTGAAGACTTTAAGACTACTCCGAGACAGGCTGGTGGCGGTCTCGATGTGACGAATCCGGTGGATCCGATCATCAATACCGAAATCCTTAAGGGTTACTACAAGGGCGGTAGATACTACCTCATTGTTACGATTGGCACTAAGTCCCAGGCCATCGAAGTCAAGATTAGCGGCTCTCTTGGTGTTGCTAACCGTGATGCTGTTTCTGTTGATGAAGCTGGTAACCACAGCCTCGTGTATCCGTTCCAGAAGCAGATGATGGCCGCTGGTTTGGATTCCACGGGTTCTGTGAACGATGTTGATCAGTTGCTCCCGATTTATGTTGCTGAAATTCTCGATCCTTGCTCGAATCCGGCTACTTGCACCGACCCGCTCGAAATGCATGCAGCTGCTGAAGGTACTAAGTATAAGTTGATTTCTACTAATCCGAATGTCGCCTTCTTCGAAAAGGTGGACGGAAAGGTGAAGCCGATTGACTTTAGTAAGAAGGAACGTACGATTGGTGCTTCCGGTTTGGATACCGTCTATGCGACCATCGCTCAGGATGACCTCACTGCATCCGAAGAATTGGCATCTATCTATGTGAGCGGCAATGCTTCTCGTAAGGCCGATGTCATGTTCTACGCTCCGAAGCTTATCTTTGTGAAGAACGATACTTCGACCACTCAGATTTCTCAGGATCCGAAGGATTACAAGCGCATGACGGGCTCTTCTTATGAATTCTACCTCTTGGCTCTGAGGGGCGATAACTCTCCGTGCACGGAATGTAAGTTCACTTTGGAAGCTGGCTCTGACATGTCTCCGGGCTTGCGTATCCTCTCTGGTTTCCAGCTCGAAAATGGTCGTGCAAAGATTTACGTATCTTCTAGCATTGTTTACGAACGTGATAGAAATGGTCAAACGGCAACTCTCGATGTGGCTGGCCCGGCTAGCAAGTACACTAGAGCTAAGTACACCGAATTGCAGTTCCAGGAACCGCCTATTCCGATTCCGCAGTTTGCTGATATCTTTGACGTGCATGGTGAAAAGCCGTCTTCCGAATACAATGTTCCGACTCCGTACTTCAGCATGGAACAGGAATATCTTGACGGTATCGGTGACTCCATTGTGGTTTACTACCATCGTTCGTTCCACAGGGACTCCCTCCCGGATAAGATTGTCGTTAACTGGGCAGAAGATAGCCAGGATACGGTTGTCTTTGACCATGAAGCTATTGTTGCCGGTGCAACCTGCAACATTGGCGGAAAGGCTGATTCTTGCTTGAATAGAATTATCCTTAACGGCAAGCCGCTTTCCAAGTCTGTAAAGACGGGTGGCGCTGGTATGGTTAAGTCTCATGCAACGTACTGCCCCAAGTATAACTCTGACGGTAAGTGCGCTACGGACCTTGCTAAGGATTCTTCTGAAAGCGTTATCTATGACCGCATCGCTCCGGTTATTGTCTCTGCTAGAGCCATTACCGATACGGCATCGACGGGCTTGTCTCAGTTGAAGCTCTTGTTCTCTGAAAAGGCTATGAAGACGACTGCCGGTATGGCTGAAGGCGACAACCTGTATTCCTTCTACATCAATACGGGTAAGGAAGCTAAGTACCTCGACTTCATTAAGCTCGGTGCAGGTGCTTATGACCAGGCTTTGGATTCTAACTTGACGCTCCTCTATAGCCCGAAGTCGGACTTCCCGCAGGCTGGTGACTACATTCACGTGAGAGGCATCAATGGAATCGGTCTTATCATGGACCAGTCCGATTACAAGAAGGATCCGAGTGCCGACTCTATGCGTACCGCAGTGGCAACAATCGCCGGTGAAACCTCTACTACGGAATGGAACGTGATGACGGGTTACGATTCTAAGGATCGCTTGCCGTCTCCGTGGGTCTTGATTACTGGTGACGTGAGCGCTTACGCTGTAAGACTCGTGCCGGAAGCAAAGACCAGTGTTCCGCTTAGCCCGAGTGAAGCCGCTAAGCTCCCGGTTGTCGACGTCTTTACCTTCGACGCCAACAAGGACTTGAACGACTTTGCTAATTCGATCAAGGATGGTACCAATGGCGTTGCCGGTTATGGCTTTGTGCCGCATGGCTGGTATGTCAAGTCCGATATGGGCGCCTTGGTTGAATCCACTGACGAAATCTCTGAATACTTCGGCAAGGATGGCGGTGTTCATATGAGCGAAGTCTACTTCGACTATGAACTCGAATTCTTCACGAACCTCGGTGCCTTCGTTGCAAGCAAGACGGGCCGCGTCTACTGCGACGATAAGAAGAACTACGAACTCAACCATACTTACTACTTCGATGGTAAGGATTGCGTCAAGAGCCGTAAGAACTTCTACGTTGTGTGGAACATGAAGTCTAACGACAACCGTCTCGTGGGTGCTGGTGCTTACATTTCTAAGCTCAAGTCCTTCGTTCAGCTTGGACCTTACGGCAAGAAGAACAAGAACGACAAGTCTGAAATGTGGGGCGTTCGCCACGGTAACGGTAAGAGCACATTTGTTGTCAAGTAACAAGCAACTCTAACGTTTAAAAAGCCTCCCTTGCGGGAGGCTTTTTTATTATATTTCTGCACATGCGAAAGATTTTAATTGCAGCTTCTTTATGCGCTTTGGCTTACGCCGGATCGCCCACCGATATGGATTCTCTTTTCCGCGGTAACGAGTACAAGCCCGTTTTGAGCGCTTCGCTCCGCGATACGACGAGCAATTCTGCTGTTCCGGCCAAGGCTTCGGCCAAGAACGATAAGGCTGATGGATACTATGTGCTCCAGTTCGAAGCTGTCGGTGATTTTGATGCCGCTCAGAGACGCAAGGCTCAGCTTACTGCAAGTACGGGTTATACGATCCAGGTCGTCTTCGATACGCCGTTCTACAAGCTCCGTGGTGGTGGATGGACGAAGCGCAAGGTCGCCGAAGACAAGGCCCGCGAACTCTCCGCTTATAACATCAACGCGTTTGTCGTAAAGCTCCGCTAAAGCGCACCGCATACGTCACTGCGTGTGTGACGATGCTTAATGTCACCCCGGATTTATTCCGGGGTCGCCTTTTTTATACGGCCCCCGCATTCGTCATGCTGAGCGAAGCGAAGCATCCAGTCAACTTTTGATTGGATCATCGACTGGATCCTTCCGCCTTCGGCGTCAGGATGACGTTGAGGGAGTATCGTGTTCCGCGAGGAACACCGTGTAAGGAGATGCCGGCACAAGGCCGGCATGACAAATCGCAGGCGAAGACTGCTCCGGCCAGCATGACAATGCAAGCTGTCACCTCAACTAAGGTCGCTGAGCTTGGTTGGTGAGCCCAGTCGAACCATGCCGAAGCGCGGCCGGGGGCGCCTTTTAGAGCAATCCGAGGGTTTGCTTGAGGCCGTGTTCGTCCTGCTTGATCAGGGCGCGTTCTTCGGGCGAGACGTAAGCCATCTTGCGTTCACTGTCCGGCCTCTTGGAACGGTCCCTAGCCTTCACATCTTTATTCGTAAGTGAATAGAAGAACGGCCCCGTCTTAATAAACTGCTTCTGGTGTAGCGCCTGCTTGATGACCCCCGCCAAGAACGTATTCGTCTTGGCGTCAACCGGCTCGACGTGGTGCAACTCCAGAATTCTCTGCAACAACACTTCCCCGTGAATCGGGGACTCATGGTCCACATAGAACCTCAACTGCTCAATCAGCGATTCCGCAGAAACTTCCAACAGCGGGACGCCTGCATCGTTAGCAGGATGCTCGACGGTGTACGGTTCGATTTCCGGAAGGTTGCTCTGCGAGGCTTCGTCGATGGGCGTATCTTCTTCCGGTGCCGGAGCGACACTTTGTTCAATGGCGATCGTCGTAATGAGGTTTTCTTTTTCGTCGGCGTTCGCGATACTCCAAAGCGGGAGCCACATGTTGAGGACCTTCCAGCCGAACCTAGAAAGCGTATTCGGGCGGATGTATTCGCGGTCTTCGACGGATTCCCTGTACTTTTGGCAGTTGCAGTCGCTTTCGATAACAGCGAGGAACCGCTTGGGGTTGTTGGCGTCTATGACGACCGGTCCAAGCGCAAGACCTCCCTGCGAAATGCAGTCCTTGAACGGAATGTTTTCGTTCTTGAAAACTTCATTAATTTGTTTGTCGAAAGCGGAAACCTCTGCGTTGGTTTCGGACTTGTTCGTAACCTTTGCTTTGAAACTGTTGATCCATTCCTGGAAAAGTCCCGGCTTTGCCTTGGATAGCTTTTCGGAATCCTCGTTGTTCATGTACAAGGCAAGCTTTTGCTTTGCAAGCGTTGTGCAAATGGAGAGTTTGCGGTTCCCGACAGCGCTTGTAGCTTCATTGATATCCACGCAGACAATGATGACGTCGCGGTACAAGTCGGCGGCGCGTTCAACGGTCTTGACGTAGAACTTGTTCTGCAAATTTCCTTTCGTAAAGAACTTTGCCGATGCCGGATACTTCGCTAAAAGTTTCTGGATTTCACATTCGATTTCAAAACTGTGTACAGGACTAAACGTGACGATACCGAGAGTCTGGCTTGGATTCTTGGCTGCATGCTGCACCGCTTTTTCGGCAATCGTGAGAATCTTGTCGTGAACGACTTTGACCGTTTGCGGCTTGTCCTTGGCGAGAGTCGAGTTCGGGAACTGCGCCATTTCGCCGCCGTAAATCTTGCTGTTTGCAAAGTTGAAAAGGGTGGGGTCGGCGTACTGCGCCGTAAAGCCGATGGCCATTGTCGCAATGCCCTTGCGGAGCGCTGCCGAAAGAACGTTGTCCTTGAAGAATATGGACTGCGAAGAAACATCCATGTTGCAGGCGTCCATCGGGAGCATTTCTAGTGATGGCGAACACGGATTGCCGAACAGAATCGTCTTTTTGGAATTGATGATGCCCGGCATGGCTTCGGCAATCGTCGTGCAGTCGGCGTCCAAGAACAGCGTGACGTCGAACGCTCCGAGGTCCGTCTCGTACGACTTGGAAAGCGTGATGCTCTGGAGCAATGCTGGCTTCTTTTCGGCTAGTTCATGGATGCTGCGGAAGTTCGCGTTGCAGAACTGGTCCAAGAGCGTTTTGTACTGGTTGCCTTTTTGCTTGCGGCTCTTGGCAGAGCAGCCAAAAAGTTCGGGGCATGCGGCCGTGGCGGCTTGCATCTGGCAGTTGGTCCAGGCGCGGGCGAATGAAGTCGCGATTTCGTGACTGGCGTTCTTGGAATCCTTGACGAACTGGGCGAGGCAATTACAGGGCGAGTCGCTGATGTTGTCCATCTGTTCGCAAAGCTCAAGATAAATGTCTTGCTCTTTCCAGTGCTTTGCCCAACCGCTAATCTTTTCGACCCACAAGCTCACATCTAGCGTTTCGAGGGATTCGCTCAAGTTGAGGGACTTGCTGATGGACTCAAGATCCTGTTCTAGCTGCTTGATGCTTGTCTGCAAAACTTCTTGTTCGCTAGCAAACGGCAAGAACAAGTGCCATTGTTCAAGAATGTTGATCAGACGGTCAATCTGGTCGTTGTTCTTGTTTCTAGAACGGAAGGCGTAGTAGTGGCGGATTTTGTTCGCCAGATTTTTCCAGTCCGTCTTTTCGAATTTCCAGTCCTTGCCAAAGAGTCTTGTGGCAAGCACGGAGGAATCTTTGTACTTGCGGCGGTGCTCCTGAATCTCGATGAGTTCATCAATTTTTTCGACGAGCATTTCGTCGGAGGTGATGCTCTTGGGATCCTTGAAGACGCTGAGCATGAGACGCTTGGGTCTGCGGTAACGGTCCGAAAGGCCCTTGAGTGCAGAACTGAGGCTTTCGACAAATTCATCTCTTGCGACAAGGATGTCCGTGTCGATCGCTTCGTCGGTAAATACATCAGAACTTTTGCGGCGGTAGCTCGACCAGCGTTCGCCGGAATTGGGCAAGTCCGTCAAATCGTCCTGATAGGCGATCCATCCGTTGGAATGGAGGTCCCAGCCTTCGAATCCGGGCATGTCGCTATCGAGGTTCTTCTTGAAGGTGTTCGTCAATTCGAGAATGTCGGATAGCTTGAAGCCTTCCGGGTAAAGTTTGGACTTGCGGATGCTTTCGATGACGGGTTTGATTTTTTCAATTAAACCGTAAGCGCGTGTCAGGTCTTCGCCAATCGAGTTCTTGCGGTCGTTCGAGATGGCGGGTAACTTGACGCCTTGGAAGGCGTTGTAAATTTCGATGCCGTTCGCGTTAAAGAACAAGTTTGCGATTTGCTCGAGGCTCGAATGCATGGACTTGAACTTGTTGTAACGTAGGTACTCGACGTTCTGGAAAAGGTCGCTTGAGAATTTCGTCTTGACGTGCTTGAGTTTTGCGATTTCTTCGAGCAGTTCCGTGAGCTTGACTCCGCTCGGCTTGAGCGGGAGGTTGACGGCGTCGTAGTAGGCCACGAGCTTTTCGCGGCTTTCGTTCAGCTTGGGCAAAAGTTCGTCGCGATCAGGGCCTTGGAACGAACGGAATTCGGGCTTCCAGGCACTTTCGAAATTCTGCTTGGTGATGGCCCTGCGGCTAATGATGCAGACTTTCTTCTTTTGCTGGATGAGGTCTGCGACAATGTTTACGGCCGCCTTGGCCTTATCGGAACCGGGGAGCGTCTGGATGGCGTAAGCGGTATTGCTGTTGAGCGCATCGAGTGTCGCTTTGTTGGTCTGCGAATCGGTAACGTAAGGGAAGTAATGGTCGGTCGGGTTAAAGACTTGGTCGTACGGCGTTTCTTCAAAAAGCGAAGGCTGCGGCAAAAAGCCGTCGTTCCCGATGGTGGCCGTAAAGAATTCGTTGTTTGCAACTTTGGCAGTTTTCCAGCAATCGCAGGCGAGGTTCTTTTTTAGCAAAAGCCTGTTGGTGCTGTAGAACGTGATGCAGTAACCGTTGCGCGTGAACTTCCAGTCCGTCTTGGGCTCAATCTTCTTTTCGAGCGCGTCGAGGAACTTTTTGATGGCGAAGTTGCCGTTTTTGTAGAAGTTTGCGGCGACGGGGAAGCGGATGCTCCCGTCGAGTGTCGGAAGCGCAATATTTTCGATGGGCGAACGGGCCGAAATGGCGACGGTATCGTTGGCGGCGTCATACGTGAGCGGGATCAGGAGCGCCGGGGCCAAGGACTTTTCGCCCCACTTGATGAACCCCATGGCCATGTACAAGTCCTGGTTGCCAAATTCTTCGGTCTTGTATTGGAGAACCTTGCGGAACTTGGTCAGGTCGGACTTTTGGCGTTCTTCGTCGTATTTTGCCGAGAGGGGGAAAAAGCTGTCGAGGGGGTATGGCTTTGCGTCGTCTTGCCAAGATTCAAAAAACAGGTCGACGTTCCCCAAAAGCAATGGGGACTGGAATTGCTTTTTTTGCGAGAAGCAAAGCAGAAGGTCCCTATTTTCGAAGGCGGCTGCTTCCTCTCGAATTTTTTCTATTGTAGCGGACAGTGACGTTAATGCCATGCCACGAATATAAAATTTTTTTAACCAATGTGGCGCCTGTTATAGCCCATATTTATGGATATCGCATCAATGCAGGTCGGGGAGGGTGCTTGCGACGAGGGCAATCGCGTCTTGCAGCGAAAGGGGAGATTCGCTTTCTGTTAGGTGAGCCTTGTGGCAGACGCGTCCAAAAAGCGTTTCGGGGGTGATGCCTGCTTCTTTATCTTGTCTAAGGCTGTGGGCGAGCTCGCGCTTCGAGAGCTTTTTGTTGTTCTCGTCTACGATCAGGGGATGGTGCAGGTAAAACGGGCGCTCGGTGCGGCCAAGCGCTTCCATCAAGGCGATTTGCCTTGCCGTGGAATTGCGGATGTCTTCGCCGCGGACAATATGCGTGATATGCTCGTCGATGTCGTCGACGCAGACGGCAAACTGGTACGTCCATTGGTTGTCGCGGTCGCGGATCGGGAAATCCCCGCATTGGAGCTTCGGATTCTCGTGAAAGTCGCCGAGGCGTACGTCGTGCCAGTCGATAGTCCTGTTCGGAACGATGAACCGCAAGTTGTGCGGTGGTTCGGCCGGTTCAGTGACCTTACCCCGGTTGGTGCCTGTACTGAGCTGAGTCGAAGTAAGCCTGTCGAACCACTCTCGTCTCTCGTCTCTCGTCTCTCGTCTCAAAAAACATTTCCCCTGATAGATGATTTCCCCGGTTTCACTCCTTGGATTTTCTTCCTGGAGCTGTTTTCGGCTGCAAAAACAGGGGTAAACGAGCGATTTTGCCTGGAGTTTTTGGAGGGCGGTCTCGTAAATGGCGCCACGGGCGCTCTGGATGCTCTCGGAATCGTAATGGAACCCGAGCCAGGCGAGGTCTTCGCGGATGCCTGTAATGTAGGCCGGGCGGGCCCTGCTCTGGTCGTGGTCTTCGATCCTCAGGTGGATCTTGAGCCCCCATTTGAGGGCGGCGGCCCATACGTAAAGGGCCGAAAGCAGGTGACCTTCGTGGAGGTACCCCGTTGGGCTTGGCGCAAATCGAATAATGTTAGGCACGTCACAAATATAGTTCGGTAAAATGTTATTAAATTTACCTTTTTTCTAAAACGACTTAGGAAATATATATTTGGTCTGGGATTTGGGGGGGAAGCTTGAAAAAGGAGTACCTTAATGGGTGGAATGATGAAAATTCTCTCGAGAACGATTGTAGTTCTTGCTATGGCTCTTACGGTGAATTCTTTTGCCGATGATATCGTCGCGACCGCATCGAACGGTGCTGTGGTCATTTTGCACGATAATGGTCGTTGGGAATATTATCAGAACAACAGGAAAATCCGCGATGTCAGGGAAAGCGCAATCCCCGAAGATGCCAAGTTTAATGTGATGGTCGAGTACGAAAAGCCGGAACGTGTGAAAAAGAACGTTCGCCTGGCTATGGAAGCGGAATATGCGACCGAAGACGAAATTCGCGATGCCCAGAGAAATGTCCCGAAGGGTGGCTATATCTATTTCCAGGTCAAGACCTCTCAAATCAAGAAGGGCCTTCCGCGCAAGTTGACGTTCTTCTTGTACGATGGCGGCAAGACGCCGATTTTCACGAAAACTGTTTTCGATACCGATGCTGTTCCTAGCGAACAGAAAGGAATTTCGAACTTGCTCGTTGTTCCGGTTTACGGACATCCCAAGTCCGACGTGATGCTTGCCCGTGTGCAGGCCCGCGACGGTATGGAAACGCTTGATATCGATATTCCTGTCAGGTAGTTTGCTTTGCTAAAGTTTGCTGTAGTCGATATTGAAACGACCGGCGGTCACAATGAAGATAACCGAATTATGGAAATCGGGATTGTCTTGATGGATGGCTCCGAGGTGGTTGGATCGTACCATTCGCTAGTGGATCCGGGCCAGCCGATTACAGCATTTGTCCGTGAATTGACGGGCATTACCGATGAAATGGTCGAGGGGCAGCCGCAGTTTGGCGTGATTGCGGAACATGTGGCTGAACTTTTGCAAGACCGCATTTTTGTCGCGCACAATGTACAGTTTGACAGCAAGTTTGTGACGGCGGAACTGAAGCGCTGCTGCATCAAGTTTAATCCGCCGAGACTTTGTACGGTCAAGCTTTCGAGGCGCGTATTCCCGGGGCAGCCGAGCTACAGTTTGCATAAACTCACGGAATCTTTAGGACTTCCGGATTTTCATCACCATCGAGCGCTGGACGATACGATGGCCGCGGCTGAAATCTTGAAACTTGCCTTGGAAAAAGTGGGCGAGGCCGGCGTGATGAAGAACGTGGTGAACCTTTCTGCAGCGAAAAAGCAAGCCATCGGCGCTTAATACACCGCTCACGGCTCATTGCTCATTGCTCACAGCTTCAACATTCCCATTCTATACTTGAGCTTCAAAATGCGGGCGGCGGATTCTTCGATGTGCTGCTTGTATTTGGAGCTCTTGTTGCATAGATCCATCATGATGTCGAGCATGTCCTTTGCCTTGGATGTGTACGAGATCATCATGATGTCGTTGCCGGCGTCGATGACGGCCGTGATGAGGCGTCTAAAGTCCTTGTCCGGGTAGTTCTTGCGGGGCGGAATTTGCGTTTTGCCGCTTGCCCAGGCTCGGAGGGAGGTTCCCCAGAGGTCATCCGTGAGTACGACCATGTCCGGGGTGTTGCGACGTGCCATCTTGACGATGTTCTTGTCGAAGACGGCGGGGCGGCTTGAAATGCGCAAAAATCGAACGCTCGACATCATGGTCACGGGGATGTCTTTAGAGAGCGTTTTGAAGAACTTGATGTTTTCCTGGATTTTTTCGTTGGGGGAGGCGCTGACGGCGATTTGATGATCGCTGTTGGTCCAGGAGTCGTAACCGGGAAAGTGCTTGGATACGCAAACGACGCCGTTTGCGCGCATGCCTTTGACGAACGTTCTTACTTTATAAGCGTTTGCGGTGTCGCGTCCCCAGGAGCGGCGGCTTTCTTCCATGAACGAGTTCTTGTCGCTGTAATCCTTGGACGGGTCGAGGACGGGCGCCAGGTTCATGTTGATCTTGATTTCTTTTAGGGCTTGGCCGACTCTGTTGGCAAGCTTGTGAATCTTGACGGTGTCCATGTTGCGCATGTCACGGGCGCTCGGGAGATGTTCCCAACGTTCGGAATAAGAGGCCAAGCGGTTGACGATGCCGCCTTCTTGGTCGGTGGCGGTAAAAACCGGAATCATGAGTTTTGAATTGATTTTGTCGACTTTGCGCATAAAGTCGTCGGCTTCGCGGAGATGCTTTCCGGTAATGAGGAGTCCGCCGATTTCGTTTTCGATGACAAAGTCTGCGGATGTGAGGAACACCATGATTTTTTGCGCCGCTTTTTGGCGGAGCGTCATGGATTCCCACAGGGGCATAAGGGCGTTGGGCAAGTTGTACGGATTTTCGCCGGACTTTGCGACTGTCGCAGACGAGGACTGCGCGACGTTCGCAGACGAGGACAACGCTATTGCGGATGAAGACAGCGCGACGTTTACGATGGCGGAATCTTTGACAGTCTCGGACGAAGAACTGCTCACGGCAGGCGTCATTTGCAATTCGCTTGACGACGAGGGCATCAAGCACATCGAAACTTCAGAAGAACTCGATTCCGGCACGTACCGGTCGATTTGATCTTCTTGCGCAAAAATAGAGTGTGTTGCGATGCAGACTAGTGCAATCGAAATTCCTAGGCGCATAAAACGTTATTCTGCTTTAGGAGCCGCTTTCTTCACGAAACGGCGCGGCTTGAATTCACGCGGCGGGAACTCGAACTTGAGTTTTCCCTTGACGAGAGTCAAGTAGGCATCGAACAGGCGGTGCGTCTTGTTGCTGCGGAAACCCTTGATGAGCGAGGTCTTTTCGCCAGCGAGCAACTTCTTGATTTCGTCGAGCGGAAGTTCCTTGCCGAGGAGCACCTTCGGGAGCGTCATGCCGCTCGGTTCCTTTTTCACGTAGCTTTCGGAAACGTAACCTGTGAGCGTTTCGTAAACGTCAGAACCGTCCACCGGAGATTTTCCGATGACTTCGCCGAGTTCAATTTCTTCGGGCTTTTCGTCAAAGACAAATTCAATCTTATTTTCGTCGTTGATGATGAGGACGGCCGAGAATTCAGCGCCCTTCTTGCTGCGGAATCCGGTAAGCGGGCCAATCTTTCGCTTGGTCAAGAGTTCCACGATTTCGCTTTCGGACAAGTGCTTGCCGCCCACGATCTTGCGGATGACGATGCCGTCTTCGGTGGTGTAGCGGCTCACGGTTTCGAAAACCTTCTTGCCGTTGACCGGGCTAAAGCTAGCTTCGTCCGTCGTGCTTTCTTCCTTGAATCCCTTGATGTTCTTCACCATCGTCTTGGTCATTTCGACGATGCCGTTCATAAAGGCTTCGCGCGATTCCTTGCCCTTGCTGATGAGGTCCATCTTGTATTCCCATTCGCCGGTGAGTTCCGGACTCGTGAGGGCTTCGCAATTCATGGCCGAAAGGACCTTGATGAGGTCGAAAGCCTTTGCGGTCGGGATCATTTCCTTGCCGTCACGCACAACGTACTTGTCGCTCACGAGCTTTTCGATAATGGCGGCTCGTGTAGCCGGTGTTCCAAGACCGCGTTCCTTCATGGCGTCGCGCAGTTCGTCATCTTCGACGAGTTTACCGGCACTTTCCATCATCGAAAGGAGCGTACTTTCGGTGTAGTGTGCAGGCGGCTTGGTAAAGTCTTCCTTGGCGTCAATTTCGAGCGTCTTGGCGGTATTGCCGTTCAGCTTCGGAATGTTCGATTCTTCGTCGGATTCCTTGCCGTAAATCGCCTTGAATCCCGGATCCACGAGAATCTTGCCTTCGGTAATGAACGTTTCGTTCTCGACGGTTGTGATGCGGGTCGTGTTGAGGTACTGTGCCGGCGGGAAGAATACAGCGATAAAGCGCTGGCAAATCATCGTGTAGATTTTTTCTTCGGCTTCGGAGAGTCCCTTCGGCACAACACCCGTCGGGATAATGGCAAAGTGGTCCGAAATCTTCGAGTTGTCAAAGACCTTCGGCGTGCGTTTCACGTAATTCTTGTCGAGTGCCTCTTGTGCGAACTTGGCGAGCGGGCCTTCGATCTTGCCGAGGGTCGCCTTCACCGGGGCCACGTAGTCTTCGGGCAAGCAACGGCTGTCGGTACGCGGGTAGGTGGTTGCCTTGTAATGTTCGTAGAGCGACTGTGCAATGGAGAGCGTCGTCTTCGCGCTAAAGCCAAAGCGGTTGTTCGCTTCGCGCTGGAGCGTCGTGAGGTCGTAGAGCTGTCCGCACTTTTGCTGGCTCGGGGCGGTGGTCTCTTCGATGGAGCCGGTCTTGCCCTTGCACTTCGCGAGGACTTCGTTGACCTTCGCTTCGTCAAAAATCTGCTTGACGCGGTCCTTGCCGTTTTCTTTATCGACGGTGAACCACTTGCCCTGGTAACCGGCGCCTGCGTTGTCGAAATCGGCTTCGATGGTCCAGTACTTTTGCGGCTTAAAGCGGTTGCGTTCTTCTTCGCGCTTCACGATAATGGCAAGCGTCGGCGTCTGCACACGGCCGCACGGCGTAATCTGGAATCCGCCCATCGAACTGTTATAGGCGGTGAGGCCGCGGCTTCCGTTCATGCCGACGAGCCAGTCGGCTTCGCTACGGCAGAGGGCGGCGTTCCTCAAGTTCACCATGTCTTCTTCGGTACGGAGGTGTTCAAAGGCATCCTTGATGGCGGCCGGCGTCATGCTCTGCATCCAGAGTCTCTTGAACGTCTTGCCCTTGAAGTTACCCTTGAGAATGTAGTCCACGATGTAGTAGAAAATCAGTTCACCTTCGCGGCCCGCATCGCACGCGTTTATAATCGTCGTCACGTCCTTGCGCTTGATCAGCTTGCCGAGGGCGGAGAGGTGGGCCTTGGTGGTCGGGAGGGCGACAAGCGGGAATTTTTCCGGGAGCATCGGGAGCGTCTTCATGTCCCAAGCCTTGTATCGCTCGTCGATATCCTTCGGGTCGGCGATTCCGACGAGGTGACCGATCGCATGGCTGACGATGGTCGTGTCGCTTTCGTAATAGGCGGACTCTTTCTTGAACGTCTTTGCGCCTAGAACCTTGACGAGGTCTGCTGCCACACTCGGCTTTTCCGCGATGATCAGGGTCTTGCCCTCGGTCGCCGCTTTTGTGGCCTTTGTGGCGGTCTTCTTTGTCGTAGTCTTGGTTGTCGATTTTGTCGTTGCCATTTTTATTTCCACTTGAATCGTCCGAACAGCCCGAACAAGACGGCCAGTACGGTAAAGGGGGCATGGATGAATTCAACCGGGATGCACCACTTGAGGAGGTGTTCCTGCTTGAATATCTTGAGCCCGCGAATAATGAGAACCATGTCGCCGATGCACTTGCAAGTTATGGCAATCAATGTGGCGACGAATATCTTAAAGCTAAAGATCGAAAGTGCCGCAGTCACGCAGAGCATGACGAGGAACAGGAATACCATCGAAAGCACAAAGACGATTTTTGGAGTGTAGTAGATCGTCTTCGAAGCCCAGCGCTTGCGTTGTTCCCAGAGGGCCTTGAGCGTTTCCTTGCCGCTCGTGGTCACGAACGTGGTCGGCGTGATGCAGTAACGCATGGCCCAGGGGCGGTCGGCTGCAAGCTTTTGCATCAAAAGGTCGTCGTCACCGCTCTGGATCTTGATGACGCCCGAGAAACCGTTCACGCTCTTGAAGAAGCTTTTGCGGTAGGCGAGGTTGTTACCTGTGCTGGTGAGCGGAAGGTGCATGGCAAGGCCTGCGGTGCCCGCAATGCGGTAAATCAACGTTTCGACCGCCTGCATGCAGATGATGAACGGCGATTTGCTGTCGGTCGGGATGTAGGAGTGCCCGGCGACAAGTTCGATACCCGGCTCGAATTCCTTGACGATACCCTTGATCCAAGATGGCTGCACGATGCAGTCGGCGTCCGTGAGGCAGAGGATTTCGCCGTTGCAGGCGTCGATGAGCTTGGAAAGGGCCTGCTTCTTGGGGCTCACGCCTTCGGGAATGGAATCGATCGTGAGTACATGGAGCCTGTCGAACTTGGCTTCGTATTCGGCGAGAATCTTGGGTGTCTCGTCCGTGGAGCGGTCGTCGGCGATCCAGATTTCCCATTCGCCCTCGTAATCCTGGGCAAGCACGGAATCCAGCGTTTCGCGGATCCCTTCGGCTTCGTTCCTTGCCGCAATCAAGATGCTTACCTTCGGGAGCGGTTCCGTGTCGGCAATCCCTTCGCGCACTCGTCCGAGTGCACGGTAGAACCGGACTTCTAACCCGAGATAGAAGAGGGCGAAGAGCGCAAGCAGCCCGATGATTACGTATGTCAAAATCGTTAGGAACATTTTTCTTGGGCAAAATGTAATAACGTTTTTTTGAATGTCAAAATTGCCGAAACCGAATCTCGGGGAATTTGGGGATATATATGATTATGGTAAGAAGTCGCCTATTAAATAGGTAAAGTAGTGTCCAGATGGGCAAAAAATGAATTTTTTTAGAAAATTTCACGGTGATACCTTTCATAGTCTCATAATAGTGTATATATTTCTTAACAAGAAAATATCAATTAAATAATTTACCAAGGGGAAATTATGAAAAAGCTTCAATGGATGCTTGCTGCAGGCCTCATATGCGGTTCAATCATGTTTACGGGCTGCTCTGACAGCTCGTCTACTCCTTCCGTTCCAGACGAATCCGTCGTCAGCCAAAAGCTTGTCGGCAAGTGGATGCTTTCTGAAAGGAACGGCGAAAAAGTGCTTACCAATCAAAAGATGGTCATTACAGTGGAATCCCAAACCAGGGGCTATGTCAGTGCATCGTTTGATGGTTCGTTTGTAACGCCTTTGAAGAAGGACAAGGACGATGACGATTACTCCTATTCCTTGAACCTGTGGAAAGCGCTTGCGAAGCATGGTGTCACCATTACAGGAAATACCCTGATTGTTACCGAATATGGTAGCGAGACGGACGTCGTGCAAAAATACACGATTTCCTCCATTACAGATGATGAAATGGTGGCGACGATGCATCTTACGTTTGTCGGTGATGACGAAAGTAATAAGGCCAGGGAAAATCGTCCTGATCCGGTAGTCCGCTTCGTTAAGGTCAAAGACGACTTTAGCAAGGATATCGTTGCCCTGTGGGAGGGCAAATCGACAAGTGAAAAAGATGAATACGATGATGGTAAGCTCCACCGCTGGAAATTCAGTGACGATGAAGATTACCTCTATTTTGAAAAAGATGGGGATAGCTGGGTTGTTGGTAACGACTACTACAATGAATACTTCGTTGATGGTAACCTCCTTTGCTTCCGTTGGTTCGATCTTGATTCCGAAAAACGTGAATGGTGGGAAATCGAATCCATTAAGGATGGCGTGATGAAGTGGACCGCCCTCCGTAAGGACGAGGATGGTAAGGAATACACGGCTTCCTTTGAACTGAAGCAGCCTAAGATGCCGGCCCAGAAAGATGTTGAAAAGTATATGATTGGCAAGTGGGTTCCGGTCGATGCGGATGGTTATGAATATTTGACCGACTATAAGACAGTTACCACTTTTGAATCCACTAAAAAGGGTTATCGCAGTGCATCCATCTTTAATAGTGACGATGTTCCGGATTTGTGGAGTGAACGCGATCCGTTGAATATCAAGGTTAAGGACAATAAGATCTCGTTTAGCGAAAAAAATAGTGAATATGGATACACGGTTCAGATTGATTATTCAATCGTCTCGATTTCCGATAAAGAAATGACGGCGTTCTATACGGAGTCTTATACGGATGATGACGATGGCGATGTGTTCTTCGTTTATGAAGAATACGTTCGAATGGTTAAGGTTACCGACATGTCCAAGGATGTTATTGGCCTTTGGGAAGGGAAAATTACCAGCGATAAGTCGGAATATGACGATGGCCAAGATCACCGTTGGGAATATAAGGATGATGGAACCTATGTTTACTACTCCAAGGTGGATGGTGAATGGGAGCCCGTTTCCAACAAGCTCAATGAGTATTTTGTCGACGGTAACCTCCTTTGCACCCGTTGGGTAGACGAAGACGGAAATGAATACCGTGAATGGTGGGATATTTCCAGTATCAAGGATGGCGTCATGAAGTGGACCGCTTATCGCATGGATGATAATTACGATTACTATACGGCGTCTTTCAAGATGAAAAAGGTGACTAGTAAGTAACTAACCGCTGTTTGCTAACCAGTAACCTTGACCCCTTTTTTCCATTTTACTACATTTGTGCCACTTTGAGAATAGATATCGCACAAAAACTTACTGAATCCGAAGATCAACGAGTGGTCTGGTCCCATGCCGATGCCCCCGAAATCTTCGACGAACTGCACCTCAAGGGCGATCTGGTAGCCGAGGTGCTGGTTAGCCCCGAAGGCAGCGGCAAGTGCCTTGTGACCGGTACTCTCTCTGGAGTGCAAACACTCACCTGTGTCCGCAGCCTGGACCTTTTTGACCGTCCGTTCAAGACCGAGATTGTTGTCGAGGTAGAACGCGGTGCATGCGCCCAGCAGGAACTCCATGACGACGACGATGACGTTTTCGCCTATACGATTCCGCAGACACAGAACTTCGTAGATGTTTCCGAGTGCGTCCGACAGCTGGTGACCCTACAGGAACCCATTGCGCCCGTGAAAAATCCTGACGAAGATTTTATCTTTGTAACAAACAATCAAG
>Ga0310690_10003868_pt1 | contig 21916 bp, 12 predicted proteins | sample AusTroGonzalo_MG_2_FD_207661 | JGI IMG/M metagenome (GOLD analysis project Ga0310690, IMG submission 207661) | Bovine rumen microbial communities from tropical cattle in Woodstock, Queensland, Australia - Gonzalo_04 (v2) (version 2) | ecosystem: Host-associated > Mammals > Digestive system >... | reverse complement strand
AATCACAGCTGGCAGAAACCCGATACCGTATCGCGAAGGATGCCGCCGAAAACAGCGAGGACCCGGATGAGATTGCAGCGGCTGCCGCCGCACTGCGGGAAATGGACAGCAGGGAAGACGCCGCCGCACTGGCGGACGAAGCCGAGCTGAGGCTGGGACAGGCATTGCTGGAAGGCGGTGACTGGGAAAAGGCCCGCAAAGCAGCAAGCCGAATCGTTGAGAACAGCACGGAAAAATCAGCGCTTCTGGATGCTTGCCTGTTTGCAGAAGCGAAGACACACCTGGAAACCGGGGAATACGACCGGGCCCGGGAACAGTTTCTGAGCCTCGGAAACTATGAAGATGCTGCGGACCTGGCCAATGAATGTGTTTACGCACCGTGCCTGCAGCTGATCGAAGAAGGGGATTACGACACAGCAATCGCCCGGTTGGGAAGCATCACGAACTATCAGGACAGTCGAACCCTGATCCTGAAATGCCACTATCTGAAGGGCCTCAGCCTGGAAAAAGCCGGGGATGTGGACGGAGCAGCCGCGGAATACCTGTTGGCCGCAGACTATGAAGATGCCCGGGAAAAGCACATGGCTATGACTTTCGCCCAGGCAGAAGCTGCACTGGCTGCAGGGGACATTACCAAAGCTGCGCCGCTGTTTTCCTCCATTCCCGACTATCCGGGGGCAAAAGAAAAAAGCTGGCACTGCCTCTACACCCTGGGGCAGGAAGCTTTTGCGGATACCGAATACCTGCGGGCCTTAGAGCTGATCGCCACTGTTCCGGACGAATATGAAAAAACCGGCGACCTGCGGATCCGGAGCAGTTACCTGGCCGGCACCGCTGCGGTAAAACGGAAGGATTGGGAAAGCGCGGTAAGCCTGCTGGAAGCAGCCGGCGACTACAAGGACGCCGAAACCCAGCTGGTTAAGGCCCGAAAAGCCCTGATCGAAGAAAAACTGGAAGCTGGGGACCTGACCGGCGCAGAGCGGGAACTGGGCATGCTCAGTGAGGACAAGGACTGGGAAAAACTGCATAAGCAGCTGTCCTTCCTGACCCTGAAGGCGGGAATCGACGCGGGAACCGATCCGGAGGAGACGCTGGCAGCCCTGATTGCCCTCGACTATGATGAAGCAAAGGAGACCATCCAAAGCCTGTACTACACGCTGGGTGAGCAGGCAGCGGAGCGGCGGGAAGCGCTGGTTGCGGCGGAATACTATATCAAAGCCGGCAGCTACCGGGATGCCGAAACAAAGGCCGCGGCACAATACGACGAATACTACGGAGAGCGGGCCAAGGCAATCCGGGATGCCATGGACCAGAAGGAATACGCGCTCGCCGCGACCCTGCTGGAAAGCCTGGATCTGGAAGCGCTGCCGCCAGCTTACAAAGATCTGAAAGGCCTGTATCCCAACGCCCAGTATGAGGCGGGAATGCAGCTGTATAACGAAGGTAAGATTTATGAGGCACTCCCCTGGTTCCGGGCTGCGGCGCCGAACCTGAAGCAGGCCGCAAACCGGCTGAAAGCCCCCTGTTACCAAATCCTGGGCCAATGGGCGGACAAGAACGGGACAATTCAGGCTGAATTCCGGGAGGACGGAACCTGCACCATCGCCGGGGAAACCATGGTCTTCCGCGTGGCAGACAGCTACACGCTGGAAACCGGGGAAACAGCAGAGAAATTGGGCACCAGCATTCGGATCAGCGACCTGAGCGATAACCACCTGGGACTGAGGGATCTGAGAAAACAAACGCTGACCGTGTACAACCTGACGCGGGTTGGAAATGTGGAAAAAGCACCTGCAGCAACAAAGGAAGGAACCGCAGACAATGGGGATTTCACCGTCAGTGACGAATAAGCCCGGACCAGGCAAACCAGGCGGAAAGCGAATTCCCCCGCTGGACGGGCTGCGGGTTTTGATGATTGGGATCGTCAGCTGGTACCACATCTGGCAACAGAGTTGGCTGCACCCGAAAATCGGCAGCCTGAGCCTGGACTGGCTGGTCCGGAGTGGATACATCTGGGTGGACGGAACGATCCTGCTGAGCGCTTTCCTGCTGTTTCTCCCCTGGACCAGGGCTGCGCGGGGCGAAGGGCCGATGCCGGATACCGGGGAATTTTATTACCGGCGGGCACGGCGAATTCTTCCCAGCTATTATTTCATTATAATAGTTACTTTCCTGTCCATCTGCCTGCCGTGGGATCTGTACCGCGGAAACGGGCCATGGATGGTCAAGGACCTGGCGACGCACTTTTCCTTCACTTTCCCCTTTTTCTATGACACCTACATCGCAACCCCACTGGGGGCGGCAAGCTGGACGCTGGCCATCGAAATGCAGGCCTACCTGCTGTTCCCCTTGATCGCCCGTGCCATGATCCGGAAGCCGGTTGCTGTCGCAGGCGCAATGCTGGCCCTCTGTTTCGGATTCCGGGCATGGTGCCTGTGGGCACTGGATGATTACGGCATGGTGGTAAACCAGCTGATCAATTTCCTGGACGTATATGTGATCGGAATCGCCGGTGCGGCAGGATACGCCGCCCTTTCCGCCCGAAAGGAAAAAATGGGCCGGAAGGGACAGGCTGCCACAGCGTGGGGTGCGACAGCGCTGTTCATCGCTGCGGCTGCGGGGATGGTCCTGATGCTGCAGCACCAGGCAGGAAGCAATGGATATCCCATGATCCAGGGCCGTCAAATGATCTACCGGCCGGCTTATGCGCTCCTGTTCCTGGGAATGGTCTTCGGAGCATGCTTCGGAATCCGGCCGCTGCGGGCCGTTCTGGGAAACCGCGTAACCCGGTTCCTGAGCGCAATCAGCATGAATTATTACCTGACGCACCAGGTAATCATCGTTCATATGAAGCGGATCCATTTCCCCACCAGCGAAAGCGAAACGCCGAATATGGCCGGGGAGCAGCCCTGGCAGAACCAATACACACTGGCTGCCTTCGGAATCAGTCTGGCCGTTGCGATTCTGATTACTTACGGTATTGAGAAACCCTGCGGAAAACTCATGGATCGAATACGCAGCAGGAAAAAGCCTCCCGTGCAGGCAGTCTGAGAATACGCAGTATGAAGAAACTCCACGTACGGGAGACGAAATGTGCAGCAGAAAAAAGCCTCCCGTACGGGAGGCCTGGAACGGATCAAAGTTGTTTATTTCTTCTTTTTCGGAGCAACGCCGCGGATCGTCGCGCTGGGAACTGAAGCCTGCTTCATGAAAGCCGACGGGCTGATCCCCACGATGTGCTTGAACTGTTTTGAAAAATGGTAGGGATCCTGCATGCCGACCTCGACCCCGGCCTGGCGGACGGAACAGTTCTGGTCCCGCAGAAGCTCCTTGGCCCGCTCCATCTTGCAATGGAGCACATAGGAGAGGGGCGGCATCCCAACCTCGGCCACAAAACGCTTGCGGAAGGTTTCCATCGGCATCCGGGAAATTGCTGCCATCTCCGCCAGGGAAAAATTATCCCGATAATGGTTGGCACGAAGCATATCCACGACCTTCGCGATTTCATGGGAAAGCATGGCATCCATCGCCACAGGCTGGCCCCAGTGGGACGCGATCATGCCGTAGAGCAGATGCTGCAGCTGGTAGGTGGCATCCGCCGTGCCGGAATGGCGGACGATGACCTGAACAATCTGCTCCGCCAGATATATCTGGGATGGAAGCGCCCCCTGCTTGAGAGGCATATGAAGCAGAGCCCCCATTTTACGCACGACCATCGGCGAGAGAGGGCCTTCCAGCGCAATCCAGAGACAGCGGGCATATTCCTCCGTAATAATCTCGCATTCCTTATCCCCGCCGGGAAGAAAACAGGTGGACCCGGCCGGAAGGACAAGCTCATGATGATCCCACCGGAGAAGGATCTCCCCTTTTTCGACCGCAAGCCAGACCCACTGCTCATGTGCATTCAGGGGAGTAACTCCTTTTTCAAGCACAAAAGAGCCGGCCTCCGAAATCCACGCTCCGCTGGCACGCGTAAGGCTTCCGGGTTTATGGCAGCCCTCAACTACCAGGGATTCCAGCTTTTCCGGTACGGCAGACAAGAAGTAGGAATTCATGGCATATCCTCCATCCGAATTGACCAAATATGACAAATTCTGGTTTAGTATACCCCCGGGGCTCCTTGTTTGTCAAGGATTCCGGAAGGCCAAAGAGCAAACAAAACGCAAAAACTGCAAAGGAGACATCGCCCCATGAGCGCCATCCAGCGAATAAAGGAATACCGGGAAAGCCACGGGACGAAATATACCCTGAAGCGGCTGGAGCAGAAGGCTGTTGAGCGGATTTTCGGAACCTATGACCGGAAGCGGGACCGTGAAAAACTGAGCCCGGCAGAACTGGAAGCACAGCGGCATCAGAACCCTGAAGCGGGACTGATCAGCATTGTGGTTCCGATCTATAACACAGATCCCCGGATGCTGAAGGAACTGCTCGGGAGCATCTCGGCGCAGACCTACGAAAACTATGAGGCCATCCTCTATGACGGATGCAGTACCCGCAAAGAAACGCTGGATATACTGGAAGAAGCAAAAAAAGAACCCAGAAACCGCGTAATCCGGGGAACAGAAAACAAAGGCATCAGCGGCAACACCAACGCGGCCATTGCACTGGCCCGGGGCGAATACTGTGCGCTGTGTGACCATGACGACATTCTGGCTCCGGACGCCCTGTGGCGGGCGGCGGACTGCATCTGCCGGGAGCATCCGGATCTGCTCTACAGCGACGAGGACCGGATTCCGGAACACGGCGGCCGGCATATGGATCCCCACTATAAACCGGACTATTGCCCGGACAACCTGGTCAGCGACAACTATTTCTGCCACCTGAGCGTAATCCGGAAAAGCCTGCTGGAAGAAATCGGCGGCCTGAGAAGCGGGTTCGACGGAAGCCAGGACCATGACCTTTTCCTGCGCCTGGCGGAAAAAACAGACAAGATCGCCCATCTCCCCTACACCCTCTATACCTGGCGGGAAAATTTCGGGAGCATGAGTCACAAAAACCTGATGGCCTGCCTGGAGAACGGATGCCGTGCGGTGGAAGAGCATGAAGCGCGCATGGGGCGGAGCGTAAGCGCCGTGCCCGTGAACAAAGAAATCCGCCTGTGGTACGATATTGATCCGGGAAGCAGCGTGGAAGCTATCATCCATGGGGGAAGCGACGAGGAATGTGAAGGATGCATTACAGAGCTGGCCTTCCTGACAGGATGGGGGAAACTAAGCGGCACGATTATCACCGGGGACGGAAAAAACAAATGGTCGCTGGTCAATGAAGCTGCAAAGGAGAGCGAGGCGGACTACCTCCTGGTCATGGACGCCAGAGTCGGCGGAATGAACCGGCACTTTATCCGGGAGATGGTCATGTATGCCCAGCGGAACGATGTCGGCGGCGTAACGCCGGCTATCCTCGACGAAAATGGATGCATTACCCACGGCGGGTTCGCGCTGGGAATGGCCGGAACAGCCCAGTGCATCAACGAAGGCATGAAACTGACAGCCGGCGGATGGCACGATATGATGAACAAGGTGCACAACGTTAGTGCAGTCAGTGCAGGCTGCTTCATGGTTAAGCGGGAAAACTGGACAGCGCTGGATGAGGCTTATACTGGTGGGCTGGTAACCGTGGACATGGGCATGTTGGCGCGAAAAAGCGGAAAAGTCTTCGTGTTCACACCGCATGCCACCTGCGTAAGGGAAAAAGGGGCTGTGCTCCTGAGCGGCACCGCCCGGGAAGCGGAAGATGAAGCCAGGTTCCGGCAAAAATGGGGAGAAAACCTTCGTGATCCCTGCTATTCCCCCCGATTCAAAAAGGACAGGGCGAATTACAGATATTGAAGAGAATTCTTCTTTATGCTATACTTTCAGGCGTTCATATTATTGATAGATAAGGATCGGTGAGGCTCGGATGGAACGGAACTACGACCCGAAGAACATTGAACCCAAATGGCAGAAATACTGGGAGGAGCACAAAACCTTCGCAACGGACGTGTGGGATTTTTCACGCCCCAAGTTCTACGCGCTGGACATGTTCCCTTACCCCAGCGGCGTCGGGCTGCACGCAGGCCATCCGGAAGGATACACCGCGACGGATATTGTGAGCCGGATGAAGCGGATGCAGGGGTACAACGTGCTGCATCCGATGGGATACGACAGCTTCGGGCTGCCGGCGGAGCAGTACGCCATCAGCACGGGAAACCATCCCGAAGGATTCACCGCCCATAACATTGAAACCTTCAGCAAACAGCTGAAGGAGCTGGGCTTCGACTACGACTGGGACAAAATGATTGCAACGAGCGACCCGGACTTCTATCACTGGACCCAGTGGATCTTCAAGCAGCTGTATCTGGACGGATATGCCCAGTATATCGACATGCCCGTAAACTGGTGCGAAGAGTTGGGAACCGTGCTGAGCAACGATGAGGTCATCGACGGGAAGAGCGAACGCGGTGGTTATCCTGTTGTACGGAAGAATATGAAGCAATGGGTGATCAACCAGCCTGCCTTCGCCGAAAAACTGCTGGAAGGCCTGAACGAGATTGACTGGCCGGAGAGCACCAAGGACATGCAGCGCCACTGGATCGGCAAAAGCGAAGGTGTCGAGGTCAGATTCCAGATCGTCGGCGGCGGAGAATTCAGCATTTTCACCACCTGTATCGAAACAATCTACGGCATTACCTTCATGGTGCTGGCACCGGACGGGCAGCTGGTTCAGGATCTGATGCCCCGGATCAAAAACCAGGACGAGGTCAAAGCCTATATCGAGGAAACCCGGAAAAAGAACGATATGGACCGGACTGAGCTGAACAAGGGCAAAAGCGGATGCCGCCTGGAGGGCGTAACCTGCATCAACCCCGTAAACGGGAAAGAAGCGGAACTCTTCATCGGCGACTTTGTGCTGGCCAGCTACGGAACCGGCGCCGTCATGGCCGTGCCAAGCCACGACCAACGCGACTTTGAATACGCGACGGCCCATGGAATTCCCATGGTGCAGGTCATCGACGGCGCTGATGTCAGCGAGCACGCCTTCGAAAAACAGGACTATCTGGGCAAAGGCTGCAAACTGATCAACAGCGAAGAATTCACCGGGCTGACTGTTGAGGAGGCAAAAGAGGCCATCACCGCCAAGCTGGAAAAGATGGGCGTGGCCAAGCGCACCGTGAACTATCATTTCCGTGAGTGGATCTTCGCGCGCCAGCGCTACTGGGGCGAACCCGTTCCCATGGTGCACACAGATAAGGGCACAATCTATCCCCTGCCGGACGACGAACTGCCGCTGGTGCTGCCCGAACTGGAGGATTACAAAGGCCGGAACGGCAAGGCGCCCCTGGAAAATGCCACGGAATGGAAGCAATACGACCGCCACGGCATCAAGGGCATCCGGGAAACCAGTACCATGCCCGGAAGCGCGGGAAGCAGCTGGTACTATATGCGCTACATCGATCCGAAAAATGAGAAGGAATTTGCCAACTATGAACTGCTGAAGCACTGGCTGCCGGTAGACCTTTACATCGGCGGGCCGGAACACGCCGTAGGCCACCTGATGTACAGCCGGATCTGGAACCGGTATCTGTATGACAAGGGGTTGAGCCCGGTTAAGGAACCCTTCAAAAAGCTGGTCCACCAGGGAATGATTCTGGGAGAAAACGGCATCAAAATGGGCAAGCGCTTCCCCGAATTCGTGGTCAACCCCAGCGACATCGTACGCGATTACGGGGCGGACACGCTTCGGCTGTATGAAATGTTCATGGGACCGCTGGAAGTCAGTAAGCCCTGGAGCAAGCAGGGCGTCGAAGGCGCGCGGAAATGGCTGAACCGGGTCTGGACCTTCTTCACCAATGAGGAAAATCTGTCCCCGGAAAGCGATGGCACACTGGACAAGATCTATCACCAGACCGTGAAAAAGGTAACCTCCGACTTCGAGGCGCTGGGATTCAATACAGCCATCAGCCAGATGATGATCTTCGTCAATGCGTGCTATAAAGCCGGAAGCTGCCCGAAGGCCTATGCGGAAGCCTTTATTAAAATGCTGAGCTGCATCTGCCCCCACATCGGTGAGGAAATGTGGAGCATCCTGGGTCACAGCGAAAGCTTGGCCCGGGAAAGCTGGCCCGCCTGGGACGAGGCAATGCTGAGGGAAGACACCATCCAGATCCCCGTACAGGTTAACGGCAAGGTTCGCGCGACGATTGAAATCGGTGTGAACGAGGAACAGGCCAGCGTAATCGCCAAAGCCCATGAAATGCGCAACGTGCTGGCCAGCATCGCGGGAAAAGCCATTGTAAAAGAGATCTATGTCAAGGGACGGATCGTTAATATCGTGGTGAAATAATTGGTCTGTAATGCTTTTCTGCCGGCGGGAGCTTAAAAAGAGGCCCGCCGGTTTCCCTGTAATTATGACAGAAAATCTCTGAAATTTATAAAAATGTATTGACATTGTAACAATTATTTAATAAAATGTACGTGTATGATTCTACGACTATTACCCGTGAGGTGACACGATGATGACAATCACTCGCAAACGGCTGACAGCCCTGGCGATCGCAGTCGCGTTGATGATCGCGCTGATCCCTTCCGGTCTCATGCCCGCCGCGAAAGCGGACAATAACCTGGGAATGACCACAGTGGATACGGTGAACCTGCGCGAAGGTGCAAGCCCGAAGGCCAAATTCATCGTTCAGCTGCCGAAAGGATATGTATGCACCGTGCTGGGTGAAACGGACGCGGAGGGATACCACTGGTACCGGGTCGAGGCGAAAAACCCGGAAGCGGGCAACGACCGCATTCACACGGGATACGTCCGTGGAGACTGTTTCCGCCGGCTGACGGATGAGGAAGCCGCTACTGCCAGCAGCGGCAGCACCAGTAGCGCCGACAGCAGCACCGTGGTCAACGCCAACACCAGCGTCAGCGGAGAGACGGGCCGCGTGGTAAACGGCAGCGGCGTCAACGTTCGCGCAGCCGCCAGCACCCGGGCCCGCAGTCTGATGAAGCTGAATCGTGGCGACATCGTGACCGTGCTCGAAGTGCCGAGCGTGACCAACAGCAGCGAAACCTTCTATAAAATTCAGGTTGGAAATACCACGGGATACATTATGAGCACCTTCCTGGAGCTGACCGGCGGCACTGTAACCACGCCGCCGAGCGGCGGCGGAAGCACCGCTACCGGCTCCTACGCAACCCTGAAGCTCAGCAGTTGCCATCTGCGGGAGACGCCCGCTGGCAACTACGACAGTGCAAATGACTGGCTCGGCACAGGCACCAGCCTGCCGCTGGCCGGCGACGGCGTCAGTAAAAATGGGATCGTTTGGTACCCCGTAACCAAAAATGGGCGAACCTGGTACGTAGCAGACTACTGCGTGACCATCAGCGGAGGCGGCCAACCGACTTCCGCCCCAACCTCGGATCCCGGCGTCGTCACCTATGTGACCACCATCGTCGGCGGCGTGAACCTGCGCTCTACCATGGGCGGCAGCGTCATCCGGCAACTGGGCAAAGGCGAAACCTATCCCGTGCTGACCAGCCCGGGACAGAAGGGCGGATACACCTGGTACTTTGTCCAGGCGGGAAGTGACAAAGGATACCTGCGGAACGACGTGGTCAAGGTCAGCGGCGACACGCCAACCTCAGCCCCGACCGGCCAGCCCAGTGGTAACCTCGGATACGTCAAGACCACGGCAGGCGGCGTCAACTACCGCAAAGCCGCCGGATACACCGACCCGCTGGGGCGGGTTGACAAGGGCGTGGTTCTGCCCTACTACGAGACCAGCGTTGTCAAGAACGTAACCTGGTATAAGACCGTCCATCCGACCCTCGGTACCGGATGGATCCACGGCGATTTCGTTATCCTGTGTGATGAAAACGGCAATCCGACAGAACAGCCGACCGGCGCCCCGACTTCACAACCTTCCGGTGCCCAGGAAGCCAGCTACAATACCCTGAAGGTCGGCAGTACCGGAAACGCCGTGCTGAACCTGACCACCGAGCTGAAGCGGCAGGGTTATTTCAGCGGAACCCCGACAAAGAACTACACCGCCGCCGTGGCCACCGCCGTGCGCAACTTCCAGAAGGCCAAGGGCCTGACTGTGGACGGCATCGCCGGCGCTGCTACCCAGCATAAACTCTACGGCACCGTCCCGATCGGTGCGGGCGATAACAGCAACCTGACCATGACCATTTATCCGGCCGAGAAGATTGACTGGTACACCGGCGGAATCAACGAGCTTTGGAAACGCGGAGACAACTATAAGGTATATGACGTCAAGACCGGCATCGTCTGGTGGGCTCACCGCTGGTCCGGCGGATACCACGTTGACGCTGAACCGCTGACCGCTGCGGACACAGCACGGCTGTGCAAGAGCTACGGTGTCACCACGGCGCAGGAAATCGCCGATAAGAACCTGTGGGAGCGTCGGCCGCTGCTGGTAACCATCGGAACGCGGACCTTCTGCTGCTCGCTGTATGGTGTACCGCATAACTATCCGGATGGCGACACCATCAGCAACAATGATTTCAAGGGCCAGCTGTGTATCCACTTCACGAACAGCCGGACCCACGCCGGCAACGCCGTCGACAAATATCATGCAGAAGCTATTCAGTATGCCTACGACCACGCGCCGAACGGGCATAAGTAAGGAGCTCCCGGCACGGGACGGCGGAAAACATTGGAATCCAAACACGGAAGCAGGGCCTGCAAAGCCCTGCTCCCGTTCTTTATAATCAGGGGGAAACCGGAAACTATGAGTAAAGCCAAAGCATGTTACACCTGCAGCGCCTGCGGGTACGAAAGCCCCAAGTGGATCGGTCGGTGTCCCGGGTGCGGTGCGTGGAATACGATGGAGGAAGCCATCGCCGCCGCACCGGAAAAAGCCAGCGCAAAGATTGCAGCAAAACAGAGGCCCGGTACCGGCGCTGAAGCCATGAAACTGAAGGATATTCCCGAAGACACTACCCTGCGGATTCCAACCCGGATCAGCGAGTTGGACCGGGTGCTCGGCGGCGGAATCGTCGAAGGAGGGCTGATCCTGATCGGCGGGGATCCGGGTATCGGGAAAAGTACCCTGCTTCTGCAGGCCTGCGCCCATCTGGCCAGGGACGGAAAGCGGGTGCTGTACATCAGTGGTGAGGAGAGTGCACGGCAAATCAAGCTGCGGGCCAGCCGGTTGGAAATCAGCGAAGATATCTACATTCTCGCCGAGAACGCCCTGGACGCCGTGGAAAGCAAAATCAGCGCAATTGAACCCGACGTCGCTGTTATCGACAGTATCCAGACCATGTACCGGCCGGAAATGGCCAGCGCGCCCGGAAGCGTAAGCCAGATCCGGGAAAGTACAAGCCTGATCATGCGGCTGTGCAAAGAAACAGGAACCAGCATGTTCCTGGTCGGCCATGTGACAAAAGACGGCGCAATCGCGGGGCCGAGAATCCTGGAACACATGGTGGATGTTGTGCTATACTTTGAAGGTGACCGCCAGCAGGATTATCGGCTGCTGCGGGCAGTCAAGAACCGTTTCGGAAGCGTAAACGAGCTTGGTGTTTTCCGCATGACCGGGAAAGGCATGCAGACCGTTGAAAACCCAAGTGAAGAGCTGCTTAGCCGCCGGGCCAAAGGCGCCAGCGGCAGCGCCGTTTTCTGCGGTCTGGAAGGAAGCCGGCCACTCCTGTGCGACGTGCAGGCCCTGACCAGTACAACCTTTTACGGAACTCCGAGGCGCACCGTCAATGGCGCGGACGCTGCACGGGTGGCCCTGCTGCTGGCGGTACTTGAAAAACGGGCCAACCAGCGAACATACAATCAGGATGTATATATCAATGTGGCCGGAGGGCTCGAGCTGAGCGAGCCGGCAGCGGATCTGGCATTGTGCGTAGCTGTGGCAAGCAGCCTGAAGGACCGGATTGTCGGGCCTGATATCGCCGTAATGGGTGAAGTCGGGTTGGCCGGCGAGGTTCGTAGCATTCCCCAGTGCGAGCGGCGCATCAGCGAGTGCGCCCGGCTGGGGTTCACAACAGTTCTCGTACCCCAGGCAAACGCAAAGCGGATTAAAGTCCCGGAAGGCATCCGGGTCATCGGCGTAGATACAGTCGCACAAACCATGAGCGTACTGTTTTAAGGGAGATGAAGGAAAATGAAATCCAAGGGTGTTGAACGGCTGCTGCGTTTTCTGCTGTTGCTGACGGGCGTTGGGATCGGACTGGCGGTAACCCAGATTGGGCTCCAACTGTATCGCACAGCAAATCCGGACACGGTCATCCCCGCCCACTATCCGGTGTTGGGATACATCATTATGAGCCTGGTTGGCGGATTAGCACTGCTGGCACTCAGCAATCGGATCATTCTGCGGTTTACCCGCTTCAGTAGCGATGTCCAGAAGCAATTCGACAAAATGCCGCTGAACCAGCTGATGAGCGCAATGCTGGGGCTCATCCTTGGGCTGATCGTTGCCGCGCTTTTACGCCAGATGTTCTCTTTTCTGGGCAACGGCATCCTGAGCGCAGCACTGAGTGCGATCCTGTATCTCGTTCTCGGCGCCCTGGGATACAATATCGGCAAACGGAGAAGCCGGGAATTCATGGCAATGATCACCCGGGTATCCGGAGCACGGGAAAAAAGCAAAATCCGCAAGCATGGTTATGCAGCGCGAAAATTCTTTGACACAAGTGCCATCATCGATGGACGGATCCTGGAAATTGCCAAAACAGGTTTTCTGGAAGGAGAATTCGTCGTTCCCCAGTTCGTGATCGATGAACTGCAGCACCTTGCCGACTCCGCGGACGAAACCCGTCGGGAACGGGGCCGCAGAGGGCTGGATATCCTGCATGAAATGCAGGAAAGCCTGCGTCAGATGGCAATCGACGATGCGGATATCGAAGGGATCACCGATGTGGACGTCAAGCTGCTGCGCCAGGCCCGGGACTGCGGCGGAACCGTCATCACCACGGACTACAACCTGCAGAAAGCTGCGGCAGTCAGCGGCGTCAAAGCCCTGAATGTGAATGAACTGGTCGAGGCCCTTCGGCCTGCCGTAACCCAGGGAATGGAACTTCGGGTCCGGGTCAGCAAGGAAGGGCGGGAACCCGGACAGGGAATTGGTTACCTGAGCGACGGAACAATGATCGTCGTCGAGGATGGAAAGAAAATGCTTGGGGAAGAGGTTGACACTGTTGTAACCACCGTGCTGCAAACCAGCGCAGGGCGGATGGTATTCGCAAAAATCAAATAAGCGCCTGCCGGCGCTTATTTTTTTGATCAGTTCAGGATTACGGAAGTGGCCTCGTCCTCATACTGGCGGGTGTAAAGCCGGTAATATGCCCCCTTCGCTGCCAGCAGCTGTTCATGGGTTCCCTGCTCCACAATCTTACCATCCCTGACGACAAGGATCAGGTCAGCATTACGCACCGTCGAAAGCCGGTGTGCGATCACGAGGGACGTGCGTCCCCGGATTACCGTATCAATCGCGGACTGGATTCGCTGCTCTGTCAGGGTATCGACCGAAGCAGTCGCTTCATCAAGAACCAGGATCCGTGGGTCTGCCAGAATCGCACGGGCAAAAGAAATCAATTGTTTCTCACCCGTGGAGAGCAGGTCCCCGCCTTCGCCGACATCCGTATCGATGCCTTTTTCCATTTTTGCAACCACTTCATCGGCGGATACCAGTTGCAGGGCACGCTGAATTTCCTCCTCCGTAGCCGACGGGTTTCCATACAAAAGGTTATCCCGGATAGTTCCCGAAAACAGATGGGGGGTTTGAAGCACGTAGCCGATTGCGCTGTGAAGCCAGAGCTGTGACCGCTCCCGGACGTCCCGTCCATCAATCAGTACCCGGCCGGAGGTGGGTTCAAAAAACCGGCACACCAGATTAACCAACGTGCTCTTTCCCGCGCCGGTTTCACCGACAATGGCAATATTGCTTCCGAAAGGGATTGAAAGGTTAAAGTGTTCCAGCACATATTCGTCCCCATCCGGATACTTGAAGGAAACATCCTCGAACGCAATATCGCCGCGAATGGGTTCCCAGTTTTCTTTTTTGGGATGAAAGGAATCACCGTATTTTTCAATCACTTCCGGAGAATCCGATACATCCGATTCAGTCGAAAGCAGACGGGTCAGTCGCTCGATATTCACCTGTGTGGTGATCAGGTTCGAAATGGCGTCCACAATCCACCGGACGGGTTCCATCATTCCCTGGGCATAGGACATGAACATCGAGAAGGTCCCGACCTCCGAAGCGGCAATATATCCACCCTTCCACAGAACAATCGCAAGGGCCAGGGAAGACGCCAGATGCATTGTAACCGAAAAAGCGCCGCGCAGGCGAGCTGCCCGGATACTCTTTTGGCGAATCTCCTGAGTATCCTTGACGAAGTCTCCGGCCATCCTGTCCTCAATCACAAGGGTTTTGATCGTTTTGGCACCGGTAATTCCCTCATTGAAATCCCCGGTGATGCGTGAGTTCAGCTCCCTGATCCGATGGTTAACCATAATCAGCTTTCCCTTAAACAGGGCAAACAGCACAACGATCAACGGCAGAATCAGCATAACAAGCAAGGCCAGGCGGGCGTTAATGGCCAGCATAACGCCAAGGGAACCAATTAAATAACTGGTATTCCAGACGCAATCCATCAGTGACCATGAAACGAGAGATCCGATTCGCCCGGTATCTGACATAATCCGGGAATGAATATAACCCACGGAATTTTGGTTAAAATAGCTGAAAGAAAGGGTCTGCAGATGGTTGAATGCTGCAGAGCGCAAATCCCGGTTCACGGACACTTCCGTGGTCATGGCATTGCGGCAGGCCGTATAATTCATGACTGCCGCAAAAAGAATCGTCAGGATATACAGCGCAATATACCACGGGAGCGTATCCAACGTGTTTTCCGCAATAAAATGATTCAGGGCATAACGCTGGAACAGGGGCGGCACGATGTCCACAGCAGTGCCACCCAGACCGCAGAAAATCATGAACATCAGCCTGTGGCGGTATTTCTTCACATAAGGAAGAATTTTGGGAATACCGAAAAAAGGCAGGGACTTTGTTTTCTTTTCTTCCATTACGCTGTCACCTCCTCCCGGTTCATGGACTGAATAGCATCAATCTGCTGATACAGCCCGGGCTGCTTTTTCAGCTCCTCCGGCGTGCCCAGCTGGGCTACGCGCCCATGGTCCAGAACCAGTACCTTATCTGCACGGGACAGAGTCGTGATTCGGTGTGAAATCAGGATAATCGTAGCGGATCCGAACTTTTTCTCAAGCGCGGAGCGAATTTTCGCATCCGTTTCGGTATCTACTGCAGAAAGGGAGTCGTCAAAAATCATGATTGGTACAGGGCGCGTCAGCATTCGCGCAATCGCCGCACGCTGTTTCTGGCCGCCGGAGAGCGTAACCCCGCGTTCTCCAACAAACGTATCATAGCCTTTCACAAAGCCGGCCACGGTCTCATCCAGGCAGGCGGCTTTCGCTGCTTCCTGCAGGGCTTCCTCAGACAGTCTTTCACCGGCGATTCCCAGATTTTCCCGCAGCGTACGGGAAAAGAGAAATGGTTCCTGAAGCACAATGCCGATATTTCGGCGCAGGTGGTCCAGGCGGATCTGTCTGATATCCGTATGTCCGATCGTGATTTTTCCACAGCCTTCCGGCAGCGGATAAAGGCGGTCCAGCAAATACATCAGCGTGCTCTTCCCGGATCCGGTACCGCCAAGGATACCCATGGTCGTTCCTGCCGGAATCGTGAGGGAAATATCATGCAGCATTTCAGGGCAGCCGTCATAAGCAAAGGACACATGGTCGAAACAGATATCCCCGTCCATCGGTGCATCCACTGCACCGGGCGGATCTTTTTCCTGCTCTGACTCCATGATATATCCAATGCGGTCGATGCCGACGCCGGCCTTGGACATCTCGCTGATCATCCGGCCCAACTGGTGCATCGGCCAGACAAGCATGCCATTATAGCTGATAAAAGCAATAAACTCACCGCTGGTCATTTCGCCGCGCAAACAAAACAGCACCCCGAAAATGACCACCAGCATAACCTGAAGTCCGGACAGAATATCCGATGTGGACCAGAAGAGGCTCATCAGGCTGCCAAGTTTCACCCACAGGGATGTATAGTATTGATTCTGGGCATCAAAACGGTCCCGCTCATAGCGTTCTCTGCCAAACGCACGCACCACGCGCACGCCTGTCAGGTTTTCCTGTGCCATGGCTGACAATTTTCCCTCGTTTTCATCGCATTGCTGGAACCCTTTGCGGAATTTCTTGTGAAAAAAGAGGGAGTACCAGACAATAAACGGCAACGGGATCATCGCCACCAATGTCAGCTTCCAGTTCATGCCAAGCATGAAAACCACGCTCAGAATTAACAGGATAAAGATCCGGATCAGATTCGTCATTTGCTCTGAAATGAAATTCCGGGTGGTTTCAATATCACTGGTGCACCGCTGGATGATGTCCCCGGTATGGTTCTGCATATGCCATTGAAACGGCAGGCGCTCAATGTGGCTGTATAGAGTATCCCGCATGGTCTTTACCAGGGTTTCGCTGCCCCAGGCATTGGTAATCCGGAATCCATAAAGTGCAGCCACCTTGACCATCGCCACAACCAATACGGCTGCTGCCATCATCCACAGGTTGGCCCGGATCCTTTCCACGCCGCCGAACGTGTTAATCAAACCGCGAACTGTTGAACTCAACGATTCCGTCGAAGAACCGCCTACAATATGGTCCACCGTCACCCGGATAATCTGGGGTGTTATCATATCAGCCAGGGCAGAAAGGGCTGCGCACAGCATACAAATCAGGAAAAACAGTTTGCTTCCTTTTAAAAATCTCCAGATCAGCCCCGCGCGCGCGGAACGGGACAGCGGAGTATTGGCCTGCTCGCTCATGGAACCCTCCTTGGTTCAAAATACAAACAGTTGTTTTTTTCCGAAAAAAGGTTTCGGTGAAGGTTGTTTCCGTGAGGAGCCTGTTTATTTCATTCCGGAACAGGCAGAAAAATGCCCGCTCTCGTCACTCCGAAAGCGGGCATGAACACAATCGTTTCCTTTGCCGGAACACCGCGGAAAACGCGGGTTCACAAAGCGGGCTCACCGGATCAGAAATCCGGACAGCAGCGCCTTCTTACTTCAGTTCGGCGAAGTACTTGATGGTGCGGACCATCTGGCTCGTATAGCTGTTTTCATTGTCGTACCAGGACACGACCTGCACCTGATAGGTGTCGTCATCAATCTTGGTAACCATGGTCTGGTTGGAATCGAACAGAGAGCCATAGGTCATGCCAATAATATCGGAAGAAACAAGCTTCTCAGTGGTGTAGCCGAAGGACTCAGAGGCCTGGGCCTTCATGGCTTCGTTGATGGCTTCCTTGGTAACATCCTTGCCCTTGACAACGGCCACCAGGATGGTGGTGGAACCGGTGGGCACAGGCACACGCTGGGCGGAGCCGATCAGTTTGCCGTTCAGCTCGGGAATAACCAGGCCGATCGCCTTGGCAGCGCCGGTGGAATTGGGCACGATGTTGGCCGCGCCGGCACGGGCACGCTGCAGGTCGCCCTTCCGATGGGGGCCATCCAGAATCATCTGGTCACCGGTGTAAGCATGCACGGTGGTCATGATACCGCTCTGAATCGGGAAAGTATCATTCAGCGCCTTGGTCATGGGAGCCAGGCAGTTGGTGGTGCAGCTGGCAGCGGAGATGACCTTGTCTTCAGGCTTCAGGGTCTTGTGGTTAACATTGTAAACGATAGTGGGCAGGTCATTGCCGGCAGGAGCGGAAATAACGACCTTCTTGGCGCCCGCTTCGATATGGGCTTCAGCCTTGGCCTTGGAGGTGTAGAAACCGGTGCACTCCAGAACCACGTCAACGTCCAGCGCTTTCCAGGGCAGGTTTGCAGCCTTGGGCTCAGCATAGATAGTGATTTCCTTGCCGTCCACGGTGATGGAGCCGGGAACCTTCACGGTCTTTCCGTCTTCTTCAAACACGGGCTCTTTGCTGGCCACGGTGTGCTTGTTTTCACCGATCACACCGCAGTATCCCTTCTGGGCGGTATCGTACTTCAGAAGATGAGCGAGCATCGCGGGGCTGGTCAGGTCATTGATCGCGACCACTTCGTACCCTTCGGCACCGAACATCTGACGGAACGCAAGACGGCCGATCCGGCCAAAGCCATTGATAGCAACTTTAACTGCCATGTGGAAAACCCTCCTTCTAAGTCATCGCATTTCGCGAAATCTGATCCATCGGCTATTCTACCTTGTTTTTCCTGTTTTTGCAACATTTTTGTTCTTCTTTTGGCTTCTTTTCTCCGGTTTTTTCGTCGCCCTTTTTATTTTTTTACAATCCGGCCTTTTTTCCGACCGGAAAACATGGAAACCTGTTGACGAAAACCTGCCGGAGATGTTATTCTAAAAGGCAGAGGGAAAGTCCGTACATATTTGGTTTTTCATATTATGTGCGGCCGTAACACATCAACATGAGGAGGGACTTTGTTTTATGGAAAATATTCCTGTGATCAAATTGGGTCTGGTTGCCGTTTCCCGCGACTGTTTCCCCATTGCCCTGAGCGAAAAGCGCCGGGCTGCCATTGCCGAAAAGTGCGGCCAGAAGAAACTGGATTTTGTTGAGATTAAAACCACCGTTGAAAACGAGCTGGATATGCTCAAGGCCGTGGAAGAACTGAAAGCAAACGAATGCAACGCCGCCTGTGTATTCCTGGGCAACTTCGGGCCGGAAACCCCTGAAACCCTGATTGCCAAAGAATTTGACGGTCCCGTGATGTTTGTGGCTGCCGCCGAGGGCGATGGAGACATGATCAACGGCCGCGGCGATGCCTACTGCGGCATGCTGAACTGCAGTTACAACCTTGGCATGCGGCACCTGAAAGGCTACATCCCGGAATATCCCGTCGGCAATGCCGATGAACTGGCTGACAAAATCGCCGAATTCATCCCGATTGCCCGGGTGATCGTAGGACTCAAAAATCTGAAAATCATCACCTTCGGGCCCCGGCCGCAGGACTTCTTCGCCTGCAACGCTCCTATCAAAGGATTGTATGAACTGGGCGTTGAAATTGAGGAGAACAGCGAGCTGGATCTCCTGGTCAGCTACAAAGAGCATGCCGGCGATGCCCGTATCCCCGCCGTCTGCGCCGATATGGCTAAGGAGATGGGTGAAGGAAAATATTATCCTGAACTCAGCGAGCGCATGGCTCAGTTCGAACTGACGCTGCTTGACTGGGCTGAAAACCACAAAGGCGCCCGGAAGTATGTATGTTTCGCCGATAAATGCTGGCCCGCTTTCCCCTCCCAGTTTGGATTTGAACCCTGCTATGTCAACAGCCGTCTGGCCAGCCGTGGCATTCCGGTCAGCTGCGAAGTAGATATCTACGGAGCCCTGAGCGAATATATCGGCGCCTGCCTGACCGGCGATGCAGTAACCCTGCTGGATATCAATAATTCCGTCCCGGAATACATTTATGAAGCGGACATCAAGGGTAAGTTCAACTATACGCTGACTGATACCTTCATGGGTTTCCACTGTGGCAACACCCCCAGCTGCAAGATGTGCTCTTCCCGTGCTATCAAATACCAGTTGATTCAGCACCGCCTGCTGGAGCCGGAAGGAAGCGATCCGGACTTCACCCGCGGAACGCTGGAAGGAGATATTGCCGCCAGTCCCATTACCTTCTATCGCCTGCAGTGCGACAGTGAAGGCATTGTCCGCGCCTATATTGCTGAAGGTGAAGTTCTTCCCGTAGCCACTCAGTCCTTCGGCGGCATCGGCGTATTTGCCATTCCGGAGATGGGCCGCTTCTATCGCCATGTGCTGGTTCAGAAGCGTTATCCTCACCATGGCGCAGTTGCCTTCTCCCACTGCGCAAAGCTCCTGTTCGAAGTATTTAAATATCTGGGTGTTTCTGATATTGCTTATAACCAGCCCAAAACGCTGCCTTATCCTACAGAGAATCCCTGGGCTTGATTTTATCCATCACGGGCTGCCAATTGGCAGCCCTTTTTTTGTTGCCGCCTTATTAGTGTTCGGTGGGGATGAAAAACTTGTTTTTTGATTCGGAAATGATAAATGGTGGGGATAAAATGATTTAAATTTTGATTTTTTTTCTTTTTTGTGGGATTAATTCGCATTTTTTACCATGTAAAGTTTGACAAATTCCCGTATATCGTGGTAGTATTCACTGACTGCGATTTCCGCCGCATCCTTTCAAGCGGCGTTTCAGATAGATTGATGTAGATTTATTCGATTTCCCAGGAAAAAAATTTATTTTTCTGAAAAGGTAAGGAGCGCAGTTTCGTGAGCAGAACACTGATGATTACACATTACTACCACAGCGGCTTTTCTGTTGCGGATGATCAAGTTATGCTGGTTTTTGACTACTGGCGCGGCGAAGAAGGTGAGTTGACACCTGAATTGGAATTGACTGGTGTTGAGCTGACCAAATTTAAGCACGTTTTTGTTTTCATCAGTCATGAACACATTGACCATATGGATCCTATCGTCTTCAGCTGGAAAAATACAGCCAATGTCTCTTATATTGTTTCATCGGATATGCCTGTAGGAACGCGTGGAAAACGGATGGCTCCCGGTGATACGCTGACGCTGATGGACGGACTGACGGCAACTGCCTTTGATTCTACTGATCTGGGCGTCAGTTTTTTGATCAAGTGGGGTGATTTTCATCTTTTTCACGCAGGCGACCTGAATTACTGGCACTGGCGGGAAGAATCTACTATGCAGGAAATTGAAGAGGCCGAAACTGAATTCAGGAAAGCAATCGATCCTTTGACAAAAGAACACGTGGATCTGGCCTTTTTCCCGGTGGATCCCCGGCAAGGATTTATGTATGATGCCGGTGCGAATTATTTCATTATTGCTGTTAAACCCACCCTGATGATTCCAATGCATTATTTTCATCGGGCAGATATAGCTATGGAATTTGCCCGCACTGCCAGCAACCGCAATACAGAAGTCATTGCCATGCCGGGTTACGGGGATGTAATGCGTCTTGATATTACGGACGATGGATATTTTGATCTGTCTTTTCCGAAACGATATATACCTGAAGGACTTGCTGATGACGGAACTTATACGAACAAAACAGATACCGAAGAGGCTGCAACCGAGGAGAATAAAGAAGAACCATCACTTGAAACGATTTATCAGGATGATCCCTTCATTGAGAGTGATCTTCCCCTGTCGCAATTAGCCTCAGAGGATGATAAAACCTGACTTGTCCACTGTTTTCCACAAGTTATCCACAAAATATTTTATTATCCACACAATGGATAAAAATGCTTGAATCCCTTGTAATTCAACGGTTTTTTGTTTTTAATATCAAAATTGTCAAGGAAATCAACCCTTTCAGACCTGTGGATAAAACGACCTGCCCGAATGAATGGGCAGGTCGTTATGATTTTCTTGTACATTATGGGAATCAATCAGGCTTTTTCAGCAAAATATTCATTTAGTTGATGAACCAATTCATCTGCATTGCATCCGTGAACCATGGATGCTTCTTCAATGCTTTCAGCAGTTGCATGCGGACAACCAAGGCAATGCATGCCAAACTCCATAAAGATACGAGCGGTTCCAGGATCCTTGGAAAGTACTTGGCCCAGTGTCATTGTTTTATCGATTGTCATTGATTGACCCTTCCTTTCAAACAGTTATATTTCTTTCAGCTTGCGCAGAAAGGTGTGATTATCTTATTCCTGGAACGCTTCTCTGTCAAGCAGAAAACTTCTCCGGAAATCATTCTGTCAGAAAAATTTCTTCATTATGAACCGTTCTGCTGTGTTATTTCATTGATTGTAGCTATTGTAGATGGTTGCACAGCAATCGATTCAGACATCTTTCGCATCTTGGCTGGCAAAGGGCAGGCATTTTTTTCAACGGTCGATAAGGTATTCT
>Ga0310690_10003866_pt1 | contig 21930 bp, 33 predicted proteins | sample AusTroGonzalo_MG_2_FD_207661 | JGI IMG/M metagenome (GOLD analysis project Ga0310690, IMG submission 207661) | Bovine rumen microbial communities from tropical cattle in Woodstock, Queensland, Australia - Gonzalo_04 (v2) (version 2) | ecosystem: Host-associated > Mammals > Digestive system >... | reverse complement strand
CCACGCCTTCCTGCCCGTAAAGCAGGATGATCGGCGGCTTCGGGGTCTTGCCGCGGGTGATTGTGTCCAGAATACTCATGTTTTGACCTCCTATCGGTTCAAGGTGAAAATCTGCTTGCGTTCGTAACCGGTCGGCCACTTGCCGCTTTCCCGGCATTCCTTATATCTCCGGAGCGCGGCGGCATTGATCCGTTCGGCAATGTCAAGTTCGGCCGCGGGAATGCTCCAATATCCGGAAACGTGAAAGTCGGTCTTGTCAACGGCGATCATGTTTACCGGGTATTCCGTGCCGCAAGCCGCCCGCAGGACCGCCCGATAAAACGCCATTTGAAACGCATATCCGAAACTGCGCATGTCGTATTCAAAAAAGCGGATGTCGCGGCAAGTCTTCAGGTCGATGATGCCCGTTTCCGGGTGGAAATAGTCGATCCGGATTTGACATTTGACGCCTTCGATCTCGGCGCGCACTACGCCTTCGGCGATCCCGCCGGGCCGCAAAATCTTTTCCGGGATTTCCGGATGCGCGGCCACGCTCTGCCGCATGGCTTCGATCTCGTTAAAATCCGCGGTCGTGATGACTTCGCCCGGCTGGCATGAAAGCCAGTCCAGATAAACTTTGCTGTCTTTGCCGTATGGCTTGCCGGTGCGCTCGTTGATCGGGCCGTCGCTGACGACGTATGCCGTATTGAAAGCGTCTTCGCCTTCAAGGATCAATTTATGCGCCGCGCTGCCGAATGCGTATTCCTGCTTTTCCGGCTCGTGATACAAGCCGGAAATCGTCGCAAAATACTTGTACGGCATTTCCTGAAAACGGGCCAGCATGTGGCTTGACATGTATTCGCCGCTTTTGCTCCGGGCGTGGTATTCGGCTTCCGGTTCGCTGATGATGCAGGCCGGGATGTTCATTTGCCGGCCTCCTGATCGTCGGCGGGTTCGGCGTCGATGACTTCGCTTCCGTCGGCAAGCATTTTCGGTGCGCCGGGTTCCTGCTTCCGGTCCTGTTCGGGAATCATTTTGAAGCGGTAAACCTCGAAAATGTCCTTTTTCGTCTGCGGGTCGAGGTCGTAAACGACAAGGGCAAGTTCGATGTCTTCCGGCTTGGCGTCCACCAGTTCTTCTTCGGAATAGCCGTCGCCGATCTTCTCGAAAACGTCTTTCGCCTTGTCGCCGCATTGCTTTTTCAGCTTCTCAAACTCGGCGATCGAACACATTTTCGCGCGGGTCTTGTCGCGGAAAACAAATTCGTTTTCGTCCTTGCGCGCGCCGAGGCCATTGACGAAAAGATCGTTCAATTCGCTTTCGGTCATGGGCTGCGTGCTGACAACTTCGCCGGTGTCGCTGCGCTTGATCGTCTTTTTGCCTTCTTCCGGCGTGTTGAAAAGAACGTCGCATTCGATTTCGCGGTCTTCCGATCCGCGGGCCAGCTTCTGCGCAAGGCTCTTGATCTTGGCGTCGGCCGCGTCGATCTCGCTTTTGAACTGCGATTGCGATTGCTTTTTCTGGTCCTCGAGGCGTTCCTTCCGCTGGTTTTCAAGCGCAAGTTTGACGCCGATTTCCTTCAATTCCTCGGTCGTGAAAACGCAATTCAGAATCTTGGTGATCTTCATTTTTTTTGCTCTCCTGTTGGTTTTGGAAATGCCCGGAGCGCTTTGCTCCGGGCGTGGTTTTACTTCTGCTCCGGTTTCTGGAAAACTCCGGCGGCGACAAGTTTTTCGATCAAGGCGTTTGCGCTGTCGGCAAGCGCCAGCAGCCCGGCGGGCGGCATGACGATCCGATGCGTGTTTTCCGGAATCGGCGGCTTGCCGCTTTCCTGCGGATTGTAGGAAACAAGATCAAGTTTGACCATGTTTCCGCACCAGTGAATGTTGCTCACTCCGTCCGAATAGATTTCGATTCGGTTTACCATTTGTTTTACTCTCCTTGTTTTGGCGTTTCGTTGTTATCTGCCGGAACGTTCGGCAGGGTTTCCGCGTATTCGTCCATTGCGATTTCAAGTTCCGCAAAAAGCGTGTCCACGGCGTTCATGCGGTATTCCGCGCGGGTCTGGTCGCTGCGCTCGGTTCCGTCCGGGTTGGCAAAAACCTTTTTGCAAGTAACCGTTTTCCGGCCCGGCGTCGGCGTGTCGTATTCCGTGAAATACTGCTGCAAGGCGGCGGCCGGGTCTTTCCCGAAATCGTCAAAATTCTTACCGTCGAAAACGCTTTCGCAAATCCGCAGGAACTGCTGATCGCGTTTCGTCTTCGCTTCCGGATGCCGGGAAAAGTATTCGGCTTCGATCGCCTGCAAATACTTTCGGGCCGTTTCGGCGATCGCCGCGAATTTCGGTGTCGAAATCCCGGACCGGATGCCGCTTTCGGTGAAAGCGCAGACGGAAAGCGCCTGCCGCTGGTATTTCTTTAAATCGGCGTCCGAATAGGTCCGGAAATCTGGGATCGCGTTTCCCATGTTCAAACCTCCTGCGCCGGTTCCGGGCGGCTGATCTTATATCCGGCATTGAAAACGGATTTGTAGATGCCGCAGTTCGGGCAGGCGCTCTCGTCCATGTGATGCGGGCAATGATCCGCGCAAGATTTGGAAATCGCGCCCAGCAGAATGCCGATCCGGCCTTTGTCGGCGGGGTCGCCGGCTTCCTTCAAGGCTGCGGCAAGTTTCGCGTTTTCGGCTTCGAGTTCGGCGATCCGGTCTTTGTCGGCGGCAAAAGTCGCCGATGCCGTCGCCGGGATCGCGTCGAGCAGGTCCGCTTTCAATTTTGCGTTCTCGGTTTCGAGGTTGGCGATCTTGGCTTTCTGCTCGTCGATCCGGGCGGTTGCCTCGTTCAAGGCGGTTTGCAACTGTTCTTTCGTCATTTCTGATCCTCCTTCTGGTTGGGGTTGGTTTCCTTCTCCTGCACGCGGCCGTCTTCGATGATGACGGTTGCGGCGTTCTCTCCGACGATCGTTCCGATGCCCTGCATATTCTGGGCGGTCAAAAATTCGCCGAAATCGGCCAGCGTCTGCGGGTCCATTGCTTCGAGGCCGTCGATCAAGACAAAACCGCAGCCGGGCTTGGATTTCATGCAAATTGCGGTCGCAACCTTCAAGCGCTCCGATCCTGACATGCAATCCCATTTCTGGCCGCGGTAAAGCAATTCGCCGTCGGCATTGATCGAAAGTTCCGGCAGCGGCAATTCCGCATTCTGCAAAAGCGCGGTCCGGTCGGCTTCGATCGCCTGCAAATCGGCGGTCTGCCGGTCGGATGTCTGCCGCATTTCGGCGATCTGGGCGTAAAGTTTCCGGCGCTCTGCGTTGGCGCGGATTTGCTTGTTCGTTTCGTCGGCCTGCTGCAATCTCTGCATGATGTCGGCTTTCTTGGCGGCGAAATCGGGATCGCCGGCAAGATTGGCTTTGATGCTTTCGATGCCGTCTTTCGTGCCAGTGATGTTGCGTTCGATTTCGGTTTGTCCTTGCTGCAATTCAGCGATCTGGGAATCAAGTTCCTTTTTTGCCTGTTCGGCCTGCTCCTGAATTTCCCTTTGTGCCTTTTCGTATTCGGTTTTGAGATAATCCAGCCGCGCGAACTTGCTTTTCTCGTTTTCTTCGATCTTCGCCATTTTCAGGGCGATCAACTGCTGATTATTGGCAAGCCTCGATTCGAGTTCGGCGGCTCTCTGCTGTTCGACCGCAAGCAAGGCCCGGCGGCTTGCCGTTTCGTTTTCGGCTTCCGTTACGCCTTGCAATTCCTTTGTCAGCGCTTCGATGCTGATTTCGTCGGCCGGGGCTTCCGGGAAATGCGGCATTTCGTCGAAATGTACCTGCAGGCGCTTTATGTCGCGGTTCTGATCCGCGCGCGCTTCCCGGATTTCGTCGGCCCGTTTCTTCAATTCGGCCAGCCGCTGTTCCAAATCCGGAAACATCTTCAAAAGCATTTTCGCCTTGTCAAGATCGCCGGCGCGCATGAAAGCGCCGAGGTCAAGGGCGAATTTGCCGACAATATCGTTCAAAAGCGTTTGATTGCCGCGCATTCCGCGGGCGTCGGTGATCTTCAGGGCGGCATTCTTTCCGGCGCGTTCTACGATCAAGCCGTCGATCTCCACGCGGATCGTCGCGTTTTTCTCTGCGTCGTGGTTGTTGATGTCCGACGGCCGGAAGGTTTCGCCGCCGAGGGCATACGCGATCGCGTCAAGACAACTTGATTTGCCCTGCGCGTTGCGCCCGCCGAGGATCGTCAAGCCGTTTTCGGTTGGGTGGATTTCCACCAGCCGAATGCGCTTGAAATCCTGAACTGTAAAGCCGGTGATCTTTGCTGCATTCATTTGTTTTTGCTCTCCTTGTTTTGGGTATCGTTTTTCGCCGCGGTGCGCTCGGCAATGATCCGGGCGGCGATCTGGTGAAGGTATTTCCCGAATTGTTCGCGGCGGCGCTGCGTGTAAAATTCGATCCGGGCCGCGTTGCGCGGGGTCCGGGCGGCTTCCGCTTCGATCGTCAGGACCTGCGCCGTCATTTGCCGGCCTCGGTATATTCCCGGCAAGCGGGGCAATTCATCCGATGCGCTTTCTGCGCCACCTGCTGCCAAAGTCCGGCGATATAGCCGAATGCCATTCCGGCAAGAAAAATCCCGATGATCGTTCCGGTGGTGATGCTGCGGGTTGTCGTCTTCATCGTGCGGCCTCCGGGTTATTCGGCATTATCGGTTTGCGGCGCTCTATCCGAATTTTCCGATATTGCGGGGCAAAATTTTTTTGCGCGCCGGATCGTTTCAAGAAGGAAATTCGATACGATTCTGTTTTTCGGAAGGCCGGTCCGACGGTGTACGTCGTCCACATACTCCCTGATTTCCTGCGCAAATTCGCCGGTGATTGCATACGTCAGGATTCCTTTGCCCGTGCTTTTGGATGGTCTTTTTTTCATCGTGCTTTCAGCTCCTTTCTGGGTTTCTGCGGGATAATATATATCGGAAAATTCGGAATGTCAAGGGCAAAATTTGAAAAAATTTAGAAAAATTTAGGAAAAATAGTTTTTTTTATGGAAAATTCGATATTTGCGGTGTATATTAACGTCCGAAACATGGAGGTCGGCAATGAATATCGAAGAAAAAAAACGCTTTCAACAAATGATTTTTCGGCACATGGACCTGCATGAACTGACGCAGAAGGAAATGGCCGCCGAACTGAACATTCAACAATCCACGCTTTCCGCGTGGCTGTCTTCCGATCCCGAAAAGGGCCACGGTATTCGGAAAAATCATATCGCCCGGATTCTGCATGTCTGCGCGGATGCCGTCGGGCGGGATTATATTTCCGTCGCCGGAAACGGAAACAATATCAATTCCCACAATCAATCCGGCGATGTCGAAAAATTCCGGGCGGGGCTGCTCTGCGCGCTGATTGATTCCGAATTGCCGCCGGAAGCGCTGCAAATCGCCTTGAAAGTCGTAAAGGATTTCAAGGGCTGATCCATGCCGAAAACATACCTATTATATGCGCGCGTGTCGCCGAAGGGGTCGCAATGGGATTGCGAGGAAACCTCGATCGGGGTTCAAATCGCCGAAATGCGGGCGCATTGTGAGCGCCTTGATCCGGGCGCGAATTTTATTGAAGTCTTCGACGAGTTCAAGTCCGGAAAGAATCTGAATCGGGCCGGGGTGCAATCCATACTTGCCGATCTGGAACGTCGGCCGGTCCCGTGGCAATGTCTGGTTGTCTGGAATCTGGATCGGCTTTCGCGGTCGCTGTGTGATGCGCTTCCGATTTTTACGAAACTTCGGGATGCCGGCTGCGAATTTATTTCGATCAATCAAGAATATCTGTCCTATACCGGCGCGATGGCGCGTTACATGCTGCAGCAGACGATCGCCATTGCCGAACTTGAACGGGGTATGACCTCGGAGCGCGTATCTGCAAAAATGCGTTGGATCGCCGCGGCCGGTAAAATCCCGTGGGGCCGAATACCGATCGGCTATGTCCGCGATTCGAACTTGAAAAATACCGTCGTCGTTGACGAGCCGCGGGCCGAAATCGTCCGGACAATTTTTGATCTGTACGTCGCCGGAAAACTCGGCTTCGATGCAATAAATGACCGCTGGCCGGGCGTGTTTACCGGGCGCAATTCGCTTTACCATATCTTGCGCAATCCGCTATATGTCGGCGAGGTGCATTACGCTGGGAAAATCTACAAGTCCGAACATCCGGCGATCGTGGATCGCGCCGTCTTCGATAAGGCGCAAAAACTGCTTGCGCTGAAAAAGCGGCAGAATTATACGCGGCGCGGCGTCGAAAAGCGCGATTATTTGCTGTCCGGGCTGGTCCGCTGCCATTGCGGCCGATACATGACCGGATATTCGGTAAACGGCCACGCCGGGCGCAAGTTCTATTATTACAAATGCACCAGCCCGTCGTGCAAAAACGCGATCAATGCGGATGCGCTTGAATCTGGCGTTCTTCAACAAATCGCCGCGGTCTTTACCGATGAAACCGAAATCCGGGAATCGCTGGCGGCATACTTGGCGGCCGAAAATCAAAAATCGGCTGCGGCCCGGTCGCGGATCGCGGAACTTGACAAAGAATTGTCCGCGGCGGCCGAAAAGGAAAACCGGATCAAGCAAATGTTTTTATCCGGCGTCGTCAATAAAAGCAACTCGGATTTCTGGAATGCCGAATTGCTGACCGCGCGGGCGGCGAAAAGTCAAATCGAAAAGGAAATCGCCGCGGCAAGCGCGCCGCCGAAATTTGAATTTGACGAAATTTTCCCGGAATTGATGAAAGCGGCCGGGGAATGGTCCCGGCGCTGCATGTCGGGCCAGGCCGATTTTGCCACGAAACGGAATCTGATATTGTCGACCGTTGACGATCTGCAATGCGTCGCCCGGTCTGGAAATCAAATCAAGTTCAAAATGAATTTGATTATGAGTAGTAGTAAAGAATGGTGGGCTTTATCGAACTTTATCATAATCAAATTTTTTGCGTTCGATTGCGGGATGCGCGGTCCTGTTCGCGCTGAATTGCGGGCGGGTCGCCGTTAAAGTTTGACGGGCGCAACCTTTAATAAACCTTTTTTTCATTAAAGATTGAATGCTGCTGCCTTTAATAAAAAATGCCCCGCCGTGGTCCGCTGGCCCGTCTGGGCCGCGCGTGGCGGGGTCGGTTGTCCGGATCAAATCTTTCCGGCGGCAATCTCGGTGATGCTCGGCGGCTGGTGGTCGATGAAAACGCGTTTCAAAAGTTTCATGCTGTCTTTTGAATTTAACCGGATTTTCGGCTGCTCCGTCGATCCGCACCGATACGGATTCATCTTCCGGATGTCAACCGATTTGCTTTTCTTTGGGTCGCGGTGCATATTGATTATCGCCGCGCAAATCGCCGCCGTGTGATCCCACGCGATCATTTCATGCGAATTGTGCATTCGCAAAAGTTGTCGCAAGGTAAACGGCCGCGGGTCGATCCCGATTATTCCGGCGAACTCGTCAACGATTTCTGCAAGTGGTTTTCGATCTCGTCTTGAAATTTCGGGTCGGCCAGAACTTGATCCAGCTGCTTGCCCGCCCGGTCGGAGTATTCCTTGCTGATCTGGCGCAAGCGTTGCAAGACTTTCCGCTTGGCGGGCCGGGAAAAATTTACAATTTCATCCAGCAGGGCGTCGGTCGCCGCTTCGATCGTGTCGCCGGTGAAGCGCTCGGCAAACTGTTCCTGCGTCAATTTCCGATCCTGAACCTGCTTTTCGCACAAAATGAAAATGACGTTGAAAAGCAAAATCGAATCTTCGGCGATCCGTTCCAAAAGCGAAACGTCTTCGGGATTGTTGGATTTGTCGAAAGTTACGGCGTTTTCGATGTCGATGTCAAGTCTTGATTTCAGGCGCATGGCCGCGCCGATATTCAAATCAAGGTCCCACGATTCGCCGGTTTTGTCGGTAAACGATTTCATGTTGTCTGCTCTCCTATGCAAAAAAATTGAAAAAAAGCGCCGGCCGGCGGTGATCCGGTCCGGCGCCCGCTTCCGCTATGCGCGGCGTCAGTTGCTGCCGCCGCTGCCCGCGCTCCATGCCGGCGCGCGGCCGCTGCTGCCGCCGATGTTGGTCGGCTCGGCCGTGACGGAAACGCTGATCGCTTCCTCCAGCGGCTGTTCGATCGAACAATTCGTCAAGGTGAAATCCGCGTCGAGGCCGGTTCCGGCGCCGTCCGTGACGAAAAACGCCATTGCTGAACCGGCGAGGAAGTTGGAAATCACCGTCGTGCAAAGCGAATCTTCGTTGTCGTAGTTCATCTGAAATTCCAGCGAACCTTCCTTCAACGTCGCTTTCTTGACGCGCCAGCCAGCGGCTGCGCGGGTGGTGATGTCCGCGGAACCGGCTTCGAGCGACAGGGTAACGTCTTTGACGTTCTTTGCCTCGGTCGATCCGGTCGTCCCCGCGGTGCCGTAGAGCAGTTTTGCTTCAAGTCCGATTTTGATTGCCATTTGTAGTGTCCTCCTGTTGGTGGTTTGGTGGTTACATGGTGTTTGCGAAAAATTTTGCAAGGCTGTTGCGCGAATCTTGCAACGACGGTCCCATAAACGGCCGGGGCGAAACGTAATGCGGTTTGATCTGCGCGAAACCGTAATGCCGGACAATGTTTTCGGCGGCCTGCGCCGCCTGCCGCGTTGTCCGGATCGGCACGGTGATGTAATAAACCGTTTTTTTCGTTCCGGGATTGCGCCGCTTCTGGATGTTCCGGAAAATCCATTGATCCGGCTTCCGCTTCTTGCTGTCGGCAATCTGCTTGCGCGAATACCGGCCGCGGCCGCGGAAATACTGATTGACAACGCCGCTTTCCGATCCTGCCATAAACAGCTGGCCGTAGCCTTCTTTCAAAAGCCACGTTGCGATTGCGGATGTCGAATCAAGCCCGGATTTCGGTACTCCGTCCGTTTTGTACCACGTCGGATTTGCCGCCGGTCCGGTCATGCCGCCGAACTCCAGCGTCTTGGGAACGTCCTTGCCGACCTTGCCGGAAACTTTCTGCGGTCCGACGTAGGCGGTCAAATTCCGGCGATCCACGGCAAACTGGATCGTGTGCCGGAAACTTGACTTGCCTTTCGTGTGCTGATACGGCGGGTTTCCCGGCGTCGAAATCGTCCGTCGCCGGAACTGGATTCGCTGACGTGCAACTTTCATCAACAGGGCCGCGGATTTATACAATCCCTCGATCCCGCCTTTGTCGGCCGCTGCGCGAATTTTCGCGCCGTCGAAACTCGCCTTGCATTGAATCATCGCAACACCTTAACCGTCGCGGTACAAACCGCCACAAAAACTTTCGTCTGCCTGAACATTTCCGCGTCGTAAAGCGGATCAAATTCAACGGAAAGCACCAGCCCGGATGCAACTTTCGTCCTTTCAAGCCCCGTTGCGATCGCTTCGGTCAAAAGCAAAAGCGCGGGAATGTCGGTCTTGCTGCCGCATTTCTGCATGACGGCAATGTTGACTTTCACCACTTCGTCGGGGTTGTCCCTGCTGGCGGCGCCTTTGTTTCCTCTGGCGTATGCCTGCGGGGCAATTACGATCTGCCGCGCTTTTACCTGCGGCAAACTGAAATCCGGGACAAGATCGAAAACGGCGCTTTCGGCTCCTGAAATCGTTTTGACTTTGGCGGTGATCGCCTCGCCGATTTCAATTGTCGTTGCTGCTGTTTCCGCTGTCGCTGTTTCCGGTTGGTTGCTCATCGCTGATCTCTCCGTTGAATTTCGCGTGAATCCGCATTTGTGAATGACTGGTCCGCGTGTGCCATTTCCAGCACGGCTCTCCGTTCGGCGCGGAAACGGAATACGTTTTCCCGTCGTAGCGGATTTCGTCGCCGACCTCCGGCGTGATGTCAAGATCGGAAACGCGGATCAAAAAATCGCGCTGTTCCGTCCTGACCGTCACGCCGAACTGGTTTTCTGCTCTGAAAAGAGTTCTGCCCAGCTTCGCCGGGATGTCGGCGGCAAGCGCGCCGCCGTTCCGGTAATAACTGATGCTGACCGCCGCATATCCAAACGCGGCGGCCTGCATTGCTTCGCCCTTTTCAAAGATACTTGCCATTGTGCCGCATTACCCGATCTTGACTTTGACGACGGCGGCGCCCGATCCGGCCGCGGCGACCGCGGTGCCGATCTGCGCGCAACTGGCCGCGCTGCCCTGCGCGTAACCGCTTTCGGCGTTCCAATAAACGGCGTCGCCGAAACCGAAAGCCACGTCGGATTTCTTCACGATGTCGTAAACGCCTTCGGTGGCGATCGCGCCGGCGCCGTTGGCCGGGATGTCGGATTTCGCCACGCCGACGATCCCGCCGGAAATCACGATGTCGCCAGCGTTGATCGCGGCGCTGCCCGCGGTGATGTCGATAACCTTTCCGTCCTGAACGAATTTCGCATTCATAATTCAAATCTCCTGTTTGAATGGTTGTGAATTGTGGTTGAAAGCCGGGAACCGTTTTCCGGCTCCCGGCTGTTGCTGACTTACACCACGCCGGTGTTGAAAGTCATGCCCTGATACGCCTGCTCCCGGACGCCCAAATCGAAGACGACGCGGAAACTGATGCCGAGTGTGTTGAAATCCACGGCGCCCTGTTCGACAACCGGGACGCGGCGGCCCTGCAGATAGCCGATCTCGAACGTGTCGATCTGCGCGGGATCGCCGAACAGATACCAGCCGGTCGCGCTGCCGGCCTGCCCGCCGACGCCGATCTGCAAATACGGGCTGGAAACAACTTCGAGGCCGTACTTGGAAAGAACGTTGAAAGCGGGGGTCGCGGTGCTGCCGCCGGTGAGGGTCGGGGAAATGACCAGTTCGTTCGCAAGCGCGTCAAGGCAAGACGGGACGAAAAGGAATTTCGGCAGAACGTTGATCGGGTTGCCGTCGCTGTCCTTCGCAAGCAGGAATTTGCTGCGGGCGGCTTTGAGCGCGTCAAGGGACAGGGCGCCGGCGGTGCCGGTGGTATAGTTGCCGTGGGCGGCGCTGAAAAGCGCGTTGCCGTCGGTGAACGTCGGATTCGCCAGCAGCCGGGCGTGGAACAACTGGTCGATCTTGCGCGCGGCCCGCTGGCCCATGCCTTCGGGGATCGCAAGGAAAGCGCCGAGGTCGTCGTTGTAGATCATCTGACGGGTCAAGACAAACATCTTGCCGTAAGTCGCCAGCTGGTTGACGGCCTTATCCTCGGAAACGCTGCCGTGTTTGATCTCGCCGCCGTCGGCGACGATTTCAAGGTCGCCCACGTCGGTGAGGCGGTAGCGCTCGGATTCCTTGAAATCGGCAAGATCGCCCGCGCGGCAAAGCCGGGTTGCGATAATCGGCTGCGCGGTGAAAGCCTGCAACAGCTTCTTGTTGGCGACATTGCCGAGGATGCCCGGAAGCGAAACCGTGCTGAAAGCCGCGGCGATCGTGTAGTTGTCGAACGTCGGCGAAACGGTCTTGCCTTCCATTTTCGCGCAAAACTGCATGAGTTCTTTCAGGGTGATGCCGCGATACTTGTTGCCGGCCTCGACAACCTGTTCGGTGAAATTCGCGGTGATCGTCTTTTCGTCGATCCCCTGATTGAAGCAAAGGGCCGCTTCCAGAACTTTGGCGTTGATCTCCGGCTGACTGGCCGAAATGATGTTGACGCCTGCGGTCGGGGTCTTGGCGGCGTGCGCCTTCAGCGCGGCGACAATCCGGGTCGTTTCCTGCACGGTGTAACCGGAATTGATCGCTTCGGCCGCGAACGTGGCGTAATCTTCGCCGCAAGCGGCAATGATGCCGGCTTTGCGTTCGTTCTCGGCCTGCTCCTTCGCGGCCAGCTGCTTGGCGACGATCGCGGCGATCCGTTCATCGCTGACGGAAACGGGCGCGGGCTGCGGCGCGGCGGCCTGAACCGGGGCGGGCTTGGCTTCGGGCGCGGCGGCGGGGGCGGTGTTCTTCTTGTTGAACTCCGCTTCCTCGGCCTCGAGGGTGCTGCCGATCTTGGCCAGATGCGCCTTGATTGCGGCCTCGTCGGCTTCTCCGAGCTTGTACTTCAGCTGGAGAAACTTCTTGAAATTCTCTTTCATGCTGTTTTCCTCCTGTTGGTGGTTGGTGGTTGTAACTTTGTTGATATTCAAACTTGCCGCAATGCGCAGGCTCGTTTCGGGGTCGGCTCCCACGGCGCATACGGAAACTTCGCGCAAATGGGATTTTTTGACGTGAACAAACGGTCCGACAAATTCGCGGCCGTTGATCGTGCGGGTGTCGTCGGGCGAAACTTCTTCCATTGCCAGAATTTCGGCGCCGATTGACAACTGCCATTGAAATTTTTTCCCGGCTTCGACAATGAATTTGCCGCGGTCGGTGCCTTTGTCCACGCCTCCGGAAATCTTGATCGTCTTTCCGTCGATCGCTGCGCTGATTTGTCCCAGGCGGTATTCCGGATCGTTGCAATGATTGTAAAGTAACGGCAACTGCGGCGCAATTTCCATGCCGGCAAGGTCAATGACAAGTTTTGCCGCGCTCCACCACTGGCTGACCGGGCCGCCGGAATAAGCGATCCCGGAAACGTCCGCAAGATCGCTTTTGCCGGAATCTTCTTCCGCGCACCGGATGAACTTTTCGTCCGGGAAACTCCCGGCGCAAATGATCCGATTTTTCATGTTTTTTATTCCTCCTTCTGGGTGTCTTCGTCTTCATCGGCATTGCCGGCGGCGGGCGCGTCTGCTCCCGGCGCGGTCAAGCCTAATTCCGCGGCCAGCTGCGCTTCGCGTGCGATCTGGCGCAAGACAAGTTCATAGTCCTTGCCTTCGCGCGCGCATTCTTCGGCAAGCGTGGTCGTATGGTTCTTCAGCCGGATCGCCTGCGCGTTGGCCTCCTTTACGGGGTCCACGTGCTCGAAACCGTCCCACATCCATGAGTGAAGAACGAAATTTTCATCCTGATAATCGGCCGGAAACGCGATCCGGTCGAAACTTTCAAATTCGTTCAAAAGCCGGTTCAGGATGTTCCGTTCGATCCGCTTTCGTTCGCCGAAAATCTTTTTGTGGTAAATTTGATGATCGAGGCGGCCGCTGGCATAATTCGATTTGCTGCAATCGCCTTTTGCGATCGCAAACGGCATTGAAAGCGGGCGGGCGGCCTCGGCAATCTTCGCGTCCACAAAATCAACATATTTGTCTTGCGGATGCTCGGTCTTCATCTGGTTTGCGTCCCAGCCTTCCGGCAAGGCAAGTCCGGCATTCCGGACAAGTTCGACCACGTCCATAAACTTGATCGGGCTTTGCTGCTTCGCGTTGCCGTCGTATTCGTCGGCGTCGGCCGGTGTGTCGGTGTGAAGCAAAAACGAAATTTCCGCTGCCGTCTCGGCCGCAGACAAAACCGCGTTCGTGTATCGCCGCAAATCATTAAAGATATTCAAGGTGCTTGCGATCTCGGACAGCCCGCGGTGCTGGCCGGGCCGCATGATATGCGCATATTGAATAACCTTGTCGGCCGGGACCAGCACGGAATCGTCGGTAATAAATCCGATCCCGGTTGCGCCGGGATGAACTTTCCAAAAGCGGAAAGCCGACGGATTGCCGAAACGGTCATACTGGATGCCGTCAAATTCCTTGATCGTGCCGTCTTCGTAGTAATCGGCATATTCCGAAATGATCCGGCTTCCGACCTGCTCGGCCTCGAACAAAACAACGTCGAATTGCGCGGCGCCGCTGATCTTCGGATTTCTGACGATCCGCAGGAAAACTTCGCCGTCGCGCGCTTTGGCGATCCGGGCAAGTTTCAATTTTTCGGTCAGGTCGATCTGTTCGGACCAATCGCGGAAACGCATTTCGCGCCGCTGCAAACTGGCGCGGGCGTTTTTTTCGCGCGGCTGCAAATCCGGCGATTCCGATAAAAACAACTGCAAGCGCGGGCCGGTGCCGACCGCGTCCTCGGCCAGCGTCTGGATTATACCGTCGGCATATCCATTGTTCGCGCATTCGTAGCGGGCGCGGGAAATGACGATATGCCGGACCGTTGCCGACAATGCGGCGTCGGCGCTCAATCCGTCGGCCGCGTGCCAGTGCCGCATTGCTTCCGGGCTGCGGCTGGCCGCGTCGAAACCGCCGCGGACCGCATAATGAATTTTCGGCTGCTGCTTCGTCATTTTTCCGGTCCCTGCGTTGACATTCTCGCGCCATGCAAGGCGGCAAACGGATTTCGCCCGGCGCGCTTCTTGGCAAGATATTTGTCCGCTTCGGTCAAATCCTGCAAAGAATGGTTCGTGATCTTTTCGCCGTCGTTTTCGTAACTTTTCGGCTGTTCCGCGACTTCGGCGATTTTCGTTTCGAGGTCTGCCATATCTGAAATGCTCCCGCGTAAAGTTGCTTTTTTTCGTTCATTAGATATATACGCCACAAGCATAAATGCCGAAGCGGGGCAAAAAAAAATCCCGGCCGGGGCCGGGATCATGGCTTTTTGTTTTTTCGTTTATCTGGCTTCCTGCCGGATGTTTCGCCGGATCGCGGAAAGATCGTCTTGCAGGCTGTTGATCCGATCCCATAAAAACGCCTGAATCTTGGCGTTTTCGGCTTTGTCCGTTTCGCCGTGTTCGCGGAAATACTTTTCGGCAATGCTCCAGACGACGGCGGGCCGTTCGTCGGCGTCGTCGTTATCGTATGCCCAGCGGGCGGTGATCGCAATTTCCGTCAAGGCGTCGGCGTCTTCCGGAATGGCTGCGATCTCGTTTGCGGGCGCTTCCTGATAGCGCTTGCAAATTTCCGCGAAATCCGGGTTGACTTCTTCGATCTGGGAAATGGCCTGCGAAATGCTTTCCATTGCGATTTTTTCGATTTCGTTGTTCATGGTGTTTTCTCCTGATTGCGGCCGGGATCGCTCCCGGCCTGATTTGTTGTTTTTGTCTTTACGCTTTGGCAAGTTCCCACAGGGCGTGGTGAATGAACATTTCTTTCAAATCCTTTTTGCTGGTCCGCGGGTATCTGGTGCTGACGGAAAGATTGCAATTCCCGCAGTAGTTGGAATATGAAATTTCAAACTGCATGTATGTTTTGCCGGACAATTTTTCTTTCAATTTTTCGCAAATCTCTTTCGGGAAATAGCCTTCGATCATAATTTCGATGATCTTTTCGGTTTTCGTCGTCATTTTCTTTTCTCCTGTTTGGGCCGGGCGCGCGGCCCGGCTGGGGTTATTGTTGTTGTTATCTGACGTTTTCCGCGCTGAAAATCGGGTGCATGGAATACCGCCCGCAATCTACATGTTCGATCCCTTCGTTGAAATGATCCTTGATTTTGAATCTCTGAATCTGGCGGCCGCCGACGTTGTGTTCCGCGGTGATCGTCTTTTCCGTCCGGGAAATGACTTTCAATTCAAAAATGCAATCGTAGTCGCAGGCGCTCCGGCAAAAATAGGTTTTCCCGATTTCAAACTTTTTCATTTTCTCGTTTCCTTTCTGTTGGTTGGCTTATTTGTAAAAACTTTCGATTTTCGGATCGTCGCTGCTGTTTACCCACTCCCAGAATTTTTCCGGGTCTTCGCGTTCCATGCGGTCCATGATCGCGCCGCGGATGACCGGCGAGGCCTGATCGAAATTCTTTTCGGTTTCGTTCCATGCCTGAATAATTTGTTCCTTCGTCAGGCCGTCGATCATGTTTTCAAGATTCTTTTTCAAGATTTCAAGTTTCGTCATTTTTCAAATCCTTTCGGTTTTTGTGTCCTTTTCCCTCTTGACTATGTATAATATACATTGTTTTTCTGTATTTGTCAAGTAAAAATACAGAAAAAATCTATATTTTTTCAAAAAAAAGCAAAAAAAAGTCCCGTCCGAAAATCTTTTGCGGCGTGGAGAGTGCCGCCGCTTCGATCTCCGGGCGGGATGAAAAAAATTTTTCGGTTACTTCTGGGCGATCGCGGCCGCCGCGGCTTGGATGTTAAAGGTTTTCCGATCCGCAAATTCGGCGCGCTTGCCTTTATTCCAGTTCGTGATCGGCCGGAAATATCCGGTCACGCGGGAATAAACTTCGGTCTTTTCTCCGCATTTCATTTTTCCGTCTCCTGAACTTCCGCGGTCTGATCTTCCGGGGTGCGGGTCTTGGCTTTGATCTCGGCGATCTTGGCAAGGATTTCCGCTTTCAATCTGGCGACCTCGGCCTTCAATTTCGCTTTGCCTTCCTCGGAAAGATTGTCGGATTTCTCGATCTTTCGATTGATTGCCGCCTCGGCGTATTCCGAAACTTTTTCCACGGCGGCGTTGTGGACCGCCTCCGGCGTCGTTCCGAAAAGATTGTAAATCCCGGCGCAGCCGGTCCCGATTGCCGCAAGCATGATCGCGGCCGTTCCGATGACGATTTGTTTTTTCATCGCTTTTTTTCTCCTGTTGTTATGGAGGCCAGGCCTAATTGCCCGCCTTGAAAATGATCTTGAAATTCGGGTTCGTGGTGAAACTTTCCGCAAGGTAGGTCGGGCGCAATTTGTGAAAGCGGATAAAGCCCAGATACGGAACGATTTTTGAAACTTGCAATTCCTTGTATGCCTCGGCGGCGAGTTCGTGGCAATACATCGCGCCGTTGTCGCTGGTGAAATCGAAATCATACGGGCGGCCGATCCATCCGGCAAGGCGTTTCAGCGCCTGATCCTGTCCGGATTTCGGCCGAATAACGATGAACCGATCGCAGCGCAAAAAATCGATCGTGTCGATCTGGGTTACGCCTTCGGCGACCGCATGGGTGATCTTGCCGCTGCCGGTATAAACTCCGGTATGCGAAAATCTGCCCGGAATGAAAAAACCGTCAAGGTATGAATCATATCCGCGGCAAATGATGTCGCCGGGCCGGAGCATCTGCATTGCCCGGCGCGCCTCGGCTCCGGACGCCTTGTAATAATCGCCGGGCTGGTAATACAAAAACGGCGGGTATGGCAGAATTTTGATGTCGCCGAAAATCCGCAAAAACTTTTCTTTCAATCTGACTTTCATTCTTTCAATCTCCCGGTTTTCTTTCTTACAATCCCAGAATGTTGAATTTGAAAGAAAAGGTTTTGTTGTCGCTGAAATCCGGGACGCCGGATTTGCCTTCAATGCTGCGCACTGGTCCGTGTCCCTGCGTCTTGTCGGTTCTCGGCGTGGAATAAGCCGCATTTTCCGCGGTCGGCTCGTAGTATTCCACTTTCGTTACGCTCTGGCAACCGGCAAGGGCAAAAGCAAGCGCGGCCGCCGCAAAAATGATCTTCGATTTCATTTCTTTTCCTCCTGTTTTTTCTTTTTCTTTCGGTAAATGAACCGCAAAATCCGAAACAGCATCCGGTGTTTGATCGTCAAGCGGCCGGAAACGGTGTCGCTGATCTTCTGCAAGGTTTCGTTCTGCTGGCCGGTCTTCTTGACATACCACGCCATAATCAAGGCAAGGACGCAATACAAGGCGAAATAAAGCCAGTCGGCATATTTCAAGATCGCGTCGCCGATCGCGTCGCGCTGCTGATCCTGCGCCGGTGCCGGAACCGGGATCGGGTCTTTCTGCTGTGGCTCGGCTGTTTTTGTGGCTGCCTGCTGGGGCTGCTGTTTGACGATCCGGCTTTCGATCAAATCCAGCGCGGCTTCTTCCCGCTTGACTTCTTCGGTCCGGGTGTCCTGCGCGGGCGCGGCGGCCGGTCGGGAAAACATGCCACATCCGGCGGCAAGGATCGTCGCAACCGCCGCGGCAAAAAGAATGATCCGGCGGCGGGTCATTTGTGCATCCCTCCGAGGTGCTTCTTTACCGTGTCGATGAAAACGGCGTTGCAAATGGCGATGATCGATCGGCTGCTGTATCCGGCAAGGGCAATCGCCGCGGTCCGGTATCCTTCGGAAATTTGCATTTCCGAGGTGATCCAATGAACAAGCATCCCGGCAAAAATGGCGATAATGATTTCCGGGATCGCAATTTTCAGCGAATACGGTTCGCCGCGCGCCTTGCCGGCTATGGTTCGCGTTACGCCGCCGAACATGGCCACGGCAAGGACCGGGAGCAGTTCGATCATGTTGTTTATAAAGTTTTTCATTTCGTCCCCTTGTCGCCGCTGTCGGTGCGGCAAAATTTATAAAATTTCTGAATTTTTCTGATTGTCGCGCGGAATCTCCGCGGCTGCTGCGGCTGTAATGCCGCCTCGAACTTTTCGATTTGTTCCATTAGGACGCCGGAGCCGGTAAAGGTGATCCGCGGCGCGCCGTTGAAAATGAATTGCAACGTCAAGCAACGCGAATCGGCGCCGTTGTCGCGGTATTTGCTTTTGCTGATCTCCCAGCCGGTGAAAATCAAGGGCAAATTCAAAATGTCTTCGATCGGCATTTTGTCGCCTTCGAGGTTTCCCGTGTCCGGTACAACGTCGGCAAATTCCGGAACATCATCATCGGAAAAGTTCATTCCAGTTCCTTCCGTATCTGTTCAAATCGGCGGTGATCCCCAGAATCTTGATCGCAAAATCGGCGATCTGTTCCGGCGTCAAGCCGTTTTCGGCGCAAAAGCGCAACAGGTCGGCGCTGGTTCCGGTCGGAAAATCGTCGCGGGTCTTGCCGATCATTTCGGCCACGGCGTCAATGATCGTCCAAAAATCGGCCTTGATCTTTTCGTATTCGGTGATATTCTCGAACGTTTCGCCGTCGCGCTTCGGGAATGCCTGTTTCACGGCGTACTGGTGGGCGGTGAAAGTGCCTTTCAAAATCTGTTCGTTCTGAACTTCCGGCGGGCCGAAAAAGAATTTCCGGATCGCGGCGTAACTCTGCATTGCGAATGCGTCGTAATCGGTCAGGTTCTGCCCGGAAAACGGGACCGGAACTTCAAAATACTTGTACCCGGTCGCGGTCGTGCCGTCTTCGATCTGGCGGCGGTATTCCCGGATGAAAGCCGGGAAAATCACGGTGTCGCCTTCGCGCCGGATTTCCGGCATGTCGTCGGCTTCGGTTTCGCGCAGAAAATCGGTCTGCAGGTTTGCGGGAATGGGTGTGTTCAACATTTGGCAATCTCCTTATGTAGTGTTTGCAAGTCTTTGTCGAAAAGCGAATACCACAGGCGTTTGCCGTGTGATAGCCACTTGATCCATCCATAATATGACGAAAGCGATTGAAAATGCTTCTCGGTCGGCTGTTCGATGAAAATTCGCGCCGCCCGGCGAAATTTCCGTTCGGTGCTTTTGCGCAAAATGGTTTGATGTCTCCGGAAAACATATCCGACGAAATCAATTCCGAATCGTTCGATCGGGAAAATCTGCGCGTTGTCCTTGATCGTCAATTTGTCGGCCTGCAACCGTATCCGGATTTCGGAAAGCAAATCCCGCAAGCGGTCTTTGTCGGAATCTATCACAACAATATCGTCGCAATACCGGGCATAATGCCGGAATTGCTGATCCTTGATCCAATGGTCGAAATCGGACAAATAGTAATTTGCCAGCGCCTGCGAAATGTAGTTGCCGATCGGCAAGCCGGCCGGGTGGCTGTCGATCAATTCGTCGTAAAGCGCCAAAACGCGCCGATCTTTTATCTTGCGGCGAATCTTGCGTTTCAGAATCTCGGTGTCGATTGACTGATAAAATTTGCGGATGTCGATTTTCAAAATGTAAATCGGCTGCAAGTCGAGATATTCGGAAAGAAAATGCCGAACGCGCTTCATCGCGCGGTGTACTCCGCGGCCCCTGATCCCGGCGTATGTGTCCGAAATGCCGGATTTCAAAAGAACTTCGCCGGCGGTCTGCTGGACCGCATGTTGAACAATGTTGTCCGGGAAATACGGGTCCCAATCAATCACGCGGAATTTGTTGCCGTCGAACCGGCGAAAATGACGATAACCGAAAACGTGCCATTGCCCGGATTGCAACAAATGCCGCAATTTGGCAATGTTGCCGGGAATGTCCTTTTCAAACTCCTTGACTTCCCGATAATTTTTTTTGTTCCGGCGCGCTTCCTGAAACGCCAGCATCAAATTTTCGGTTGAAATCAAAGATTCAAAGATGTTTCCGGTTCTTTTCATTTCGCCGCGTTCTGCTCCTGCGTAGTTTTCCCCGGCCGTTTCGCTGCTGCTGCTGTTACTATGGCCTTGCGGGCAAACTCCATTCACCTTGTCCGGTGGCGAGATTCATCCATGCGTCTTGTTTACTACTCTGCCAGCCGCGCGCCGATATTCGCATTCGCATTCGTCAAACCGTTATTCGCGTTGACGTAACCGGCCCCGCCATTCGTGCCATTATTCACGTTGCCGCCGCGAATAACAACCCGCGCGGACCGCGGCTTCTGAATGAATCCCGTTTTTCGTTTCCTCTTGTTATACCTGCCGGGCTTGCGCCCGGCTCGGCGTGTTCCCGCGGGCGGGTCTCCGGCCTCCCGCGCCTCGTTTTTTCAATCACGCAGCCAGCCGCGCGCCGAAATGCGCAGCCGCAATCGTCAAACCGAAATGCGCGTAGACGAAACCGGCCCCGCCATACGTGCCATAAGCCACGGTGCCGCCGCGAAAAACAACCCGCGCGGAATCTGACGCGAAATAGAAATAATCGCAAAGGTAGGTTGACGCGCTGCCGCCGATTGACTTTGCGAAAAAGGTTCTTTCGTCGAAAGTCTTTACAAAACCGGATTGCGGCCATGCGTGAACGTCGCGGAGGTAGGTGGTAAGATACGTCGAATCGCTGTAAAGCGAAACATCCGGTGTATGATACAAATATCCGTGTGCCGTGTCGGCAACCACGCCGTCTTCAAATTCCCATATTTCGCCGTAAGGATTTTCGATCCCGCGATACGAAAACGCGACCACGCGCTGTTCCGCTGGCGTGCTGCTGTAAGAACTGATTTCGCCGGCGTCGTTGATAAGTTGCGGTTCGGTCGCGGCGTGGCTGCCGTTGCTGGGCGTCTCGGATTCGGTGTAAACAAGCGTATTCCCGGCGCGCCATGCAAAAACCGTGTCGGTCGGTCCGTCCGCGTCTCCGTCTTGGTAGCGGTGATACGTCGTCGATCCGATCTTGAAACTGAAAAATGCCACGTTCCCGTCGCCGGCGGTCGCGTCATAAAAAACGCTGCCGGTTCGATTTCCCATGCCGACGGTACGGCCGGAAAGCCGGGTGTATCGGTAATCCCACTCTTTGGCAAACAGGAAACCTTCGGAAATCGTCGCCTGCGTATCAAAGGACCCGCCTTCAATCGCCATCATCAAAAGCAAAAATTGCTTAAAAAGCGAATTGATCCCGTAGCCGCCATTATTGCCCGCCGCGGTGCGGTGCGTCGCCTGCGTCATGCTGGTATAAGGCTTCGCGCCGATAACGGATCGCGCCTTTCTGCCGGCAACGTAGGACGCCGAGCTGCTGGCGTCAATGCTGGTCGTCAGCGGCGCGCCGTCGCTGTCGCAAAGGACCGAATGAAACGCGCCGACGTACTGCGTGCGCAAGGTTGCGCCGCCGGGGCTGACGTAGAAAAACGGATGCGGCGCCGAATTGGTGAAAGCCTGATTCGATACCAGCCAGACGGTGTGCGCGTGGCTGTTCGCGTCGGTGTAGTGGTCGATCCTCCAGTGTGTGATCGGGATTTCGACCATTACATCCCCGTCGGCGCCGGTCAAGTCGGCCGCGGTGCCGTCAAGTTTCTTGCTGCTGTCGTCCGGGTGCAAGTAATATGCGATCGTCCGATCCGCAAGACTTGACATGACGCAACGCCGGAAATTGTGCGCCGGCAGCTGCATGAAATCGTCGACCTGCGTATAAGTGCCGTCGGCGGCCAAAACGATTTTTTTACATGCGCTCGAGGCGGTCGCAATGGTCGTGTCGTAGTCGATCCCGTAAACATACGGCGCGGCGTCGTTTCCGATCATGTAGCCGTAAACGGTCCAGCCGACCGTTCCGTCCTGAATCGTGGTCACGCCGGATTGGAAATCGGCCGGAACTTCCGGGATCGTGCCGCCGGTGGTCCCGGCGGTGGTGCAGCGCAAGTAGTGCCGCATATCGCCGGGAATGGCAACTTCGGCGCCGACGGCATACTGCATGTTGCTTCCGCGTTCATTC
>Ga0310690_10003865_pt1 | contig 21933 bp, 21 predicted proteins | sample AusTroGonzalo_MG_2_FD_207661 | JGI IMG/M metagenome (GOLD analysis project Ga0310690, IMG submission 207661) | Bovine rumen microbial communities from tropical cattle in Woodstock, Queensland, Australia - Gonzalo_04 (v2) (version 2) | ecosystem: Host-associated > Mammals > Digestive system >... | reverse complement strand
GATCCTCACGACTGACTGCGTGATCACCGAGAAGAAGGAACCCAAGCCGGCTGCTCCGGCCATGGACCCGGGCATGGGTGGCATGGGCGGCATGATGTAATCTAGCGCCCCGCTAAAAAACTCTGTCTCCTTATGAAAACACCCGATGCATTTTTTGCATCGGGCGTTTTCAATTGACTTTGAAATGGGCTTTAGCCATATTTAGGATACGGCATTAACAATTCGTCCATTACCTGTTTTGGAAAACGCAGCAGCAGATCGATTCGTGAAGAAGGCACGAACATTCTACTTAAACCCATGCTTATGCCCAGCATGTCCGAATTCAAAAAACTTGTTGAAGAAATAGATAAAATAACAGGCGAACTTGAAACAACGCCTGAGATGTTAAGCAAGTTGGAAGATTCGTTAGATTGATATTCAAATAGTTTGCCGTTTGGTACAACAACATAAGCTGAATTATGGGAGAAAAAAAATCGGAGAATTATTATTTCATCTCCCTATAATTTTCCCGAAAATATTCAATTTCCATCAAATAGTTTTTCAATTCAGGAACCTGCTTAATCGGAAAAAGCTTTTTTTGGGTATGATCGTAAAAGTCTGAAAAACGGTGAATAAACACATACTGGTTGTCAAACGTCAACAAACCTACAAAGCGTAGACAAAATGTTTCGTCAACCATTTTTCCCAAATTACCATTAAAAGTGGTTTGACATAAAGAATCAGGGATTTCATATTTATACCACTTTGCTGTATAACCACGTTGTTGGACACGATCTTCTCCACGAATAATAGAATCGGCATAAGTTAATGGAGGTTCAAAACAAGCCCGTCCAAACGATCCATAAACTTTATGATGAATAAACAGATTGCATTCCGCATATAAGTTTAATGGCAGCAACATCAAAAGATAAAAGGATATTTTCATAAAACTCATTACCTTTCATCAGAATGATCAACAATTTTAAAATTACCACCATGCCCATAACGAACTCCTTCACCAAGTTTTTTTGCAGCACTTGTTTCTGAACCTTGAATCACACGCATTTCCTCTTGATCATCGTATTCAATATCCGATTCAAGAGTTCGAGCATTAAATCCATCTGGATTTTTTAAATATCCCAAAGCGTGATCTGCTTCATGTAAAAAACCTAATGCAGGGGATTGAGCATACAAATACGGGCTTGAGAATTGCCTTGCGGGGTCAACGGAAGTCCACAATCCGAGCATGGGATCGAGGTAACGGGCTCCGAAATAGTTCAACCCGATTTCGTCATCCTTTTCCTTCCCGGTGAAATTCTCCGTCACCTTGTCGGCGGATTCTGCGAAACTGACCTGCTCGCCAAAGGCGCGGTAGTCGTAGGCGAAATACACTTCGTCCGCAGTCCCCGTCCTTGTAGAAAGATTGCCCATCATGCCATTAATATATACAAAATCGCCTGAAAGCGAACATTTGTATGTATTAGAGGCTTGCGCAGGGCCGCTCCGGCTCACGAAGGTTCCGGCTCGGTTCCTGGGACTTCTATTTTCCCTATCAGTTGCGAATGATTTCCATTGATTAAACAAAAAACAAACCCGATTCAAAAGAACCGGGTTTGTTTTGTTTCTGCGGGTGCCAGGACTCGAACCTGGAACCTTTTGGTTCGTAGCCAAACGCTCTATCCAGTTGGGCTACATCCGCTAGATTTGCCCCAAATATAGCATATATCGCGCCTTTGTCAAGGGTTTTTCTCGAAAAACAAAAAAATAATTTTAAAAAGATTTCTAGATTTAGCCAAAAAATTTCAAAGAAGCATCGATGAACAAGCTCCTTCCTTACCTCGAAAAAATCAAGCCCGTCCTGGACGTGGTTCTCCAGTTCCTGAAAAAGCTCTTTTCCGACAGGAAAGTCGTCAAGTGGCTGCTCATCCTGTTTATCCCCGTCTTGCTGGGCTTCATCGCCGTCATCGTGACTTACGTGCACTTCTCGCCCGAACTGCCCTCGCTTTCCCAGCTGGAGCAGATTAACCCGCGCCTCGTCACGAACATCTACGACATGAACGGGAAAATCGCCCATGAATACTATGTGGAACGCCGCGAGTGGGTCAGTTTCGACTCCATCCCCGCCGACGTCTACCACGCCGTAATGGCCATCGAAGACCGCGAATTCTTCAACCACTGGGGCATGAACGTCTGGGCCATCCCGAGCGCCATCCTCGAGAGCGTGACCTCCGGCAAGAAGATGCGCGGTGCGTCCACCCTCACCCAGCAGCTGACAAAGCTTTTGTTCCTCACGCCGGAACGTTCCATTTCGCGTAAGATCAAGGAAGCGATGACGGCCATCCGCATCGAGCAGACCTACACGAAGGAAGAAATCCTCGAATTCTACATGAACGAGGTCTACCTGTCTGGCGGTAACTACGGTTTCCAGGCGGCAGGACGCTTCTACTTCGGCCGCCCGTTGGACAGCCTCACCATTCCCGAAATTGCCGTGCTCGCCGGTATGCTCCAGCGCCCGGAAGCCTACCGCCCCGACCGCAAGCCCGAGGCCTCCCTCGAACGCCGCAACACGGTCCTCTACGCCATGTACGATGCCGGCTTCATCACCAAGGACCAGTACCGCGAATTTATCAAGACCCCCATTACCCTCGCCGAAAAGGAAGAAGACCAGGGTGCGGGGCTGTACTTCTACGAAGAAATCCGCAAGTACATGGAAAAGAAGTACGGCGAAAATTCCCTTTACGCAGACGGTGTTTCCATCAACTCGACTATCGACCCCGACATCCAGGCCTTCGCGGACAGCGTCTCCCAGGTACAGGTCGAAAGAGTGCGCAAGCGCATCAAGCGCAGGGCCTGCAAGAGGCTGTTCCTGCCCAAGAAATACGGCATGCCCGAAGATAGCGTTATCGCCCACTTCGACAGCATCTACGCCTTGTTCAAGAAGGACTACCTGCAAGAAGACCTCAAGCGTCCGGCCCTCAAGCGCAGGTTCCCCGACAGTATCCTTTACCACCACGCCGAAGTCGCGGCAATCCTTATCGAAAACGAAACCGGTGCCATCCGCGCCATGGTCGGTGGCAGCGACTACAACCAGTCCCGCTGGAACCGCGCTGTCCAGTCCCTCCGCCAGCCGGGTTCCTCATTCAAGCCCTTCGTCTACGCGACGGCCATGGACAACGGAGCAAGCCCGTGCGACTCCGTCAACGACTCCCCCGTTACCATTCCCGACCCGGACGATAAGAACCCGAACAAGGTTTGGCGCCCGGCCAACTTCGACCACGATTTCCAAGGCATGATGACGCTCCGCGCCGCCCTCTACAAGTCCAAAAACCTGCCCGCCATCCTCACCGGCATGAAGTACGGCCTCAGCAACGTGGTGAACTACGCCCGTAAATTCGGCATCAAGCGCGCACCGCTCATGGCGGTCCCGAGCCTCGCCCTGGGTTCCGTCGGCGCAACCCTCATGGAAATGACGTCCGCCTACACGGTGTTCCCCAACGGCGGTAACCGCATCGAGCCCTACATGATCGAATCCATCGTGGACCGCAACGGCGAAGTCATCGAGAAAAACTCCAAGGTCGAACACGAAGTGCTCCGTCCGGCATCGGCATACCTGATGGTCGACATGCTCAAGGACGTGAACGTCCGCGGTACGGCAGCACGTGTATGGGCCAGCGGATTCACGCACCCGAGCGGCGGCAAGACCGGCACGACGAACGACTACACCGACGCCTGGTACATCGGCTTTACCAAGCAGTACACCATGGGCGTGTGGATTGGTTCCGACAGTCCGGGCACCATGGGCGCAGGCCACACCGGTACCGAAGATGCGCTCCCCATCTGGATTGCCACGATGAAGCAGTTGCACAAGGACCTCCCGCGCAAGCCGTTCCCCGTGCCTAAGGGAGTCGTGAGCCGCGGCATCTGCAACCACACAGGAAAGATTGCTGGCGAATTCTGCAATTCCAAGACGTACTGCCTCTATACCGCAGGCTATGCGCCCGAAGAAATGTGCGACGGCAACCACTTCGAAGTCAAGACGAAGTCCGCCGACGACGCCACTCTCTTCAGCAACAAGAACGCTGCCAAGGGAGTCGTCAGCGATCCCAAGGACAAGAAGAGCGGGCCTGTGAAGAAGAGCGCAAGAAAGATGTTCTAGGGTGCGCTTTTCCCTTGATTTTAAAGGGATTGCGTCATTTCGGCCCTTAACAAAAATCTTAAATTTTTCTATCTTTTAGGCCCATGGAATGGCCGCGCAACATAAAGACTTTGACGACTGACGAGCTCAAGGCTTGGCTCAGGGACGTCAACGAGAAACAGTACCGCGCCGACCAAATCCAGAAATGGCTTTTCTGCCAGCAGGTTCGCAGTTTTGACGAGATGGTGAACGTCCCACCGGCACTGCGCGAAAAGCTAGCCGAGCAGTTCAGCATGCTCGCTCTCAAGGAAAACCAGCACCTGGTCTCTACCGACGGCACCGTGAAATGGCTCCTGGAAACCTGGGACGGCCACCACATCGAAACCGTGATGATTCCCGCGAACGGTCGCTTTTCCGTTTGCGTGTCCACGCAGATTGGCTGCGCACAGAACTGCGCCTTCTGCCGTACCGCCAAGATGGGGTTCACCCGCAACCTCGAAGCCGGCGAAATCCTCGAAGAAATCCTCACCGTCAACTGGTACCTTAAGGACAACGGCATCCTCGACGAAGACGGCAAAATCGCCCAGGTCACGAACATCATCTTCATGGGCATGGGCGAACCGCTCAACAACCTGGAGCAAGTCCACCGCGTCTGCTGCACGCTGCACAACCAGAGCCTGTTCAACATGGGTGCAAAGCGCATGACTGTGAGCACTTCGGGCGTTGTCCCCAAGATGAAGGAACTCGTGGACAGGAACACGCCCTGCTGCCTCGCCGTGAGTCTCAACAGCACGAACAACGAATACCGTTCGTCCGTGATGCCCGTGAACAAGGTGTGGCCCATCGAAAAACTGTTGGAAGCCGTCGACGAATACATCCGCCGCACCGACAACTATGTGACCTTCGAGTTCGTGCTCATCCAGGACATTACCTGCACCCCGAAGGCCGCCAAAGAACTTATCCGCATTTGCGCACCGCGCCGCGTGAAGGTGAACGCCATCGTCCTAAACGACGGCGACGACCCAACGCTGCACGCCCCGACCCCCGAAGAAGTCGAAGATTTTCTCGCCACCGTGCGAGCTGCAGAAGTACAAATAACGATCCGCAACCCCCGCGGCAGGGACATCCTCGCCGCCTGTGGGCAGCTTGCGTACAAAAAGGAAGGTAAAGAATGTTAACGCAAAACCTCCCGGAATTTTGGGACAACCTCTATGTCGAAGGCAAGGATTATTGGAATTTCAAGAAGGCGACACCCGCCCTGCTTGAATTCTTCAAGCACCCCTCCTGCCCCGCAACGGGTTCCGTATTGATTCCCGGCGCAGGGTTCGGCTACGATGCCGAAGCCTGGGCGGAACGTGGTCACGAAGTTCTCGCCGTAGACTTTGCCCCGACAGCCGTGGACGAACTTGACCACCTGAGCCGCAAGCACAAGAACCTGCACTCGCTGGACCTCGACCTGTTCTCGCTTTCTCCCAAGGACGCAAAGCGCGGCGGACAACTTTTCGACATCGTTTACGATTACGGTGCATTCTCTGCCATCCACCCGGGACGTCGCGACGAATTTTTCGAAGTCTGCTACAAGATGCTCAAAGACGACGGACTTTTCATTTGCCTCATGTACCCGCTGATGAACGGCAAGACCTTGCAGGGTCCTCCGCACTGCACAAGCGAAGGTGAACTCATGGCCCGCCTGGGCGGCGTGTTCGACGTGGTGGAACGCATCCCCGCAGTGAACAGCATCCCCGGCCGCGAAGGCAAGGAAGAATTCTGGCTCATGAAGAAAGTTGTTTAGCGGTGAGCGATGAGCCATGAGCAGTGAGCCATGAGCTGCGAGCTGTTCAGCATGGTATTAACTAATTTTTAAAATTAAAAGAGCATTGAGCAAAAGTCCTCATCACTCAAAACTCACTGCTCATAACTGATAAGGATGGAATATGTCTAAAGATTTATGCCCCTGCGGAAGCGGAAAAGAATACGGCGAATGCTGCGAACCGATTATCAAGGGAACTGCCCTGGCCGCCTCCCCCGAAGCCCTGATGCGCTCCCGCTACACGGCCTACGCCAAGCACGAAATCAAGTGGCTCAAGGATTCTCTCGAAGCGACGCAACGTAGCGACTTCGACGAACCGAGCGTGACCGCCTGGAGCAACGACTCCGAATGGCTCGGCATCGAAATCAAGCAGACCAAGACCGAAGAAGAAAAGAACATCGGCTGGGTCGAATTCATCGCACGCTTCAAGCAGGGCAACATCACCCGCAACCACCACGAACTCGGCGAGTTCCACAAGGTGGGTGGTGCATGGTTCTTCTACGACGGCCGTGCCGTGAAGCAGGAAACCATCAAGAAGGAAGGCCCGGATGTCGGCCGCAACGACCCGTGCCCGTGCGGCTCCGGCAAGAAGTACAAGAAGTGCTGCGGCGCTGGCAAGTAGCAACGAGGACGGGGCTAACGCCCCTTGAGGTATGAGCTCGGTCGCCTACGGCCTTCGGCCTGCTCCCTTTGAGTAATAATAATCGCGCCATAGGCGCCAACTCAAAGGCACGAAGTGCCGACCTCACACCTCAAAGCACACCCCGTGTGCGACCTCAAAACCTTTTTCCGAAGGAAAAACCATGTTCAAAGTTTTCGTAGACGGCGAAGCAGGTACGACTGGCCTGCAGATTTATGAGAGACTCGCGAAGCGCACCGATGTCGAAGTGTTGCGCATCGCTCCCGAATTGCGCAAGGATACAGCCGAACGCAAGAGGCTCATCAACGAGTCCGATGTCACCTTCCTCTGCCTGCCTGACGCAGCCGCTATCGAAAGTGCAGCCCTCTGCGACAACCCGAACACGTGCGTGATCGATGCATCGACGGCACACCGCGTGAACCCGGCCTGGACCTACGGCATGCCCGAACTCTCGGCCGCCCAGCGCGAAGCCATCTCGAAGAGCAAGCGCATCGCGAACCCCGGCTGCCACGCCTCGGGATTCATCCTCGGCGTGTACCCGCTGGTTGCCGCAGGCATCCTCCCGAAGAACGCGAACGTTTCAGCCTACAGCATCACCGGTTATTCCGGCGGCGGCAAGAAGCTCATCGCCGAATACGAAGAAGCCGCGGCAATGGAACACAAGGCCGGCGAATCAAAGGCCATCATGGCCCCCGCCCCGTATGCTCTCGCACTTGCCCACAAGCACCTCCCCGAGATGAAGAAGTACTGCGAACTCGAGAACACGCCGTTCTTCAATCCGGTGCTCGGCCCCTACTACAAAGGCATGGCCGTGACGGTTTCCATCTTCGCGAACACGCTCACCAAGAAGCTTAACCCCGAAGGCCTCACCGAAATTCTCGCCAAGCACTACGAAGGTAGCCGCTTCGTGAAGGTGATGCCCTACGAAGCAGCCCCCATGCTGTTCAACGGAAGGCTCGACCCGACCGTCTGCAACGACACGAACAACGCCCGCATCCAGGTCTTCGGCAACGAGAACGTGATGCAGGTGACGACGATTATCGACAACCTAGGCAAGGGTGCGAGCGGTGCCGCCATCCAGAACATGAACATCGCGCTCGGCCTCGACGAAAGCATTAGTCTCGTTTAATCTCCTAACCACTAACCACCAACCACAAGCCACTCCCCATGTTTTTAGACGAAAAATCCATCGAAGTACGCTCCGGCAAAGGCGGTGACGGCATCTGCAGTTTCCACCGCGAAAAGTTCGTGCCCCTGGGCGGCCCCGACGGGGGCGACGGCGGGCGTGGCGGTCACGTGATCCTGCGAGTCAACGAGCAATACTCCACGCTGCTCGACATGGGCAACGCACGCCTTTACAAGGCAGGCAACGGCCAGCCCGGCGGCGCGAAGCGCTGCACAGGGGCATCGGCCGACGACCTCATCGTGGATGTTCCGCGCGGCACCATCGTCAAAGATGCCGATGGTCGCATCCTTGCCGACCTCACCGAAGCAGGCCAGAAGTGGATTGCCGCACGCGGTGGCAAGGGTGGCATGGGCAACCAGCATTTCGCCACCCCCAAGGTACAGGCGCCCCGCAAGTGTACCCCTGGCGAAAAGGGCGAACGTCGCGAACTTTTCCTGGAACTCAAACTCATGGCCGACGTGGGCCTCGTGGGTTTCCCGAATGCAGGCAAGTCAAGCCTCGTGAACAAGATTTCTAGCGGTCGCCCGAAAGTCGGCGACTATCCCTTCACCACGCTCGAGCCCGTCCTCGGCATCGTGCAGATGAACGGCCACAGCTTCGTGGTGGCGGACATTCCGGGACTCCTCGAAGGCGCGAGCGAAGGCAAGGGCCTCGGCCACCAGTTCCTCAAGCACATTGAGCGCACGCACACCCTGCTCTTTGTCATCGACGGCTTCGCCGAGAACGCCTACGAGCAATTCACCGTTCTCAAGGACGAGCTCAAGGCATTCCACCCCAAGCTGGCCCAGAAACCGTATGTCATCGCCCTGAACAAGAGCGACCTCGGGATAGACGCCGCCATCAAGAAATTCAAGGCTCACAAGGAAAAATTCATCGTCACTTCGGCCCTAAATGGCGACGGATGCCGCGATTTGGCCACCGAACTGGACAAGGCAGTCCCCCATAAGCAAAAAAAACGCTCCGGATGGTCATCTAAAGTTTGACTTTTATCCAAAATTTTTATAAATATATACGAGTAAGTTCTTGATTTCTACGGAGTTACGTTAATGGCGGCAGTCAAGGGTAACATTACGAAAAAGGATATCGTCGAAGATATCTCGGCACGTACCGGCCTCACCCAGGTCGATACCAAGGCTATTGTCGAATGTTTCCTGGACTCCATCATCAAGGCCATGTCCAGCGGAAACAATATCGAAATCCGCGGTTTCGGTCGCTTCAAAATCAAGGAACGCAAGGAACGCCTAGCCAGGAACCCGCGTACCGGCGAATCCGTGAAAGTCGATGCAGGCATCAAGCCCGTCTTCGAAGCCAGCCGCGAACTTACCAAGCTCTTGAACGATGTCGTTTCGGACGTCATTCCCGAAGAGATGACCACGCGTACCGATGGCTAGCAAAGAATCGAAAACTCCCGTAATCCAGAACCGCAAGGCCAATCACCTCTATTTCGTCGATGAGACGTTTGAAGTGGGTATTATGCTCATTGGCTCTGAAATCAAGTCCATCCGCGATGGCAAGTGTACCCTAGGCGAAGCCTGGGTCGACATCACCGAAGACAAGAACGAACTCTGGCTCGTCGGGGCACATATCGACGAATACCTGTTCGCGAACAGGTTCAACCATTTCCCCGCCCGCCGCCGCAAACTGCTCGCGCACGTCCACGAAATACAGAAAATGCGCAAGGCAAAGGAACAGAAGGGCTGCACCATCGTTCCGCTCAAAATGTATTTTAAAAATCGAATTGCAAAACTTGAAGTAGGAATATGCCGAGGCAAGGATCAACGCGACAAGCGACAGGATATCATCAATCGCGACGCCAAGATGGAAATCGCGCGCATTGCAAAAGCCCGTCGCTAATTTTGGCTTTGTTGCTGATGGTCTGCTGGACATTCGCGCTAGCAGACACTAGCGGGCGTGTCGATGCCGAGACGGCGGCAAAGGACCACGGCCTCTCGTTCCACTGGTTCCCCGTCCAAAAAACATTCATCTTCGAGAAGGCGAAAGACACAGTACGCTTCGCCATAGACATGCCCTTCGCCACGTACAAGGGCAAGTCCATCGAACTTTCCAAAGCCCCCGTCATGGAGAACGGGCACATCCTGATTGTCGCGGCAGACATTGCGAAGATTCTCGGAAAGCAGCAGGCCAAGGCCGAAGCCAAAGTTCCCGAAGCCAAGGCTCCCGATAAGCCCGCACAGAACGTCGCCAAATCCAAGAACGAAACTGCCGGCACACGTGAAGTCCGCACCATCGTCATCGACCCCGGACACGGAGGCAAGGACCCCGGCGCACAAGGCAAGAAGGCCAACGAAAAGGACATCGTCCTCGCCGTCGCCAAGCTACTGCGCACCGAACTCGAAAAGGAAGGATTCAACGTCAAGCTCACCCGCGAGAAGGACGTGTTCATCGAACTCGGCGAACGCGCCAACCTCGCCAACAAGTGGGACGGCGACCTGTTCGTGAGCCTGCACTGCAACGCCATCGACGCGAACGCCGAACGCAAGAAAATCATTCACGGCTACCACTTCTACGTGCTCCGCGCTCCGGAAAGCGAAGAAGACAAGGCCATAGCCCGCCGCGAAAACAAGGTGGCCACGCTCTACGGCGAAAAGAACGCCAAAGAAGAACTCTCCCCCCTCGAATGGTTCAAACTCGAAGCCCGCCTAGAGAAGTACAAGCAGAACAGTTACATGTTCACCGAAGAGTTGCTGAAGAGTTTTGATGGCGGAAAGATTGTCAAGCAGGCGAACGGCGTGGGCGGTGCCGGATTCATGGTCCTCGTCGGCGCGATGATGCCCGCCGTGCTCATCGAACTGGGATTCATCAGCAACCTCGAAGACGAAGCCTACATGATGACTGCCAAGGGTCAGCAAGACCTGGCCGAACGCGTCGCGAAAGCGGTCACAAACTACAAGGCCGCCGTACACAGCTACCGAGAAACTCTCGGCCGCTAACTATTTCACCATCATCGTATTTGTAAAACCGGTTACTTTGTCGTACTTGAGCAAGAACACGTACGAACTCGTTTGTATGTACTGAACCGGAGCCCATTGCTTTGTAATGTGGAACTGGGCGTAATCTGTTTCGGAAGGGAGTTTGTCGTTCGACGACGTGCGCATGAGCATGTTGCTCTGCTTGACTTTTTCGAACTTTATTGCCACAGGACCATTGTGCAATTTCTCAATAGTCCATTCCTGTGAATCGCTTGAGGAAAGCCTAAAACATCCGCCGAACACGAGGTAGTCGTTCGTGGAACCGGGAATGAAGTAAACCGTGTACCCGCTGTCGTTTTCCATGATGTACGAGTTGTAGACGATGTTTAGTTTATCTGTATAAAGATTGAAACGACGGTTTGCAGAATTATTCGCTTTCACGAGGCCGAGCAACCGATTGTCATCTATCGCCTTTTCAACAAAATCCTTCGTCAAGCGTCCATCCTTGAAATCAACACGCGCCACCTGAATATAGCGGTCATCCTGAAAGCCATAGAAAACGGCATAGCCGTCCTGGGTATCGCCCTGCGCCACATAGCCTTCGATTTTATCGAGCGCCGAAGGGTTAATGTTAGAGACGACAGAATCGGAAGCTACCCACGCAACCCTATCTTGCGAGGCTATTGAGGCTCCCAATGCTTGGCGATTTTCAATAATCCTGAAATTTTCGGCATCGAGAGCGGTGATGGAACGAGCCTGTCCCTGCACGCCCTTATTAAAGGCACAGCCGGAAAAAAGGAGCATCAGCACCAATGCAGACAGGATCAATTTCATGTAAGTATACACCTACCGTAAATATAAAAAAATCAACCCAGTTATGCACTAGGTGAAAAAGTATCAAAAATAAATTTACAATTCTTCGTGAGAAGCCTGATTGATTAAACAAACCGTCCAATGGCTGAAAAACGAGAAGGCAAATTATTTTGCAACCATAATGGACATTTGGCCATTCTTATCTTTCGAAAGCAAGATTGTATACTTTTTTGTCTGGATAATTTGTTGGGGAGCGGCATTCCACGTAATGTAGTACTGAGCAAAATCGGCTTCGTTCAGCAAGTCGCCCATTGACGATGTGCGAGCACCAATATTATCACCTGTAATGTCTTTCCATTTCAAGGGAATAGGACTCTTATGAAGCAATTCTAAATTCCATGAGTTTTCCCCCATCGATAGTTTTACGGCGCCGCCATAAACGGCATATTCCCCTGTAGTCGCGGGCATGGCATAGTAAGTATACATACCGTCTTTTTCTAGAATGTACGAGTTGTACCTGATATTCAGCCTTGCACTGGAGTTGTTAAAAAAGGTATTTGCGGAATCGTTCATTTTCACCAGGTCATAAATCTTTCCTTCCGGGATATCGATCTTTCCAAGGGAGCGATTTATTGCACCGCCTACAAAATCATAGCGGGCAATTTGCACAAACCCAGAATCGGTCTTTCCGTAAAAAAGACAAAATCCGTCATCCACGTTTCCTTGAGCCACCCAACCACTCAGTTCACGCAACCGGGACTCCGGAAAGTCCACACTGATTGAATCCGAAGCAATCCAAGCTAGCCCATCCTGCATGGCCAATGCCAATCCTATTTGAGCAAGGGAATCCATCGTCCTGAATTCAGCCGCATGCATTGCCTGTTCAGCAGGAGTCGGATCGCTCAAATTGATATGATCCGGAAAAGGCCCGTTATTGTGACCGGCGCACGCAAACAAAATTGCGGAAAAAGAAATTGCAAGCGCTAGGGAAATAAGATTATTTTTCACGGGGCCCCCATTAATCTGTTCTAAATCAATATAAAAAAACCGATTGCATTGCGCAACCGGTTTTCAAACGAATCAAGATGACACGAGCACTCGCCTCTCGTCTCTCGTCTGTAGCGAGCGAAGCGAGCGTTCTCCTCATAGAGGATAACTCTACTAAGGCACTAAAGTGCCTAGTATCGTTTATCTCGTCTATTATTCCGCGTCCATGTCCGCTTCGTCGATTTCGGCGTTGTGGTACACGTCCTGGACGTCGTCGTGGTCTTCGAACTTGTCGATGAGCTTGAGGAGCTTCTGTGCATCGTCGTGACCGAGCTTCACCGGGTCGTTAGCGACGTAGGTGATTTCAGCGCTCATCATTTCGATGTTGGCAGCTTCGAGAGCCTTGGAAACGGCGTCGAAAGCTTCGGGGCTCGTGGAGATTTCATGCACGCCGTCTTCGGTCGTCATGTCTTCGGCACCGGCTTCGAGCACGAGGTCCATCACCTGGTCTTCGGGATACTTTTCGGCATCGACGACAATCACGCCCTTGTAGGTGAAAGCCCAGGACACGGAACCGGATTCGCCCATGGAACCGTTGTTCTTGTTGAAGATGTTGCGGATTTCGGCAACCGTGCGGACCTTGTTGTCGGTCATGCACTGCACCATGATGGCAATGCCACCCGGGCCGCGTCCTTCGTACAGCGGCTCCGTCATTTCGGTACCGGAGTTCGCACCCGTACCCTTGGCGATGGCGCTTTCGATATTCTTGGTCGGCAAGCTCTGGCTCTTGGACTTGAGGATAGCAGCACGCAGGCGCGGGTTCGCGTCGGGGTTGCCACCGCCGAGCTTGGCAGCAATGGAAATTTCCTTAATAAGTTTGTTCCAAGCCTTCGCACGAGCGACGTCGGTTTTGGCTTTCTTACGTTTGGTGGTGGCCCATTTGGAGTGACCGGACATAGATTACCTCAAATATTCAGGTTTTGGGATTTTAGTGAAACTTAATCTCTTTTTTTCTTTTTCTTCTTCTTTTTCTTCGGCTCCGCAGACTTTGGCGCTGCGTTTTTCGCCTTCATCTGACAGCGACGCTTTTCCTTCACCGTCATATCCGGATCGTCGCATTCGTCAACAACAGCCGCCTTCTTCTTTTTCTTGGACTTTTTCGCAGCCATCTTGGCCATGCGTTCTTCTTCTTCCTTGGCGGCAGCTTCCTCGGCAGCCTTCTGCATCGAACGCACCGACTGCTTCGTCAGCGGATTCGCCGAAGCCTTCGTGATTTCGCGATCATACTTGCCCTTCCAGATTTTACCGAGCAACGAACCGGAGGATTGCGCATCGTTGAACGCGCTCATCGCCCAGTCATCGTTTGCAGGAGGCAAAAGGGTAAAGTTCAAGTTACGGATTTTCGTCGGTTCATCTTCAAAGAAAAGCATCATGTCGAAAAGCCCGACCTGATATTCCTGACCGTCTGCACCCGACGTCGCCGAAGGAACATAAGCAAGCACTGCATAGAGGTCGCCGTCAAAAAGGGCATTGATGAGCATGTCGGGGTCGCCACCAGGGGCGGCCACTTCGCCTTCGGCCTTAAAAGCCCACGGAGCAGCAACAATCTCCAACATGAACTTATGGTAGCCGTTCTTTGCCTTTTTCAATTTGACCAAAGCACCAGAAAAAGCCTGAAACGCGGGCTTTATGGAGCTATCCTGAGCATAACCCATAAGGGCACAAGCCAGGAACAACACAGCGATTATCTTTTTCATTTTTCCATCAATCCTATTCCAATGTATGCAACATTAATTCTTGAAGAACAGCGCCTTGGCAGCCTCGAACATCGGGTCCTTCTCGTCCGGGTTGCGGCATTCCGTATAAATGCGCACCTTCGGTTCCGTACCCGACGGACGCACGAGCATCCAGGAGTCATCGTCGAAAATGACCTTCACGCCATCGAGAGTGAGAAGCTGCTTCACGGTCTTTTCGTTATTGCCAACCATGACCTTGGCACCCGGCTTCGCGATATCGGCAATGGCGTCGACCTTGGCCTTGAGCGGGGCACCCACGAGGGACTTGTCCACTTCGAAGCCCGAACGCGTCGGGTAAAAGCGACCGTATTCTTCGTACAGGGCATCGAGGTATTCGCCGAGATTCTTGCCGGTTGCAGCCATGATTTCGAGGGCGATGAGGAGGCCGAACTGGGCATCCTTTTCGAGCGTGTTGTTGAGGCCGGAGATACCGTCGGATTCTTCGAAAGCCACGAGAGCCTTCTGCTTGGCGTTACGGGAAAGCCACGGGCGGAAGTTCTTGAAGCCCACCGGAGTTTCCATCACGGGCACGCCGAGCTTTTCGGCAATGATGTTCACAAAGTTGGAAGTCGCGACGGACTTGGCCACGCAGCCCTGTTCCTTGCGCCAGGTTGCCATGTAGTGGAAAGCGATAGCGCCGAACTGGTTCATGTCGATTTCGCGGGTACCGTCGTAGAAACGGATACGGTCGCCATCCGGGTCGAAGATTGCGCCCAGGCGGAACCAGGACTTGCTCTCGTCCAGCACCTTGCGGACCTTCTCGAGGTTCTTGCTGGACGGTTCGGGAGCGATGCCGCCGAACAGGGAGTCATCTTCATTGCGGAGCGTGATGAGGCATTCCGGATTGTCGAGCAGCGCAGCCGGACGGCGGCGGGTAGAGCCGTGCACGTGGTCGCACACGAGCGTGAGGCGACCTTTCTTGATAAAGTCCTTGATGCGGTCGAACTTGATCGTACCCTGCTTCACAAGGAATTCCTTGTAAATCTTGAGGGAGTCGATAATTTCCCAGTCAACCTTGCCCACCGGTTCAAATTTCCAAGTGGACATCATTTCGTTAGAAAGCTTCGTGATGACGTTCGTGATTTCCGGACCGGCAGGACCGCCGTCGGCCGGGTTGAACTTGATGCCGTTGTAGTGGCTCGGGTTGTGGCTCGGAGTCATGTTGATGGAGCAGGCGGCACCGAGCATTTCAATGCAAGCGCTGAATTCCGGAGTCGGCATTTCGCCACCGTAGTAGACCTTCACACCGGCCTTAGCGAACTGGTCGGCAACAGCCTCGCAAAATTCGTGACCGAGCAAGCGGTTGTCGTGGCCGACGACCACGCCTTTCTTCTGGAGTTCGGCAAAATCCTTCACGCCGAGAGCTTCGAACAATTCAGGAGTCGCTTCCTTGTAGAGGCGCACGATAGCTGCACCCACAACTTGCAAATTACGGAGCGTAAATTCGGAACCGATTTCACCACGCCAGCCAGAAGTACCAAAGCTCACCTTGGCGGGCTCCTGAGAAGTCAATGCGACCTGCTTCACCTGTTCGACAAGCGCCATGTCGGTAGCCGGGTTGAATTCGGGGGACTGAATCTTTTTCCAAATCTGGGTAATGTTTTCCATAGGGGTTCCTTTTGAGATTTAACGCAGCAAATTTAGTAAAAGGCGAGTGCGGCGACAGAACATTTTTTCGATTTGTAGCACACCAAAACGTCATTAAAGCGGTCCAAGCAACCCTTGATCAAGTTCGTATTCTATTACGCTTCAATGTTTTACATTTATTGAGCAATCCAACCCAAGCAAGCACAATCTTTCACCCCGTTCCAATCTATAATTTGTACGTAAAATCTTGCGGCAGGTTTGTGAAATAGTGGGAAATTCAACTAAGGCGCTAAAAAGCATCAAATTTCGTACATTTCGCCCTCCGGTTCTCGTCTAATACTATATTTACAGCACTATGCAGATTACTAACGCTTCTCAACTTACTGGTGTTTTCCCCGCGTTGTTCACTCCGCTCAAGAACGACGATCCCAAAAACCTTCGCAACTCCATCGACTACAAGAAGATGGGTCAGATGATCGACGACGTGATTGCAAACGGCGCAAGTGGCGTGCTCCCTGCCGTGACCACGGGTCAGAGTGCGACGGTCTCTCCACAGCAACACCTCGATGTCATCAAGTTTACGCTCGACTATGTGGACGGCCGCGTGCCCGTGATTGCCGGTGCCGGTTCCAACTGCACCCGCGAATCCATCGAAATGATCGAGAACGTCCAGAAGATTGCCCCGGTGGCAGTCCTCTGCGTCACAGGCTACTATAACAACCCGCCGCAGGAAGGCCTCCTGAAGCACTACCGCACGCTCAGCAGTGAGACCGGTGCAAAGATTGTCATTTATAATGTTCCGGGCCGCACCTCCAGTTACGTGCATCCCGACACCCTCATCGAACTTGCCGAAGACAAGAACATCATTGGTCTCAAGCAGGCTGTCGAGTTCGGCTTTGGCGAGAAGTTCCACGAAGACACGATGCGCGTCATCAAGGAAACCAAGGGCAAGGACTTCGCCGTGATGAGCGGTGAAGACGGTTTGTTCGCCGACCTCCTCGAAATGGGCGGCACGGGCCTCATCAGCGCCTCCGGAAACATCCCCGAGGCCACGAAGACTTTCGTCGAACTGTACAAGGCATTCCAGGCTGGCGACAAGGACAAAGCTCACAATCTGCAAAAGGACGCCCGCGACTTTATCGACATCACGTTCTGCCGCAAGAACCCGATTCCGCTGGGCACGCTGTTCAACAGCCCGCTGTTCCAGCCACTCGTAAGCGTGAAGGACACGGCCAACGGCGCCGACGCAGTCGCCCGCATCATGAAGCTGATCGAAGAGAAGGCCCCGAGCCTGAAGAAGTATCACGTATAGCAATGAGCTCGCGCCTTCGGCGCTTTGAGGAATGAGGTCGCACCCTACAGGTGCTCTGAGGTAAAATCGGGCACGAAGTGCCGACTCAAAGGGAGCCTACGGCGACCGACCTCAAAGCGAAGCGCGCTCACACCTCATACCTTTTTTACAGGAGATTCACATGGCCAAGAACAACCAATCTATCACTGATGTTGTCTGCGACTACATCACCAAGCAGAAACTCTCCCCCATTCCCGTCCAGACCCTGAACGAGGAAGCGGAAACCACGCGCTACTTCGGTGGCGAACTCAAGGAATTCATCGCCGCCGCAAAGACGCTCGGCGCCAAGGGAATCTTTGTCGAGACGCTCTACCTCGAAGAAGACGAATTCTACTACGACAGCGGCATGGACGACGAAGAATACATGGCCCTGTACGGCGATGACGAAAGCTGCAACGGAGAATGTAAGTGCGGCAAGTGCGAAGGCAAGAAGTCCAAGAAGAAGGCTAAGGAAGAAGACGATAGCGATGTCGACGGTGTCTGGTTTGAACCCGAAGACCTCGACGGCCTCGACCTCACGCTCCTCAAGCCGCAGATGGCCAAGTTCCTCGACCGCGTGGGCGAAGCCTGTGGCGTGCGCCTCACGGTTCCGGGCGTCGACCACCTCGAAGTGGAAATCTTCGCCGACTGGTACGACGAGTTCGCCGAAATGGTGGACGAAGCATCCGAAGCTATCGAACTCGACCCGAACGGGGCACTCGAAAGCATGAAGTCCATGATCAAGGCCGAAGAAGCCGCCGCCAAGGCAACGCAGGGCAAGGGCACCAAGAAGATTGCCGCCCACCCGCCCAAGAAGGCTTCCAAGAAGTAATCCGTCGCAAGACTGATCTTTTAGACACGCCCCCTGCGGGGCGTGTTTTTTGTATATCCAACATACAACATATTCAAAACAGAAAGGCATCTCGGCGGAACCGAGATGCCTTATGGCAATATGAGGAGTATTAATCGGTTATCAATATAAAAAATTTAGCGGGTCACAGACAACATTTTTACTTTGCCATCACGTTTAACCATGTAAACACCGGTCTTGCCAAACTTCATAAGCACGGCATCGTTCAAGGAAGCCCCATCCCTAAATTCAACCTTGCCAAGATACTTGCCCTGCACGTCGAACACCTGCAATACCGATGTTCCCATCGGCACCGGCGACACCTCCGGAAGAGCGTCAATGGACGCATTGATGATACCCACATCACTACTGGTGATTACACTGCTACTTACCGGAGTGATGGCCGGAGTAACACTGGAACTGGAAATTGGCGAAAGAATGGTTATACTAGAAGACGAAGCGACGACACTTCCCCAAAAATCCCGGCTCGAAGACGAAACCTTCGCCTTACTGGAACTGCTCCTGTGATGGCTACCCGTTCTCGAAGAACTGGAAACCAAATGCGAGGATCGATGAGAGGATGAAGAAGGATGAATGGATGTCGACGAATGATGGGGCGATGCACTGGATTTCGGCGCTTCAGCCGTTTCCGAGCCAGACGGAGACCCCTTGGAAGTCATGTTGAAGTAGGTGAAGTCAATCTTTCCAGTAGCACCGCCACCCGCCTCCGCAAGGACCTTGACCTCATAAAGTTTACCCATTCTCAAGCCAACTTCGTTCCACTTCTTGAAATGGGCCGTGATGTCGATATGGCCGCACTGGCGAGCATTACGACGCACACTGAAGAACTGCGGGAATGTGGAAGTACCCTTGATAGACGGCATATTCACACGAGTGTACGTATAAATATCGTAGGTGTCGCCGTCCACCGTGATTTCTCCCTTCTTGGTTCCCAAATACTGTGGACTCGGCTTGGTAAACCAGTCATCCACGATATAGTATTCTACCAGCGGGTCTTCGGTCCAACCATAAATACCGATATAGGAATACGACGCATTGCCCGATTTCGTGAATTTGTAATCGGCGGTAAAATAGCCTATCTGGTCGTGTGTCTGGGTGCTGTTGTACTTGAGTCCCACGCGAGCCAAGAAGTCATTGGAGCCGTTCCATTCCGCCGAGAATGTTCCGTCATTGTAATAGGTCATCGAGTTATTTCCGCCTTGATACCATATTTCATAATGGTAACCGGAACTACCGATATTCCCCGTCACACTTGAATTGTTTTGACCACGAGTGGTCGTGCCGTTTCCTGAATGCCCGCCCTTTTCGCTGCAAGCATCGGCAGCATAAGCGTTTAAGCCAAAAGCAAGGGTCACAAAAAACGTGGCCCTGGCCAACCCAAGGAACAATTTGTTCATATCCAACTCCAATTTTTTGCCGATAGAGACATTTTCTCTTTGGAAATGCCGCCACCAGCCAACCTGCTTATAAAATAATCTCAAATTGTGTTCTACATCACTTTTCAAATAATTCTTTGTTGTAAAAACGACAATGAAAGGCTTTTTTCGCAAAAAAAAACAAAAAAGAAAAGGTACCCCGTTGAACGAGGCACCTTTGACAATATAAGGAGTGTTTTAGATTTGAAATTTTTAGCGGGTCACAGAAATGGACCTAATCTTTCCGCCAACCTTCACCATATAAACACCGGTCTTGCCGAACTTGGCGAAAATGGCGTCGTTGATGGAAACTCCGTTGGCGAAGGTAACACTTCCGAGAGAACGGCCCTGCATATCGAACACCTGTGCCACATGGCTGGTCTTGTTCAAGCGAACATTCTTGGCCAAAGCCAGGGGATCTTCTTGCGGATTGGTTCCCGGATTCGTAGCGGGATTCGTGTCAGGATTCGTGCCAGGATCCGTACCCGGATTAGCGGCAGCACCCGGCAGGCTGAACTTCACATAGTCCACATTCGTATTTGCATTTGCGATGGTGATGCGGAGCTTGTGTTCACCAGCAGTCAAATTCGCCTTGCCCTTGGCAAGTTCATAGGTATTCCAGTCATCCGCGGTTCCCGTGAACGCGAGAGAGGCAAGAGCCGAGCCATCCAGGGACAGTTCAACCGTACCTGCACCAGAGCCGTTCGAGACGTTGGCTTCGATATCGTATTCACCGGCCTGAGTAACGTTAATGGTGTATTCGAGCCATTCGTCGGCAGCGGTGTAACCAATAGCCTTGCCGGAACCTCCATTCACGATGTCGACATAGGCATAGTCTTCACCACGGTAGTTGTGGTCACCGTCATCGCCCGAAGCGCCCTGGACACCATCATAGGAAACACCCTGGTTGCCTTCGTCGAAGTTTTCGGCTTCAACAGTACCCGGGATAGAGGCCGCCGTGCCACCAAACGGTTTGCGTTCGATTTCCTTCGGCGGAACAACTACGGACGGTTCGCCCTTGTCGGTCATGTCAAAGTAGGTGTATTCCACGGAACCCGTAGCATTACCACCGGCTTCGGTCATAAGCATCACTTCGGTCACCTTACCGAACTTAAGCGAAGCAGAGCCACCGCCCTTGGAGCCCCTCAACTGCTTGTTCTGACCGGTGAAGAGTTCGTCCCACTTCTTGAAGTGGGCGGAAATGTCGATATGGCCGCACTGACGCGCACTCTGACGGATGCTAAAGAACTGGACGAAGGTGGAAGTACCCGACTTGGAAGGTTCCTGCTGGCGAAGGAAGGCGTGGATGGTATACTTGGCACCATCGACTTCAATTTCGCCGAACTTTTCACCGACGTAGTTTTCGCTCGGCTTGCTGTACCAGTCGTCCACGATGTAGTATTCGGTTTCCGGGTTAGCAGTCCAGCCATAAATACCGATATAGCCATACTGAGCAGAGCCCGTCTTTTTGTAGTTGTAATCGACCGTGAAATACTTGGATTTATGGTCAATACCGCCGCCACCGTACTGGTAACCCACACGGGTCAGGTAGTCGCTGGAGCCACTCCAGTTGGCCTTGAACGTGCCGTTGTCGTAGTAGGTCATGGAAGCATTGCCACCCTGATACCACTGTTCGAAGCCCCACGGGGTTCCGCTGATTGAGCCAACCGAGTTGCCGCTCACTCCATGGCCGGAACCGGCAGCCTTGGCCATCTGATCCTTACAGGCATCGACTGCGTAAGCAGAAGTAGCCAAACCAAAGGCAAGGACAATTCCCGCCTTGAAAAGAGAATGCTTTTTCATATAATACTCCTCGTTTTTCTTAAAAATAAACACCCCGATGTCAAAATCGGAGTGTTTTATTCTTTTTGTGTTGTTGCGAAAAACAACACTATTTAGGCTTTTTTACTACTTCACAGCGATGCGATGCAGGCGGCCGTTACCCTTGACCAGGTAGACGCCGGCATTCTGGAAGCGGGCCTTGATGGCCGAGCTGACCGTCATGCCCTGGACGACTTCGATCTGACCGAGGTACTTGCCCTGCATGTCGAAGACCTGGAAGTTTCCGCTGACCGTCATGGACTGGAGATCCACCGGGAGGGCAATCGTAGAGCTCGTCGGGCCAACAGTGGCACTGGAGGTGACGACGCTGTTGCTGGACCTGCTGAAGCTGTTGCTGGACCTAGTCACGCTAGCGCTGGAGGTCGGCACAGAAGCGCTGGATTCCACCGGCGTTGCAAGCGGATGAGCCTTGTCGGTCATCTTGAAGTAGGTCACGTCGAACGAACCCGAACCGCCACCGGCTTCCACAAGCACCTTGGCTTCGTACATCTTACCCATCTTCATGCCGAGGGATTCCCACTTCTTGAAGTGAGCCGAGATGTCGATATGACCGCAAGAACGGGCACCCTTACGCTTGCTGAAGTACTGCGGGAAGGTAGAATTACCCTTGAT
>Ga0310690_10003864_pt1 | contig 21934 bp, 32 predicted proteins | sample AusTroGonzalo_MG_2_FD_207661 | JGI IMG/M metagenome (GOLD analysis project Ga0310690, IMG submission 207661) | Bovine rumen microbial communities from tropical cattle in Woodstock, Queensland, Australia - Gonzalo_04 (v2) (version 2) | ecosystem: Host-associated > Mammals > Digestive system >... | reverse complement strand
TTCGCCGACGGCTGTGTTCTGTATGACGATTACACCTGCAAAAAACGCGGCGAAACAAACAACACAGAAAAATGATATCGGAGGAATTTTCTATGAATATTACACTGAGAACCGTTGACGAAACCAACCGCGAGGCCGTTCTGGCTCTTTCTGTGCGGGAGGATCAGCCTTTCGTCGCAACGAATGAAGTTTCGCTGCGGCAGGCAGCGGAAACGAATGAAGAGCATCCGGGCGTTGCACGTCCGTTTGGAATCTACGCGGACGACAAACTGGTCGGCTTCTGCATGTTCGCCTTTGCTCCGGAGGATGAGGACGAGGATGACCGTTACTGGCTGTGGCGTTTCATGATCGACAAAAACGAGCAGGACAAAGGCTACGGCCAGGCAGCTCTTCAGGAGATCATCCGCTATTTCAGGGCGAACGGAGCAGACCGGCTCTTCCTGTCCACCGAGCCGGAAAACGAGCGCGGCTTGCATATTTATCACAAGGCCGGCTTCCGTGAGACCGGTATCATCGATGATGATGAGGCCGTTCTGATGCGGATGCTCAAAGGCCCCAACAGAATCATTAAAAATTTTTACGGTGCTGACGTGGATAAAGCCATGCGGATCAGGGGGAAAAAGGGCTATGGCGTGAGCGTTGCCGTTTGCGACAGCGACGGCGATTTTACCACCTACTGCTCCGGCAGCGGAAGATACGGTGAAGACTTCCCGGTGAATCCGGATATGCTGTTCCAGGCAGGTTCCGTATCGAAACCCATGTTTGCGCTGACACTGCTGCGGTACGTGGACAAGGGGCTTATTGACCTGGACGCGGATATCTCGGGCGTTGTGCCAGAATTCGTCAAAAAAGGTCCGGTGACTTTCACCGCATTGCTTTCTCACACGGCGGGCTATAACCTGCACGGCTTCCCCGGCTACCGCGCAGACCATAAGCCGCTATCGCTGGAGGATGTGCTGAACGGCAGGGGCGTTACGCCGAAACTGCGCAGAATCAGGCCTTACGGCAAGCAGCAAATGTATTCCGGCGGTGGCATCACGCTGGCCGAGCTGGCTTTTACCAGGATCACGGGAGTCACGCTGCGCGAGGCCTTCCGGAAGGAAGTCGCTGAACCTCTGGGCCTGAAGCGCACCGGTTTCTTCCAGCCGCTGGACGAGGACCTTGTCGCCAATGCGGCATTCGGCGGCAGGCTTGGGCAGCAGGAAGATCCGGCCCACGGGTATCACTATTATCCGGAACACGCTGCTGCGGGCCTTTGGACAACACCAACGGAACTTGTAAAAATCGGTCTTGCACTCTCCAAAAGCTACCGCAAGGGAGGCCTCCTCAAAAAGAAGACCGCGCGGCGCATGATGACGCCGGTCATGGACGATTACGGGCTTTGCCTCGATGTCTGGGAATCGAAAGCGCGCAAGGACAGCGTAGCCGGTCACGGCGGAGAAAACTGGGGCTTTCTGACAAACTGGGTCTTCTCCCGTAAGAAAGATATCTGCGTTGCCGTGATGTACAACAATGTCACGGATGCAGCCGATGAAGCGATGAACGAACTCGCCTGCGAGATCTATAAGAACGCAAAGGATTAAAGGAGAGAAACGGTATGGTACATCTGGAAAAAATAACGTGCAAAAATGCAGAAGAAATCATCGATATGGATATTTACGAATGTGCTCTACCGACTGAGCCATGTCACCACGTCTGCGTACCGTACGCCTACCAGTCCAGTTGGACATTTGGAACAGTTCGTCCTGCCGACTTAGTCAAGATGTCCAACTGAAAATCACGGTACGGAACTGCCAGGACCTTTGATAATAGGGCATTCGGCATTTTGGCTTCACGTACCAGGGGTTCGTAAAGGACGCTCAGCAACGGTTCACTGTTTTCAGAGAGTGAACCGTTCACTTTTGGGGCAGGGGTTCAATCTTTTATGGTTCACTGTTATTTGCGATATACAATGTAAATATAATATCTTTACAAACAGTTGGCTTTGTGATATGATTCTTTTGCAGAAAGTGAGGGAAGGTGAGCCGAATTGAAATCGGTGGATTGACGAGCTGATCATGAAGTCAAAGCGGAAAAGGCAGTGCTTGCACCCGGAAGCTGCAATTTGCAGGTTCTCATGAGAACAGCGTAGATACTATAAACATGGGAGGTACGAAAATATGTCACAGGTTTTGGTTAATTTCAGAATGGATGAAGAAGATAAAAAGGGAATGGAAGAAGTCTGCAAGGAGCTTGGCCTGAGCATGACCACTGCATTTACACTTTTTGCAAAGAAAATGAGGCGCGAGAAGCGGATCCCCTTTGAAGTTTCAATCGATCCGTTTTATTCTGATTCGAACATCAGCTATTTGCACAGGATTACTTCTGAGGTGGATTCCGGTCAGGCTAAGCTTGCAGAGCATCCACTTAAGGAGGACTGATTTGATATGCGCCTTCTTTGGCATGAGAATGGGTGGGAAGATTATCTGTGGTGGCAGACTCAGGATAAGAAAACCATAAAGAGAATCAATCTCCTTATCCGGGACATACAGCGTTCCCCCTTTGACGGTATCGGAAAGCCGGAACCTTTAAAGGATAATCTGAGCGGATGGTGGAGCCGTCGGATTGATGAAGAGAATAGAATTGTTTACTGTGTACAGGATGATGCAATTGTGATCGCCAGCTGCAGAAATCATTATGATGAAAAGTAATCGGTTATATATGGAGTTGGCATGATCCGGAATCCGCAGACGGGCCGAAATGAGCGGGGACGGTTTTCTATTGAATTGTCAAGGAATGACCGAAATATCCCGCCAAATAGCGGCGAGATAAATGGCGGGATAAATCAGGATAGTTGGACATTTGGAACAGTTCGTCCTGCCGACTGAGCCATGCCGCCACGCGTTTCATGTTCAAACCACAGGGGATGGACATGTTGATGTGTGCCGGCAGGAAAGTGTTATCCTGCGTAGTCGCAGCTGCTTTTGTCAGGGCCTGCTGCACCGGACATGTACCCGGCACGGAACGCTGCGTTGATTTCCCGCAGTTCCTTTTTCCCGTCAATGTAGTCCTGGTACATCTCAATAATTCCGGGACTGCAGCCGTCGCACAGGCCGGAAATGTTCCCGATGGATTCGGCGACAATCTGCTCACGTTCTTCCCGGGTCGTATCGGCAATCCGGATGCTGCCGGTCATTGGAAAACCACCCTCCTGTCTCACATAGGATTTCGGTTAATAATACCATACCGGAGAATAATACGCTATGACGGCTTTTCTGATCTGTTCGCCTTTCATTTCGTTACGCTGTATGATAGTATTGATTTATTGAAAAGAAAAACAGGATTTAACCCTCCAGGGGGAAGCGTGTATGAAGCTGAGAAATATGACAGGGATTTACCTTTCCTGCAACGGGCAGATGCTTCTGCTGTACCGTCAGGGCGGAAGGGTTGTTTCAAACCAATGGATTGCTTCAGCCGGCGGCCATTTTGAAAAGGATGAGCTCAATGATCCGAAAGCCTGTGTTCTCCGTGAACTGCAGGAAGAACTGCATCTCAGCGAAGAAGACCTGACGGATATGCGGATGCGGTATATCGGATTGCGGAATGTCAACGGAGAAATCCGGCAGAATTACTATTTCTTCGCAAACCTGAAGCCTGAACATTATGAGCTTTTCACATCAAACGAAGGCAAATGCAAATGGGTCGATTATGCGGATATCATGGATTATGACATGCCGCTGACCGCCAGATATGTGATGGAGCATTATCTGCAGACAGGACAGTATACGGATTGCTTATATGGCGCAATCGCTGACGGACAGGGTTTTCAGTTCGTGCAGCTGGCGGAAACCTGAAGGGGACAGGCAGGAGAAGAAGATGGAAAACATAACGATCAGAGAGGAACGAATCCCGGCAGAGGAGTAACCACATCGAATGGACAGAATGGACCGTGGAATAAAGGGTTTTTTCAGTCGGCGGAGAAATGGGGAATATACGGTTTGCAAAGGATGAAGAGGGAGAACAGTTATGCTCAGATTAAGGCCGTTCCGTTCGCCGGATGCGAAGACGATTATTACCTGGACAAGCGAGCCTGAAGAATTTTATAAATGGTCTGCGGGAATGATGGGGGATTATCCTGTTTCCGAAAAGAAATTCCTGGAAAATGTTTCCGGGAGAGTGGACAACACGAAATACTTTCCCCTTGTCGCGTTTGACGAAAGCGGACTTGTCGGCTTCTTTTCGGTCAGGACTCCGGGAGAGGATGACAGGAAGGTACGGTTTGGATTTGTCATTGTTGACCCAAAGAAAAGAGGCCACGGATACGGAAGCCGGATGCTCAGGCTGGGGCTGAAATACGTGTTTGAAATATACGGCGCAAATGAGGTCAGCCTGGGCGTGTTTGACAATAATATGGCCGCTTATCACTGTTATCAGAGCGCAGGCTTCAGGGAAACCGGCGAACGTGTAGCATATAAGATTTGCGGGGAAGACTGGACGGACATTGAGATGGCGGTCTGTAAAGAGAATGATTGAACACATCTCTGATTGACTCAGGAGGCGGACAACATGCAGAACATTATCAGCGCGAAAATGATCGCTCCCTGCGGGCTGGACTGCGGCATCTGCAAACGGGCGCTGGCTGCAACGGATCCCTGCCCGGGATGCCTTGGGCCGGACGAGAACAAACCGGAATTCTGCAGGGAAAGATGCGGGATTATGCTTTGCAGGAAACGGATCGAAAACGGCTATACATACTGTGACGAATGTCCGGATTATCCCTGCGGGGACGTGACGGAAAAGGAGAACCGCTATACCTCGAAATACCCGCTTTATGAGTCGCCCGGGAAGAACCTGCGCGACATCCGCGAACTCGGGATGGAGAAATTCCTGGAAAACGAGAAGGAAGGGTTCACCTGCGGGGAATGCGGCCATGTCGTTTCCGTCCACACCGGGGTCTGCAGCGGCTGCGGCAAAAAGTACGGAGCGCAGGTGACACAGGTATTCGACGATACCTGGCGGATCGAGAACGGAATGGTGCGCTTCTTCCTCCTGAAAGGCACGGAGAAAGCGCTTTTGGTCGATACCGGAATGACCGTCCGCCATGCGAAGCAAATCGCCTCGGCCCTCACCGGGCTGCCGGTCTTCCTGCTCAACACCCATGCGGACGGCGACCATACGGGCGGCAACGGACAGTTTGAGTCCTTCTACATGCATCCGGCAGACGAGGCCCACTATCGCCGGGACGGGAAAACCGGCCGGGTGATCCCGGTGACGGACGGCGATGAGATCGATCTGGGCGGCAGGGTCCTGAAGATTATCCACCTGCCCGGACATACGCCCGGAAGCATCGCGGTGCTGGACGTGAATCACCGGGTGCTGATCAGCGGCGACCCCATCCAGGAGCACGGGCACATCTTCATGTTCGGCGAGCACAGGAATATGAACGACTATATTGCCAGCCTGAAGGCCCTGGAAAAGCGGACCGGTGAGTTTGACGAGATCTGGCCCTCCCATGGGGATTTCCCGGTTTATCCCGGCTGTATCCCGAAGCTCCGGGAGGGAGCGGAAAAGATCGTAAACGGCGGGGTTGCCGGGAAAGAAACGGAGTTTTTCGGCCGGAAGATCATGGTCTATGATCTTGGGTTTACAGCGTTCCTTTGCGCGGAATAACCGTCCGTTTGCAGGAGGTGACAACACGTGGAAAACGGTAAGTATATCTGCAGGGACCAGGATGGAAACCTCCTGGTCTCCATAGATAAAGTCGATGAGGAAACCCTCTCGAAGGATCCGCGATTTACGCACTGCCTTGCGGTTGTAAAAATTGGCAATGACTACCTTCTGAACCGGAACAAATGGCGGAACAGATATGAAATATTCGGCGGCTGTATTGAAAAAGGTGAATCCGCACGCGAATGTATTGTCCGCGAATGTTCTGAGGAACTGGGATTCGATTCTTCTGACATTACCTATCTCGGAGCAATGACATTTTCACTGAAACCGGATTATTTCTCAAAGAGCGAACGAATTGAACTGGGCGGATTATACGGAATCACCCTGCCGGCCGCCACAAGCCCGGAGGATCTGTATAACGGCGTTGCGGACAAGGAAGAGATCACAAATCTTGCTTTGTACAGCCGGATCAAAGGCAAAGAACCCATTGCACTGATTGACGAAAAGCTGCTCGGGTATTATTGAAAAAGGGACTAATGCCGGATCAGCAAATCGGAAATTGCAGGATTACAAGTGTCGGAATGAGAAAATGAGTGAACAGAAATACGCAAGCTGGAATCCCTGGCATGGTTGTACGAAGTATTCCGAAGGATGCCGTTACTGCTATGTTTACCGGCAGGATGAAGCATACGGCAGTCCGGTCGCATCAGAACAATGCCGCAAAACACAGAATTACAATCTGCCGGTAAAAAAGAAGCGGGACGGAACGCTGAAGATTGCGCCCGGCTCCATCGTCATGACCTGCTTTACCTCAGATTTTTTGCTGGAGGATGCAGATGAATGGCGTGATGAATGCTGGAAAATGATCAGATGCCGCAGTGACTGCATGTTTTACTTTTTCACGAAACGCATTGAACGCTTCCAGGAATGTATGCCGGCGGACTGGGGAGACGGCTATGAGAATGTGATCGTAGGCTGCACCTGTGAAAACCAGGATCGGGCGGATTACAGGCTGCCGATCTTCGCAGAGCTTCCGATCCGGTATAAAACGGTTATCCTCGGTCCGATGCTTGGTCCGGTCAACCTTGAGAAATATCTTGACGGCAGGATCTGCGAGGTGGCCTGCTCAGGCGAATCGGGTATCAACGTGCGGCCGCTGGATTACGAATGGGTACTGGACGTTCGCCGCCAGTGTATGAACAAAGGCGTTCCTTTTCAGTTTCACCAGACAGGAGCTTATTTTATCACTTATCGCAGAATACCACTTCCATAGGACGTGAGCCGCATGGTGGTGGATGAATGCGCCGTCATTGGTTCTGAATGTAAGCTTTCACATTTGCAAGACTGTTTTCACTGACCGTAGAGACAAAATAGCTGTCTGACCAGAACAACGGTTTCCAATAGAATGGTTTAAGCAGGGTTTCTCCATACTTTTTCCGGACCAGTCGGGATGTGCGTGTTTTTAAGACGTTTGCAAGTTCCCCTGGCGCAGTAAAAGGGTCGGCTTCATAAAGAATATGTATATGATCAGCCTCTCCGTTTATTTCAAGAATCTGCAGTTTGCGTTCTTCAAACGTTTCCCTGATAATACTATACACCATTTCCTTCACTTCGCCGGTAAGGCATGGTTTCCGGTATTTTGTGACAAATACCATGTGGTATTGCAAAAGAAAGCAGCTGTGGCGGTTTGTATAATAATCCTGTCCTATTCTTTTCTTATACATGACTTGTTCCCCTTTACACCCATATACTCTTTCGAATATAATATATCATGTGATGTTACCATTTGCAAGGAGGTACAGCCAAGTGTATTCTGCACAGCACACACTGATCCGTGAGCAAAAATACTCGGCCCTCTTTGCGTATCTGGACTTGAATTCCCGTCTGGCTAAAAATTTGTATAACGCTTCGCTTTACCGCGTTCGGCAGATCTTTACCGGATGGGATAAGGATTCACGTACAGCCAATGAGCAGGAGGTGTTTGACGAAGTCAGGAAAACAGAGGAAATGTATAATATTGGGATTCGCAGGGTGATATCCTACTATCATCTTGAGAAACTGATGAGAGCGACCCATAATCCGGATTTCTTTTCCGGCCTGCCCATGCATACGGCCCAGCATGTTCTGAAACTTGCTGTTCAGAACTTCAAAGCATGGCTTGAAGCATTGAAGGCATACCGGCGTGATGAATCCGCTTTCCTTGGCAAGCCCAGGATGCCCGGATATCTTAAAAACGAAAGGACGACCTTTGTTGTTTCCAATCAGGAGGCTGTCGTATACAGGGAAAAGGGACATATCAAACTCCCGCATACAAAAGAGAAGCTTTCAGCCTCCAATGTGCGGGAATCCTGGCGTCTGAAGCAGATTACCGTGAAACCGATGCATGGGGCGTTTGATGTCGTTTCTGTGTTTGAAATGCCGGACACGGAAGGACGTATCGCGGATGGCACATACACTGAGTCCGCGGCGATTGACTTCGGAGTGAAGAACATTGCAGCTATCGTATATACTGACGGGCGTTCCCGTATATACAAGGGCGGTGCGCTTCTCTCAGAGTTACAGCTGTACGCAAAGCGTCGTGCCAAAGCGGTTCAGGCGATGACCCATGGGCATAAGAATCGTAAAGCATCCTCAAAACGCCTGACAAGGATGGATCTGGATCATGAAAACTACGTCCGGGACGCGCTGCATCAGATCAGCAGGAGTATTGTCAACAACTGTCTTGAGCATAAAGCCGGAACGCTTGTGCTGGGCGTCAATAAGCTTTGGAAGCAGGAATCAGGCATTGGCAGGCAAAGCAACCAGCAGTTTGTGTTGATGCCGATTGCAAGGCTGCGGAGTATGATTACCTATAAGGCGGAACGCGCCGGGATTAAAGTTATTGTCCAGGAAGAGTCCTATACATCCAGGGCGAGCTTCCCGGATGGTGATGATATCCCGGAATATGGCAAGGCTGTGGAACCGACGTTTTCCGGGAAACGCGTCAGGAGAGGGCTGTACAGGACAGCAGACGGCCTGATCCTGAACGCGGACTGTAATGCGGCAGCGAACATCCTGAAGAAGGCGCTTCCGGCTGAAACCGGAAAAATAAAAGACTTCCAGGGCTTGGTCAGCCCGGAAGTCATAAGACCCAAACGTAGTCCCGTCAAAGGGATAGCGGCTGCGTGAACCGGCCAGGCAGGTACGAACAGCCCCCTCGGGGGTGGGAAACCGGTAACTGTTACGGCCTCCAGATACCACTTCCCAAACTATTGTATTGGGAGTGGTAGTTCATAAAGAACGGCAGAATGTACCGGATACCTCGCCGCTTCCAGATATCGCAGGCCCGCAAAGCGGGGATCGACTATAAAATTGTGGATGGTTTTTTACCGGAAATTCAGACGTAGTACGTCCTGGCGGAACTACAAAAGGAATTTATGGAGGGCAGGCAATGGTGCAGCTGATACCGGTCACAAAGGGAAACCTTGACGAGGTACTTGGACTCAAAGTGAATGACAACCAAAAACGCTTTGTTTCTTCCGCCGCGGAATCCCTGGCACAGGCATATGTCTACCTCGATACAGCTTTTCCGTTTGCCGTTTATACCGACAGGAAGATCGTCGGATTTATCATGATGGGTTACTACGAAGAAAAGGGATACTTCACACTATGGAAGCTGATGATCGATCATCATTATCAGGGCCTGGGCTATGGCAAGGCTGCTCTTGAACTGGGGATTGCGTTCCTGAAGGAACATTATGGGGCAAAGGAAATCTACACGGGCGTGATTCCCGAAAACAAGGCGGCAAAAAGCCTGTATCAGTCTGTCGGCTTTGAATATACCGGCCTTTTTGAAAACGGAATGGAAGAATGGCGTCTTAAATGTCAATGAACCGGTGGCCCGGATTTTACGAGGTGGAGTCATGCTGAATTACAGAAGGATCAAACCGTCTGATGACAAAAGGATCGCGGAAATTATCCGGGCAAACCTGGAGAAAGCCCATCTGAATATTCCGGGGACCGCGTATTTTGATCCTGAACTGGACCGTCTGAGTGAATACTATAACTGTGATCTGTCCGGGCGGGTATATTTTATCGCCCTCGGAGAACAGGGTGAAGTGATCGGCGGGGTCGGGATTGCCGAATTTGACGGGATTGAAGATTGCGCGGAACTTCAAAAACTGTACCTGGATGATACTGCCAAGGGCAAAGGCCTGGGAAAGGAGTTGATGCAGCTCGCCATCGATTGGGCTGCATCGGCCGGCTACAGGAAGATCTATCTGGAAACCCACACAAACCTGGCTGCGGCCATGAACCTCTATGAAAAAATGGGATTCCGGCAAACAGAAAAACCTTGTTCAACAGCGCATAATACCATGAACCGCTTTTATCTGAAAAATCTTTCAGGAGAATGAATTCCGCCATGGCGGCCAAAACCTGTATGCAGAAATGGAGGAGACCATGTTTTCACTCAGAGACCCGAAAGTGAAGATATTTGCCGGGATGCTGGCGGTGATCGTACTGGCCGCCGGAATTTACATGACCTTTTTCCAGTCCGGCGGCTTTGTGAAGACTACGGCCCGTATTACCGGTCTCCGTATGGACAGCAGCGGTGAAAGCACGGTCTGGTACCCCGCGGTGGAGTATACTGTGGACGGGAAAACCTATACCGCGGAGCTGGATACTGCCAGCGGATCCTATCGGGTGGGACAGACGATTTCCGTGCTGTATGATCCCGGCAATCCGTCATCAGTACATGACGGCAGCGGCTTCGGGATTTACCTGATCATTGCCGGCGGGGCCATTCTGGCAGCGATCGTATTCTCTGCGATCGTGGAAAACAGCGCCAGGAATAAAGGAGGCTGTTGATGATAAACGGAGTTATTGTAAGAAAAGCGGAAAAGGAAGACGTCAGACAAATATCGGAGATCTGTGTTGAAGACTGGCAGAAAGCATACCGTGGAATTGTTGACAGTGAATGGCTGGATTCCATGAGCGTGGACAAACAATATGAGAAGGAAATAAAAAGATATCAGGATTTTATCGTTGCTGCTGACGGAAACAGGATTCTTGGATATGCATGGCTGCAGGCAGAGGGAGATGAACCGGCAGATTGCGAAGTCGTTGCGCTGTATGTCAGGTATTCATACAGAAATAACGGAATCGGGAAGCTCCTCCTGCAGTACGCCATGAAGTATTTCAGGGAATCCGGAAAGAAAAGAATGATCATCTGGTGCCTGAAAGAGAATTATGAATCAAGAAGATTCTATGAGAGAAACAGCGGAAAGGCATTTCGGGTCAGTACCCATAATTGGGGAAACAAGGAATGCGAAATCATTTCTTACCTGTATGATCTGGAAAAAGATCCGGAAGGGTACGCCCGCATCGTTTCATGATTTGTATACTACGCCCTGGCGTATTGACTTAGAGCAAACTTTAAAATATATGATGGGAACAAAGAAAAAAGACGGAGGCTTCCATTATGTATAACGTAAAAGGAAAATGGGCGCTGATTACCGGCGCCGCGCGGGGAATCGGCTATCTGACGGCAAAGTTCATGGCGGAACAGGGATGCAACCTGATCCTGCACAGCCGCGATACCGCGCATACGGAAAAAGTACTGGCGGAGGTTCGTGCCGCCGGCGTTTCTGCTTATGCGGTAGCCGCCGACCTCAACGACCCGGAGGCGGTCGGGCGGATGCTTACGGAAATCGACGGGCTGGGCGTGGACGTGGATATCATCCTGAACAACGCGGGACTGCAGATCGCTTACCGGACAGACTACTTCGCAACGCCGGTGTCCGATTATGAAATCAGCTTCCGGGTGAATACGATTGCCCCGGCGATGATTTGCTACCATTTCCTGCCGAAGATGATCCGGAAGGGGACCGGCAGGATCCTGAACACGACCAGCGGCATCGCGCTGGATGTGTGCCAGGCGGGCTATTCCGCCAGCAAGGCGGCGCTGGACAAGATCACCATCGACCTGGGCAGCAAAGTGCAGGGAACGGATGTGCTGATCAACCTGACAGATCCCGGCTGGTGCCGGACGGACCTGGGCGGGGCCCAGGCGCCTAACGCGCCGGAAAGTGCGATTCCCGGGATCGTGGTCGGCGTCTTTGTCAACGACGGGAAGTCCGGCCGGTATCTCGGCGCGCAGAATTTCTCGGGGATGACGCTGGAGGACGCCGTACAGAAGGCTGAAAGGGAATTCAGCAGTCCGTATTGACTTTTACGGTAAAAACATCCGCTTTCTGTATTTCCGTTTCAATAATATTCCATGGGTATTTTTCATCGGGCAGGAGTTTTCCTGCCCGATGCCGTATTCATGCATAAAAGGACAAACCGCAATACGAAGGACACCTGCGGGAGGGTAAGTTTTGAAAATCTATTTTGCGCCGATGGAAGGCGTTACGGACGGGATCCTGCGGCAAACCCACAGCAGGATTTTCGGGGGAGTCGACGTCTACTGCCTGCCGTTTCATAAACTGACGCAGACGCTTTCCCTGACGACGCGGGAGGAACTGGCGGAATGGTACACGGCGCTTTACGAAGGCTGGAAAGACCGGTTCCATGAAACGATCGCCCTCGGAAGAATCAAAAAGCTGATGGAATGGCCCGCGGGGGACGATATCCGGCGGAAAAGGCTGCTGCGCAGGGCAGGGGATTTTACGGGCTGCATCAACGCCATCATGGATACCCCGTGAAAAACTTACGAAGGAAATGAAGGAGAAGAACTGTGGAAAAGTCAAAGAGAAGATCTGTTGATCCGGTATACTCGATGTGTGTGCAGCCTTCTTTTATCATCGGAACCAACAATGAAGACGGTTCCGCGAATTTTGCTCCGATCACATGGGTCAGTGTTACGCATGAGGAGGGGGACGGATATCTGCTGGTGATCAGCATGGCCGGATCCAAAATGACAAAGCGGAATGTCCTGCGCACAGGAATATTCAGTGCCTGCCTGGTCAGCACGGATATGCTTCCCTTAATGGATTACTTTGGTTCGCATCACGCAAAAGACGGGAAGAAGGATGGTATCTCCTATACCTTCAGCCGCGGTGAAGTGCTGGATGTGCCGGTGCTGGATGCGAGCAGATGGGTCTATGAATGTGAGGTGGAGAAGACGGTGGAGATCGGTGATTCCACGACTTTTTTCTGCCGCATCCGGAATATCCAGATGGATGAGCGGCTTGTATGCAAAGATACGTTTGATGTGGATCTTACGGTACTGGACCCGGTCATCTATTCAGGCAAATACCACAGCCTGGGGAAACTGCTCGGCAACATCGGCGATTTCCTGGAAAACGGATAAGTGAGATATGAAATACGAAAATATAACTCCGGGGATTTTTGTTGACAGGCCCAACCGGTTCATTGCCCATGTGAAGGTGGCCGGCCGGACGGAAACAGTCCATGTAAAAAACACGGGCAGGTGCAGGGAACTGCTTCTCCCCGGGGCAGAGGTATGGCTGACGGCGCCGGGGACAGCGGGAAGGAAAACCCGGTATGACCTGGTGACCGTCCGGAAGGATAACGGCCTGCTGATCAATATGGACAGCCAGGCGCCAAATGCGGTGGTGAAGGAATGGCTGGAGCGGCAGGAGTATGACAGGATTGTCCCCGAGTATCCCTACGGCGACTCCAGGATCGACTTTTATCTCCGGCAGGGGAACGAACAGACCCTGATGGAAGTGAAGGGCTGCACGCTGGAACGCGACGGGATCGGTTATTTCCCGGACGCGCCGACGGAACGAGGCGTGAAGCATTTGCGGGAACTGGCGAAAGCCGTACAGGAGGGATACCGGGCAATCCTTGCCTTCGCAATCCAGATGGACGGCATCCATGAAGTCAGGCCGAATGTACAGACGCATCCGGAGTTCGGAACCGCCTGGCAGGAAGCGGCGGCGGGCGGCGTGGAGGTATTGTTCCTTCCGTGCCATGTGGAACCGGATGCCCTTACTGTGCTGGGGTAACGGATTCGCAGGAATAAAGGAGATGCAGAAGATGGAAGAAACGCTTTCGGTCTGCGGCGTAACCTACAGGCTGGTCAGCCTCCTCGGCCACGGAAAGGGCGGGTATTCCTACCTTGCGGAAACAGACGGCAGGCAGGTTGTACTGAAGCAGATTCACCATGAACCCTGCGATTACTATCAGTTCGGAAACAAAATTGAAGCCGAGCGCAGGGATTACCAAAGGCTGCTGGACGCGGGGATACGGATCCCCCGGATGATCGCGGTTGATCCGGAGAGCGAACGGATTGTAAAGGAATATATCCCCGGCAGCACGATTGCCGAACTGGTCCGCGACGGCATCTCCGCCGAGCCCTATCTCGGCCAGGTCCGGGAAATGGCGGCGCTTGCGAAAGCCGCCGGGCTCAATATTGATTATTACCCGACGAATTTCGTTGTGCGGGACGGGCTCATCTGGTATGTGGACTATGAGTGCAATGAATATTCGGAGAAGTGGAATTTTGAAAACTGGGGGATCAAGTACTGGCTGCCGGAAAGCCTTGCGTAAGACAGAAATATCGGGAAGGCGCTTTTTCCGCATTTACCGGTTTTGTCTTGTGCCGGGGGAAAGAATACGATATAATAGTCACATCTTCGGAATAACAATCTGCAAATGTGTAACCGGGAGCCTGGCGTTTCCCGTTGCACGAAAGGAGACTGCAACCTCATGAAAAAGCTGATTTCCCTGCTTCTGTGCCTGTGCCTGGCGGCGGGTGTTTTTCCGGCGCTGGCTGAAGGCGCGGGGACGCACGAAATCGCCTGCCGTGAATATCTCTTCTATGCCGATTCACAGGCTTCAGACGTGAAGATAAAGCTGTATTTCCTCGACGGAGTGGATGATCTTCCCTACATGGAAGCCAACGACCTGGGGGATCTGCTCTTTAATTTCTACAGCACCCAGAAGAAAAAGGTCAATTTTACTGTGAAAACGGAAGGTCCTGTCGTCACCTGTACGCGGACTTCGGATCATCCGGATGCCGTGGAGAACGGCGCGACCATGGTCGTCGATTTTGACAGGGATACGATTGCTTTCAGGGACTACAATATGTTCTGCTACAGGAAAAACGCGGCGACGCTCCTGGACATGGTTACGCTGGACACCGTGAACGCGGCAGGAGAACCGACGCTGCTGGAAAAGGTGGACACGGGCGCCTTCATGCGCTACGGAAAGGAAATGGAGTTCAATCTCAGGAATTACAATATTGACCTGATCCGGCAGGACGGGCTGTACCTGATGCCGCTGCAGACACTGTCGGATCTCCTGATGCCCCATTCGGATATGGGCAGTTTATATTTCAACGGCCAGGCCGTCATCCTGAGCTCGGATGTAAACCTGTGCAAAGACGTGTATTACGCCGCGCCGACCGGAGAGCGCAGCGAAGTGCTGACGGAATACGGCTACAACGAACTGTGCCTGATGCTGGACACCCTCTACGGGCTGAAGGACGCCCACCAGATTGAAAGCTTCGGGCAGCTTTTCCACGATACCGCAATGGAAGGCGAGCTGAAGGGCAAGGATGTGAAACTGGCGGACGCGACAATTTACCGCCTGATCAGCGATTTCATCAGCGACGGACATACGAAGTGGCATGCGTTCTCCTATCTGGCGGGCCCCGGCGAAATGACGGCCAGGGATACCACGAGGAAGAGAATCTTCGAACACCGGGACCGTCAGCAGACCGCCCGGGCAAAGGTTTACCCGAACGGCATCCCCGGCTATGAGGAAGTGGGCAACACCGCGTATATCACCTTCGACGGTTTCTATGACACGGACGGAATGGATCCGGATGATTACTACAACGCCGAAAAAAGGAAATCCGTTCCGGACAGCGACGTCTTTGCCCTGCTCATTCGGGCTCATGAGCAGATCAACCGGGAAAACAGCCCGATCGAGAACGTGGTGCTGGACCTGAGCGCGAATACGGGCGGCCAGGACAACGTGGCGGTGTTCGTCATTTCCTGGTTCCTGGGAGAAGCGGAGGTCAGCACGGTGGACACCATGACCGGCGCGATGTGCACGACGGTTTACCGGGCGGACGTGAATCTCGACAGGAAATTCGATGAAAAGGATACCGTGGCGGACAAGAACCTGGTCTGCCTGATCTCTCCCTGCAGCTTCTCCAACGGCAATTTCGTTCCCTGCATGTTCAAGGAATCCGGTAAGGTTACCCTGCTGGGACGGACTTCCGCCGGCGGAAGCTGCTCCGTGCTGAATGTTTCCACCGCGTGGGGCACTTCCTTCCAGATTTCCTGCCCCCTGCGCGTCTCTTTCCTGAAGAACGGATCTTTCTACGATCTCGATCGCGGCGCGGAACCTGATTTCGTTTTGGCCAGCCCGGCGAAGTATTATGACCGCCAGGCTTTGACAGAATATATTAACACTCTGTACTGAATGAGAGGAGAACCATTATGAAAATCACATCATTCAATCCCCTGATCATTACCAAGGACGCGGAAAGCGCGATCAAGCTGTTTGAGGAACTGGGCTTTGAAAGGCGGCACACCAAAGAGGGAATCGGCATCAACAACGTCAAAGACGTCCGGATGAAGGATGCCAACGGTTTCCATGTGGATGTTTCAGAAGGCGACGGCGAATGGACCATGATCCGCATGAATGTAGATAACCTGGAGGAAGCGATTGCCTTCCTGGAGGAGCGCGGATTCCACAAGGCGAGGCATGCGGCCGCGAATGAAACCGTGGATACCGGATCTTCCCGGTTCAACATCATGGTATCCGCTTCCGGGTTTATCTTCGCCGTTTCAGAGCATACCAAAGACTGAGGATAACCAGGCGGGATTCCCCGCGATGACAGAATCTCCCGGTGTAAACCGGGAGATTTTTAAGTGAAAAACAGTCCCTGGGGTTCAAAAAGTTTGTTATTTCTCTCCCGTTGTACAGTTTTTTTCGGCGCCCTTCCCCTCTCCGCGGATTTTCCCGCGATCCATCCGAAGAATCCTAACACGAACCGGAAGAACGTCAAATACCAGCGTTTCCGGGCGGGCCGTATATACAGGTGAAAGCACCAAACAAAGTGCTTCACCAAATAAAACGAAGCCCACGGGGCAGAAAGAGAGGAACAAACAATGAATAACAATATGATGGAACTCACAATGGACGAAATGGAACTGGTAAACGGAGGCTTTGACCTCATCGGATGCATCAAGGGTGCTGTGATCGGCGGCATTGGCGGTGCAGTGGCAGGCGGATGCGTCGGCGGACCGGCCGGAGCCGTTCTCGGCGGTGTGCTGGGCGGAGTCGTAGGCGGCATCGCCGGTGCTTAAGAGAAAACATCGGACAAAAAAGAAGCTTAACAAGCAGAAAGAGAGGAACAAACAATGAATAACAATATGATGGAACTCACAATGGACCAGATGGAACTGGCAGACGGCGGATTCAATCTCTTCGGAGCAATCACGGGAGCCGTGGTTGGCGGACTGGGCGGCGCAGCCCTCGGCGGAACGTTTGGCGGCATTCCCGGCGCGGTGGTCGGCGGCATTGCCGGCGCGGTTACCGGAGCGGCTGTCGGCGGAGCCGACTATTGAAAAACTGAAAGGAGATAACGAATATGAATACCAACATGAAGGAACTGAACCTCAATGAAATGGAGCAGGTAAACGGCGGCAGCATCATCGGTCTGGTCTGCGTGCTCGGCCTGGTCGGCGGCGCGATTGCCATGGCCTGCGGAATCGGCTACGGACTGAGGGACACCGATGTGGAAATTCATAACGGCCCGTTCCATTAATCCCAGGGAAAATGATCCAGGGCGGCTTCAGCCGCCCTTTTTCGTTTCAGCCTTTCTTTTCAGGGGCGGTATGTGATCGGTTCACTTGGAGGCGATGACCTCGATTTCCACCAGTCCGCCCTTGGGAAGCGCGGAAACCTCCACGCAGGACCGGGCCGGCTTGTGATCTCCGAAGAAACTGGCATAGATCGCGTTCACCGCGGCGAAATCGCCCATGTTCCGGATGAACACGGTGGTTTTTACTACGTTTTCCTTTGCGTATCCCGCTTCCGCAAGGATCGCGCCGATATTCTCCAATGCCTGCTTTGCCTGGGCCTCCACGCCTTCCGGCAGGGTTCCGGTTGCCGGATCCAGTCCCAGCTGGCCGGAGGTCAGCAGCAGGTTTCCGCTGCGGATGGCCTGGGAGTACGGGCCGACGGCGGCCGGCGCGTCTGCGGTATGGATGATCTGAAGTGCCATGGTTTTTTCCTCCTCCATAAAAAAATACATATGCCTGTTACAGATGAAATAAGAATACTACGCCGGTGTCTCCCATTCCTTCCGGAAAGCTTGACAAGGCAGTAAACGGACAGTAAAAGAATTTTAGACAGTAAACAGACAGTAAACAAAAACGGGGCCATACAGGTTGTAGGGTATTACGCATGGGAATACCCGGATCGTCCGGACAAGGCGTTACAGGAAGCAAAGGAATATCTGTTTGAGTTTGCTTACCGTAAAATCTGGTCAGAACTCTCGGACCATGACAGGGAAGTCGTTCAGGCAATCCATCAGTCGGGCACCGGCGAAATTGCGAAAGTACGGGAGATCCTGAACTGGACGAGCAATCAGTTCAATCCTTACCGGGATCGTCTTATCAAATCCGGTGTGATCTCCGGAAACCAGACAGGATACGTTGAACTGGCGCTTCCCTGGTTTGGGGAATACGCAGCGGCAATGTGACAGGAGAACAGCGCGAAAAAAGACAGACGAAGGGTGCATTTCGCAGGTCTCGCGTCCTGTCTGCATGAAACAAAAAACCGTCTGCGGTTCAGAGAACCGTAGCGAATACCCCGTCCAGGGCAGCGATAAATGCTTTGTGCACCGTCTCCGCCGGAATGACCTCTCCATTCAGTTCCAGGTCCATGGTGGCACAGGCGTCCGCCACCAGTTTTACCTGGTAGCCGTAATCCATTGCGGCCCGCACCGTTGTATCCACGCACATATGGGTCATCATCCCGCATACGATCAGCGTATCCACCTGCAGGCTCTTCAGGTGCGCATCCAGCTCCGTTTCCAGGAAGCTGTTCGGATACCGCTTGACGATGCCCTTGTCGCCCTTCTCCGGCCGGATCCGCTCCGAAATCTCCGCACCCCGGGTTCCCTCCAGGAAGAAGGTATCCCCCGGCGGATTGAAGTGCTGGATATAAACGACCGGCCGGCCGGCAGCCCGGCTGCCGGCAATCAGTTCCTGTATCTTTTTCTCCGCCTCATAGGGATGAACCAGTTCATTGCTTCCCCCGGGGAAATAATCGTTCTGCACGTCGATAATCAGCAAAGCTTCTTTCATATCCCGAAAGCTCCTCTTTATCCGTTACTCGCTGTCTGCGGCGTCCAGGATGCCCCGGACAAAGGAAACCGATTCGTTCTCGGACCGGGTCAGGTTTTTCCCCATGAAGCCGTGGTTCGCGCCTTCATACCGGATCAGCTCCGCATCCGGGAACACTTCCACTGCGCGTTCGGAATAGGAAATCGGCGCAACGGAATCCACGGTGCCGTGGAGGATCAGCACTTTCCCGGGATAATTCCTGATGACATCATAGATATCGAAGGACTGGGCATCCCGGTTGTAAATCCCTCCCAGGGTTATGCCCATCAGGTTGATGGTTTCCGGGATTTTTTCCGGATCCGGCGTCTGTTTCCAGGCGTTGTCCTGCAGCACGTACGCCGGATACAGCGCGATAACCCCGGCCACCTCATCCGGACGGATCCCGGCCACATACGAAGCTACAAATCCGCCCTGGCTTGCGCCAAGCAGGAAAACCTGCTCCGGATTGATCTCCGGCAGTTCCTTCATCCTGTCCATCACAGCGCACAGATCTGCCGCCTCTGTCAGGACGGACATCTCCTTCATGGTGCCGTCGCTTTTGCTGCCGTATCCGCCGCCGATAAAGTCAAAGGCGAACGCCGCGATTCCGTTCCGGGCAAAGGCTTCCGCATAGGATTTCACATGTTCATGATTTCCCCCGAATCCATGGGAACAGATGACCAGCGGCAGGGAAGTATCCGCTTCCGGAAGATAAAGCTCTCCCCAGATCTTCATTCCGTCCCTTTCCAGCGTGATTTCCTTCACGGAATACGGTACGGTTTCCCCGGCTTCCCCCGCTGTACAGCAGGCGGGAAGGATCATCAGAACCGCAGCCAAAATGAACCACAATACACGACGCACCATAAAACAACCTCCTGTCCCTCCGTTCCGTTCAGACAGGATTATATCATATTCGGCGAAGCCATGGTTTCGTTTACTGTGTGTTTACTGTTCAAAATTCGTTTACTAGTGCCGGCTGCCACGGTCACAGAATAACACATGACAAAAGAAAAATCGCTCCGGGACTTTATAACAGTCCCGGAGCGCTTTTGCGTAAGACTGTCCCTAAGGGTTACCGAATTGAGGAATTTCATTGATTTTCACCGGAAAATGCATTATAATTGCAGTTGGTGGTGATAATATGATAAAAACGACTGCAATGCTGTTTCAGGAACTGGGCGATTACGCAAATCCGGCTGCAAAGATCAGAAGAATGGTACAGAGCGGCCGGCTTGTGCCGATTATCAAAGGATTGTATGAAACGGATCCGGAAACCCCCGGCCATTACCTGGCCGGAGTGATTTACGGCCCGTCCTGCCTGTCTTTTGAATTTGCCCTTTCCTGGCACGACCTGATTCCTGAAGCAGTTTACACATTTACATCGGCAACATGCCTGAAGAGGAAGAAAAAGCTATATGAAACAGCTTTCGGCTGCTATACCTACCGGGATGTGCCTGTGACCGCGTTTCCATACGGCGTGACGCTGCATCTGGAGAACGGGTACAGTTTTCTTCTTGCCTCTCCGGAAAGGGCAATATGCGATTTACTGTACACCTGCTCACCCTGCGGCAGCAGAAAAGAACTGCGGCAGCTCCTCTTTGACGATCTGCGGATTGATGAGAGGGCATTTGCGGAAACAAACCTGGATGATATGCAAGAACTTGCGGGACGGTACCATACTGCCAACCATCGCCTGCTTATATCCATGATAAAGGAGATGAAACGACATGAACAGCGTCATTGAACAAATGTTGAACCAGCATGAATCCATAACGCTTACCGACAGGAAGAACAGCATAAAGGAAGTTGTTCAGGAGATTATCCTATGCGGGTTGTCCCGTGCCGGTTTCTTTGATTTCGCCGCTTTCTACGGAGGTACTGCACTTCGCATTTTTCATGGACTGGACCGTTTTTCGGAGGATCTGGATTTCTCCCTGGCTGCCCCTGATCCAGGCTTTCAGCTGAATGATTATTTGCCCGCCCTGGAAAGGGAACTGCAATCCTACGGTTTTCATTTCCAGGCGGAGACAAAAAAGAAAGCGGCTGATTCAGATGTCCAGTCGGCCTTTGTCAAGGGGAATACCCGGGAACATATTCTGATCTGCTATGCGGATGATCAGCTTTCGCGGTCCGTCGGCGCGGGTGAGTTAATTAAAGTCAAATTTGAAGTGGATACAACACCACCGCCTTTTGCCGGCTTTGAAAAGAAATACCGCCTGCAGCCGATTCCCTATGAAATCAGGCTTTATGATATGCCTTCCCTGTTTGCTGGTAAACTCCATGCGGTGATCTGTCGCGCATGGAAAACCCGTACGAAGGGACGCGATCTGTATGATTATATTTTTTATCTTTCTCACCAGATACCTGTTAATCTAAAGCACCTGAATGCCCGACTGGTCGACTCCGGATTTGAAGGTGCAAGAGAAAACATGCCGCTGCCGGAAATTAAACAGATTCTTATGCAGCGTTTTGATGCCATTGATTACCGCCAGGCTAAGGAAGACGTACTGCCATTTATCCGAAATCCCGTATCGCTGGATGTGTGGAGTGTTGATTTCTTCCGGGCTGTCACAGAAAACCTGACTGCGGAATAGGAACGCATGTGAAACGAAAGGCCGTTCCACCGGTCCCTCCGTTCCGGTTATTCTTCCTTCATAAACCATTGATCCATTCCGGGACCGGCGTCCTCGTTCGGCCGGACCCGGAAGCCGAATTTCTCATAAAACGGTTCTTTTCCTTTTGCGGAGTTCAGCGTCATCTTTACCTTGTAGCCGGGTTTCATATCGCTTTTCAGTTTTTCGATGCAGGACTCCACAAGCTTCCTGCCGATTCCCTGACCCCGGTATTCAGCATCCACAATCACATCCGACAGGAAAGCAATATACCCAATGGCATTTAGTTAACGCCAACAAGTAAACATAATCAAGTGTGCCAAGCATATCAAACCAAATTACCAAACATTTTACCGATATCATAAGTAAAAAAGG
>Ga0310690_10003862_pt1 | contig 21938 bp, 30 predicted proteins | sample AusTroGonzalo_MG_2_FD_207661 | JGI IMG/M metagenome (GOLD analysis project Ga0310690, IMG submission 207661) | Bovine rumen microbial communities from tropical cattle in Woodstock, Queensland, Australia - Gonzalo_04 (v2) (version 2) | ecosystem: Host-associated > Mammals > Digestive system >... | reverse complement strand
CGTGAGGACAACCGCCTGCACATTGAGATTCAGGGTATGCTCGACGAGCACGGACTGAACCAGATGCGCGAGCACAAGAACAAGAGCGAACAGCTCCGTGAGGTATTCAAGAAGTGCCGTGAGGACAAGATGGCATTCTCTGAAGAGATGATGGATCGTGAGGCCGCCAACGGCACCACCATCCTGAAAGACCCCGCAGATGGCAACACCTACGGCAACCTCGAGGCAGCAGGTGCTATTCCCCTCACCATTCATGAGTTGATTGACACCAAGGTTCCTGGTCTGGAGCGTCCGGGCGACCTGCGCATCCTCACCGGCGTTGAGGGCAACCAGGTATGGCCGTATGCCATCGACGATGTGGAGTTCGAGGTAGCCGACGAGGTGCAGCAGATCGGTGAGCAGAAGATCAACTTCGCCAAGCTGAATGCCAGCCCCGTGCGTGTGGCTGCTTCACTCGCCATCTCTAACTATGCCATCGACAACGCTGCCTTCGACCTGTACAGCTTCTGCGACTACAAGATGCGCAAGGGCATGGCCAAGTTCCTGGCTCTCTACACCTATAGCCACTGTAAGTTCACCCACGCATTGAAGCCAGTCTTCTCGCTGGTAGACGTGGAGGAGATTGTTCTCGACGAGAACTTCGGTAAGAACCTCGCCCTGAAGATTGCTGCTATGTGGGACCTCGGATTCGAGGGTGATCCTTGGCTGACTATGGACAAGACCATCGAGACCGAACTGATGTTCACTCGTCGTCTGGCTGGTCAGATTGGCGACCGCACCGTCATCCAGGATGGCAAGTGCCTCGGCCACAGCTACACCATCAGCCCATACATCAACTATGCGCTGAACGGCGAGAACAAGCCAGCACCTGACGGCAACCACTACATCGGTATCGGACACTGGGGCTACTGCGCATTCCAGCAGCATGGCGAGTTCCGTGCAACTGTTGACGCCACCAGCGCCGAGGTTGCAAAGCGCAACACCACCGTGCTGACCATCAACACCAACTTCTCGATTACCGAGCTCAGCCAGAAGGTCAACGGCGCCAACGGCGTACAGGCATTCAAACTGCTGAAGGTGGTAGCACCCGCATCAAGCTCTGAACTCTAAACACTCTCCTCGACTTCTTTCATGGTTTCTCCTGCGGGTGGCGCCGATGCAACAGCAACAGGTTGACCCGCCCGCAGGTTCCTTTTTCTCCTAAACACCGAATGAGCAAATGAAACAACTGAACGAGATAATCTACGACGCAATAATGGCCGACGAGGACTTGGTGGCTGCCGTGGGCGGAGCTGAACAGGTGGAGAACACCTGCTTCGAGGTTTCACCCCTGGCCGATGCCGACAACACGCCCGTGCCATACTTGCTGGTGATGAACGATGGATTCCAGAACAAACTGACGACCAAGGACACCGTGTGGGAGGGTGAGGAAGACGACGTGCAGGCCACCGTAGAGATTGCGGGGCGCGACCCCGGCGAGGTTGAACAGCTGCTCAAAGCAGTGCGCAGGGCAGTGGAGCGACACATAGTATCGCTTTATCAGCAGGGAGCCGACACGCCCCAGCTGCAATCGCTACAGGCCGCACAGCTGCAATGGGACTGGACGAAGCCGTGCTACTTTCAGCATCTAACATACTCATGTACGATTAAGAACGAAGACGATGAGCAAGAATAACACCGAAACCAAGCAGCCCGCCTATGTGGAGGAACTGCTGAAAAACGGCACCGCCACGCTGCGAGCCAAGACACGCGAGGAGCTGGACATGATGGTGCAGCAGATTCCTGCCGACACTCGTATAGCAGCAGGCGTTGTGGCTCGCAATCGTGAGAGCGGAGACTACGTGCTCCGCGTTGACATCATCAAGTAGTAACATTTTAAAATCAAAAAGAAAATGGCAACACTAAAAGGACAGAACTTTCGCATACTGACCTACGACTCAACCGCCGCCAAGTGGAAGGTATTGGGAATGAGCACGGGATGCACCGTGACCCTGAACACCAACACTGACGACAGCGGGACGAAGGACGACGTGGGCATGGCTGCCAAACCTACCATCAATTCAAAGTCGTGGCAGGTTTCGGTGGAAACGCTCAACGTGGTGGATGCAGCTGCAATGCTAACGGCCATCAAGAGCCTCACGCCATTCACCCTGTTGTGGGACGAGGTTTCGACCGCTAACAACCAGACCGCACAGAAGGCCAACTTTGCACGCAAAGGTACCGCATTCTTGAGCGATCTGACACTGACCTTCAACGACAGAGAAAACTCGGCAAAGAGCCTGCAATTCAGTGGCTCGGGCGAGCTGGCCAAGGTGACCAGCGAAACCATCACCACCGACGTGATTGCATCGGGCGACTACTCGAAGGGCCAGTTCACCCGACTCTATCTGGGAAGCGACAACACCACCACACCAGCAAGTGTGATTGGAGGTGCCAAGCAGCTGAGCATCCATGTGTCGATGACGCTCGAAAATTCGTCGACCAAGGACACCGCCGGCGATTGGGATATCCAGGAGCCAACAGCCCTGAACTTCGACATCACCACAAGCGCACTAATCCGCAGCGGCGAGACCGTCACCAGCGGAGTTGCAGGTAAGACTCTGGCCGATCTGGAGGACATCTACGAGGCATCGCTGCCCGTGAAGTTCCAGGTGGCAAACACATCAGGCGACAACAACCGCACCAAGGGCTCTGTGCTCATGTCGGGTTCGGTTATCATCGCGACACTCACTCAGAACGGACCCAACAAGCAGAACGCCGACTACACCGCCAATCTGACGGGCTACGGCATCTACACTGTAGGAGCTTAACTTATGCCATAATTATGAACCTTTCGGCCGTGCCCCCACAGGTGCGGCCGATTTAAAAACAAAAAAAAAAGAAACTATGAAGAAGGAAGTAACATCCATCACCCTGCTGGGCGAAGAGCTCAGCATCAAGTTCAACCTCGCAGTGGAGTGCGCCTACGAGAAAATCGCAGGCAAGCCATTCGACCTGAATGACCTGATATCGCAAACCAGCAGCGCGGCACTCTATATGGCAGCCATACTGGAATCGAACCCCGACACGGAGATAACCGTAGAGCGACTGATGCGCGAGGCCACAGGACCCGAGATTGAGCAGCTGTCGAAGGCAGTAGTGGCAGCCATGACCAAGTGGCTCGACATGCCCGACGTGCTGAAGAAACTCCAGAAGGCCGACAAAGCCGAGAAGAAGGCAAAAAACTGATTAGCGCCCACGAGATATACGGAATACTTGTGGGCGAAATCGGAATCCCTCACCACACGGCGCTCTACGAGATGGAGCAGTGGCACATACAGCAGGCCATCACGGGCTACTATCGCCGAGGCCGCGACACCATGAGCATGACGCGCTGGCAGACCTACAACCTGATGGCAGCATTCGTGGGAGGCGACAAACTGCGCGAACACAATATCAACTCGCCAACCGACCTACTGAAATTCCCCTGGGACACGGATGGAGAAATACACTGCGAAGTGACAGAGGAGGATGTGGCCGAACTACAGGAGGAGATGAAACAGAATCCCTGGATTAAGTAAACCCCCGCCCGCAATGGCGGGGATTTTTGTATTAATACGTTTGAGATATGATAATCAACGAAAGTATTATTGAGAGAATAGCCCGCAAGGTGTTCAATGCCCTGTTCCCCTCGGCACTCCGTCAGAGTGGCGCAGTGATGAGCGGTGCAGGCAGCAGTGTGCAGTGGGCCGAGAACGCCAACCACGCCAACAGTGCCGACTCAGCATCGAGTGCAGGCAGCGTGGCATGGAACAATGTGACGAGCAAGCCCAACTTTGCAACAGTGGCCACAAGTGGCTCGTATAACGACCTGAGCAACAAGCCAACCATCCCCTCCATCAGCGTATCGAAAAGCGGCAGTACGCTCACCATCACTCTCAACGGCACAGCCACCAGCTTGACCGATACCGACACATGGCGCCCGGTAGTTGACAACCTGACAAGCACCGACGCCGACAAGTCTCTCTCGGCCAACCAAGGTCGCGCCCTGAAGGCACTCATCGACACCATCACGGGCTACTTCGACGGCAGCGGTAACGCCAAGAGTGCTCTGAAGCTGACCACCGTCAGCAAAACGGCATGGGGCAAGACGTTCTGGACAGCCAACGGTGTGCCCGACTCTGTCGACGGCGATCTGGCGTCGGTGGGCAATATTAGCTTCCAGACCAGCGGCAAGAACATCGGCGGCGTGATATACTTCGACACGGCCAACAAGCGCCTGGGCGTCAATAAGTCGTCGCCCACCTACACCCTCGATGTGGATGGTGGTGCGGGATTCTCGGGCAATGTAGTGCCGAACGCCGACTACTCCACCACGGCCTACAATCTGGGAAGCTCAGATAAGCGATGGAGCCGACTGTATGCTAATTATGTCGAACTCTACGGCAACGCTCCCTCATGTCACGTAGGCACCAGCTCATCCGCCCGCGTCAGTCTGCACTGGGCTGCTGACAGTAATCGCGGACTCTACGACTACACAGGCGACTGGGTAATAGGCACCAACGGCACCAATACCTTCTTAATGAAGGGCAACGTGGGAATCGGCACCGCAACGCCAGGCACAGAGAAACTAAAGGTGGTAGGCTCAATCTACACCACCGTGGGCCTCTATTCGGAGGGATATATCGACACACTATCCGACCAGCGATTCAAGGATGTGGTGGACTACGATGCAGCACCCTCGATCGATGCCATCGCCAACGCTCCAGCCATACACTTTAAGTGGAACGACCGGAAGGATGATACGATGCACGTGGGCTCGATATCGCAGTATTGGCAGAAGGTAATGCCCGAGGCTACACACATGCGAAATGGGAAGCTGGGCATGAGCTACGACGTGATAGCAATGATGAACACCATCGCTCTGGCTCGCGAGATAAAAGAACTGAAAGAAGAAATCAAAAGACTGAAGGGAAACAATGTCGTGGGATAGTGCAGCAGCAATGATCAGACCGGTGGTGCAGTTGCAGGATATTCGCGACTGCTTCCAAGTTCAGGGTACCAATTTGGAAACTCTGATGCGAGCCGTTAACCCAAATAAGTGGGCACGATTCAAACCAGTGGTATCATCCACTCGCGACACCGTGACGGGGCAGTTTAACAATACTACCAAGGAGTGGATAGACTGGGGCGACGGCACCAACTGGTGGGTGGCAGGCGGTAAATGCGGACTCGACTTCGCCGTGTATCACAATCTGGGCGCACTCACCAGCTCCATCTCATTCCTATATAAACTCGCCAACGGCCAGCTGCCGTGGACCTACACCAAGCCATACGGAGGATGGAACTCACTATTCCGTGCGCAAGACTTCGGCAACTACTTCCACGAGGCCGTGCCACCTGTGGGGGCATTGGCCGGAGCAGGAGGCACCATCTATGTGCCATCGAGCGGCACGGGTTCGCGCACACTCACTCTGAACTACGACTCACCTCCACTTCCAGAATACAACCTAACTCTGCGTGACTTCTACTACGAGGGCACGCGATTCACCGAGTACTATCTGGCCGTGCTGCTATGGATGGGCAGCCGATGGATATGTGCATCGAGTGTCAACAAGATAGGCTCGGCAGGCTCTACGCTCATCGAGACAGAGATAGGCTACAGCGACGTGGGCACATGGAATGTGATACCATTCCTCTCGTCGGTAAACATCAACGCCTACGGCGAGCAAGTGGTGGGCAACTACTTCAGCGCGGGCTACGACACCCCCGACACCATCACCATCGCCAGCAGTGGCACGGTGGAGCAGATAGAGGCCACGGGTATCTACAGCAAACTCGACAAGACTCAGATCGCCTTCAAGTGCACCCTGCACAACAACGGTTCGAGTGCTGCCTACCATCCGAGCGGACTCACCATCTACATCTATCGCACCAACGAGGGTGCGTCGTCGGGAGCAACGGGCGAGCTGGTGGCTCAGTGGACCTACGGCAACGCCATCACCGTCCCCGCCAACGGCACCTACACTCTGCCCGAAAACATCTACATCGCCGCACTCTACGACTACTTCTGCGGCACTAAGGACGTGACGGCACCTGCCGCCGGTAAGATGTACTGGATCACAGCCCGATTCAACGACCAGACTATCCTCGACAACGAGTGGATACCTGTTGAAGAAGGCATCATACCCGAATAAAAACATAAAGATATGAAACAGATTGAAAACGAGGTGGACGACACCCGACCACAGAACGATGCAGGAGGCATAGGCACTCCCGAAACCGAAGAGAGACACGAACTGTTTTTCGATGTGATAGCCATCATCGGATTGATACTATCATTTCTAATTCTATTCGCCATTATTTATTTCATATTCCAATGATTTCGGACTATAAACAAGTAAACCCCCGCCCGCAAAGGTGGGGGTTTTTGTATGGGAAGATTATCGGAATATATAAATGGATATCGCGGACGGCATTCTGTTTACGGAATGTACTCGCCCCGCTATAACACCCGCACTGGCAGTTTGAACAAGGGCGGTGATAACGGCGGCACTGAGGTGCAAATATTCGGAGTTGACGTGAATCTTAAAATGCTCGGTAGTCTGATGACCAACGACCCCATATTTAATCGCAACCTCCACAAATATGTGAAGCAGGTGCTACGCGAGGCACGCCGCAATCTGACCAAGGATGCAAAAGCCTACATGAAAAGCGACCCACGCAAGGCTGCAATGGCCGTGAAACACTCGGTATATAAAACGATAATTGGTGGTAATATTTCGATATTACAGAAGGGAAAAGGACACGCCGGAGCTCGTTACGAATTACATCGCCATCGCAAACTTGACGAAAACCCACGTCAGCGAGGTGGTAATCGCCGCGAAAGATATGCAGAGCGCAACAGACTGGACACCTACTACGGAACCGACCGTGGATTCATTCTGAGATTTATCAGCAGCGGAACCGTGCTCCGCACATCGCGATACGGCGATCGAGGAGTAATGCGACACACCAACTGGTTTGGTCACACCGCACCTTGGCAGATGCAGGGAGCAGCGGTGAAGCTGGCCGAGGCAATTAACGAATATATAAAACAAGAGACAAATGGCTAATAGTGATGTATTGGTTCGCATGAAAGCGGACACCCAAAATTACGATGCCAACATAGCGAAGGCACGCCGCACACTGGAGGGATTCAAACAAGACAATCTCACCCTGGGCGGCATAATCAATCAGACCACCCGCAGTTTGACAGCCGCAGCCGCAGGCTTTGCCAGTCTCGCTGCCGCAGCTGCCACAATCAAAAATGTGGTAGACGAGAGTCTGCAACTTGCCAAGGCCGGCGAGGGTATTCGTCTGGCATTCGAGCGACTTAATCGCCCCGACCTCTTAAATGGCCTGCGCGACGCTACACATAAAACCGTGAACGATATAGAACTGATGAAGGCTGCTGTGAAGTTCAACGATTTTAAGCTACCCGTCGAGGAGTTAGGCACAATGCTGGCTTTCGCTCAACAGAAGGCGAAAGATACAGGACAGAGCGTAGACTATATGGTTGACTCAATCGTGACTGGACTCGGACGTAAATCACTGATGATTCTTGACAACCTCGGGCTATCAGCCACCGAAATCCGTGACAAGATGAAGGAGACTGGCGATATGACCAAGGCCGTCGGTGAAATCATCCGCGAACAGATGGCAAACGCTGGCGAATACGTGGAAACCGCTGCCGACCGAGCAACGCAGGCCAATGTAGAATTGCAAAACGCGATGGAGCGACTGGGCGAGACATTCCAGCCATTGGCAGATACCGCCCGCAGTGTATGGAACGACATCAAGGTGGGTGCCATCGACCTGCTAAACTCTGCCATCAAACCTCTCGTGGAATGGCTCACTAAAGCAGGGCAACTGAAAGCAGAGGTTGAGCGCCTGGGCGGAAACGCAAAGGTAAATAGAGATATAGCAAAATTGAAGGGCTCGAACTATAAACCGCAAGCCTATCAAATGATGCTATCGGGCTATTTCCGCAGTGAGAATGCAGCACGCAACAATCTACTCAAAGCCGAGAAGGGCGGAATGGGTAGTATCGAAATTTGGCAAAACAGATATGAGGCAGCAAAATCACTGCGCGAGATGTTTCAAAGTGAGGGACTGAAAGTTTTAAATCCAGCAACAACACCTCCTCCCGTAGAAACTACTCCCACCGGCGGAGGTAGTGGTAGCGGTTTTAATGCAGCGATTGCAGCCTTCATGGGTGGGGCAGGATTTAAGGCCGAAGACACCATGCCATCTGTTTGGGCAATGTTAGGAGATACAGGGCTGCGTCAGGTGACAGGCATGGGAAGAAAACAGAACGACCTTGGTCGCGTACTCAAAGATTATGTAAATAGCGAAGAAAACAAAAAGCAGGAAATTACCACTGCGGATATGCTGGAAGGAGTCGAGACTATGACGGGATCGCTCCAGGGCATTCTTGACGGAGTGCAGAGATTAGGCATAGAGATACCATCAGAACTCAATAATATCTTCGGTGTGATTCAAACCATCGCCAGCATCGTGAGTGCAATACAAACGATGCAGACTGTGGGTTCATTCCTCGGAATATTCGCCAACGGAGGAATGGCACATGCGGCCAACGGACTACTAACCGGCACTCACTATTCAAATGATATGGTCCCCGTAGCTGTCAATGACGGCGAGCTGATTCTTAACAGAGCCCAGCAGGGCAATCTCGCCAGCCAACTTCAGGGTGGCATGGGCGCAATGCAACTCTCGGCAGTCATCACGGCCGAACAGCTGCGCCTATTATTACAAAATAACGGCAAACGCACAGGTCGCGGCGAGTATGTAACCACAAACTTCAGATAAACGTATGGCACGAGAAAAGAGATGGACAATACCATTCAAGAGTCTGGCAGGCGTTGACTGCCGCATAGATATCTACGACGAGGGGTGGACGGGCAGCGTCACCACCCTTTCGCCCGCTGTGTCAGGCACTCCGGGCGTGGCTGCCATGAATCCCATCTACTACGAGGAGAACAACGACGGCAACCTGCTGAACGTGCTCCGATACAAAACGGGATATATCACACTTATAGAGACCAGCTACGGCTCGCTGGCCGACCTCTACCCCGAGACCGACACCGAGCACTTTGTGGAGTTCTACTACGGCACCCGACTCGATTTTGTGGGATATATGCAGACACAGGCATTCGAGAATAATTGGACGGCACCACCACGCGAGATTTCGTTCCCCATTCAGAGCCCGCTGGGATTGCTTGGTCAGCTTAAGTTCGCAGCCCGCTATCCGGTGGTGCAGCTGTCAGTAAACCAATGCCTCACGGAGATCATGAATGCACTGAATGCGGGATATACCGACTACTATATTCCCACAGGCATACCTGGTGATGCTCATGTGAGCAGCCGAGTGTTGGCACCATTTGCCAGCGAGCCCACCGACGTAAACGGCAGTGACATGTACGACCCGATGACATTCCAAGACTATCTGGAGGGACTATGCAATATCTACGGATTGATACTGCACGATGTACCGGGCATGCTGCTTTTCTCAAAATTCGAGTACACGGGTACCTACAGCCACGTATCGTCGGGAACATTCAGCAGCAATCAGGCACCCGCACTGGGCGACACCTTCAGCATTGCAAGCGACGACAACCGCGACTCATTGGTACGTCCACTCGGCAAGATCACCGTGAGATACGACGGCCGCGAGAACTTCCGGCAGGAGGTGGAGACGAGTCACATGCCATACATCTCTATGAGTATCATCAATCTGTGGGAAGGCACGCCCACATGGTTCGGTGCGGCCGTGGCATGGCTGAAAATGCAGAGCCCCGAGTTCTATTCTCCATCGATGCAGTACAGTAACGATCTGACAAGCGGACTAAAGCCCACCAACAAGGGCGTAATAGGTGCAAGCATCGGCACCAAGCAGTGCGTGGTGGTGTATTGCAATGGCAGCATGGGCGACGCATCGAAGGAGATTCTGGAGTGGCGAGTGAGTCAGTATCCGGGCGTGCTGGTTAGCGGATATCTGAAGATTCAGCTCAGCGTAACCGAGCACACCATGATTCAGGACGAGGGCGAGGAGAAGTACCCATTCCAGATAAGCATCGAGGTGGACGGCGAGTACTACAACGACAACGACCTCGACTTCGATAGCACCATCCACAAATACTTCCCCGGTGCCAACGGCACATTCTGGGTGAAGTGCAACGTACCCACCCGAGGAAATCAGATGAAGATAACGCTGTGGGGATCGAGTGCATGTACAGATGGAAAACTCTACACCATCGACGAGCTAAGCGTGGAGGTGCAGCCCGAAAAACTATACCAATATAAGGAGCAGTACAAGACCGAGCGTATCATCAATCTGGAGCCGCAATCGCCCGACGAAGGACAGGTGGGCATGACATTGAGTCGCGACAAGGTGAACAGCAACTCGCTGGTGTATGCCCTGTCGAGTGGATATACCGCCCCCACCTACCCCTACATGGCAAAGGCACAGAACCGATTGGAGGTAGACGTGAAGGGAACACTGCCCGACCTAAAGAACTTGTACTTCTACAAGTGGCAGTTCTGGATCAGCGGTTGGCGCTGGCGCATCATCGCCATCCGATTTAACCCACAGGACGACCTCTACCGACTTACAATGCACAGAAGTTCAACAATCGAATAAAAACATACGACTATGGCAATAAATGGCAACAACATTCTGATTTATATTGGAGGTTCGGTGGTGGCTGGCACAAGGAGCAACGAGGTGCAGAGCAACCGCGAACTGATAGAGGTGGCCAGCCCCACAAGCGGCGAGTGGCGCGAGTTTATCGCGGGGCGCAAGGACTGGGGATTCTCCATCTCGTGGCTCGTAAGCAGCCACAGCGACATCCAGCAGCTGCTGCTTAATGCCGGAGTGGTAACCGTGCGCATCGTAGGACGCGGTCAAAGCCTCGGATTGACAGGCTCGGCTATCGTGCAGACTTGCAAGATGACCTTCACTCGAGGCAACCTGGCACAAGGCTCGCTGCAACTTAAAGGAAGCGGCCCACTCACTCAGGAGCAGGCCGCAGAATAAATCACCACGTCATATTGTAATCGTCGCTCCAGGCATCGTCAACCGTGATGCCGATGGAGCGGGTGCTGGCAGCAAGGCCACCACTCAATAGCGTGAGGCGGTTGCGCTCAAAGCCTACATCATTCACATCAATCTCTCTAATTATCGACTCGTCACTGCGGCGAGCCGTTATTTTTATGTCGGTACTGTAACCATCAATCGGGCACAAGCTATAAGCGGCCACAGTGAGCTCGCCCGTGGTGCCGATATACGACGCGGGAACGCTGACCGAACGTGCAGACGACTGCGCTCCGCTGGCCTCGCCTGTGAGATAGTTGAAGGCATTGTACCATGTGCCCGTCCACTCCAGCTTTGCAATATCGGCAGGGATTTCATCAGTCGGAGCGATGCGCAGGCGGGTGGCCACGCGCTTCAGCAGGATAGCCACATTCTTATCGCCCGAGGGTTGCAGATCGACGGTCTTTGCCAGATAGAAGGTATCGCCAGGCTTGGCCCATGTGATGGTGGTGCCATCGGTTGTAGCATCGCTACCGCCCGAGGCCACCACATAGAAGGTGTGCTCGCCGTAGCTGATGCCCACCGAGGCCGAGCCGAATCCTTCATCGGTGCTCGATTGGTGGATAGTCTGCACCAGGCTGCCACCCAGATAGTCGAACAGCCACAGGTCCTTCATCTTCGCATCATCGAGCGTGGCGCGGGTGCGGTTGTCATCGCCGAACGAGATGTGCAGCGTGATGGTGTCCTCCCACTCAGGCAGCGCGATGGTGTCGGTGGTTGGTTCGGTTGGTGTTTCGGTTTGTGGCTTATCGCATCCTGTTGCGACTAAGCATGCCAGAGCGATCACCACTGGCAGAGAAAAAGATTTGCGTTTCATAATTTAATTGAGTTTATTTAAGTAAAATATATAGATAGCCCGTGTAGAATCTGTGCCCGTCGTCCTCGTCATCGTGTTCCTCGATCCTCGCGATGCAGTAGAACGGGAACTTGTCGTGCGCCCATGAGCGCACCATATCCGTCTGATGCTGGTGTATATATCCCAAGTGATGCCCATCCTCGGCAATCACCTTGATGGCATTCGGGTCGAACTCGTTCTTCGGCTCCGGAACCAGGGCGACAGTGTTTCGGCCTTTATAGTGGCTAATCGCCTGCCGATGGTTGATGCCTGCGATCGAGAGAATGCGCAGGTCGTCGAATATCGACGTCCATCCTCCGTCGCTGCGTCGCTCCGGCATCGGTCCCGTGTAAGTGCCATCTTCCAGCTGCTTGTGAACATCTTCGTGGCCCGCTTCATCGGCTTGGATCAACGCCTCGATTTTCGCCATCATCGCATTGGCATTTCTCAGCAGTTCCTCGTCGCTCGCAGTTTCGCTCACTTGTATTTTCGGCTGACTTCCGTCGCCATCTTTACCATAAAGCACCCATATTACGGAGATAATCACTACTCCTGTCACAATAATAAAAAACAATAAATCCATAAATCCTCCTATTTTTTAGTTTTTAATTTTTCGGCCACCATCTCGAAGTCGTCGTACACATCCTTGCCCAACACCTTAGCGTATCGCTGAGTCTGCACGATGTTGGTGTGCCCCAACATTCGGCTCACGTTTTCGATTTTGGCATCGTTTGAGAGCATCCATGTCGCGAACGAGTGCCGTGCCATGTGCGAGTGCAACTTCTCGATACCAATCACCATGCCGATAGCCTTCAGCATCTGGTTGTAGCGCTGGTTCGTCATTTTAGGTACCTGCCATGCGTTGCGCTCCAGAACCTCCACCGCCGGGGGCAGCAGCATCGAAACATACGGCACGCCCGTCTTGATACGCTCGCCGATAAATCGCCACTTGCCATCCACCTCGCGATACTTTGTGATGTCGAAGTGCTGCGTATCAGAATAAGCCAAACCCGTGAACATCTGGAAGATGAAGAGGTCGCGAGCCATCGCCACCTGCGAGCCAGGCACCGGCTTCAGGTCGAGTATCTGCTGCATCTGATCCTCCGTCAGATAGTCCACCACGTCGCGTTTGCTGCGCTTGAACTCGCCCTTCATTCGGTCGTATGGATTCGACGCCAGCTTGTCGAACTTCAGCGCACGATTCAGCATCGCCTTCAGGCATTTGTGATAGTTGTAGGCCGTGTCGCTGCTGATGGTCGTCGGCTCCACACCCGCCTGCACCTGGTTCGGCGTCAGCGGCACGGGCTGCTGACGGAGCCATACATCCCATGCGTAGATGTTATCCGGAGTAAGGTGTTCCCATCGCGTGATACCACCGAACTCGGTCAGCTTATTGCAGAGCGTAGTATATCGCTTTTTTGTCGCGATGCTCAGATTCGCACTCGCAGCCATGTTCTTGATCCAATTTATTAGTGTCGGCTCGTCGCTATCATCCGAAGCTACATCCCACACCTTGCGACGGATTGCAGCCACGTCAATCGGTCGGCGCTCATCCAGGCACCGATTCACTTCCTTCTCTACGAGGCGCACGATGGTCGTCAGTCGCTCATTCAGCAGGTCCGCATCCGACGAGAATCGGTCATCGCGGATGGTATTGCCCACAAGCCGCTCCTTGCGCACGCGCACACCCGTATTAATATAATATGGTTTGCGATTAATGGTTACACGCACCTCTACGGGGCCTTCCTCGCCATCCGGTGTGCGTTTATGGTGGTCGAAACTCAATGCTATCTTAATCATCTTAAATCTAATTTTTAACGGTTTCCCCATGATGGGGATATTTGGGGAAACGCTGGTTAAACATTCGGGGAAACTATTGCGCCATTTTGCGCCAAAATGCACCGATTTGCACTTCCGTATTATCAGCCACAATCTCCCGAACCTCCCGAAACCGCCGTATTTCCGGCCATTTCCCACAATTTTTCAAGTGGAGCTGGAGGGGACGAGGGTGCTGATGTGAGCACCCTTTATTTACGGGGGTTTGCGAGTTGTTTTGGAGTATTTCATTTTTTATTTGGGGAAACAATTTGTTATTTGTCGGGGGTTGGTTGGGTGCGATCCTCGGAGACAATACGGGGGAATGCGTCGCGCTTTGAGTCGCTTGCAAGCTGTGCCTGGAGAAGTTTGATGGTGGCATCGCGCTGAGCAAGGTCATCGACTTGGCGGTCGTAGTTTTTGCGGACTGCGGCCAAGGTTGCCTTGATGTGGTCCAGCTCGGTTTGCAGCTTAACGAGTTGGGTGCGCATTGTTACCACCTGCTCATTGTTTTCCTGAATCGTCGAGTCTTTGTCGAGGAGCGACGATTTGAAATACTCCAAATCTTTGCGCATGTCCTCGATGACCTTTGCATTCATATCGAGGGCCTTGTGGTAGAAGTCCGTGTCGATTAGCGCGGACTCTTTTGGTGTGGATGGTTCCTTCTGATTATCCGATGCAACAAGCAGCTCACCCTGCCCAGTGAGCAGATAATCTAAATTGAACACACCAGGAAAAGCAGCACAAATCTTTTGGAATAGGTTTTTGGTGAGATAGGCTTCATTTCCATTCATCGCTGCCGATATTGCGGGGCGAGTAATCTGGAGAGCTTCAGCGAAGCCCACCTGAGTATGGATGCCTTTTTTAGCGCGAAGATAGTCATAAACCTCGCACAATCTATCCTGTTTAGTCGTCATATCTTAATACACTTTAGTCTTAAATAATCTTAATATTTTTACACTTCTGTATTATCTTTAAACATTTTGTATTATATTTGCACTCGAAACCAAGAAAGTACTTTTTAGTCGGTCGATACCTTTTGAGGGTGCAAAGATAGGACTTTTAGTACAAATAAGTATTAAAACTAATAAAATATTAAGAAAGTTTAAAACGATATGATACAGGAAAAAGTTACACGCAAGGAACTGGAAGAGATGAGAGTGGGATCATCCCGCATCTTCAATCTCGTGGATGGTGGTAAGGTAAAATCGGCTTTGTCGACCTGCCAGCAGATGAAGAATGAAAAGAAAATGGAATACAAGGCGGTGCCCGATTGGAAGAATAACGCCGTTTGTATTACTCGCCTAAAGTAACCCCTAAAAAGAAGACCTAAAAATATAAAGAACTATGAACAAGGAAGAGATGCTTGAATTGAAGTCTGTAGTGCGCCGGACGATGGAGGAGCAGATGGAGATGTACACAGAGGTATGGCTGACTGCCGACCGATGCAGCAACACATTCCCATCGCTGACCAAGAGCTGGCTGAAGAGATACGGACACTCGATACAAGGCCGACGCCAGGTAACGGTGACGGACGAGAAGGGCGAGAAGCACGCATCGGGGTGGCTTTACCCCATGCACAAGATTCAGCGGATGTTCGCCACGGGCGAGATTGAACAGCTGAAATGTAGAGCGATTGTAGTACCAACTTAATATGATCCTAAATTTGTATCTGGGTAGCGACCCAATCCAATCAAAGTACGTTAGTTGAGTTTATGTAGTAATAATGGATTAGATTGGAATTTCAAAGAACGAGCGAATCGGCCCGCTGTGAAGTTCGCCGATTTATTAACCTAAAAGAATAAAATACCACGATTTAATTTTGGAAGGTTGGCTGAGCTGGTCGAAAGCACCTCACTGCTAACGAGGCATGCGGCAAAACGCATCGGGGGTTCGAATCCCTCACCTTCCGCAAAGACCGGGCAAGGGTCAGTACTTGCAACTTTTGCGAACCCGAGTCACCGTTAGGGGTAAACGAGTTGGGGTGGTGTCCAAACAACGCGCAAGGGGAAGTGCTATTTGACATGCTTACATACAAGAGAAGATTGCGGGGAAGAGTGGAACGCATGAGTAGCTGAACAAGTGAAAGGCACCGCCCCGGCCACCGCAATGACTCTACGAAGGCAGCCGGATGGAATACCTAAACGCCATTTTCTGCTGCCTTATACACGGCCGTACTGCCGACGGAGTGACGCCCGACGATGTTCGGGTGCATCTATCAGAGATGCTTGCGGGTTCGATTCCCGCTGCGGCCACCATATTCATATTATCTTTAAATATCATCTTAAATAATTAGATTGTAATATTTTCCATTCCTATAAAAGCCAGCCGCGAGGCTCGCGAAGGATATTATAGATTTAGCGTAATTTTTAGTGCTTACAGCCACCGCCGCGAGGTTCTGGCTGTTTTTATTTGAGTATTCACAAACTTAAAATATAACGACTATGAATGAATTTTTAAACATTTTCGTGGAGCCCTTCAAGACGAAGGAGCTCGACCGAACAGAGAAGATCGTCCTCGGCGTGGTTGCACCCGCAGCTTTCGTCGCAGTAGTAATCCTGAGCCACATGCTGCCATGACTCTCGACATCATCATCAGGATTGTGGCTGTCATCGCATTTGTGGTGATTATTGTGGCGCTCGAAGCCGTCGCCATGTGCTTCATCGAGACTATCAAGGAGACATCCGAAGAAAATATCGACAAGGAAATCAAGGAGAGAATCGGAGAATATAAATCAAACGATAATAATTAAACGAACATGGAGCAAGTAATCAAATTAACGGGCCGCATAGTGAAGGTGTTTCCTACGCAGAGCGGCGTGAGTGCGCGAACTGGTAACGCATGGATGAGTCAGGAGTTTTTATTTGAGTATCACGCATGGAGTGGGGCCTACTACCCTAACAGAATCGTGTGCCGCATCTTTGGCGAAGACCGCATCAAGCAGTGGGCACCCAAGGAGTTGGAGGATAACGTGACGGTGATTTTGAGCCCAGATGCAAGCGAGGGCAAGGAGGGCAGATGGTTCAACGAAATACGAGTAACCAACTTCAAGCGTGCCAACGAACCACAGCCCGCACAGCAAGCCCCACAAGGCGCGAACGCACCCGCAACGGGACAATCGCCCACTCCACCATTCCCAGAGCCGCAGAACCCCTCAAATCGAGCCGACGATGATCTGCCATTCTAAATCTAATGAATATTTCGCCGAGAGCCAGCCGATGGGTTGGCCTCGCGTTTTTTCAGGGAGTTCACATTTACCCAGAAACTTAAAAAAGCGAGGACTATGACATTCAAAGATATATTAATCATCATCTACCTGGTGATGTTTGTAGTGATGACCGCAGCCGTTTGGTGGCATGCGGGAGGTGACAGACGATACCGCACAGTGTTCGCGGTGGTGCTCGGCATTTTTTGGCCGCTGCCCGCTGCAATACTCATATTTTTGTGGATTCAGGCGATGCTCAACAGCTTCGCAAATTGGCTCGAACGATTTAAAGACTAACGTATCATGCGAAAGAAGAAACTACCCAAGATAGAAGTGCGCACCACGCCGAATGGCTACTCGTTAGCCATCGAGGGCCACCCGCAAGAGTATTTGTATTTCTCGCCCGAGAAGCTGATGGAGGGTGTGATGGTCCACATCGGACTGCACATGACCGACCAGCTATCGCCCGGAACCATCAAGAGCTTCATCGACAGCGCCCTGGAGTGGAACAATCTGAAAGCCTCGCACAAGGAACTGCTGAAGGCTCAGCGCGAAACGGAGCGATACCGCCGGATGCACCTCACCGTGGTGCGGAAGCTGATAAACGAGCGCCACCGAGTGCTGCGCCTGTGTAAGTTGGCAAACAACTGCGTGACCGGACACCACTCGCTCACCGATTCGCTCGCAGCGCTGCATGCCCGAGTGCATCAAGATAACCAGCTGAAGGAGTTCTGCCTGAAGGACTTCGGCATTACAAACGACCAAATTATCGACGACGATGAGACCGAAGACGAAACTGAGTGAGCAGGCGATTGCGGCCAAGATTGAGGAATATCGCAAGGCCGACGAAGCGGCACAGGCTCGATATGTGGAGACCAAGCGACAATGCAACATCAAGCGGTTAGCCGTTCGCAAGCTCTACGAGAGGCAGATAGCCGCGCTGAAGAAGGAGATGGCCGACGCGAGCCATGCGTATAATAAGATACACACCCAATACACGTCGATAGTGAGATATTATAAATAGAACTATGCAAGAAGAAGAGATCAATAACATCCAACCACTGAAGACACCCGACGACCTACGATGGGAACAGCTTCGGCCATACCTGCTCGACCCGCGCGAGAACTATCCGGAGCCCTATCACATCCTCGAATTTAACGAGGTGGGCTTTGGCAAGATAGGCGGCTTTGGTGCCATCAGCGGTCAACGAAAGAACGGTAAGACGTTCCTCATCGCCCAGCTGATGGCTGCAATACTTGGTTGCGATGGCAACGAGCGCACCAAGCAGTATCTGCCAGGACTGCGAGTGCCCGACCGCACGCTGGAGTTCTTAGGACATCCGCCAAAGGTGATGTATGTGGACACCGAGATGGAGAAGCTGAGCAGCGCCAAGGTGCTGCGCCGCGTGCACTGGCTTTGCGGTCAGGACATGAGTCAGCCGTTCCCCGACGACCTGTTCTCAGTTTTGTGGCTGAAGAACATGCCGAGCAACGATGGCGTGGCGGTTCACCGCAAGCGCTACGACCTGATTCGGTTGGCCGTGGACGCGATACAGCCCGACGTGATATTCATCGACGGACTGCGCGACCTGCTGAGCTCAATTAACGACGAGGAGAGCATCACCAAGATACTGAACGACTACGGATCGTTGGCCGAGGAGCGCAACCTGAATATATGGATGGCCTTGCACCAGAACCCGAGCCGCAAGAACGACGACGACGAGGCGAAGATGCGAGGCTGGGCTGGTACCGAGTTCGGTAACAAGGTATCAGACACGCTGGTATCAATCAAGAACAAGACGGCCAACGGCGTGTCGTTTGTGGTGAAGCAGCAAGACGCTCGCGACAAAGATATGGATGATTGGAAGTTTGAGGTAACCGAAGATGCCGGCGCACTTGGTGTGCCGAGGATTATCACAACGGGCTCAAATCTGAATTCTAAGAGCAAGGAGCAGCCGATGTATGACGATCCAAAACTTATTCGTGAGTGGATTGAGCAGGCGAAGGAACAATACGAATGGCCAATGAGCCGCGCACAAATCAAGAAGACAGTGTTCGGTGAGATTGGCGGACAGAAGAACGATGGCAAGCAGCAGGCCGACCTTCAGGTGGCACTCAATATGAAGTACCTGGAAGAGTCGACAATTAAGAGTGGCGGCTACTATATGTTGCAACCACCCGACGACCTGCCATTCTGAGTTAAACCACGCCCCCTTTACCCCTAAAGGGGTAAGAGGGTTAAACCAATGGTTCAACTCGTGCGTGTGCCGCATGCACCATGCCCCCTGCCGCTTTGGGGGCGGCGGGGCAAGGGGCAAGCGTCCCACACCCGCGCGACGCGCACATGCGCGTTTTGGCTTTACAATAAACTCTAATTTTTTTCTGACCATGCCAAAGATAAATAAGGAGACAATCGACAAACTGATGGACGCGGCGAGGATAGAGGAAGTGATTCAAGACTGCCTCGGCAAGTATGAGCCGCACAACCCCAACGGCCTGAAGAAGTCGGGCGTCAGGTACAAGGCGCTGTGCCCATTCCACGACGACAAGTCGATGGGGAGCTTTATAGTGTACCCCAAGGGCAACTGTTACAAGTGCTTTTCGTGCGGAGCGAAGGGCGGAGTCATCGAGTTCCTCATGGAGCACGAGAAACTAAGCTATCCGGACGCATTAAGATGGCTCGGCAAGAAGTACTCGATACCCGTGGACGACGTTCCCGTAGATTGGACGTACACCCCGAAGCCTGCGCCCCCGCCATTGCCCACGCTGGAGCTGCCCGTTGAGATGATGCTTCGCACGCAATACGCTGCCAATGCCGACACCGACAACCTTATAAGATGGATTATCGTGATGCCCAGGTGGGATTCAGTTCAGCGCAAGCGCATCTCGTTGGTGCTTAACGACTACCATGTAGGCCACGGCAAGAATGGCCACACCATCTTCTGGCAGCTCGACGAGCATGGCAAAGTACGAACGGGTAAGATGATGAAGTACCGCACGGACGGGCACCGCGACAAGACGGCCACATGGAACTTCGACTGGATTCACTCCACGCTGGAACGGGGCGTGCCGCAGCGCGATGACCACGGACAGATAATGCGCGACGCACAGGGCGACGTCATCTACGACTCGACCGTGTTCCGCAACATCTACGACCCCGACCGCCAGGAGGCAAGGCTGACGTTCTTCGGCATGCACCTCACCCAGCAGTACAGACGAGCAACCATCAAGCTGGTGGAATCAGAGAAGACCGCCGTGCTGATGGCCATCGCCTACGGCAACAGCGCCAGCGACCTATGGATGGCTTGTGGCGGACTGGAGATGATAACCCGCGAACGCCTGAAGCCGCTGATCGACCAAGGTCGGCGCATCATCCTCTACCCCGACCGCGACGGCGTGGATAAGTGGCGCAAGAAGGTGGACAGCATCGGCTACGACCGACTGATGATCGACACCGACCCAGTGCTGAAGTGGTGGCGACCAGAGGACGGCCCGAAGGCCGACATCGCCGACGTGGTGGTGAGGATGCTCAACACATCGCGACCTCTTACTAACATTCAGGATGTGGCCACCGAGATGCCACAAGTAAAACCATTAATCGAAAAACTTGACTTAGAGATAGACCAATGAGTGAACAAAAGAACAGCGACAAGTACGAGGTACTGTCGGTAAAGATCAGACCCGACCAAGCCGTGCTGCTGAATGCCATCTGCGACACGCTGGGCGTCAACACCTATCAGATATTCCAGATGTTCTTCTACGTCCTGTGCAAGGCATCATCGCCTATGCACGAACTGAGCCCGGAGATACGCAAGCTGATGACTATGATGGAGGCCGACGCTTCGTGGGCCGAGGCCTTCAACCTGGCCAACCCTAACGAGCTCGATGTGGCTCAGGTGATACTCATTCTACAGCAGAAGGGCAAGAAGGGCTATGGTGCCGTGATGATAGACAAGCCGTGGATGGGGATGGTGCCCAAGATGGTGGGCGACATCGACCGAACCAAGACAGGCGACCCATTGATGACTGAGAATGTAGACGACATTCTGGAGCGAGTGGCCGAGGTTACGATGCACGGCATCTATCGCCGACTGCGACTGATTGGAGCCGAGCATGATTGCACCAACCTGAGCGACATCCTGCTGACAATGGTAGATGCGCAGACCATCATTGATATGGACGAAGCAAGCAAGGTGGAGATGCAAGGCGAGGCGATGTACGACGTGCGAGGCCGACGGATTGAGTACGGCAAGCGCACAAAGGGATTCAAGCACCGCACTCCCGACTCTATTGCAACCGATAGGAATCGGATATTGTTTAGCGACATTGACCACGAAACCGGCGACGACCTATGATACCCGACGACGAGCCTTGGTGGATGGTTAGATGTAAGATGTCTGGGGACGGTTCGGTGGCAGCAGCTGAAAGCCCTGCCAGGGAACTGTCCCCTGACATCGCAAGCGAACCCGCAAGCGAAACGGAATCCGCCCTCGACAAGTTAGACTTTAGACCTATCGGCTATGAGTGGTAAACGAAAGACGCGCTACCGCCCGGAACACATGCGCATGCTGAATGACAAGCGATGGCTGGAGACGAAGCGCATAGTGTGGACGAGAGCAGGAGCCCTTTGTGAATGGTGTCATCGCGACGGATTCATACGCAGTGGTGTCGACTGCCACCACTTGATCCCCTTCGAGAGCGCCAAGACCACAGCCGAGGCCGAGCGCCTGTGCTACGATCCCAACAACTGCGTGCTGTTGTGCATCCCATGCCACCAGCGAGCGCACAAGGAGCTGGGCTCGAAGAAGAAGGAGGCAGTAGCTGCCCGCCGCGCCGAGCGATTCGAGCGATGGAAGGATAAACTATCCAATCTCGGCCGCGATGATGGCGATCGCTAACAAAACCCCCGCGGCATCGTTTTTCTTTCGGGGGGCCTTTGAATCCCAAAT
>Ga0310690_10003861_pt1 | contig 21948 bp, 19 predicted proteins | sample AusTroGonzalo_MG_2_FD_207661 | JGI IMG/M metagenome (GOLD analysis project Ga0310690, IMG submission 207661) | Bovine rumen microbial communities from tropical cattle in Woodstock, Queensland, Australia - Gonzalo_04 (v2) (version 2) | ecosystem: Host-associated > Mammals > Digestive system >... | reverse complement strand
GTGATCGACGTCGCGGATCCGGAAACGCCGGTAGGAGGAGCGCGCCGGCATGCCGTCCTCGAAGCAGACCAGACTGGCGACCGCCTGCGTTCCGAAGAGGTTCGAGATGTCGAAGCCGACGATCCGGCGCGGCTCCTGCGCGAGTCCCAGCGCCGACTGGAGCGCCGCCGTCGCCTGTCTGCCCGGTTTCGCCTCGGGCAGTTCGGGATTCTCGAAGGAGCGGTTGCGTCTGCCGAAGACCGCCTTGAGGTTGACCAGCACGTCGCGGTAACGGGCGGCGAGTTCGAATTTCTCGGCGGCGGCGCAGTCGGAAATCATCCGCGTCAGTTCTTCGCGCACTTCGGCGAGATCGCCCCGGAGCACCGCGAGCGCGCCGTCGAGCCGCGCGCGGTACTCCTCGGGAGTCACCGCTCCGACGCAGGGGGCGCAGCAGTCGCGGATCGCGCGTTTGAGGCAGTGCTTGCGGGTCTCCTCGTCCGGTTCGGAGTCGCGGCAGGAACGCAGCCCGAAGCGGCGCAGCAGAAATTCGAGGGTGGTGCGGAGCGCGCTTCCCTGCGGGAAGGGCCCGAAGTATTCGAGGTTGCCGGGCTTCTTCACCCGGGCGAGCTTCAGGGTCGGGAAGCGCTCGTTCCAGTCGATCACCAGCAGCAGATAGCGTTTGTCGTCGCGCATCAGAATGTTGTAGCGCGGCGCGTAGCTCTTGATGAGGCGCGATTCGAGGATCAGCGCCTCGTCTTCGCTGCGGACGATCTCGTAGCTCCACTCGGCGATCGAGTGGATCAGCGACCGGAGTTTCGGATCGGCGGTGCGGCTCCGCGACGGCTGGAAGTAGCTGGAGAGGCGTCGGCGCAGCTGGCGCGCCTTGCCGACGTAGATCACTTCGCCGAAGCGGTCCCGGAAGACGTAGACTCCCGGTTTCGCCGGTACTTCAGAAGGGTGGAACTCCGCTGCATCCATGGTCGAATACCCCGATCCCGAATCTTTCTCCGCCGAAACGGCGGGGATTATAGTATACTGTCCCCGCGGCGAATTTGCAAGCGGCGGGGTCGCAATTTTTCCGCTTCGGTGCTACATTAAGCTCCGTCCGCCGGATAATGCAGTCCGGCAGCAGCAGGAAAGACGATACGCCATGAAAACTCTCTTCACCGATGCACATCTTGTCTCCGCCGGAGTCGACCTGCCGCACGCGGCGGTCCTGATCGACGGGGAATTCGTCGCCGCGGTCCTCGACGGTTCCGCGCCGCGTCCCGCCGCCGACCGGGTGATCGATCTCGGCGGCGCTCCGCTGCTCCCCGGCTTCATCGACATCCACTGCCACGGGCGTTCCGGGAGCGACTTCACCGACGCCACCGACGCCGCGATCGAACGGATCGCCGTCGACAAGCTCTCCGAAGGCGTCACCACGATGCTCTGCACCACGCTCACCGTCAGCCGCGAAACGATCGCCGAAACGCTCGCCGCCGCCGCCCGGTACGCGAAGGATCCCGCCGGAGCGAGGATCGCCGGAGCGCATCTCGAAGGTCCCTTCTTCAATCCGGAGGGAGCCGGGGCGCAGAATCCCGATTTCCTGCTCGCCCCCGACGCCGGACTGGTCGGGGAGTGGAACCGGATCTTCCCGGTCCGCAAGGTGTCGCTCTCGCCGGAACTGCCCGGCGCGATGGAGTTCATCGCCGAGATGAAGGCGCGCGGCATCGTCACCTCGGGTGCGCACAGCACCGCCGATTACGACACCTTTCAGCGCGCCCGCGCCGCCGGGATGACCCATCTCACCCACTTCTGCAACGTGATGACGCCGCTCCACCATCTGCGTCCCGGCATGGTCGGCGGCGGACTGCTCGCCCCCGAGGTCCTTACGGAGATCATCGGCGACGGGGTCCACCTGAGCGATCCGATGCTGGAGGTCATTCTGCGGCTCAAGGGCGGTTCCGGCGCGATGCTCATCACCGACGCGATGCGCGCCGCCGGCATGCCCGAGGGCAACTACACCCTCGGCGGACTCGCGGTGATCGTCAGGGACCATCGCGCCACTCTCGCCGACGGCAAGACCGTCGCGGGAGGGATCTCGCAGTATTTCGAGGGGGTCCGGCGGCTGCGGTCGCTCGGCGTCCTGCCCGACCGGGAACTCATCCGGATCTTCGGATACAATCAGGCGGTCTCCCTCGGTCTCGACCGCGTGGGGGAGATCCGCGAGGGCTGGTTCGCCGATCTCGTCGTCGCCGACGACGACTGGCAGCCGCGTCAGGTCTGGTGCCGGGGCGTCCCCCGGATGTGATCCGACCGGAAGCCGGAGGTCACTTCTCCTTTTCGACCGCGATCCGCGGGAAGAGCGGCGGGATCTCCGTCACGCTCCGTCCGGCGGGCGCGTCGTCGGCTCCGCCGAGATCCCCGATGCGGACCATTTCGCCGGAATACCCGAGGGCGCGCCGGAGTTCTTCCATCTTGCCGGGCATCACGGGGGCGAGGAGCACCGCGACCTTGCGGAGCAGATCGGCGGTCGCGTTGAGGACCGTCGCCAGTTCGGCGGTGCGTCCCTGCTTGGCGAGACTCCACGGAGCGCGCTGTTCGAGATAACGGTTGCCTGCGCGGACCGCCGCCATCACCGCCGCGATCCCCTGATCGAGCTTCATCGAGACGAGCGCCGCCTCCATCGCCGAGACCGCGGCGGCGCTGACCGCGGCGAGCTCCTTTTCGGGAGCTTCGGCGGGCGCTTCGGCGGCGGGGACGGTCCCGCCGGCGCGCAGCACCATCTTGAGCAGACGCGAAAGCAGGTTGCCGAGGTCGTTGGCGAGGTCGCTGTTGTAGCGGGCGATGAAGGACTCCTCGCTGAAGTTCGCGTCGTTGCCGGGCGACATCTCCGCGAGCAGGAAGTAGCGGAAGGCGTCGACGCCGCAGCGAGAGATCATATCCATCGGGTTGACCACGTTGCCGAGGGATTTCGACATCTTGGTGTTGCCCGTCAGCCACCATCCGTGGGCGAAGATCGTCTTCGGCATCGGCAGCCCGATCGCCTTGAGCATCGTCGGCCAGTAGACGGAGTGGGTGGTGAGGATGTCCTTGCCGATCAGGTGGCAGCTCGCCGGCCACCACTTCTCGAAGGACTCACGGTCGCGCAGATAGCCGACGCCGGAGATGTAGTTGATCAGCGCGTCGAACCAGACGTAGCAGACGTAATCGGGATCGAAGGGCAGTTCGATGCCCCACGCGAGGCGGGCTTTCGGACGGCTGATGCAGAGGTCGCCGAGTTCCTGCTGGAGGAAGCCGAGCGTCTCGTTGGCGCGGAAGGCGGGGAGGATGAAGTCCGGATGGCTCTTGATGTAGTCGATCAGCCAGTCGCGGTACTGCCCCATCCTGAAGAAGTAGTTCGACTCCCTGATCGCGGTGACTTCGCGGCCGCATTCCGGACATTTGCCGTCGACGAGGTCCTTCTCGGTGAAGAATCGTTCGTCGCCGACGCAGTACCAGCCGGTGTATTCCGCCTTGTAGATTTCGCCCCGGTCGTAAAGGTCCTGCAGGATCTTCCGCACCGTCTCCTTGTGGAAATCCATCGTGGTGCGGAGGAAGAAATCGTTGGTGATGCCGAGCTTCTTCCAGAGCTCCTGAAAGCGCACCACCGTTTCGTCGCAGTGCGCGAGCGGAGCGGTGCCGCGTTTGGCGGCGGCGCGTTCGACCTTCTGCCCGTGCTCGTCGGTGCCGGTCAGAAAGAAAGTCTCGTCGCCGAGGGCGCGGTGGTAGCGGGAGAGCACGTCGGCAAGGATCGTCGTGTAGGCGTGACCGATGTGGGGCTTGTCGTTGACGTAGTAGATCGGAGTGGTGATGTAGAAATTCTTTTCGTTCATGGCGACGCGGACTCCTGCGGGGTTTTGAGATGAATCCGTTCCTAATATAGCATCGCGGCGGGATTTATGCAACCTCGAACGCCCCGGGCGGGATTGAAAAGGAGGCGGGATCGTGGTATATTATAACACTTGATGTCTGTCGAATCTTCCGATACGGGAAGGAACCGGAGTTTTACCATGGCGAGAATGTCCTACGACTACGACAGCGACGGCGGCGCGGCAAGAGGCGGATCGACCTTCCGGCTCGCCGTGCTCGTCGTCGTGATCGGCGCGGTCACCGCCGGAGCGATCTGGTGGATCGTGCCGCACGGGAACGCCGCTCCCGATGCCGGAAAGACCCCCGAAGTTTCCTCCCCCGCCGCGGAGGAGGCTGCCGCTTCCGGTCCCCGGCGCGGCGGTTCCGCCGCTGCCGTGCCTTCCGCCGTTGCGACGGAGCGCTCCGCCGCATCTCCCGCCGCCGCCGACCTTCCGCTTCCCGCTCCGGCGGGAAGCGCCGATCCGGGCAAGGCGTCGGGAGAAAACGCCGACTCCGATCCCGCCGCCGCCGCGCCGACTCCGGCGGACCGCCCTCCGGTGAAGGGAAAACCGTGGGCGGGCGATCCGCCCGAAGCTCCGACGCCGAAGCCGGATGCGGCGGAACTCGCCGAAAAGGCGGCGACCGCGGCGAACGCGCTGATCTTCGAATCGGGGAAGGGAGCGGGCGTGATCTCTTACACGGCGAAGGCGGGCGACGCTCTGGGGCGGATCGCCCGGAGCCACCACACGACGATCGCGGCGGTCATGCGGCTCAACCGGCTGAAATCCCCGGCGATCCGGATCGGGCAGAAGCTCGCGGTGCTTCCCGGACCGTGGAGGATCGAGGTCGTGAAGTCGCAGAAGAAGCTGCGGCTCTACCGTTCTCTCGGCGAAGGCAAGGGCGAGGAGCTCTTCTTCGCCTTCGACATCGGCATCGGTCGGCGCAATTCGACGCCGACCGGCGATTTCGTGATCTACAATCATGTGAGCCATCCGGAGTGGACCGCCCCCGACGGCACGGTCTATCCCTACGGTGATCCCGGCAATCCGCTCGGAGACTATTTCCTGCGGCTCGCTCCGGCGAAAACCCCCGACCGACCTCTCGGTTACGGGATCCACGGTTCCCGCGACGGCGAAGGCGTCGGACTCTCGATCAGCAGCGGATGCGTAAGGATGCGCAACCGGGAGATCGGGCTGGTCTTCCTCGTGCTGCCCAACGGGACTCCGGTATCAATCAAGGACTGAAATCATCATGAACGATCCCCAGAACGAAGCGAAGATTTCGCTGGAGGAACTCCAGAAGAAGATCGACGAGCTGAAACACCTTTCCGGGACCGGCAGTTCGGCTCCGGCGACCGCCGAGATCGCCATGCTCACCGAACAGCTGAACCGGATGCTCGCCGAGGCGCACCGCAATCTGTCGCCGTGGCAGCGGGTGCTGCTCGCCCGCCATCCCCAGCGTCCCTACACCCTCGACTACATCGGCAGGATCTTCACCGATTTCATGGAGCTTTCCGGCGACCGCCGCTTCCGCGACGACAAGGCGATCGTCGGCGGCTTCGCCAAGCTCGACGGCAAGCCGGTCATGGTGATCGGCACCCAGAAGGGGCGCGACATGAAGGACAACGTGCTCCACAACTTCGGCTGGCCGAATCCCGAAGGATACCGCAAGGCGCTGCGCCTCGCGATGCTCGCCGACAAGGCGCGCTGCCCCGTCATCACCTTCATCGACACTCCCGGAGCCTATCCCGGAGTCTCCAGCGAGGAACGCCACATCGCCGAGGCGATCGCGGTCAATCTGCGCGACATGTTCAAGCTCGGAGTCCCGGTGATCTCGGTGGTGATCGGCGAAGGCGGTTCCGGCGGCGCCCTCGGCATCGGCATCTGCAACCGCATGCTCGTGCTCGAAAACGCCTACTATTCGGTCATCACCCCCGAGGGATGCGCCGCGATCCTCTGGAAGGACCGCTCCTTCGCGCCGCAGGCGGCGGAATGCCTTCAGCTCACCGCCGACCGCCTGCTCGAACTCGGCGTCGCCGACGCGATCGTTCCGGAACCGCCGGGCGGCGCGCACCGCGACTGGGATGCCGCCGCCGCCGCGGTGGCGACGGAGCTGCGCCGTCAGTTCCTCGAACTCGCGCCCCTCTCCGCCGAAGAGCTGCGCGAACAGCGTTACGGGAAGTTCCGCGCGATCGGCAAATTCGTGCTCGCGGAAGCGGAGCCGCCGAAACCGGCTCCCGGGGACCCCGCCGCCGCCGTTGACGCCGCGAAGGAGGCGGAGCAGGAGGAGGCGCAGGTGTCCGCCGGTTCTCCCGAAGCGGCCGATGCGGAGGAGCTTGCTTCCGCGCGGACGCGCCGGAGAAAGAAGAGCGAATGAATCCCGCGATCCGAGTCCGCCGCGCGACGGAAAACGATGTCGCCGCCATCCACCGTCTGCTGGAATTCTATGCCGATCGCGGGATCGTGCTCCGCCGCACCCGCGAGGACATCCTCGAACGTCTTGCGAATTTCGTCGTCGCCGTCGATCCCGCCGACGCTTCCGTGGTCGGATGCGGCGCGGTGCGTCCTTTCGGCGGCGGTCTTTACGAAGTGCGCTCCCTCGCGGTGCTCCACGATCGGCGCGGAGAAGGGATCGGGCGGGCGATGGTCGAATTCATCGTCGCCGCCAAGCGCGATTCCGGCGAAGAGGTGCAGCTTTTCACCCTCACCTGCGAACCGCGCTTCTTCGAGCGGCTCGGCTTCACGGTCACCGACCGGGAAAAGTATCCGCCCAAGATCTGGAGCGACTGCCGGAACTGTCCGCGCAACCGCTGCTGCAACGAGACGGCGCTGGAGATCCGCATCGTTCCTCCGGCGGCGGAACCGCCGGAGCGCTCCGACCGCCGATAAGATCCGGGGAGCCTCTTCTCACGCACCCCTGCCGGAACCGATCGCTTCGACGGCGACCTTGACCATCGAGGCGACGTTGGCGGCATCGGCGGGCAGGATCATCGTGTTGCCGGTCTTGGCGAGTTTGCCGAATTCGGCGATGTACTGTTCGGCGAGGCGGAGCTTCATCGCTTCGCTGCCGCCCGGCTCGCTGATCGCCTGCGAGATCGCCCGGATCCCGCTCGCGGTCGCTTCGGCGACGAGGCGGATCTCGGCGGCATGTCCTTCCGCTTCGTTGACCCGGCGGGCGCGTTCGCCCTCCGATTTGGCGATCGCCTCCTGCTTTTCGCCGTCGGCGCGGTTGATGCGCGACTGGCGTTCGCCCTCCGATTCGGCGATCGCGGCGCGCTTTTCGCGTTCGGCGCGCATCTGTTTTTCCATCGCGTCAAGCACGCTGGCGGGCGGAGTGATCGTCTTGATCTCGTAGCGGGTGATCTTCACCCCCCACGGATCGGAGGCGGCGTCGACTTCGCGGCAGATCGCGGCGTTGATCGTGCCGCGTTCCTCGAAGGTGCGGTCGAGTTCGAGCTTGCCGACCTCGGAACGGAGCGTCGTCTGGGCGAGCTGGGCGCAGGCGAAGAGATAATCCTCGATGCCGTAGGAGGCCTTCACCGGATCGGTGACCCGCAGATAGAGGATCCCGTCGATCTCGACGATGATGTTGTCGCGGGTGACGCACTGCTGAGGCGGAACGTCGAGCGCGACTTCCTTGAGGTTCCGGCGGTAGCGCACCTGGTCGATGAAGGGGATCAGCATGTGCATCCCCGCCGAGAGGGTCGAATGATACTTGCCGAGGCGTTCGACGATGAAGGCCTGCTTCTGCGGCACGATGTAGATCGAGGCGAAGAACGCGACGAGCGCGATGACGACGACGATGGTTCCGATGATGATTCCCATGGTGTGCTTTCTCCTGTTGTTGGATGCGTGATCCCGAATAGCATCAGTGTACGATCAAGGTGAGATTCTCCCTCCGGAGCACGGTGACGCGCTCTCCGGCGGCGCGATCCGCTTCGAATCGGGCGTTCCAGAGGGAACCCTGAAACTCCACCTTGCCGATTTCTCCGGCGGCCGCTCCTTCGACGACGACCGCGTTTCCTCCGGCGGCGCGGTCGAAATCCTCACCGGCGTCGAGGGGACGCTTCGACGAACCGCCGCGGAAGGTCCGCGGCAGCCAGCGGCGGCAGCCGAAAAGCAGCGCGGCGGAAAACGCCGCCCAGCAGATCAGCTGCCACACGGGAGGCGCGGGCACGAGCCATTGCAGCAGCGCGACCAGCAGCGCGCCGGCTCCGAAGAAGAAGATGATGAAGCCGGGAACCGCGAATTCCAGCAGGATCAGCGACAAGCCGGCGAAAACCCACAGCAGCGGATGCATACGGAAATCCCTCCGAAAATCAACCGTTTCACCGGAAGGCGCACCCGCCCCCGGTCGCAGACTCCGCGGATAATATAACCGGATCCGGCGAAAAGTCAAGCGCCCGCGGACGGGCGTTCCGGTTTCGCCGCGAGCAGTCGGCGGAGCAGTTCGGCGGCGGCGCGGATCCCGAAGAGCGCCGGCATGTAGCTCACCGTGCCGAATCCGGCGGCGCCGTGGCGCAGCACCCTCGGCTCCGGCGAGTAGACGCAGGGGATCCCCTTCGTCACTCCGGCGCAGCGCAGACGGCTCCGCACCGCGCGGGCGAGCGGACACCCCGAACTTCTGCCGAGATCGGCGACCGCGATTCTGCCGGGGTCGAGCTTCGCGCCCGCCCCCATCGATGAGACGAGCGGAATCCCGGCGCGGAAGGCGGCGAGCAGAAGCGCGCATTTCGCCGGCACGTCGTCGATCGCGTCGATCACTCCGTCGGGGGCGAATTCCGCCAGCAGTTCTCCGGCGTTTTCCGGCGTGATCCGGCGCACCGCTCCGTCGAAACTCCCTCCCGGATTGATGTCGCGGCAGCGGCGGGCGACGCACTCCGCCTTGTATTCTCCCCCGTTTGAGGCGAGCGCGTGGAGCTGACGGTTGCGGTTGGAGGGCGCGAAACGGTCGGCGTCGATGAAACTGAGACGTCCGACTCCCGCCCGGCAGAGGATCTCGGCGGCGTATCCGCCGACGCCGCCGACTCCGGCGACGAGGATGTGAAGAGAGGAGAGGCGTTCCGCCGCTTCGTCGCCGAGCAGCCGCCGGGTGCGTTCGTCAAGTTCGGGATCCATGAGGTGCCTCCTGATGCAGAAAGAGTCCGAAGTTGCGGTCGACGGCGGCTTCGAAGCCGGGGAGTTCCCAGCGCCGTTCCGCCTCCGCGAGCGCGGAGGCGAGGTCGAAGCCGGGGAGGTCGTCGCTTTCGGCGCCGATCCCCGCGCAGCCGTTCCGCCGCAGGAACGCTCCGATCGCCCCGTCGCGGAGCGCCGCCGGGTGGAGCGAAACGAAGAACCCGTCGGAGAGCCACGCTTCGAGGCGGCGCACCGCTCCCCGGAACCCGTGGATCAGCCGGGGCGCGGGATAGCCCGCCGTCATGCGCCGGATCTCCTCCGCCGCCCGCACCGCGTGGATCACCAGCGGCCTGCGGAGTTCCGCTCCCGCCTCGAGCGCGGCGGCGAAGGCGCGGCACTGCGCCGCGAAGGAGGGCGGATGCAGCCGGTCCAGACCGGTTTCGCCGAGCGCGGCGGCGCGGCGGAGGCGTTCCGCGAATCCGGGGGGCAGCGCGGAGAACTCCTCCCGGACCCGCCACGGATGGAATTCGAGGGAGACCCGCGGCGCCGCCGCGGGATCCGCCGCCGAGACCAGCGCCCGGAGGGGAGTCCCGGGATCGTGTGTGTGAAAATCGCTTGCCATGACCGCCGCGGAGCCTCCCTCCCTTGATGTTCTTTGCGGATAATATACACCCTGACGGTTGACTTTTCACGCTTTCGTGCGATATTATAGAATTATCATGGGTTCGATGTCGTCATATCTGAAATTCATCCTGACGCTGCTGACGCTGGCGGTCGTCGTCTTCGGGTATCTCACGGTCCAGTCGCTCGACCGTCTGCGCGCCGTCAATCTGAAGCTCCTCGACGAACTGGAGGCGGCGAAGCTCCGCGCCCGGAGCGCGCCCGCCGCGGTCCCCGTCCCCGGCGGAAACCGCGCGGAACCGGCTCCCGGCTCCCGGGCGAGCGGTCCGCCGCCCGCCAATGCGCGCTACTTCGATCCGGCGGCGAAGCGCGGCGGCGAACTCCGGCTGGCGATCGGCTCCGAGCCGCCCAACCTCAACGCGCTGATCTGCAACGACTACACGACCGCGATGCTCGATTCGCTTTGCAGCGTGCCCCTCGCCGCCCGCGACTGGGCGCATCCGGAGGGGAAGTTCGAGCCGATGCTGGCGGAGTCGTGGAGCATTTCTCCCGATCATCTGAACTACCGGATCCGGCTGCGCCGCGGGGTGATGTGGCACGATTTCACCGATCCGGCAAGCGGCAGACGCTTCCGCGACGTCGAGGTCACCGCCCGGGATTTCCGCTTTTTCTTCGAGGTGGTCCGCGACGGATCGGTCAACTGCGCTCCGCTGCGCGTCTACTATCAGGATATGGAGGATCTGTCGGTCGTCGGCGATTACGAATTCGTCGTCCGCTGGCGGCGTCCCTTCTACGGATCGCTCGCCGCGACGCTCGGCATGACGCCGCTGCCGCGCCACTTTTACCACGCCTATCCCGGAGCCTTCGACGGCAGGCGCTTCAACGACGACCACCGCCGCAACCGGATGCTGGTCGGCTGCGGTCCCTACCGTTTCGTCGAATGGAGCAAGAACCGGCGGATCGTCTTCGAGCGCAACGAGAAGTATTTCGGCGCCGCCTTCGGCGCGGCTCCGCCGCTCGACAAGGTGATCTTCGAGGTGATCCCGCTGGCGAACACCCGCTTTCAGGCGCTGGCGGGGGGCAGGCTCGACCGCCTCGGGCTGACCGCCGAACAGTGGGTGCGGCGCTCCTCCGGACCGCCGTTTGCCGACGGACGCTGCCGCCGCTGCAAGTATCTCGCCCCCAATTACAGCTATATCGGCTACAATCAGAAGAACCCCATCTTCCGGTCGAAGCGGGTGCGGCAGGCGCTCACCATGCTGATCGACCGCGAACGGATCCGCCGCGAAGTGCTTCTCGGTCTCGCCGAGATCGCGGTGGGACCCTTCTTCCCGGGGAGCCGCTACGCCGATCCCGCGATCCGTCCGTGGCCCTTCGATCCGGCGGCGGCGAAACGGCTGCTGGCGGAGGAGGGGTGGCGCGATCTCGACGGCGACGGCGTGCTCGAAAAGGAGGGCAGGCGCTTCTCCTTCACGATGCTGCAGGTCGCCAACCATCCGACGCAGGAGAAGATCTTCCCGATCATCCGCGAGTCGCTGGCGGCGGCGGGGATCGAGATGAAGATCCAGACGATCGAATGGTCGGTCTATCTGCAGCGGCTGGAGAGCCGCGATTACGATGCCTGCAGCCTCGCGTGGGCGAGTTCCTTCGATCCCGACCCCTATCAGGTGTGGCATTCGAGTTCGATCGCGCCGCCGGGGAGCAACCACATCGGCTACCGCAACGCGGAACTCGACCGGCTGATCGAGGAGATGCGCGGCACCTTCGACCTCGATGCCCGCGCCGCGCTCGCCCGCCGGATCGGCGCGATCCTCCACGAGGAGCAGCCCTACACCTTCCTCTTCAACAATTTCTCGCTTGCGGCGATCTCGAATTCGCTCCGCAACGTGAGGGTCTTCCCCGCCTCGATCCCCGACGAGATCATGTGGAAGGGGGAGTGATCCCGGCGGAAGCGCGGCACAACAAGGAGCAGCAGAAACACGATGGAATGGAACAGAATCGCAGCCGGGCGGAGAACGGTCCGCCGTTTCGAACAGCGCGAGATCCCGGAGGAAACGCTGCGCCGCATCCTCGATGCGGTCCGCCGCGCCTCCTGCGCCGGGAACCTGCAGCGGCTCCGCTTCGCGGTCGCGCGGCGGCGCGAAACGGTCAAGGCGGTCTTCGACACCACCGCGTGGGCGGCGCTGGTCCGTCCGCGCCGCACTCCGGTCTGGGGCGAGAGCGCGCCGCTCTGCTTCGTCGCGGTCGTCGCGCCGGAGGGATCCCCCTCCGTGGTGCTCGCCGACGCGGGCGCGGCGATCCAGACGATGGAATACGCCGCCTTCGACGAGGGGATCGGGTGCTGCTGGTTCGGCTCGTTCGATCCGCAAAAGGTCCGCGAAGTTCTGGAGCTGCCCGCCGGATACGGGGTCCTCTATGTGGTCGCGCTCGGATATCCCGCCGAAACGCCGGTCTCGGAAGACGCCGCCGCCGGGGAGTCGGTGCGCTACTATCTCGACGGCGAAGACCGGCTCCATGTGCCGAAATTCACCGTCGAGGCGCTGACCTTCTGGCGCTGACGCGGATCAGCGGGGCAGCTGGAGTTTCCGCCGGTACGCCCAGATGCGGATCAGCGTCACCGTGAGCGACACCGCCAGAAAGAGGGAGAAGAAGGGGACCCCGTGCGCGCGGAGCAGCGTGCAGAGAACCCCGCCGATCAGCGCCGCCGTCGCGTAGAAGTCGCTTTTGAGCACCTGCGGGATCTCGTTGACGAGCACATCTCGGAGGATCCCGCCGCCGACCGCCGTCAGTACGCCGGAGAGGATGACCGCGATCGGCGGGAGTCCGCAGTTCATCGCCTTCGCGTTGCCGAGCGCGGTGAAGACTCCCAGTCCGATCGCGTCGAGGTAGGTGATCGCTTCCGTGTGCCAGTGGAGCCAGCGCCGGGGAAGGAAAAAGACGACGAATCCGGCAAAGATGCAGAGGAGAAGGTAGGTTTCGTTGGAAAACGCGGTCGCCGGCGTCGCTCCGATCGCCGCGTCGCGCATGATCCCGCCTCCGACGCCGACGGTGCAGCCGAGCACGATCACTCCGAGCAGGTCGAGTTTGCGGGCGATCCCCTTGATCGCGCCGGTCACGGCGAAGACGAGAGTGCCGAAGAGGTCGGCGAAGTAGATCAGTTGGTCTTCCACGGATCATCCCCTTTTGCGTTTGGATTTCGTGCCGGAGCCGCCCGCCGCGGCGAGCAGGGCGCGGGCGTGGGTGAGGGCTTCTCCGCCGCCGCCGAGCATCCGGGCGAGTTCCGGAGCGCGGTCGTCGAGGAGGCGCACCGAACTTTCGGTCCGGCCGCCGGAGACGCGCTTCTCGACCAGCCAGTGGGCGTCGGCGCGGACCGCGACCTGCGCGAGGTGCGAAATGCTGATGATCTGGCGGCTCTTCCCGAGGCGGCGGAGTTCGTCGCCGACGCGGTTGGCGGTCTCTCCGCCGATGTTCATGTCGATCTCGTCGAAGATCACCGTCGGCACCGAATCGGCGTCGGCGAGACAGGTCTTCATCGCGAGCATCAGCCGCGAGAGTTCCCCGCTGCTGGCGATGCGTCGCAGCGGACGCGCCTCCTCGCCCGGATTGGCGGAAAAGAGCAGTTCGAGCCGGTCCATGCCGCCCGCGCCGGGTTCGACGTCGGTGAATTCCGCCAGAAAGCGGTTGTCGGCGAAGCCGAGCTGGGCGAGTACTCCGCGGATCTCCCCGGTGAAGCGGTCCGCGGCGGCGCGGCGTTTGCGGGAGAGTTCGCGCGCGGCTTCGGCGAGTTCGCGGCGGAGTTCTCCGGCGCGGCGGTCGAATTCCGCGCGTTTCGCGGCGGCGCGGTCGAAGTCGTCGATCCGTTCCGCCGCCCGGTCGCGCGCCGCCAGCACCTGTTCCAGCGAAGGTCCGTAGCGCCGCTTGAGGGTGTAGAGGACGCCGAGGCGGGCTTCGATCGCCGCCAGCGCTTCGCCGTCGAGTTCGACGTGATCGGCGAGACCGCCGATCTGCCGGGAGAAGTTCGAGATCGCCTCCTGGAGTTTTTCGCATTCCCCGAGGAGCGGCTCGGCGGTGCGGCCGTCGATCCGCGCGAGTTCGCGCAGACGGCGGTGGACCTCACCCAGCCGGTCGGCGAGCGAATCCTCCCCTTCGGTCAGCATGGCGGCGAGTTCGCCGCTGGTCTGCAGCACTTCCCGGGCGTTCGCGCCGAGTTTCTGGCGCGCTTCGAGTTCTTCATCCTCGTCCGGAGCGGGATTTTCGCGGTCGATCTCCTCGACGAGAAGGCGGAGCCGGTCGAGGTCCTCCCCCGCGGGGAGTTCGGATTCGAAGGCGAGGCGTTCTCGCTCCAGATCGTCGAGGCGTCGGGCGCATTCGGCGCACCGCGCCGCTTCGACGCCGGTCGCCGCGTAACGGTCGAGCAGCGCCAGCTGGCGCGCCGGACTGGTGAGCGAAAGCTGTTCGCCCGCGCCGTGGCGGTCGACCAGCTCCTCGCCGAGACGCGCCAGCATCTTCGCGCCGACCGGGATGTCGTTGACGAAATTGCGGGTCGCCGAAGCGCCGACCACCCGACGCAGCGTGATTTCCCCGCTTTCGGGATCGAAGGGAAGTCCCGACTCCTCGAAAACGGCGGCGAGTTCGCCGCGCCGCTCCTCCGGAACGGTGAATCCGGCGGAGACGGTCGCGCGATCGGCTCCGGTGCGGATCGCTCCGCGGTCGCCGCGTCCGCCGAGCAGCAGGGCGAGCGCGCCCATCATGATCGACTTGCCCGCTCCCGATTCGCCGGTGATGACGTTGAAGCCGGGGGCGAATTCGATCTCGGAGTGGCCGATCAGCGCGAAGTTGTCGATGACGAGATAGTTCAGCACGCCTCCGGTCCTCCGTCTTCCGCGAGGAGAAGTTCGCGCAGCAGCAGCAGCGCCTTTGCCGCGGACTGGAGCCGCACCGCGTCGCGTTCGCCCCGCAGCCGCCAGAGGCGGGTCGCGCTCCGTCCCCGGAGCGTCGCGCCGATCCAGACCGTGCCGACCGGTTTGTCGGGGGTCCCGCCGTCGGGACCGGCGATGCCGGTCACCGAAACCGCGGCGTCGGTTCCGAATTTCGCCGCCGCGCCCGCCGCCATCGCTTCGGCGGTTTCGGAACTGACCGCGCCGCGGAGCGCAAGCACTTCCTCCGGGACGCCGAGCACCTCGCGCTTGAGGCGGTTGCTGTAAGTGACCGCGCCGCCCATGTAGACGTCGGAGGCTCCCGGGACCGCGGTGAATTCCGCGCCGACGAGACCGCCTGTGCACGATTCGGCGGTCGAGAGGGTGAGCCCCCGCCGCCGGAGTTCGCCGAGCAGCCACGGGGCAAGGCGGTATTCTCCTTCGGGGAGCGCCGCCGGAGCGACCTCCGCCGCGACCGACGCGAGCGATTTTTTGAGCTGCTCCCGGTCGGGACCGGCGAGATAGAGGCAGGTCCCTTCGGGCTTGGCGGTGTAGGCGATGTCGAACTCCGCACCGGGAAGGACCCTGCGGACCGCGGCGCTCAGCGCGGCTTCGCCGACGCCGGCGACCAGAAAGCCGACGACCGCCTCCTGATTCCCCGCGAGTTCGAGCAGCCGGGGCGCGAGGTGACGACGCGCCATCGGCACGAATTCCGACGGCGGTCCCGGCGCGAGAAAGATGTGGCGGGTCGCCCGGTCGTAGTCGCAGCGGATCTCGATGCCCGAGGCGGAACCCTCCGGATTCGGGATCACCGCCGCACCTTCGGGGACCATCGCCTGCTTGTACTGCTGCTTCGGACAGCGCCCGCCGGGGTGGCGCCGCGCCCAGAACTCCTCGACCTTGCGGACGAGTTCGGGATCGCGGCGCAGTTCCAGCCCGAAGAAGCGGGCGACGGTTTCCAGCGTGAGGTCGTCGGTGGTGGGACCGAGCCCGCCGGTGACGACGATGAGTTCGGCGCGGCGCAGCGCCATGCCGAGCGCGGACCACAGGTCGCCTTCGCGGTCGCCGACCGCAAGTTCCAGCACCGGGGCGGAGCCGCCGGCGGTGAGCAGCGAACCGAGGCAGGCAAGGTTGGTGTTGACGGTTCCGCCGCGCAGAAGTTCGGTGCCGGTGGAGATCACAGCGATGTTCATGAAACGGATTCCTTTCGGATCTTGAGTTAGTTCCGGTATTCGGTCCCGTCGCGCAGCGGCATGTAGACCCGGCTGCTCGCGTTGTCGTCGGGAGAGGGCAGTCTGCCGATCAGACGGCGGAAAACATCGACCAGCAGCCCCGAATCGTACATGCGGTCGCTGCTCACGCCGCCGGCGGCGTCGCGTTCGCCGTTCCGCGAGACCAGCCGTGCCGCCTCGACGGCGTTGATCCCCGAAAGTTCCTCGATATGGCTGCTCCGGAGGTCGAAGCGCGAGGGATAGAGCGCCTCGTAGAGATACGTTTCCGCGGCGGAACGCGAAGCGGCGGCAAGTTCGCCCGCGGCTCCTTCGAGCGAATTTTCCCGCGCGTAGACCGCTTCGTCGCCGGAGGTGAAGGGGATCGTCGCGGAACTTCCGGCATGGTAGAGCGACGCCCGGCGCCGCCTCCACCCGGCGATCTCGCGGTTCGCGGAGTAATCGGCTCCGCCGTCGCGCGAGGCGGTTTCGGTGCGGTATTTGCTCCTCAGCAGCACGGTGTTCTCCTCCGCTTGAAAGGCGGAAAAGACGACGATCCCGACGATCAGCACCGCCAGACCGAGGAGCATCGCCAGCAGTTCCAGCATCGCCTGTCCGGATTCGCCGGAGGAGAGGTGCCGCATCGTCTTTCTCACAGCCGCGCCGGTCCTTTCCGGTTGTCCGGCGCGCCGCTGTTCCAGTGGCTCGACGGACCGTTCCCGCCGGGGATCGAATTGTTGTAGCTCATCACCGGATTGAGATCGTCGTTGGTGACGATCCTGCCGTTCGAGGCGATCACGTAATAGTTCCTGCCGCCGTCCGGGAAGACGACGGTCGCCTCGCCGCCGTTGACGCGGTCGGGAACGGTGATGGAGCCGCCGTCGGATCCCTGCCGGTCGAAGCCGGGATCGAAGGAGAAAAGTTTCGGTTCCTGAAGCCAGCCCGGTCCGCGGGGATTGCTCTGGGAATAGATGTGCCGCATGCGCTCCCGGTGCCACTCGCCGAGCCGCGTCTTCCATGTGTTGTTGAACGCCTCGGCGTCGAAATCGGGATTCCAGCCGTAATAGCGGAACTTCGGACCTTCGCAGAGGATCCGCAGCGCATCGAGGTATCCTCCGGTGCCGTCGGGGGGAGTGCCGTCGAGACCGTCCTGTTCCGACAGCCACTCCAGAAACCGGGTGAGCGGGGAGTTTTCCGGACGCAGCACTCCGAAGCCGTAGGGGATCGGCATGTAGGTCGGCACCAGCGATTCGCGGTCGAAGACCGGCAGGATCACCGGGATCTCTATCGGCGGACGGTCGTTGCCGAGCGCGCCGAGAGGTTTGGCGACCACGCCCGGCCGGTATTCGGTGAGGCTGCCCGACGAATCCGACATCGAGAAGTCGCGTCGGGAGCCGACCCGCGCGGAAGCGCTGCCGGAGCGCTGCGCGAGGAATCCTTCGCTCCGCCGGAAATTTTTCCGCCGCACCCGGTGACGCACCACTCTGCCGACATCGACCGCCCCTTCGACGTAGGCGGCGGGACCTTCGTAGCGGTACTGCTGCCTGACCGGTTTCCGCAGCACGTCGCCGTCGAACCAGTAGGAGTAGTGGTCCGCGTCGTAGTCGTTGTAACGGGCGCGGTAGTAGGAGGGATACCACGTCTCGTCGTAGCAGAAGAACTGCGGATCGACCGGGATCGTCGCGGAGCTCCACTGGATCTCGCCGCGCGCCGAAGTCGCGTCGTTCATCCCCCGGTCGTCGATCGCGCCGACCGCGCCGCTTTCTCCGCCCGACCATGCGGAGGCTCCGGTCCGCACGCCGAGCGTGAAGATCTCGCTCTCTCCCGGAAAGGCGTTCAGCGAGTAGTCGATCCGCCACCATTTGCCCTCGAAATCCCCCTGCCGCCAGTATTTGACGAAGCGGTAGAGTTCATCCTTCCAGCCGGATTGCTTCGGCGGCGGATCGCCGGCGGCGATCTCTGCGGCATGACGGCGGATCGCCGGGTACAGGGCGTCTTCGGCGAGTTCCGGCGGCTCCACCGTCGGATTGTGCGCCAGCCGCGCGTTGGGATAGACGGCGATCCCGTTGTTGATGATCGCTTCCAGCAGTCCGATGTAGGCGTTTCTCCACCGGTAGTTGTGGATGACGTCCGGCGCGCCGCCGAAGATCTCCCAGTAGCGGCGGCTGGTGCGGAGCAGTTCGAGATAGGTGTTCCCGCTGCTTCCCGTCGGAGCGAGACCGTTCGCCTTCGCCGCCTGCTGCGCCGCCGCGAAGCCGATCAGCGGACCGATGAAGGAGATCCGCGTCTGCATCTCGGTCAGGAGCGCCGTCCGCGCCCGCAGCGCGGCGAGATATGCCTGCTCGTCCTCCGCGCGGTCGGGAAGAGCTTCCTGCCACACGTCGTCGCCGGTCATCAGCAGTTCGCAGACCTTGAGCACGTTGATCTCGCCGATCAGGTTGAGCGATTCGCGCTGCCAGCGCGCTCCCGCCAGCGCCGCCGCCTGCTGCGCCGTCTCGGTCTTGAACTTCGCCCGGATCACGTTGTGGATGTCGAAGGCGTAGAGCAGCAGCAGCAGCAGCGCCGTCATCATCACGACGCCGAGCAGCAGCACCTGCCCGGATTCCTTCCGTCGCGGCGGCGGGGCGGCGGCGGGAAAGCTCTTTCGCATGGAGGACGATGAACTCATTTCTACTCCTCCAGAAAACTCTGCGACCAGTTGACCGTGCTCACCTTCGAGCGCGGGATCGGATTTTCGGCGATGCCGAGCAGCGGCGCGATCGCAGGCGCGATCAACGGCTGATTCCGCACCCGCACGATGCATTCCGCCCGCTCGCCGGGGGAACGGTCGCCCAGCACCTCGAACCACGGATCGCTGCCGCGCTGCGGATGCCAGTAACGGTAGGCGACGCCGCTCGCGTCGCCGCCGGTGAGATAACTCCGGATGTCGCTTTCGGAGTCCCCCCGCGAACCGATGTTTTCGCCGGAGATGCTGATCCCCGCCGCCCGGGCGCCCCGCAGCGGAAACTGCGGATCGTAGCCGAGCGACATCCCCTTCGCTCCGTAGAAGGCGGCGTACTGGCAGAAGAATTGCGAAAGACTCCAGCGGTTGATCTGAAGCAGCACGAAGAAGATCAGAAAGAGGATGGAGATCGCCGCCGTCGCCTCGATCAGCGACGATCCGCCCTCTCCGGCGCGGGCGCGGTGATCCTGCCGGTTCCGCATCGCCTGTTTCCTCTCCCTTGCCATCTTCCTGCGCCGATCCGCCGCGGCGGCGTCACTTCCCGTCGGAGCGGCGGATGAACTCGGTGACGAACTTCCAGTCGATCGGCATCACCCCGTGTTTCCCGGTCCGCAGACAGTAGCCGACGCCGTCGCCCATCAGCGGGACGTCGGGCGCGGGGAACTCCGCGCCGCCGATCCCCTCCGCGCCGAAGAGCCGGTAGACTTCGCCGACCGCCGCCGCCGCCCGGTATTCGTTGCGGGGATCCGCCCACTCGTCCTCGGTGGCGCTGGCGACGAGCAGCGGTCTCGGCGCGGCGAGCGCCAGCAGCCAGTGCTGATCGAAGGGAAGCTCCGCCTCGCGGTCCCCCCAGCGGTCGAAGGCTTCGACGAACCAATGCGGAAAGACGGAGGCGATGCGGCGTATCGATTCTCCCCCCTTGTCGCGGCAGAGCGAAGCGCCCATGCATCCGGAATCGTTGCTGACGACCCCCGCGAAGCGCGGTTCGTTCGCCGCCGCCCAGAGCGCGGTCTTGCCGAGCCGCGAATGTCCGTGCACCCAGATCCGGCGCGGATCGACTTCGGGGAAGCGCATCGCCGCTTCGAGGAGCCAGCGGCAGGCTCCCGCCCACGCCGAGATCGCGGTGAACGAACGGTCGTCGGCGCATCCCGGCGCGAAGATGCGCCACACGCTGTCGCCCCGGCGCGCGGGATCGTCGAAGAAGACGTCGTTGCGCGCCGCGGTGAGGACCGCCACGCCGTCGTCGATCAGCTGGCGGAACGGCCAGCGGTCGGCGCCCGTGCCGTGTTCCGCGTCGACGGGCAGCACGTCCGCTTCGGTCGCGGCGGCGGCGTTGCCGCAGAAGTTCAGTGCGACGATCGCCGGGACCGGCTTCTCCGTGTGCGGGAAATAGGCGAGCACGTCGAAGGAAAAGCGGCTGCCGCCGTTCTCGAGGACGATCCGGAACTCCCGCCGGAGGGCGGCTCCGCCGAGCGCGTCGGCGCGTTCCTGCAGCATTTCGATGCGGAACCCCTCCGGCTGCGGCGGGAGCGCTCCGTAGACTTCGCGGGTGAAGCAGTCGAGGATCTCGGCGCGGCGGATGTTGAAGAATTCGAACGCGGAGCCGATCCGTCTGCCGGAATCCGAGATCAGCGGATCCGGAAGCGGAAGATAGGTTTCTTTTTTCATGCTGAAGTTCTCCTGCCGCCGGGAGGTCATTCCATGAAGAGGTTGCGGTTGGTGAAGATCGCTTCGCTGGTCAGCCGGATCCCGAGCTTGCGCGCGCCGACCTCGTCGCCCGGAGTCGGCAGATGGCTGATGTGCATTTCGCACCCCTTGAGCAGCGGCAGCTGTGCGATCGCCAGCGATGCCGCCGGATTCGCCGGGGCGCTGACGCTCAACGCGGTCAGCGCGTCGCTCAGGGCGAGGCTGAGGTTCTTCTCGTGGAAGACCTCGCGCTTCAGCACGCTCACCGAATCGATCACCTGCGGCGAAAGCAGCTGGAGTTTGTCGGGCAGCTGGGCGAGGTGCTTGATCGCGTTGATGACGCAGCTGGTCGCGGCGTGGAGCAGCGGGGAATTCTTGCCGGTGATGATCGTGCCGTCGTGGAGTTCGAGCGCGGCTCCGCAGAAGATGCCGTCGTTGCCCTTGTTCTTGTCGCGTTCGGCGTCCTTCGCCGCCTTGCGCGCCGGGGGCACGACCCGGCGGTCGGTCTCGGTGACGCCGAGGGTCGTCATCAGCTGTCTGACCCGTTCCGGCACGCTGGGATCGGCGGTCCCTGCCACCACGTTGCAGCGTTCGCGGAAGTAGCGCCGTATCACCTCCTGGGTCGCCGCCTCGCGCACCGCCGCGTCGTCGGTGATCGCGAAACCGACCCGGTTGACGCCCATGTCGGTCGGCGAGACGTAGAGCTGTTCGGGGGGCATGATCCTCGCGCAGATCCGGCGGACCACCGGGAAGATCTCGATGTCGCGGTTGTAGTTGATCGCGGTTTCGCCCCTCGCTTCGAGGTGGAAGGGATCGACCATGTTGACGTCGCCGAGGTCGGCGGTCGCCGCTTCGTAGGCGAGGTTCACCGGGTGGTCGAGCGGGATGTTCCAGACGGGGAAGGTCTCGAATTTCGCGTATCCGGCGCGCAGTCCCCGCTGGTATTCGTGGTAGACCTGCGAAAGGCAGGTCCCCATCTTGCCGGAATTCGGTCCGGGCCCGGTCACGACCACGATCGGCTTCGTCGTTTCGATGTAGCTGTTCGCGCCGTAGCCGGAGGGGCTTACGATCGTTTCGACGTCGGTCGGATATCCGGCGATCGGCCGGTGGGTGTAGACCTTGATCCCCCGGCGGCGCAGGCGGTTCATGAAGACCTTGACCGCCGGCTGGTCGCAGTAGCGCGTCACCACCACCGCGCAGACTTCCAGACCCCAGTCGCGGAGGTCGTCGATGGTCCGCAGGGTGTCGGCGTCGTAGGCGAGCCCGAAGTCCGCCCGCATCTTCTTCGCCTCGATCGCTCCGGCGTGGATGCAGATGATGATATCGACCTTGTCCTTGAGGCGCTGGAGCAGTTTGATCTTCGCGTCGGGATCGAAGCCGGGCAGGACCCGCGCCGCGTGATAGTCGCAGATCAGCTTGCCGCCGAATTCGAGATAGAGCTTGTCTCCGAAATGGCTCGCCCGTTCCAGGATCGCACGGGACTGTTCTTCCAGATATTTTTCGTGATCGAAACCGATTTTTTCCATGATCTTCCCGCCTTTCACCCTTCGGGTGACATTGATTGCCGTTTGAAAAATAATATAACCCGCCCGCTTTCTGAAAGCAAGTCCCTTCCGGAGATCTTCGACGCGGAGAAGGGGGGTCAGTCTTCCGCGCCGTCGGTCCGGGGCAGCACCGCGCCGCCGGTGAGATCGCGGACCGCGGCGGCGAGCGCGGGATAGTTCGCGCTCGGCAGCACTCCCTTTACGGTCACTTCGGCGGCGAATTCCTCGCCGGTGATCTCGGCTCCGAATCCCGAAAGTTTCCGCCGCACGTTCTCGTAGTGAAGA
>Ga0310690_10003860_pt1 | contig 21951 bp, 19 predicted proteins | sample AusTroGonzalo_MG_2_FD_207661 | JGI IMG/M metagenome (GOLD analysis project Ga0310690, IMG submission 207661) | Bovine rumen microbial communities from tropical cattle in Woodstock, Queensland, Australia - Gonzalo_04 (v2) (version 2) | ecosystem: Host-associated > Mammals > Digestive system >... | reverse complement strand
TGAGAAGGCTCCCATAATCATAGAGTCGATATAAACTTTACGTGCAAGTAAATGAGAACCGCCTATGACTATGGTTGATGTTATCCAAGATATATGCAGCGACGACAAGTCTCTGTGCGAGGCTATCTTGGATCTGTACAAGAAAGTTCCAGACCGTACGACTTATGCGAGCGTAGGCGCACGGCTGTGGCGTTGCATAGAAGATAACTATAAAGCAAATCGTCTAGGTGCAATACTTGCGCAGAAAGGCATGATGGTTCCGAGAGGTGTCACAATGCGTGTAGCTGGTGCGTTGTTCCGTATCTATGCTGGACGCGGAAACCCGTCTAGCATTGTGACGTTCAATCCAGCCATCGGCGATGATCTTGCTGATCGGATCTTGGTTAATCTCAGCCCATGGGTAAGCCAGTATTACCAGACTCACTCTGTAGGGTACAATGATAACTACAACGATATCGCATACAACATTCTTTCCGAACATAAAGACGAGCTGATTGCTCTTATTGACCAGACCTTGTCAGACAAGGCTAACCGACAAGACTTTGTGGACATGTCAATAGATAGGATAAAGGAAATGTATTCGACCGAACCCGAAGTTTAAAAAAGAAAGCCAGTCATTCGACTGGCCTTTTTGTTAATGCTTACCGCAGTTGCATCCGTGATGGACTTTCGCTATAGTCTTTCGTACAACGCTTCCTACTTTGTATGCAACCTTCAGCCCGGTTACTTTCAGCTTTTCTGGAAGAATCCATACATAATCCTTGATCTGCGGAAAGTCGGACGCTAGTTTTTCAATTGCCTTTGACCCGGCTAGCTTCGTACCATTGGCATCGACGTACTCGAAGTCGGACTTGTATGCGCCTATTGGACGGTATTCCACGGCGTCACCGAGCTTGCGGCTGACGAGCCTCTTGAACTCGGAGCAGACCGGACAGTCGCTGTCAAAGAAAAGCTGTGGCTTTTGCATATTAGAGCGCCCCCATGAAACCGAATTTAACTCGCTGTTCTTCTGGCTGGTCTGGAGTGATTTTCTGCTTTACAGTGTAGTCAGGGACTGGGCCAAACACGTCTTCCATGAACTCGTTGATATCGTCGAAGGATGCCGCCTTCTTGTCACGCTGGTTTGCGCTTGCCCCTTTGCGAGCTGCCTTCATAGGTTCTTCGTCATAGGTGCCACCGTTGAAGCTTTCTGTCTTGGCTGAGTCATTAAACTTCATGACGTTGAATATGTCGGAAAGCTTGATTTCGTCCATCGGTTCGATTTCATCTTGTTCGAAGGAAAATTCTGGCCAGCATCCGGTATCGCTGCACTCGTCGGCACATTCAGTCGGCTTGGCAGTCATGATGTTTGAACCGTCGGTACATTTCACGACGAGAATTACTGGAGTATCAACGCAGTTCGGCTTTACAAAGTCGCCGATATTGAACTTTATGTCGCAGTTGGGGTCGCACATGTCCATGCATTCTGCTAGACCGTTGGTCAGTGACTTCTTGAGGCTTAGTCCGCCAACCTTTAGTCCGAGACCTTCTTCCATAGCACGTTCTGCTTCCTCGTCTTGAGAACCAAAGATAGCTTCTTTCGGCTTTGCTCCCTTGGCTGGTGTTGCACAGCTTCCGGCGCCAGCTTTAGGTGCCTTAGGGTCTTTCGGCGCTTCATCGACCGCTGTATCGTCGTCATCGCCCTTGACTACGTAGGCGTTGACTCTTGGATTTGGGTCATAGGGCTGATTACCCATTTCGGCATCGAGAACCGTTACGCCCAAGTCTGGATCGGATGTTTCGACGTCCGGCTTTGCACTGGCTTCAAGTTCGATAGAAAGAGCGAGTTTTCTAAGTTGTTCAAGTTCGTCGTACGGCATATTTTTATTCCAAGTCGTTTATGCCTAGTTTATCAGTTTTCTAAATAAGCGTTGCGAATACCCTAGTCAGAATTGACTTCAGTGTATTGATTACTGTGGCGTGGTATTGCTGAGGCAACGTGTTGAATAGCTTCAGTAGTGTCGGATTGGATTTTAGCTTTATGAGCATGTCGTTAACTGACGTTATGCGCTTTCGTTCCTCCGGATTCTTTAGCCGTTGAAGAACGAGGGTGATTATTTCTGTCATTCTTGCATAAAACTCGCCTAAGTCTGTCCAATATTCGGTTTTCTCAGACGACTTGTTATTCTTTAACGTCGTCTGGTATACCTCAATCATTTCGGCATCATGGGCGTCGGCTAGGTGTCGTAATTCGTGAGGTAGTCTTCGCTGTAGGTCTTGCTTAATGTATTCTGCTGGCTTGTCTGTGTGAATATAAATGGTTATTTCATCATAGTCACCAGATTTGCCGAGCCCAGCATTCTTAGTTCCTTTATACACAGAGAATCTAAGAATGGCTGGTGTATCAAAAGCGTTTACGAAGACTGGGTCTAGGCCAGGAATCTTACGCATGTCGATCAGCATAGCACGCTTGTCAAAATTGTAATTTTGTTTCGCCTGATCCAGCAGCCAGTCGTAAGAACCTTCTGGCATGTGGCTTATTACCCATTCAGCAACTGTCAGAATGTTCCTTGCTGTGGTGACGAATTTTTTCGCAAGGTTATCGTCAAACTTGAGGTTGTCTAACGTCATGCCTTCAAACAAACTGTTCGGGCATTCACACGAATGCGTCGCTTCAAACAGATTACGGATTGTATTGATTAGATCTGACATGCTTGTGCCTAGTTTTACATCAGTTTATTTCATTGGACTCGTTCTGGTCTTGCTGCTGTTGCTGCATTCGGCCTATGGCAAGCTGTTCTCTCTGGGCAATCTTGTCTTGGACGAACTCAAGCGCTTTGTTAGTCTCTTCGCCGGTGTTGCCAATAGCAGTGAACGCCAGTTCAAGACCCTTGAGGAAGTCAACCTCTTCGATATTTCCGCCCTCGAACATCGGCGATGCGGCATAGTAGACACACCAGTACAGTGACGTTACGTGGTCGTCGTGGTTTCCTCCAGTCGCTCCCCACTTACGTCCGGATTCCGTTGTTGTCGTAAACGACATGAGTTCATTGATCGTTGCCTCGTCATGGAGCTTGCAGTAGAACCTCTGCACATACAGCTTCAGTAGCATGACTGCGGTTTGCTTGATAGTATCAGTAGCCCACATGCCACGTAGCTTGTTGTCGTAGTGGACAATGTTCTCGTATTGCAAGTTATTGAACATGATTCCTAGCGTACGTGCGCCAGGGCCATTGTATTCGATGGTTAGCGGCGGGAATCCATAACCTTGCAGCACAAGGTAAGAGTATGCGCAGAAGTCTTCGATAGTCACCGTGTTCGACGACATCACGAAAACTTGTTCAAGGTCTACGTTGCTTCTTGCAAGAAGAATCTGGAGAACATGGTAGTCCTTACGGATACCGTAGCCAGTATCGATAGATGCGATGTACGTCCATCCGTTGATTTCCATCTTCTGCTTGATCATCGGCTTCTGGAACATTCGCATCTGGAAGTCTGGCGGCGTACAAGCGAGCTGTATTGGCTGGTCTGGATGAAGTTTCTGCAAAATCTTATAGTCGATAAGCGTGACTGCAGAACCGACGAACTCGCATTCATATTCTTGGCGGAACTTCTGTTCTCCGATACGACCGATTTCGTCGATGCCCCACTGGGCGTCACGACCGGGTACCTCATTCCACTTCACCGTAGACCTGACGAATTTTGACATCAAGTCGTGACACGACGCAGTCTCCTCGTCAACTGCTTCTTGCCATAATCGGTAAAATAAATTCATGCCGTATGGAGTCTGGAAGCCGACAATTCCATTATATGTTACGGAATGTGACCATTCCGAACCACCGGGATTGTCGTTATTTAGCGAAAAGTCATATACCTTATTGAATCCAGAATCAATCTTGGTAATCTGTGTCCAAACGCAGTCTGGCTCGGCATTGTTGAATACATCATACTTTGACCAGACTTCTTCTGGCAACTTAGACTTGATTTCCAATACAGTCTTGCGGTTGACATGTACTGACTTCGGGCCGCACAGCCCTCTAGTCAGTGTAAATTCGTTATTGGTCAAGACCTTTTCTTTCTTGAGTTTACGGATTTCCAATGCACCGAACGGAATGTAGTCATAACGGCTAGGGCGATGCTTTCGCTGTGGTTGTATGCTCTGTGTAGCTTTTTTTCTATCAAGACCGAATCCAATTTCTTCAAAGAACTTATCAACCATATCTTGTTGGCTGATTTCCAGTATCCATACCTTGCTGGTTACCTTTACTCGTTGTGTCGGTTTTGTAATACGCGTAGATACGGTGGATAGTATACCGAAGTTTGCTAACAGTACTCTAACTTGTTCAATCAGTCGTTTGGACGTAGATGCGTATGCAAGCCGTTTACGTTCTTTACTAGAGTGACCGTCTCCATCAAACATTCCTCGGAGCATTGCAGCGGCGCATTGCTTTGACATTCTCATAAGGCGGTCTGGTATGATCTTATTTTTTGCATGACGAGTAATATCGAAACCAACATGCTTTAACAATGATACAAGACCTACTGACGGAATCTGATAATGGAATTCGTCTCTCATGTAGTAATGTAATCCAAATGAATCGAAGACTGGCCGAATGTTGTCACCGCATGTAATGGTCACATTTTGACGAGTCGGAATATCACAAGCATTTCCTTCAGCAATATATAGACCGAATAGATAGGCAAGTTCTGGCGAGATTGATTCGATTTTGCCTAGTGGATGTTTGATTTTAGGAATATCGGTGTCGTCAAAGTCGATCTTGTCATTTCCCCAGCAGTTCATTCCGTATTTTACCATGACGTAGTCGCCTACTTGTAGTTCATGGGCTCGGCGAATTTTGTAGACACCGTCACGGCATGTCCAGAACTTGTGCATTACCGACGATTCTACTTCGGAATAACGTGTCGTAATGATCTTGGTTTCCTTAGCGTCTCCGTCATTGTGCATGATATGGCCTTTATTCATTCCATATCGGCCAAGAACCTTGTATTCAGGAACTTCATAGCCTAACACACGCCCATCATCAATAATGAAGTCGCCGACTGTTTTGATACCGTCTGGTGTAAATACCATCGTATCCTTGACGACGCAACTAGTTATGATGACTCGTGTCTTGTTACCAGAAGAAATAGACGGTAGCACGGATGCCCAGAAGTCGTCTGCTAGACCTTCACGGAGGAACGCGAATTCGTCCAAGTATAGAAGGTTAGGCGAGAAACCACGGATACCTTCACCTGTCGTTGCTGCGATAAGGATACGTGTGTTGTTGGAAAACTGTATGCTCAACTTGTTCCATAGCTTGACACCGGGCTGAAGCCAGAATGGCAAGGCTAAGTACGAGTCACGCAATAACTGCAGCTGTTCCTTTGCGAGCGAAAGCTTGTTGGCGAGCATTGCCACGAGTTGATCTCGGTGGAACATTGCGTACCACAAGATGAAGCCACGCACGATCGTAGATTTACCGACCTGACGGCTCCATCGGTTAATGTTGAATCGGTATTTCAAGAACCGCTTGACTGCTGCGTCTTGGAAAGCCCACGTCTTGAATAACTGCATGCCATGGTCTTTCGTGTTGATGTACATATAGTTATTCATGAAGTAGAGCGGGTCAAGTGCGCACTTCTTGATTTCGTTTAGCTGTTTAGGCGATAGTCTGACGGATTCATTCGCGGCGCGAAGATTTGTAATTCCGTTGAATGGCATTGATGTCCTTTTTCAAATTATAATTGCTATATTATCTTATAGAGTTTATAACGTGAGGGTGCGATGCCCAAATTTTCGATAGTTATGGCCTACAAGGACGGGAACAATTCGTTTAGAAGGCGTAATTTGTTCGCAGTTATCGATAGGTGTGTGGAGCTAATGCCGGACGCAGAGATCATTGTGGCTGAGCAAGGCGAATCCAGACAGTCGGAGGCTCTTTCCAATTACAATCCGAATGTCACTCGCATACAAGTTGATGACGGCCCTCGTTTTCACAAGACAAAACTGTTGAACGAAGCGATCAAGTCGGCTACGACTAATGTAATTGTGATGGTTGATGGCGATAGCTATTTGAACGAAGAAGCTGCACAGTCGATTGCGAACGGAATTGAATTACTAAGTCGGAATTGCGCTGGTATTATCTATCCTTATGACGGCGTTGATTACTTGACCGAAGCTCATACACGTACTCTGCTTGCTGGCGGAAAAATTAACTCCAAGTTCTGTTTCCATGGTGTTCACATACAGCGCCAGACTGGTCTGTGCAATATGTATCTGAAATCGACTTGGGAAGCCGTCGGCGGATTTGATGAAGACTTCTATGAATGGGGCGCCGAGGATGATGCGTTTACATTCAAGATAAAGCGTCTTGTCGGCCCAGTTGTTCGTTTACCTGGATATATTTACCACATGTTCCACCAGCAAGTCAATACTGAAGACTATCAGAAGTCTCCAGTATATATTCATAACCGAAAGCTTTGTGCTTGCATAAGGCGTATGACCATGGACGACTTGAATGCCTATGTCATGCATAAGGTTAATCTGTCCGAATTGTTGGATAAATATGAGAAGTTGAACCGCCTTAATGTTCGGCTCCAATGGGCATGTACTAAAAAGACCTTGCTGACTATAGACACGACCATTTATGACATTGACTACAGTACGGAAATGAGTTTTACCAGCATCCTCAATGCAGTGATGGCTGAAGACGGCGCTGCGTACATTCCGACATTTGTCCATGATATTTTTGACAATATTCCGGACTTGTCCGCCGAACAACGCAAGGAAATTGACGACTACGTAGAGAAGGCGAAGAAGATCGCCGAGATGGGTGAATGATGATGATTTGCTTTGCTAAAGATCTTGGTGCATTCGAGGGCGAATCGAAATACGACATGCTTGCAGTAGCCGTGGCGAGGACTATCGGCGTTGATACAAAGTTTGCGTCGCCTGACGTTGACGCCGAGGTTGCTGTCACTCAGTTTGGCGATGGGTTGGTTAGGCGAGCCGAAGGAAAAAAGAACGTATACATCTTCCATGACTGGTATGACGCATATCTGAAAAAACTCGGCAAGTATGACAAGGCGATATTCCTTGGACGGTTTGATCATCCGAAGCTGGAGTGCTCCGTAACGTTGGAGTCGTATCCAGTGTCCAAGCTGGTGGAACGTCCAGTGGATCCGAAAGGTCAGATTTTAATCTGCGGAGAGTTTGAAGTGCGTTGCCGGGACTGGATATTGTCTAAAGTGAATGAACTGTGCGCCGAAAGGCCATTGACAGTTCGTGTGGCGTGTCCTTGGTGTGGAGCTGAATCGAATATATTCAGTCAGTTAGTACAACCAGTGGGCAAACTGCTGAATAGCTTTCATGATATAGAAGAACGCTACTTCGCTTCAGTTGATTTGCTTGGTGATTATATGGCGGCGTCGATGTACATTCTGCATTGCGGCGGCCATAGGGGTATGGTACACTCGATGGCGGTAAGTACGCATAAATGTTGTTCCTATACCAGTGATGACAAGTTCGTTCCTTCGTCGATTTCTGAGCTGAATGCACGCTTGTTGCCACTATGCCGCTGATTTGCTATATTTTTCTTTACCTATTTTGATGGGGTAAGTAGATGTGTCATAAGACGATTATTAAATGGTTAAAGATTGTGCTATTTTCTGCGTTCGCAGTGAATCTGCTGCGTGTATTTATCAGAACGTGGAAATACGGTGGCTCAAAGTCTTCAGTTACCGTTCAGTACGACGATGGAATTCCGGACGGCATGGAACCGATGGAGTAGTAGATGAGCGAGAAGGAAAATATTGGTACTAGGTTGCTCGATGACCTTGGAAGCATGTTCCTCAACATCGAGATCGATAGCGACCTTTGGGTAGGTAAGGATAGGAAGGCAAAGCTCCGCTACTTGAAAAACAAGCTCTCTGGGGAGAACAGGAAGAAGCTCATTAACGTCGGTACAAGGCTTGCGTCAAGCGTAATTGACATTGTCAAGTCCAATACGACCGGGCCGCTCAGTGACTATGCAGACGTCTTAGAGACTGCGCTCAACTTGGGCAAGGCTACGATGATCGTAAACAATATGTTTGTATCGCAGAAGTACGAAGTCCATACAGACTATGACGAACTTGCTAAGTTCATGGGTTATAAGAATGGCCAAGCCATCCATACGACGCAGATGGATGCCACTGGTGATATCTGCCGGGCGCTTGTCGAAATGAAGCCGGAAATCCAAGAAAAGTACGGACTAAAGATTACGAAGACTCATCGTCCGACTAACAACAGCGTCTCTGGTAATGGAAATGAACTTGTTACAGTTTACCTTCTGGCAAAATACCGTAAGGTGAACGTCGGTATAGAAGTGAATTACTACAACCACAAGTCCAAGGATTCCAATGTAAACCAAGATTCTGGCTACAGCTACATCAATCTTGGTGTATACAATGCTGATATGTTTGGACTGGCGGATTCTGACGACGAGGACGCTACGGTAGATATCTTGGATGATGTTGTTCATATCATCTATGCGAACTACATTACGTCTATCGATATCAAGAAGAACTTGATCAAGATTGATGGCGGACATTTCCATACTGAACCCAGAAGCAAGATCAATTTCGACATTCACAATATCGACATTGCGGACATGTCAAGGACGTGCCGTGCGGTACTTACGTCTAAGCGTCGCCGTGGTTACATCCTTCAGGGAGACCCAGGCACCGGAAAGACGGTGTCTATCCACAAGCTCATCATGGATTTTACCGATGTTCCGGTATTTTGGATTTCTTCAGATTCCTTGAATGAACCAGCCAAGATCCGTAGCGTGTTCCGTATTTTGAACATGTTCCCCGGCTCGATTTTCGTGTTCGATGACATCGACGGTAACGACTTCAGCAAGAAGGACAACCTTACTACGACCTTCATTACGTGTATCGACGAGACTAATTCTAGCAAGTTCTCTGGTATCATTATTATGACGATCAATGACCCGCAGAGAATCAACTCGACAATCAAGACGCGAAATGGCCGTATCGATGAAGTCATCCATGTCAAGAATCCGGAAGACTATCCGCAAGTGCTTGACGTGATCACCCAGAGGTTCAAGTGCCTTAATGCGAAGAAGCCCGCGTGGATGGTAGACACCAATCCAGACTTTGCGAAGCTGTTGCAGACCATCATAGACGCAAGCTTCACTCATGCTCATATCGCTGGCATCATCAGTGACCTTGTGGAGCTGTATCCGGACGGTTACGATATCAACGATTTTGCGTCTGCGGTGAACAAGCGCATCCAGAGCATCCAGAATGCCGCTATGGTGACTGGGTCTGACGGGCACATCGTGACTGTGAAAAAGTAAGTAAAAAATAATTAACGTCGAAATCTGCTCGGTTTCGGCGTTTTTATTAGGCTGCCGTTTGGCAGCCTCTATATATTGTGATTTATCAACAAGTTATCAACAATATATGGTGGTTTGCTGCTAAAATGAACAGTAACCCGATTTGAATTTGGATTTGAATATTGCTAAACTTGCCATTACTGAACGAGTAATTTAAATGCCAAAGGGGCAAAAAGAGACGTTATGTTAACACAAGTAATTAAGCGTGACCATCGTAAGAAACCATTCGATACGAAGCACATTTATGATGCAATCGAGGCAGCTTTTAAGGATTGCACTACCCAGTACACCAATGATATTCTTGACGGACTTGTAGGCGAAGTCGTTGATGACTTGTCCGTTGGCGGTAAAAAGTCCGCAAAGGTCGAGGACATTCAAGATACCATCGAGAACGTACTAATGGATAACGGATTCAACTGCGTGGCCAAGGCGTTCATCAAGTATCGTCAAAACCGTGCAATAATTCGTGAAAACGAAAGCGGCGTGTATGCGTTAATACGTAAGTTGAAGCATGCAAAGCTCGCTAGCTCCAACATCTTGAGAGACAATGCGAACGAATCTGGCGCTACTCCGGCTGGCATGTTCGGCAAGATTGCCAGCGAGACGAACAAGATGTACAACAGCTTGAACTCGATGTCAAGAAAGTATGCCGAAGAACACGCCGACGGGGCCATGCATATCCATGACCTCAATTTTTATGACTTGTCATTCAACTGTCTTTTTGCCCCGGTAGGCAAGTTACTAACGACCGGCTTTGACTCTGGCACTGGCTTCTTGCGCAGGGCTAAGTCTATCCAGTCTGCAGCCGCATTGACTGCGGTTATCCTCCAGTTGCAGTCGAACCAGCAGTACGGCGGTATCGCTTGCGACAATATCGACTTTGACCTCGCACCGTTTGTCGACGAATCTTTCCGTAAGAACCTCGCACGTGAACTGAACCGCTATGCGATGTATTCTCGCGACCCGGATTATGCGATGTTCCTAAAGCAAAAAGCCGAGACCGAAGAGTTCATGATTAAGCGTGTTGCAAAGAAGCTTGCGGACATCGGCATTACTATGGATTCTCCGCTTGACGTTCTTTACAACGTATATCGATCGGAATGCGTAGCTACGGCTATCGAATGCACTGACAACGACACTCACCAAGCAATGGAAGCGCTTGTTCACAACTTGAACTCCTTGCAGTCACGTTCTGGTAACCAGGTGCCGTTCTCTTCATTGAACTTCGGCCTTGATACGTCGAACTGTGGACGCATGGTCAGCAAGAACCTTGTTAGGGCCCAGTACGAAGGTATGGGCGACGGACTCACCGCAATTTTCCCGATCTTGATTTTCAAGCTCATGAAGGGCTACACGAAGTATGTCGGCGATCCGAACTTCGACTTGTATCTCCAGTCCATCGACTGCCTCGCTCGAAGATTCTATCCGAACTTTGTTCGTGTTGACTCTTCCTTCAACCAGCCGTACATCAAGTATGAAACGAAGCAAGTTGACCTTCCGGGCGGTACGATGATTTCTCATCGTGGCACAAATGATGCTATTCTTGTTACAGCAGAGACCGACATTGAAACACCTAAGGGCGAATTCCCTAAGTACTCTGTAAACCTTGGATTGGGCGACAACTGGGATGTCATGAAGTGCAAGGGCCGCACAGCTACTCTCCGCCGTGTCATTCCGAACACAACAATCGCTACGATGGGCTGCCGTACTCGTGTCATTGGCAACATCAATGGCGCACAGCAGACGACTGGACGTGGCAACTTCGCATTCCACACGATCAACCTTCCGCGCCTCGCTATCGAAGCCCACCTTGAATCCGTGAATGTCGAGCATCGCAAGGAAATCTTCTTCAAGAAGCTCGACGACATGCTAGAAGATGCAAAGGGAAGCCTCATCGAACGCTTCAAGCTCATCTGCGAGAAGACGTACGAAAACTTCCCGTTCACAATGCAGCAGGGAGTTTACTATACCTCTGACGACAAGCTGCATGAAATTCACGACAAGATTGCCGAAGTCTTGAAGCAGTCCACGTTGAGCATCGGTTACATCGGCATCGCCGAAACCGTCAAGGTCATCACTGGAAAGACCTTCGGCATCGACCATGACGTCGACGAGTTCGCAATCAGCATCGTCAAGCACATCCGTGAATTTACTGACGAATGCCAGAAGGAAACCCACTATAACTGGAGTACGTTTGCTACTCCGGCGGAAGCTGTCGCTGGCCGCTTTGCTACTATCGACAAGAACAAGTTCTCCAAGGAAGTTAAGGATGAGAACGGAAATATCATGCTCGTCGCCAAGAACAAGAAGCTCACCGACGTCGATCTGCATCGCTTGTTCGGAAAGGGCTACTACACGAACTCTCACATGATGGACTTCTCTCTCGACACCTCGCTTGAGAACAAGATCAAGACCGAAGCTCCGTTCCATGCGCTCACCAACGCTGGACATATCTTCTACTACAAGGTTAATGGTGATCCAGCGAAGAATACGAAGGCGCTCAAGGCGGTCATCGACGCAATGTACGAAGGCGACTTGGGCTACTTTACGGCGACAATGTCGCTGGATGACTGCTTGAATTGTGGCTATCACGGTGTCATTGACAACTGTTGTCCGAAGTGCGGGTGCAGCGATGAAAGATGCTTTGTGCGTGTTCGTCGTATCACTGGATATCTGACTGGATCGCCAAGGAAGAGCATCATCAATTCTTGGAATGATGGTAAGCTCAAAGAGCTTGGTGATAGGAATAATATCTAATGAACTACGGTAATATCGACTTCATGAGTATCGTTGACGGCGAAGGCTGCAGAGTCAGCCTTTTCGTCAGCGGTTGCCGCAACCACTGTCCTGGTTGTTTCAATCCGAAGACGTGGGACTTCAATTTCGGCAAGGAATTTACTCCCATCGAGGAGAACGAAATCATCGAGGCTTGCAAGCAGCCCTATATCGATGGTCTCACCGTCGTAGGCGGCGAACCGTTCGAGGAGGAGAACCAAGCTGGCCTCCTTCGTTTCCTCTCTAGGTTCAAGACAGAGTGTCCGAACAAGACGCTTTGGATGTTCACTGGGTACGTCCTCGAAAAGGACTTGCTCAAGGGACAGAGAAAGTACGTAGAAGTGGTCACAGACCGCATTCTCGACTTGGTGGATACTTTGGTCGACGGGCCGTTTATTCAATCCCAGAGAGACCTTTCCTTGCGATTCCGAGGCAGTTCCAACCAAAGGCTCTTGTCGAGGGCGGAAATAGCTGAATTGCGAAAATAAAATAGGCGGCATTTGCCGCCTTTTTTCTATATTGTGCAATGAGGTAGATTATGTACTATTTATTGCACAAGACAAACGGATTATACTATACGAAGAAGTTGCAGCCGTTTCCGAATTTCTATGCCACTGATAAAGAGCACGCCGACAAGTTCATTGTCAAGGAGCTTGCAGAGCAGATGATAGCGACTGCAGCACAGTTCTTCTCCGGCATGTATCCGCAAGACATGGATCTTATAAACAAAAACGCATTCTTGAAGGAATGCGTTGTAGTTGATGCCGACGAGTGATTACGGTATCTGGGGGAACTGTCTCCGTATCAGCTGTAGAGATACTGGCTTCATCGGCTGCTTGTTCAGCTCTTCGATCATATTCCAGAAGCCATCGTATCCGTACTTGGCGATGCCTTCCCTGATGTAGTTCTCCTCGTTGATATCTGCTTGTGGTCGGCAGTACTCGTCAATGGATGCGGTCATGCTAACCTCACGGCATATATTTGCGCATGCTTTCCAGTATGCGGTTGTAGATTGGATAGAAGGCAAGGAATTCGAGGTATGTTATTCCGAGCCAGATGAAACCGCCGACGTCGCCGAAGCTGGATATTAACCACGTTCCGGCGGCGAGCGAAGCGATGAGCATCACGAAGATGATGCCGAGGCCAGCTATAGCCTCGTAAACAAAGTAGAAGAGGCGCTTGACCGCTAGAAAATGTTCTTCGTTCATTGCTTGTCCTCTGGGATGAGCGTTATACGGATGTTCTCGATTCCAGTCGAAATCTTTTGGATCCACTGGGCCAAGTTTTCTTCCGGGAATTCAGATTTAAACATGATGTCCTTCTCGCTGCACTTCTTGCGGACTTTCGTTATGATTACAGAGAACGTTTCGTCATCGGTGAACTTGAAAGAAATCTTCACGCCTTTTCCAATATAGACAGCAAGATACTTCGACGTGCAGTCTACGGAATATCCGTTGTTTACCATTATGTCGCCGATGACCTTGCGGTGGTCGCTTGCTGTGATGCTGTCGGCGATGAGGCTGTGCTCCTTCTCGTCTACAAAGCTGCATATTTGACGTACGACAGCGTCGACGGAAAGCTCACGCAAAACCATAGATTCCTTGCGGACGCAGTTATAGTTGTAGAACGATACACGTACGTTTACGTGGCCGCTTGGCACGCTGAATGCGATTACTACACGTCCGGCGAGCCTTATATTGTCTTCGGTGTAGTTGATTTCGATCGAGCGCTCTGTGAGCATCTTTGACGGCCACTTGCCGACTGTATCGATTCCTTTCTTGATGTCACTGATGTACTTGTCAAGCTGCATATTAGGCTTCCTTTTCCGCTGGTAGCGAATCTACAAGTTCAATGTCGGTTCCGAATAGGTCACGGATATCCGCAGTTATGTGTAATATCTTTTCAGCAACCCTTGTGTCTCCCGCAATACGTTCGATGAGTTCCAGTCTCTTGACCAGTTCTGGATAGATCTTTGGAAGCGCATTCTTTCTGGTGCGGTAGATGTTGTATGCGTTGATGATTCCGTTGAGCATCGTCTGGCCGCTGACGCACTTGACTATGGATTCTGTGTCCGAGTCGCCAAACTTGAACTTCATCTGGGATAGTGTGGTAAGGTTGTCCTTGACGGCGAACTGACCGTAGAACTCGCCAAACAGCTCTCCGGCGGCGAACTGACCGTGGAACGAGTATGTATAGGTATTGATGACCTTGCGGACTTGCTTGATTTCGTCAATTACCACTTCTGCGTCCATTTCGAGGGCGAACGAGACGGCGGCAAGCATCTGCTGGGTCATCTCTTCCTTAAAATCTGCGTCAAAAACCATGTATTGGCCTTATTTGAATTCCAAATTATAAATTACTACTTTCTTTTTCAAATGATATAATTTAGGAACTACGGCACTGCGAGTGCATGCTGTAGACCATAACTTTTTTGTGTGAGGAATTTGAATGAGATCACGCGACGAGATTAAAGGTTTTTTGAAGGATATCCAGAAGCAGAATCTAGGCATGGTGGAGCGTGCAAAGGCATTTGCCGAGTTCGCACACGCCGGACAGCTGGATAAGGGCGGCCAGGATTACATCAACCATCCGACGAGGGTTGCGCAGTTTACTGCCGAAAAGTACAACGACGACATCCTCACGGCAGCTGCGTACATGCACGACGTGGTAGAGGACGGCGGTTTTACTGTAAGCGACCTTACTCTGTTCTTCCCGGTAGCCGTGTGGAAGACGGTCGAGTTACTAACTCGTGGAAAGTCAGACGGACGAGACGTCTATATCGGCAGAATTGGGGACAACTTGCTTGCTACCAAGGTCAAGCTGATGGACTTGAAGGACAACATGGACTTGTCTCGACTTACTTGCGTTACGGACAAGGATTCCTTGCGCCAAGACCGCTATGTCAACGAGTTCTGGACTCTTGAGAACAAGTTACTAAAGATGGAAGAGAAGCTTACGCCGGACGAAATGGTGTCAGAGACGTACGCTGACCTTTATATGTGATGGATCTAATAAGTTTGTAAATGAAAATGGCCGCTGTTGCGGCCATTTTTGCTATTCTGCTGGCGGTGCGACTTCTTCTTCGCCGCCTTCATCTGGAGCCGTGGGTGCTTTTCCGCCACCGGCATCGTCTTCAGCTGGCGGAGCTGCTTCTGCATTTGCATTGCCGCCTTCTGGTTGTTGTTCTTTCTTTGCTTGCTGTCTTGCAGCTTGTTTTTGTGCTTGGGCAGCCTTTGCCTTCTGCTTCTGTACTTCTTCTGCGCTTAGGCTCTTCAATTCACGCATGACAGCCTTTGCCATTTCTGCTACACTGGTAGTGAACGTCTGCTTCTGGCAGAACTTTTCAATGCCAGCCTTGATGTAGGGGAGAAGCATTCTGAGCGTAATAGTCGGCTTTCCGCCAGCGCCTTCTTGCAAAGAGACCTTTCCGCCTTGAAGCTTGGAGCTAGCGTACTGCAAGACGGCCTTTTCTGCACCAGAGCTCTTGAATTCTTTCACGATCTGGTCTGCAGTGTATGATTCCTTACCTTTGACTGATCCGTCCGTGTTTACGTCGCCCGGTTCTGCGGCTGTCGCGTCTGCGGTGGTCTGCTCGGTCGGTTCCTCTTCGACTGGAGCTTCCTCGGCTGGCGTATCTTCAGCTGGTGATTCATCGGTATCCTCGACTGGTTCTGCCGGAGTATCGTCGTCCGATTCCCTTTCAGTCACTTCGTCAGTCTCTTTACTTGGTTCTTTATTATCGTCTTCGCCTTCGAAGATGAAGCAGCCGCCGTTGCGGAACGCCTCAATAAAGTCTGCTGTGTCGTAAAACGCCATTATGGCCTCTTGTATTCAGTCATTCACAGTTTATATGAGATTTTGTGCGTGCCACGGGTATAAACTGAAGGAAAAGCCGTTTGACGAGAGTTTTTATGAAGATTACTACGCATGTTCTGACAAATCAGCAAGATCTCACACCTACGCAGAAAGAGACTGCTCGTAAGAATATCGGTATCAAGGTCGAGGACGTCCAGAATTCGTCTGGTGAGTCGTTGGTTGATGAGCACGGTGTGGTTACTATTCCTGATGGTGTTGCGGTTGATACAGAATTGAGTCCGACAAGCACAAATCCGGTGCAGAATAAAGTTGTTACGGCTGCGTTGAGTGATAAAGTAAACAAGGTGGCTGGTAAGGGCTTGTCTACCGAAGACTATACTACTGATGAAAAGTCGAAGTTAGACGGCATTGCTGCTGGTGCAGAAGTCAACGTTCAGTCGGACTGGGATGAAAGTAATCCGGAATCGGACGCCTACATTCTCAATAAGCCACAGAATCTTGTTCAAGATGCAAATTATGTCCATACGGATAACAATTATACGAATGACGAAAAATCGAAGCTAGGCGGCATCGCAGCTGGCGCTGAAGTCAACGTTCAGTCGGATTGGAATGAAAGTAATCCAGAATCGGATGCCTACATTCTCAATAAGCCACAGAATCTTGTTCAAGATGCTAATTATGTTCATACCGACAACAATTACACGACAAACGACCGGACAAAGCTAGGCGGAATTGAAAATAATGCACAAGTCAATACGATTGAAACCGTGAAGGTGGATAATAACGCATTGACACCAGATGACAATAAGGCTGTAAATATTGACTTATCTGGTAAGGAAGATGTTGAGAATAAGATCACGGAATGGTCTAATGAACCTTCTGATACTAAATATCCAGCAGAATCTCTAGTCAAGAGTTCGTTAAATGATAAGGTAGACAAGGTAGCTGGAAAACAGCTGTCTACTGAGGATTATACTACCGATGAAAAGGCAAAGCTTGGCGGTATTGACGCAAACGCACAAGTTAATATAATTGAAACTGTAAAGGTTGATAATCAAGCATTGACGCCGGATGCAAACAAGGCTGTCAATATTGACTTGACTGGCAAGGCTGACAAAGTAACTGATGCAACTAGTGGAAACTTTGCTGGGTTGGATGATAATGGAAACTTGACTGACTCTGGCAAGAATGCTGCGGACTTTAAGACGAAACAATATGAAGTACATACTCCAGAAAACACGGCTGGAAATGGCTATACATTCATATCCAAAATTGACCAGAATACCAATGGAGTACTTTCTCTTGAAAAACGTGTGGTTCCGGTAGCATCTACTGGTAATGAAGGTGTTGTGCAGTTACAGGCGAGTATTGCCGCCGATGAATCTAGTGATAGTACGGCAGCAACTCCTAAGGCAGTGCGTGACGCTATTTCAAATGCCGTAGCAAGTGCTTACCACCATGCTGGAACGAAGGTTGTAGCTGACCTTACAAGTTCGCTACTTGTCGCTAGCAACGAAGGCTGTGTGTACAACATAACGGATTCTGGAACGACTACAGCTGACTTTATCGAAGGTGCTGGCAAACCTATTAGTGAAGGTGACAACGTCGGCGTATGCAAGATTAGCTCAGACCCAGCGACATACAAGTTTGACTTGCTGTCTGGATTTGTTGATCTGAGTAATTACAAGACGAAGCAGCAAGTGGTTCCGAATCCTGGTGAAACTAGTGAAGACGGTGTTTCGTTTATTGATACTGCTTCGCAAGATGAAAATGGCGAGATTACTGTTACTCGTAAGAATGTTCCTTTTGGCAGTACGTCAAAAACTGGCTTAGTTCGATTGACGGATTCTTATAGTAGTACTTCCGTTACAACGGCGGCTACGCCTAATAGCGTGAAGTCGGCGTATGACCTTGCTGATTCTGCAGTAAAGGGTGTCCAGAAGAATGGTGATGATATTGCGCTTGACTCTAATAAGAAGGCTAATGTCGTCGTTAACGATGCCAAGCTCTATGTGAAGATTGGTTCTGCCAGTGCTGTTGAAAAATTCAGCGCAGATGCAATTCAGGAGTCTACTATTGATATTCCGCTAGCGGCATATGATACTACTGAGACTCCTACCAAGTATACCGAAGGCTTGATTACTGGTCAAGACAAGGAGAAACTGGATGGTATTGCTGCTCGTGCCGATGTGAACGTCATTGAAGGTGTAAAGCTTGAAGGTGAATCAAATCCGCTTTCTCCAGATGGCAATAAGATTGTGACTATTCCAGATGCCGCTACTGATACAAGCGGAGCTACGCCAGTATACACTCATGGTCTGATGAGTGCTGCTGACAAGGAAAAGATTGACGGCATCGAATCTGGCGCACAAGTTAATGACATTGAACACATCAAGATTGAAGGTGAACTCACTGACTTGACCATTGATGTTAATAAGCGAGTGGAAATTCCGCTGGCGGCATCCGCTACGACTTCTCCGGTTGCTTCGGCTAAGGCTGGTATCATGTCGGCATCCGACAAGGACAAGCTTGACGGCATTGAAACTAGTGCTGATGTGAACATTATTGAAGGTGTAAAGCTTGAAGGCGAATCAAATACGCTTACGCCGGACGCAAGCAAAGTCGTAACGATTCCGGACGCCGCTGTTGACAGTAGCGGTGCTACTCTGGTGTACACCCATGGCTTGATGAGTGCTGCTGACAAGGAAAAGATTGAAACGCTCAAGAACTTTACTACAGTTGCTATCAGTGACGGCGTATCACCGGCTGTACCTTGTGGCCCTAACAATGATAATGATACGCTTACTTTTGAGGCGGGCCATAACATTTCGCTTGCTAAAGCTGCAAATGCAAACAAGATTACTATTACGGCGTCTGCTGATCCAGTTACTGTGTCTGAAGGCGCTGGTATTGAGATCACCGAAACTCCGATTCCGGGTGGTGGCACTGACTATGAAGTCGGTGTCAAGGGCGGTCACATGGGTTATCTCATTGATACGTCTATTAGTATTTCCCATATCAAGGATGGTGATGACATCATCATTCCGGCATCGGCATCCAATCCGATTAGTACGTCTGGTGACGACCGCTTTGTGATTTACCATGACGCTACTAGTGGTCACAACTATCTCGCTGCACTAAAGCCGATTCCGGCTTCTGGTAACAATCCGGCGGTTGCTGGCGTTGACTTGTTCACGTTGTCGGTGAATATCAATGTTGCTTATATGCCTCATGGAAACGGATATTTCTACAGAGCTGGCGTTAACATTCACGATGTTGGTAATAACGTTTTGTTGTCGCAGTCGGTTGAAACTTATCCGTCTCAAGTAGGGGAGTGCTCTGTAGACCAGACGTTTACGATCAAGAATACCTCGAATAACACGGTGACAATCGACGGCAAGGAATATTGTTGCTATCGTATAACCTATGTCGGCGAGAGCGACACGACTCAAGACGATCCAGCTGGAAATGCCCATGTGTCCCTTACGGCACATGTTTCCGCCATGGAAATCGCGGTTGGCATAATTGAGCACACTGGTTCTGGTTCTACTCTTGGTGCGGGTGAAGCGATATCTATCGCTAACGATCTCGTATCCGTAAAGCATGGCGATGGTTTAGGAATCAATTCCACCACAGGAAATCTTGAAGTCAAGCTTGGCTCTGGATTGAAGTTTGACACTACGGGGTCTGCCGAGGCGGTTATTACGCTTGACAACCCGACCGAGGAAGTGGTTCAAACCGTACAAAAGATGCAAACTGATCTTGATACGAAGCTGACCACGAACTTCGCGATGCCTCAGATTACCCATGTTTATGACTTTGCAGACCGTTCAGTGTCTACGTTGACAAGCGGCGCTTGCATGCTATGCCAAGCATTTACGGTTCCTATCAACAACGGAATCCGTCTTGAAACTGGAACTGAAACGCCTACGTTGTTTGGTATTTATGCAAAGCAGAATTTCGGGCATAAGATAATGCTTGCACTTTATGCGTATGATTTTAATACTGGTTCTACTGACTACGTTGCAGATACTGGCCCGGTGGATGTTGTTGCTGGTCGTAATGAATTTCCGATTAAGCATATCAATCCGAACATTACTGAATTGAAGTCTGACTGTGTATACTACGCTTCTTTGTACTTACCGAGTGCAGCATGTGTAAATGGACTGTTTCTATGCGGATGCCCTTCATATCAAGCGGCATCGCAAATTAATGCCATTCCACGATTTACTGTAGGTGTAGACAACATTACGTATAATGGTTCAGAAATTTCTATGGATAGTGATACGACTGGTCGTCTAGACTATAATGATGGCAATGGTCACTACTATATTGGCCCATGGACTAGTACTTACAACGAGCATCCTAATGCTCCAAGGTTCTTTATGCAAATACGTAATGCGACTGGTGGCGGTAGCGTGGCTACTGAGCCGTTCACCAACATTACTAATTACAGTCTTGAAGCTACAAATGGTATAGTTGATGTATTCCAGAGTACAACTGTTCCGCTATCGCCAGACGGCAATGATTTGGTGATGCAGCAAGTATCTCCAGCGTTGAACGTTACGATTAAGGAATGGACTTTCTATGACACAAATGCGTCGGATTCAAATGATTGGGGTAAGCGTGTGTTTACTTCTGGGTTTACTCAATTAGTCACCGTGGCAAACGTGTCGGCGACACATACTGCTGTCGGTTCTACGGGGTACTATGAGCACAAATATGTATATAGTACCGGTCTTTCACTGGAAGCTAATTCTAGTTATTGGTTCCCAGCTGGTGTATCATTTGATACTAATGATAAGCTTGTGCAGTATACTAGTGCTACTCCAGTTCCGAAAAAACTAGTGGTATTTAATGATGGCTCTAGTGTATATTATGGCGCACAAAGCGTATTTGAAGATAATGCGCAAGGAACCTTCTTGAAACTCAAGGACTCTAACAACCAAGAATGGACAATTTAGTCGAGGATAATGGATATGGCAACAGTAAATCCTAGTGTTATTTATGAACCGCAGACTCTTACTCAAGAGCAGAAAGATCAAGTGCTGACCAACATCGGCGCTATGAAGTCGTTCGATGGTGAGCCGTTTACCTTGGCTGAAAAGAACAAGTTGGGCGGTATCGCAAGCAGTGCTCAAGTCAATGTAATCGAGACTATCAAGGTCAACGGAACTGCACAAACGGTTACGAATAAAGAAGTTGACATTTCTGTTCCGGTTGTTGATACGACGTATAATTCTTCATCGCTCAACCCACAGAGCGGCACGGCTATTGCACAAGCTATATCGGCTCTTGGTAACGTTCCGACACCGCAAACGACCGATGATGGCAAGGTGCTCAAGGCGTACGAAGACACTAGTACGACACCGTCCACGATGGCTTATAAGTGGGACGTTGCCGACAGCGGAATTCCTTCCAAGACATCCGCAGATAACGGCAAAGTTCTTGGCGTTACAAACAACGGTGAATCACTCGCATGGGTAAATCAGCCTACGGTAAACGACAGTACGGTTTCTGTCAAGATCGGAAGTGCGTCTGAAACCGCTGTAGGAACGTTGACGACAAACCAGAGCGCAGCATCAGACATTGTCATTCCGATGGCGTCCGCTACTAATGACGGTAGCGATAACTGGACATATGTCAAGGGTGCTATGTCTGGTGAGGACAAGCGTGCATTGGATGAATCCGTTACTAAGCTAGGTGGTATCGAAGCTGGCGCTCAAGTGAACGTCAAGCCAGACTGGGAAGCCGCTGCTGGTGCTGCTGCAGAGATTCTGAACAAGCCGACGATTCCTACGGTAAACGATTCCACGGTCTCGATGAAGATCGAGGGTGATTCAACTGCGTTTGATTCTTTTACCACAAATGCCGCTGCTGGCAAGAGTATTGCAATACCGCTCGCTACGGCTCCGTCTACTGGCGTGAATGGAAATTCTGGTGCTATTACTGCGGCTGACAAGGCTAAGCTGAATGCAAT
>Ga0310690_10003859_pt1 | contig 21951 bp, 18 predicted proteins | sample AusTroGonzalo_MG_2_FD_207661 | JGI IMG/M metagenome (GOLD analysis project Ga0310690, IMG submission 207661) | Bovine rumen microbial communities from tropical cattle in Woodstock, Queensland, Australia - Gonzalo_04 (v2) (version 2) | ecosystem: Host-associated > Mammals > Digestive system >... | reverse complement strand
CACGTGAAGATCAGCAAGATTTACTTCGAGGAGGCCGTGGTGTTGAACTACGACGATGCCGACAACCTTTGGAAGGAGGTTGACAACGGCTCTGCCTTCGATGCCTTCGGCTACTGGTTTGCCGACGACAGCTGGAGCCCGATTGCCAACTCCGAGGCTACTCAGAGCGGCAACACCTACGAGATTACGCTTCCCGAGGGTATTGGCGGTAGCCAGTGGCAGGGACAGTTCCACATCGACACCAAGCTCACGGCGAGTGCCTCGAAGGCCTACAACTTCCAGTTGGTGATGGAGGCCGACAACGACTGCCCGCAGGTGACCATCAAGCTCACCGACTCCGGCGACACTAACTTCTTCTGCGAGGGGCGTCACGACATTACCGCCGACGAGCCTTATGTCTTCACGCTGAAGGGTGCAACCTTGCGAGAGGGCACCGACGCGTCAGCTATCCGACTGTACTTCGACTTCGGCGGTTCGCCTGCCGGCACAAAGGTAAAGATCAGCAAGATTATCTTTAAGGAAGCTCAATAAAAATGCACCATGCACAATTCACCATTCAAAATGAAACGACTCATGCTTAATACATTATTGCTCTCTCTCGCCGTGGCCCTTAGTGGCTGCGGTGGGAGCGACAGCGACGACCCGCAACCTGCCGGTGTGACCATCACGGTTTCGCAGGAAAGCATCAATGCTCCGGCTGAGGGCGGCAGCTATAGCGTCACCATTACTACTACTGGCAAGGAATGGGGGGCTTATGCCGATGCCGACTTCATCAATGTGGATGCCAGGAACACCACCTCGGGGCAAGGCTCGATAACCGTCACGGTGAAAGAGAACCCCGCGACGACGACCCGCACGGGTAACATCTTCATCATGTCGGGGGCTGCCCGCAAGACGATTGCCGTGGCGCAGGCTGCTGCGGTACAGTCAGCCTACAACGCCCCCGAGGGCTACAGCCTGGTTTGGCAGGACGAATTCGACAGCGGCTCAGAGCTGAATCCCGATAACTGGACCCACGAAGTGAAGAACTCCGGATGGGTGAACCACGAGTTGCAGAACTACGTGAACCACAATACGCCCGAGGGCCAGCTCGTCACCGAGGTTCGCAACGGCAAGCTACGCATCACGGCCTTGAAGGAGAACGGCAAGGTGTATTCAGGTCGCGTCTATGCGAAGGTGCGCGAGGGTTGGCAGTATGGCTACATCGAGGCGAGCATCAAGCTGCCGAAGGGTAAAGGCACATGGCCGGCTTTCTGGATGATGCCCGTGAACTTCCGGTCGTGGCCTGCCGACGGCGAGATCGACATCATGGAGGAGGTGGGCTACCATGCCGACTACGTGTCGTCGAGTCTGCACGCCACGGCTCATGTCCACTCGAACGGCACCCAGGTGACTCACGAGATGAAGTGTGAGGGGGCCGAGGGTGAGTTCCACACCTATGCCATCCTGTGGACGGCCAATAACATTACGACCTACGTCGACGGCAAGGTGCAGCTCTCCTACGACAACCGCGGACTGGGTCGCGACGACTGGCCCTACGACGATCCTTTCTATGTCATTCTGAACCTCGCCTGGGGTGGTGACTGGGGTGGCGCCCAGGGTGTCGACGAATCGGCACTTCCGGCCACTATGGAAGTAGACTATGTAAGAATGTTCCAAAAGAAATAAAAGCCATGAAGCATCTCATATCGACAGCTATAGCGGGCTTGGTAGGCCTGAGCCCGCTATATGCCCAGAAAGTACCCGCTTATCTCGATGAGAGCAAGCCTGTGGAACAGCGCATCGACGATGCCTTGAACCGAATGACGCTCGACGAGAAGATTGCCGTCATCCACGCACAGTCGAAGTTCTCTTCGCCCGGCGTGAAGCGTCTCGGATTCCCTGACCTCTGGACTGACGACGGTCCCCACGGCGTGCGCCCCGACGTGCTTTGGGACGAGTGGGAACAGGCTGGTCAGACCAACGACTCGTGTGTGGCCTTCCCGGCGCTGACCTGTCTGGCAGCCACGTGGAACCCCGAGATGGCGCGTCTTTATGGCGAGAGTCTTGGCGAGGAGGCCCTTTATCGCAACAAGAGCGTGATGCTCGGGCCTGGAGTGAACATCTACCGCACCCCACTCGGCGGGCGCAACTTCGAGTATCTGGGTGAAGACCCGTGGCTGGCCTCGCGCATGGTGGTGCCCTATGTCCAGGGACTGCAGTCGAAGGGTGTTGCCGCTTGTGTGAAGCACTACGCCCTGAACAACGACGAGGAGTATCGCCATCAGGTGAACGTGAAGGTCAGCGACCGCGCCCTGCACGAAATCTACCTGCCCGCCTTCCGTGCTGCGGTGCAGGAGGGAGGCGCCTGGGCCATCATGGGTGCCTACAACCTCTATCAGAACCAACACAACTGTCATAATAGCATCCTGCTCAACAAGATTCTGAAGCAGGACTGGGGCTTCGACGGGGTGGTGATCAGCGACTGGGGCGGATGCCACGACACCGACGAGGCTGTACGCAACGGACTCGATCTGGAGTTCGGCACGTGGACCGACGGTTTGACGATGGGGCGCACCAATGCCTACGACGGCTATTTCCTTGCTGCTGCCTACAAGCAGGCCATCAGCGAGGGGCGCTACACCACGAAGGAGCTCGACGAGAAGGTGCGCCGGGTGCTGCGCCTGTTCTATCGCACGACGATGAGGAAGGACAAGCCCTATGGATTCCTCTGCTCAGAGAGCCACTACGACGCTGCGCTGAAGATTGCGCAGGAAGGCATCGTGCTCTTGAAGAACGACGTGGTGAAGAAGGACAAGGCTCCCCTGCTGCCACTCGACCTCCAGAAGATGAAACGCATCCTCGTGGTGGGCGAGAACGCCATCAAGATGATGACCGTTGGCGGCGGCTCCTCCTCACTCAAGGCCCAGCACGAGATCCTGCCACTCGACGGCATCGGCAATAGTCAGATGGTGAAATGGTGGAATGGTCAGATTGGCTTCGCTCGCGGCTACGTTGGCGACACCATTCAGAGCTACAACGGCGTTACCGTCGGACGCTCGCTTTATGAAACGCGTTCGCAGGCAGAGCTGACGGCCGAGGCTGTTGAGAAAGCGCGACAGGCCGACGTGGTCGTCTTCATCGGAGGTCTGAACAAGAGCGACTTCCAGGACTGCGAGGGCCACGACCGCAAGACCTACGACTTGCCCTATGCACAGAACCAGGTCGTAGAGGCCATCCTGAAGGTCAATCCCCGACTGGTCTTCGTCAACGTCTCGGGCAACGGCGCTACCCTACCCTGGCTCGACAAGGTGCCTGCCGTGGTGCAGGCCTGGTACCTGGGTTCAGAGGCCGGCAAGGCCATTGCTTCCGTTCTCGTGGGCGACGTCAACCCCTCGGGCAAGCTGCCCTTCACTTGGTATGCCTCGCTCGACCAATGCGGTGCCCACGCCCTGAACACCTACCCCGGCACCTGGCGCCCCGACCACAAGGTCATCGACGAGGACTACAAGGAAGGCATCTTTGTGGGCTATCGTTGGATTGACAAAATGAAAAAGGAACAGGGAAACGCCAAATGCAAGCCGTTGTTCCCCTTCGGCTACGGCTTGAGCTACACGACGTTCAAGGTAGGCAAACCGTCGGCCAGCAACGCTCAGTTGTCGGGCGAAGAGCGCATCAGCATCAAGGTGCCCGTGACGAATACCGGCAGCAGGAGCGGCAGCGAGACCGTTCAGCTCTACATCAGCGAACTGAAGCCCAAGGTAGAGCGGCCCGTTAAGGAGCTGAAGGCCTTCAGCAAGGTGTTTCTACAGCCTGGCGAGATGCAGGAGGTAGAGTTTACCATTGACCGAAGTGCCCTTAGCTACTACGACGACCAGGCTGGTTGTTGGACTGCTGAGCCTGGAACCTTTGAGGCGCTCGTCGGCACGTCGTCGGCGAATATCGCAGGCAGCTGCCGCCTGACGCTCAAGGAATAGTTATCAGATATGTGAGAACTTGGTGATGGTATCGACCAGCGCAGCGGGGTTGCCCATGTCGAAGCGCTGGCTGTAGAGCCTGACACCAATCATACCGACACGACTGCGAACAGCCTCAAGGGCTGAAGTCAGCTCGATTTCACGATGAGTGCCCTCGGCATCGGCCTCGCTGATGTCGTGGGCTAATTGTTCAAACACCTCCGGCGTCAGGATGTACTGTCCGAAGACCGAGCAGTACTCGCGGGTGCCCATGCTGTTGCGCACGGCCAGGAACTCCTCGGCATAGTTCGACGTGGGCTTCTCGTAGACGGTGGTGACGTTGAGAATGCGCTCGTCCTTGTCCTCCCACACGCCGTTCATGATGCCGAAGTGGCTCACCTCGCCAAGGGCCACGGGATAGAGTCCGATGATCAGGCAGTTGTAGCGCTCGTACTCCTCGATGAGCTGCAGGGCGCAGGGCTTGTTGGTCAGCGAACGGTAGAGCGTGTCGCCCAGCATCAGCAGTACGGGCTCGTTGCGGGCAAACTCGGCGGCCTGGTAGACGGCGTGGCCGAAGCCGCGCTTCTCGCGCTGGTAGACATAACGCAGACGCTTGCCGATGTCCACGATATGGTTCTCATACTCCTGGGCTTCCTTCGACAGCTTGCTCATGTGGTCGTCGTCTATCGGGCGCTCGAAGAAGTCGGCATAGAGCCGGCGCTCCTCCTCGCCGCCAAGCACCAGGCAGATTTCCTCGATGCCGCTCTGAATGAGCTCCTCAAGCAGAATCAGTATGACGGGACGCACCATGCCGTCGGGACAGGGTATGGGGAAGAAATCCTTCTTCAGCGCACGGGTGGCCGGATAGAGGCGGGTGCCGAAGCCTGCCACGGGAATGATGGCACGGCGAACGGTGTGGACGGGCTTGATGGTCAGCGGATAGGCCTTCATGCCCTTGGCGTTGAGATAGTCTATCAGTTTCTGCTGGCAGTCGGGGTCACGCGCCAGGAACTGCACCGAGCCGTCGCCGTGGGAACCTACACCCTTGCCGCCGTAGACCAGCGGCTGAATCTCGGGATCGGCCAGGGTGGCACGCAGTTTCGGGGCGTCCAGCTCAGAGGCACACATCGGCGTGACGTGGCTGTTGAACAGCTCCTCGGCCTCGGTCATCAGCTCACCCAACTTGGCAGGCTCGCCCTCAGCCATGTACTTGATGGCACGGTCGACGATGTCCTGGTTCAGCTGGCCCAGCGCCTGCTGCTCCATCTGCTCCTGCTCGTTCGAGGCAAAGGGATAGGCACGGTTCAGGTCGCGCAGAATCTTCACCGTGTCCTTCTCGCCGCAAAGGTCGGCAAACACCCAGTAGAGGGGCTTCTTCACGTTGAGCGACTGCACCTCCACCTCGTCGCCGTCGAAGGTCATCAGATTGGGCTTCACGCCAAAGGCACAAGCCTGGTCCAGACGGCCGCAGCGCGACAAGGTGCGCAGCTCGCCCACATAGGCAATGTTCATCTCGCCCATCGTGTTGAGGTTCAGGTTATATAATAAATTGAACGCGCGCGCAACGAGGACGCAGATGGCAGCACTCGACGACAGGCCCGACTTCATGGGCAGCGTCATCGAGGTGATCTTGATGCGAACGCCGCCCACCTTGTACCACTCCAGCATATAGCTGGCCACACCGGCACAGTAGCAGAAGAACGAGCCCGACTTGGCAATGCGCTTCAGCTCCTGCTCGTCCATGCGGCAGGCAAAGTCCTGCCACTCACTCTCAATCTCGGGGGCCACACTCTGCACTTCAAAGAGCGACGACTTCTCGACTTCGGCATAAATGCCTTGCTCAATACCCGTCACAATGGCGGCACCGGGAGCTATCTCGGCATTCATCGTGCGGTAGTGACCTGCCCAGTCGGTGTGCTCACCAAACAGGCATAAACGTCCGGGGACAAATAGTTTTTTCATATCAATTTGGGGTGTTATTCGTTGTTTTCGATGCCAAAGATACGACTTTTTTTCATTTTTTTGCCAATTTATTTGGTTATTTTAATTATTTTGCCTACTTTTGCAGCGATATCAATTAATAATAACTCCTAAACTTAAACTTTATTGCCTATCGAAACAAAAATACTTCATAACAAATAAGTAACCAATATGAAGGAATTTGAGGGAATGACCAACGAACAGTTGGCATTGCTTTACGTAGGAGGAAACAATAAAGCATTTGACGAGTTATTAGAAAGAACCCAGTCGAAGATCTATGCTTATATCGTTTTTGTTGTGCGCAACGAAGACGTAGCCAACGACATCTTCCAGGAAACATTCGTCAAGGTGATTACCAAGCTGCACGAGGGACGCTACACCGACTCGGGCAAGTTCATGTTCTGGCTCACGCGTATTGCACACAACGCCATCATGGACTGGTACCGCGCCATCAAGAGCGACCACGTGGTTGACCTGGCCGACGACAACAACCTGAGCAACCTGCAGGGCGAAGAGGTGTGCGACAGCTACCGCGAAAGCGAAATCGTGAACGAGCAGGTGAAGCAGGACGTCAAGCGAATGATGGAAGCCCTGCCCGCCCCCCAGCGCGAAGTTGTCTTCATGCGCTACTACCAGCAGCTCTCGTTCAAGCAGATTGCCGAGCTCACCGGCGTCAGCATCAACACCTCGCTGGGACGCATGCGCTACGCCCTGATGAACCTCCGCAAAATGGCGAAGGAACACCAGATTGAACTCGCCCTGGATTACTAACCCACCACTAACCTACCCTCCCCCATCTATCCCCAGAGTTTACTCCGACTAAACGCTGGGGTTACTCCGACTAAACTCCGGGTTTAGTCCGACTAAACCATGCAGGTAATAGTCGCTGAAGTCCTTGCAACCGGGCGGCAAGTGAAGGTGCTCCAGGTGGGGCAGCACCTGCTGCAGCTGCAGGAACAGTCGCTCGCCGGGCGCGTCGCAGTCGGGATACATCTTGAACTTGGTTGAACGTTCGGCGTGCAGGGCCGTGAGCAGCTCCACGTCCTTCCTGCTCAGCAGGGTGGCCGACGGGATGGCGATGGCCTTGTGACCAGAGGAGAGCATGGCCCAGCAGTCGCTGCAGCCCTCGGTGATGTAGAGCTCGTCGCCGGGCTTCAAACGGTTCAGCACGGGCAGGTTGTAGATGCCGCACTGGGAGCCTTGAGGGAAGCGGAAACGGGGCGTGGCTCCATGTATAAGGTTCCGCTGTGTAATTTTGAGCTCACGGTAAAATTGTGGCCGCCGAGGTTCTCGGTGGCCGCCCACGCCGTCGCGGTGGTGAGCATTACTGTGAGCAACGTCATGGCTGCCCTCGAAATAAGTCTTCTCATTGTTTAATTGGTTGACATATTCATTTTTATTCCGCTTTATTGCGGCTCTACATTGTTATTGTACCTTGCTTTGGCATTAGCATCTGCATTGTTACCAAGAATGATGTCGACGATGACGCCGATGTCCGTTACCGTCACCTCGCCGTCACCGTTGGCATCGGCACCAGTGAGTGAGAAATCCGCGTTGGGCAACTGCAGAATGTGGTTCACCACTACCGCAATATCCGTCACCGTGACCTTGCCGTCGCCGTTGGCGTCGCCCGGCGTTATGCCTAACGTACCCGTCAGTATCTTGCCATTGCCGAGGTCGATGTGATAGTCGGTGAGGCGGTTGTTGGCCACCTTCGTCGGGTCAATGAGGAAGTAGGCGCGGAAGGCTCCGAGCGATTCGCCGCTGTCGGCATAGTGCAGCTTGTCGTCGCCCATCAGCAGCACGTCGCAGCCGGGCGTCGTCAGCGTGGTGATGTCAGTAAGGGCGTTGAAGGTACCTGTGAAACAGACGGATTGGTCGTCGTTCTGACTGCCGCCGCCTACATTCTGAATTTCCACACCGCTGAACACAGGGTTCACGAGGTTGTCTCCGCCGTCCCACTTGATGAGGTAGGGCTTGCCCGCCTCTATCGTGGTAACCTCTTTGAAGTAGAGGTTCAGGGTTGTGCCGTCGACTCCCGTCTGCTTGCCGTTGTCGTAGGTGCCCTTCGTGTCGAGCTCCATGATGGTGGCTCCAGCCAATGGTGAGGTACTGATGTCGCTGACTGCGAACGGCAGGCACAGCGTGTTCCATGCGCCGTTCTTGTAGAGGGTGCGGCCGGCGAGCTGCACGGGATATTTGCCGGCACCCCAGCCGAGGTCGACGGGGACGTGGCCGTTGGCGGTGCTGGCGTGGGCGGCGAGCAGGCCGATGGCAGTGCTGTTGTCGGCATTGTCGCGCAGGGCGGGCACGGCGCCGTCGTTCTCGGTGACGTCGGCAGAGATATGGCCGCCGTTGCCGTCATCGATGTAGCCACAGCCCACGCCGGTGGCGTTCTCCACGTTGGCAACCTTGCAGGCGGTGTAGTAATTGCGCTCGAGGGTACTGTCGTAGTTGTATCCGGTGATGGCGCCGTAGGTATTGCCCCTGGCTGCGGGCATGCTGGCGCCAATGACGAGGTTGTCGCGTAGGCCGCCGTCGCTTAAGCCTGCTATGCCACCGTAGTACATGCTTGAGGCGGCGTCGGTGAGGGAGAGGGTGACGGCACTGGTGCAGCCGCTGACGGTGTCCCAGTTGTTGCAACCCACGATGCCGCCGTGGTAGTAGGCCCAGGACTGCACGGCACAGACGGCTACGTTGGCGGCCACGTGGCAGTCGCTGACGGTGCCCCAGTTGTCGCCCACGATGCCGCCGGTGTAATCGTAGCCGGTGATGCGGGTGTCGGCGAGGGTGACGGCGTGGATATTGGCGCCGTCATCTGTCCGACCGAAGAGACCTTGGTACATGTCGGCGTAGTCATCGTCGCCCTTGTAGATGCGGATGCCGCTGATGGTATGGCCGTCGCCGTCAAAGTCACCCAAGAAGTCGCGGTAGGAGCCGCCGTAGTAGCCTCCGATGGCCTCGAAGTTGCTCTCGGTGCTGGTGGCATCGTTCCACGCGGTGGTGTGGCTGTAGGTGATGTCAGCGCCCAGTTTGAAGAATTTGCCGCTGTAGCCGTCGGCTTGGAGGGTCTCTCCATGTGTGCCGTTGACGCGGTGGGCCAGCAGGTCGAGGTGGAAGGTGTTTTCTATGATGTAGGGGTTGTCTTTTGTGCCTTTGCCGGCCCATGTGGGTGCCCACTGGGCGTAGAGCTTGAGGTCTCCCGTCAGCGTCACGTCGGCCTTGTCGTCGTACTTCGTGCCCGTGCCGTCCTGGCTGGTGTTCCATCCGTTGAAGTAGTAGCCCTCCTGAGCATTAAAGTCGCAGGCGGCGAGCGCCTGTCCGCTGTTCAGGTATTGGGCGTCCATTGTGCCCGTGCCTTCGTTGGCATCGTAGGTCACCTTATAGACTGCCGGGCCGCCCAGCACGGGATATTTGTCCTTGCCGATGGTCTGGCCCCATGCGCCGCTGGCTGACTCCGCCGTGCCGTTGCCGCCGTTGAGCAGGCGGGCTGTCTGGCCGCTCCCGCTCTGGTCGGCGGTGATCAGAGTACCGTCGACGCTGCTGTTGTTCGACGCATCGTCGTCGGTGAAGAAGCTGTGCGTGTTGTAGAAATAGCTGTTCGTCGGGGCCTTGTTCTCGAGGTTGATGCCGCCGAGCATTTCCGGGGTGTTGTTTGCGCTGTAGTTGACGCCGTAGGCGAAGCAGTTCTGCATGGTGCCGTTGTTCTGCTGCACCACGCCGCCCGTGTGACTCGCGCCGCCAGCGCTCCAGCGATGGTTGACCGCTGAGTTGATTACGGCACAGTCGGTCATCGTGCCGTTGTTGTAGCCCGCAATGCCGCCCACGTGTCCCCAGCCGCTCTGGACGCGGCCACCAATAGCGACGCAGCGGCTCATCGTGCCCTTGTTGTTGCCCGCGAAGAAGCCCGCGTCGCCATGGCCTGGCCATACGATGGCCTCACTGATGGTCAGGTCCTTCACCGTGGCGCCCGTCTCGATGGTCCCCATGAAGGGGTTCACGCCGATCTGTGTGTGCTGGTTGTTCCTGCCCATGCGCAAGATGGTGTGGTACTGTCCGTCATACGTGCCCTTGAAAGAGCCGATGCCTGTCCAGTCGGCGTTGTTCAGGTCGATGTCCGCCGTCTGCTGGGCGCTGTAGGTCGTGCTGCTGTTGTCGTTGCACAGTTCCATGAAAGCCAACAGTTGTTCGGGCGTGCCTATCTGATACGTGCCGCCGTTCAACGGGATGTTGACGATGGTGAACGTGGCGGAGTTGGCGCCGGTGTAGTTGCCCTTGGCCGTGACGGTCACGGTGGCCATGCCAGCATTGGTGTTGTCACTATATAACAAGGTATAGTCAGTGCCCTCGGTCAGCGTGGTTTCGCCGTACTTCACCGTCGGGATGGGCGTCAGGGCCGACCCCTTGTAAGCATAGCAAGTGTAAGGCAGGGTGATGGTGGCACCCACGAGATTCTGGTTGGAGTATATCATGAATGTCTTCGTGGCGGTGCCGGTGTAGTTGCCCTTGCCCGTGACGGTCACGGTGGCCGTGCCAGCGTTCACGTTGTTGGCGTAGCTGACGGTGTAGTCTGTATTCAGCGTCAGATTCTGCTCGCCGTCGAAACTCACCGTCACCGTCGGGGTGATGGCGCTGCCGGTGTAAGCCTGCGCAGCAATGTCGGCAATCATGCTGTTGGTCAGCACGCCCTTCCACTGGGCGTAGAGCGTCAGGTCGGCATTGAGCGTCACGCTCTGCCCGTTGGCGTAGCTTGTACCCGTATCGTCGTCGGCGGTGTTCCAGTGTTGGAAGGTGAAGCCGTTGGGGTGTTTGAAGGTGTTGGCGGCGAGCGCCGTGGCGGTGTTTTTCTTGATGTACTGGTCATAGTCGTCGCCCGTACCGCCGTTGGCCTTGAAGGTCACCGTTGCCGCCTGGCAGACCTGATAGGGATAGGTGGTGTTGCCGCTGCTGAACACAGCGTAGCCGTTAGAGGGAGTGATGCCATAGATTTTGTTTCCCCCGGCGTTGCCCGAGGCGAACATGCCGCCAGTGATGTTGATGGTGCTGCCAGATCCATAGTATCCGTTGCCGATGGCAGCAGCACCTTCTCCTGCCGTAGCCTTAATATAACCGCCGTTGATAGTGACAGAACCGTTGCCGCGATAACCGCCGCCGATGCCAGAGCCGTAGCTGCCGCCAGTGGCATTGACAGTGCCGCCGTTGATTGTGACAGAACCGTTGCCGCGATTACCGCCGCCGATGCCAGAGCCGTCGACGCCGCCAGTGGCATTGACAGTGCCGCCGTTGATAGTGACAGAACCGTTGCCGTAACGACCGCTGCCGATGCCAGCGCCGTTGTAGCCGCCAGTGGCATTGACAGTGCCGCCGTTGATTGTGATATTACCCGAACTCTGATTTTCACCTCCGCCAATACCGGCCATGAAATCATTGGGGGTTCCTGTTGTCAGCTTACCCGTCTGTCCGCTCTGTCCGTAAATGGTGAGCGAATTGCCGCTGTTTACGGTAATACCCTTTGAGGCGGTAAGGGTCTTTCCATCGGCAAGGATGAGGTACACAGCGCCAGTGCAGGTGATACGGCTGCCGAGGGTGACATTGTTGTTCACCACATACCAACCAGCAGACAGCGTGGTCCAGCCGCTCAACAGCGATTTTGCAATTACTGATTTAGACGAGCCGTCGGCATCAATATAATTCACGGGGGGTAGCCATAAGGCATAGAGCGTGCCGTCTGAAGACACCTCAGAGATGGGGGAACCATTTGCCGAGGTACTCCAACCACCGAAGCCATAGCCCGAAAGGGTGAACGAGTTGGACGGCAGGGGAGAGGCATTTGTGTAAGCGTCACTCATCGAGCCGTTGCCGCCGTTGGCATTGAACGAAACCTTATAGACCTTCGTACCGCCCAACGTCGGATAGTTGCTGCCCACGGTGTTACCCCATGCGCCGTTGGCACTCTCGGTGGAGCCGTTGCCGCCGTTAAGCAGACGGGAGATTTGGCCGGACTTCAGCTGCGCGTCAGTCTTGCTGGCGCCGCCGATGGATCCGCCGCCGCCGTTGGTCTGGTTCACGCCGTTGGTCTTCCAGTAGTTGCTCTTCGAGTTGGATGTATGGTTGTTATTTTTGACATAGCCGAGGATGGCGCCCGCACCCGTCGTGCTCTTGACGGAGATGGTTCCCGTGGAGAGGCAGCTCTTGATGACGAATGACTTGTCGTACTTCGCATAGCCCACGATGCCGCCGATGCAGTCGCTGGAGTTGCCGCAGCTGAGCGTGCCCGTGAAGGAGCAGTCCTGCACGGTGGCGGCGTAAATGGCACCCACCACGCCGCCGACATGGCCGAGGGTGTAGCCGTTGTCTTTGATTGTGACGCTCGACGTGCAGTTCTGCACCGTGCCCTGGCCGAGCTTGCCCACGATGCCGCCAATGCCGTCTTCGCTCGGCGTGACGTTTTGCGTGGCATAGATGGTGCCCGCCACGTTCAGGTTCTTGATGACGGCTCCAGGGGCATCCACATAGCGGAACAGACCCGTAGCCATGCCTTGGAGGTTGTAGTCGAGCGTGATGGTGTGGCCGGCACCGTCGAAGTTGCCGGTGAAGGGCGTACTGCGATCCAAGAAGTTGCTCGTGGTGAAGTTGGCCGTCAGCTTGATGTACTTGTCCTTGTACGAACCGAAATTGTAACAGAACGTGTTCCAGTCCTTATAGTTGGCAATGGTGTACGGGTCGCTGCTCGTGCCGCTTCCCCCGATGGCCCACGCCGTGGCGGTGGTGAGCATTACTGTGAGCAACGTCATGGCTGCCCTCGAAATAAATCTTCCCATTGTTTGATTGGTTGACATATTCTTTTTATGATATTCTTCTTTCCTCTTAATGGCTGATGGGTTGATAGACTTCACAGAGGGTCTGTCCCCGTGTGTGCCCATCGGTGATGGGGAGATTATTCGGAATCAATTTTTGTGAATAACTCCGAAGGTGTCACTACCTCAATAGTGCTGGCCTTATAGTCCTTCTTGTTTCTGGTGACGATACAGTCGGCCTGCTCATCAACAGCCGAGCGGTGCTGGGTCGCATCCTCGTAGTCTTTCCAACCACTGCTGAGCATGTCAACAACGTTTTGACCGCTCAAATCTGCCACGTCAACGAAATCGGCAATGAGGCGGAGCTTGGCATATACATCGTCCATCGGGTACTTGTATTTCCGTCCCAGATATATGGTGTTGACAAAGGACAGGGCAGATACTACAAGTTGCACCTCGCCTGCATAGCCCAGAGCAAAGACACGCTGGGCATTTGGTAGAAACTCTTGGCGTGCTAGCACCAAATCCACCAATATGTTTGTGTCAATATATACACGCATCATTTTTCGTATTTCTCGCCGATAAGGGCTTCAATGCCGCGCTCATCTGCTGGCACAGGCTTGCCGCCTTGCACGGATAGGTTCTTGACGAAAAACATGGCTGCCTCGCGTCTGTCTTGAGTAGTGGCGGGGCGGCGAGCTGGGCGTGCATGGCGGCGCAAACGCCTGACGTAGCGAGATACGCTCTCGAGCATCTCGACGCTCATCTGGTCAAGCTCAGCCGTGATGGATGTTCTGAGTTCGATGGTTGTCATAATTGCAATTATTAAAACGTTTCGGCTGCAAAGGTACAAATTATATTTGTAACTTGTATCGTTTCTTGCATTAAAATGCAATCCGTTCCGTACTCTATGAACTTAAATTCTACCATAGCGATTCTAATTCTCCTGTTTCTACAAATGATTCGTTATATTCCTCGGCTGCGTCAGCCCGGTGATCAACAATCTGGTTAGGATCGATCTCCTCATCTGTAGCAATCTCCATGTAGATGAGCGTGCCCTGCCAGAAGCCATTTTCGATGATGATGTTCTTTTAATATTCTATCGCGGAGACTATCCCCCTGATATTCCGCTGCAAAGGTACAAAAAATTGAGCAAAAAACCAAGGAAATTTGTATTTATTTTGTCGGGAGTTTACTCCGAGTAAACTCGGAGTTTAGTCCGGGCAAACTCGGAGTTTAGTCCGGGCAAACTCGGAGTTTAGTCCGGGCAAACTCGGAGTTTAGTCCGGGCAAACTTGGAGTTTAGTCGGAGCAAAAGTCAACCGAGCAGCAGATCGACGAGGTCGGTGTTGGGCGGGTACTGTTCCAGCTGGTCGGCCACGGTGTAGTGGATGCCGGTGGTCTGCTTCATGAGCGTGTGCCACTTCAGGTAGCAGCCGCTGTCGGGAAACAGGGTGACACGACGGCCACGGAGGCAGTCGAGCTTCTCGGGACTGAGTCCGCCGCTGCCGCCTGTGGCTAACCAGAGCTGGTCGGGGTGGCGGGCGGCCATGACGAGGGCGGTCTTCTCGCTCTCGACGATGCAGACGTGGGCCTGTGGGCGCAGGGGCAGCAGGTGCTCGCCGTAGAGGCACTGGTAGAGCTGCCAGTCGAGGGGCAGTAGGCCCGCCTGAATGAGACGATAGTGGGCCCAGCACTGGTAGCCGAGGCGGTGGCCGTCGGGACTGTATTGCATGATGTGGCCCGAGCGTACGCGTCCGCGATGGTCGATCTGCCAGAAGATGACGTCGCTCTGTCGGGTGGCGCCGATATGGTAGCTGTCGTAGACGCGCTGCAGCTGCAGGGGGTCGAGGGCGAGACGGCGGGCGCAGTCGCCGCTGAGCCACTGCCAGAAGGTGCTCCGCGGCGAGTGGCTGCGCGTGACCAGCTCCATCGGGAGCGGCTCTAAGGGGCGGGGAGGCGGGGGAGCAACGGGTAAAACCCGTTGACGCTCTGAACGCGCTGAGCGCTCTTGGCGATTGGGGTGGTCGCGGTAGTAGTCGTGAGGGGTGTAGTGGTAGCCGCACGAGTGCTGGTGGTCGCACTTGCCTACTTCGTCAGACAGGTACTCGAAGCTGTGGCGGGTGTCGACGTAGCGCACGAAGCATTTCTTCTGTCCGCAACTGGGGCAGGTGGTTTTCTTCACTGCTTTCTTTGTCAGCTTCCGGCTTTCTAATTGGTATCGGTGGTCGTTGTTCATTGTTCTTTTGGCGTTTTGTTGATTGGGATGATTTTGTTGGCGGATTCTCGTTGGTTGTTGCTGCCTTTATATATATAGGCAGCAGCAACAACCAACAAAAATCTTTCCGCGGTCAGAAGGCTAAGGCACTCTCATCGGAAGCATGAATGTCGTTGTTGACTTCAAAAAGACAGCCGTTATTCCTCCATTCTGTAATCATCAATGAAACCGTCGGTCGTTTCAGTTCAAACTTACTCATGAGAATTGCCGTCAGTTGCTTGCGGCTGATGCTGCCGCCGTGGTCGCGGATGGCGAGCAGGGCATAGTCGAGGCGCTCCTTCAGCTTCTCGGCCTTAGCCTCGTCACGGCGCTGCTGAATGTCGATACGACGCTGTTCAAGCACCTGGCGGCGGCGGTCGTCGGCATCGACGATGCGGCCTTCCTCGGCAAACATGATACTCCACTCGGGCATCTCGGCGTGGCGGGCGTCGGAGCACGAGACGGTGATGACGCTCGAGCCGCGGTCCTTCTTACACTCCAGCACCGTGCCCGCCTTCTGGGCCAGCATGGTGCCTAAGTGGCCGCGCATGTTGTGGTCGTCGTCGGCCTTGTTGGTATGGAGCACACAGACCATCGACAGCCAGTGCTCCTCACAGATGCACAGCAGGTCGTGGATGAGCTGCTTGGCCATCGACTCGTCGTTGAACGAGGCCACGAACTCCACGATGCCGTCGACAACGACCACCTGGGGCTTGAAGTCGCTGATGAGCAGCCGCATGTCGTCCAACAGCAGGCCGAAGTCACGGCTGCGCAGGGCATAGACCTGCAGGTGGTCGTCTACATACGAGGCATCGAGACCCGTCATCTGGATCACGTCGGTCACGATGAGCTTCACGTCGCTCTGCTTCTGCTCGGTGTCCATATACAGGATGCGGGGCTCCTCCAGTCCCGTCGACACGCGGAACTGGCTTCCCTGCAGCCAGGCAGCCAGACACACCTTCAGGGCCGTCGTCTTGCCACACTTCTGCTTGCCCTTCAGACCATGGATGTCGCCCAGGGCAAACAGTCCCACGCCGTCGACCGTCAGCGCCGGCACCTCGGGCTTCACCTCCGTTTCGCTGGTCACGCGCACCGAAGCCAGCTCTGCGCGTCGCTCTTGTCGTCTCAGCTCGTCCTCAGCGGGCTGGCTGATGTTCGTGACAACAATGTTGTTCACAATTTCATTTCCCATCATTTCATTGTTCATTTAGGAAACGATGTGGTCTCAGGACTGCCTTGCCGACGGCCATGCCCGATGTGCCACCCCTTCACTGATCGGCACGCGGCTCCGTGCCTAAGAAGATGGTGCAAAGGTAAGAATAATTAATGATATTTACCCCCTACGCATCCCCTACGCGTAGGGGCTACGCTTTTGTGTAACTTACTGAATGTCAGCGAATAAAATTTTTAGTTTGTCTTGGAATTCAAGCGACTTACGACAATTCATGGAGTCGTTATAGTCGATTCTCAGGTTTTTCTTCCCCCAGAGGTGCTCAAATGTCTTCCACTTTTCCTTGATACGCAGTCGATTTGACATCATAGTGATCAGTATGGCCATCTCTGTCCGCGAAAGTCCGATAGGCTGGTAGTTCTCGTCGATGTAGCCGGCCTGCTGCAGCAACCGCCACATCTGCATGGCACGGGCGGTGCTGAGCTTCGGCGGCAGCTCTCGCGCATCACCACCACACTGAAGGCCAGGCGCTTTGTGTGGGGACATGGTACCCATCATTGTCATCACCAGCTTCTGCAGCTGCTGCTGGCTGCGCTCCTCGGCCTGCTGCTCCAGCAACTTTTCGGCCGCACTAATCCGGGCCATCGCCTCGCGATAAGCCTCCTTACCATCGTCGTAAAGCTTGATGATCTCTGGGGCTACCAGTTCAACATGCTGCCGGGCAACAGAGGGTCCGCCATTGGCCAGATAGTGCGTCACCACGTCGTCCATCACCTTGCGGGCAATGGAGAATCCCTCGGAGGGTCGGGTGCGTGGCTGTTGCTGGTTGGCCATTGTGGATAACGTGTTTTAGGGGGTGGTTTTTAGTGAATAATCCCGATGGGTTGGGCGACCAATAATAAGAATAACCAGCTGATATTCCCCCTCCGTTGATGCCAAGACTCTGTAGCACGACCGAGCTGGCAGACCTGCCCTGAGCAGTCCTGTCCGCCGCATACCAATCATAATCTCTTCTTGACATCAACTTCACCATTTTCGCATTTATTGACTTGCCATTCCTTCCAGGCGCGAATAATTTGCAAAGATAAGAAAAAACTTCGGTGATGATGTAAGAATATACGAAAAGAATGCGCCAAATCAATAGTAATTGATTTATGTCAAGGGGAAAAGCCCAGTTTTGGTGAAAATAATGACCTCAAAATTTGCATATCTCGGATTTTTTTCGTACCTTTGTAGGGTAATCAAAACGATCTAATACCATGGAAAACACACGCTTTAAAACATCCCAGTACGCTTGTGCGATATTGCTCATCGTGAGCAGCATCGCCCTCGTAGCCTATCAGGTAGTCCACACCGACGACGTCGCCGCCGGCCTGCTCTACTACGTTGCCCAGTCGTTCCTCCTTGCCGGCTCCATCTTCGGCCTCGACCAGTACATCCGCATCATCAAAAAGCAACGGTATGAATAATAGACTGCAAGGCGAAGAGGTATATGATATCGCCTGCAAATACGAACTATTTCTGAAAGTTCCAAATTATTGCTGCTTTTATTGAGGAAGAATACACAGCGGGTCGGTTCTTTGCAAGGACCTCCGCGAAGCGCCTGAGCACCCACGGAGCGCAAGAAAGCGTCCCTTCGGGCCGAGCGCTGCTGTGTATTCTTCATTTTCGCTTCGTTTACTTTTCAGTGGATGTCCTGTTTCCGTCAGCAGCCCGTTCCCGGCGGTTTGGAAAGAGAGGGAGGGCGGTGCCGTCCGCCGTGGCTTTCGGGGCCGCCCTCCTTGGAAATATCTTTATCCGCAGCCGCTGTCGCGGCTAAAATAGATAAATTGGCAAATCGATAAATAGGTTAAAAAGCGAGGCAGGCACGAACCCAGAAGTCGCTTTCCTTATAGCGGTAGTAATTCCAACCGCCACTTTCGAAGTCGTAGCCCCACGCTAAGTCCTCCTCGCCCTCGCCCTCGTTCTCCGTACTTGACCAGTAGTAGGAGTCCGACTGCATGTTAGTGCCGCCGACGCTGGTGAAGCCGTCGCGCAGGTCGGTGTAGCTGCCTGCGCCATTAGTGCCCAGCATATAGTCCCACTGATCCTTGCTGGCCAGCAGCCATCTTGCATTGGTAACAGGAGTGGAAGTGGACTCGTTCTTTGCTGAGCAAGCGTCTATTGCATCTTGCCAAACCATCTCCCCCTCATCGTTCAGCGCCAGTGCCAAGCCGTGGGTATAGCCGTCGACGCCCGTGGTACCTATATAGATTATCTTGGCCACGCGAGTCGCCGTGCACTCAGCATCTTCGCCGTAGGCATGGATATGTCCTTCGGTGCAAATCAGCTTGCCCTTGTCCTCGTCAGTAGCCTGGGCAGCGGCCTTGGCAGCGGGAGCTGCTGCCGCCTGCGTCTTCTTCACGTTATACACCTTGCCTGTGAGCGTCTGGCTGGCACCGAAGCTGATAGCCTCTTTGTCGCCCATCGTCACCGTGGCGCTGCTGAGCGTGGTGCTGGCGGCTACGGGCAGGACGAACTTGGCAACAACCTTTGTGCTCTCAGTTGTCGTAGTTACGTTGGCAGTGCAGACGGTAGAGCTGTTGTTGCTGACTACGGCAGTGAGCGGGGTGCCAGCGGTGGTGCCGTCCTCAAAGGTAATCACGAAGTTGAGGAAGGCGGTCTGCTGGGTCAGCGTGAAAGCCTTGTCAGCGTATTCGCATGTGCCTGTCAGTCGGCTGTACTTCTGAACGGCGGTGGCCACGTCAGCGCAGTAGGCCGTTGTGGGATAGTTCACGGTGACGGCTCCTGTTGTCGCATTGATGGTCACTTCTTCGCCATCCGTCTGCTGTGCGCTCACCAGCGTGGCGGTCAGCTGAAGGTCGTCGGCGGGAGAGCCTTCGCCTGAATAAGTCAGGACGCCCGAGAAGGTGGCACCGCTGGCTTCACCCACGCCCGACTGAATTTCGAGCACGCCCTTGATGTTGGTGCCAGTGATGTAGAGCTTGTCGCCCGTGGCAAAGTAGAGCTGTCGGTCTGCTGGGTCATCTTTGACGGTTGCGCGTGTGGTGGTGGCATCGTCAGTGACGGTCACTGTGTAGGGAATGGTCTTCTGTGCCTGTGGTGCGGCGGGCGTCTCCGTTATGTCGTTGTCGCTGCTGCAGGCGGTCATCACAAGGGCAGCGGTCATCGACAGCGCGGCCCAGAACATGTTCTTTGTCTTCATTGCTTTCATTGTTTTAAATTGTTTTTTGTTTCTTTTTTAGTTGTTTCTTTTTTTAGTTGATTCTTACTACTACAGGTCCACGTCGGCACCCATACCCGAGAGGCTGTTTCCGCCTGATTGAGCCCCGTCGCCTAAAATCTCATCATTGTCCATGGCGTTGAGTCCCGTGGTAGTTGTGTAGACGCTGCCAGCCATGATGTGGCACTGGTGTTGCAACTTGACGACCTTCGTCGTCGGTTTCTGATAAACTTTAGTTTTCATTTCTTTTTTGAAATTAGATTGTTAATAACGTTATTAATAAAAAAAACTTTTGCAGTTCAGTCCTTGCCGCCTGTCCGTCCGCCGCCGTCGTCCTGCCTGTCTCTGAGGGCGCGGATGACCTCGTTGCTGCGCTGTATTTCAAGCTCCATGTCCATGATAGCGTCCTTCAAATCCCTGTTCTCGTCGATGAACTTCACCAGTTCCTTGTTCTTGAAATCGATGGTGTGACAAAGCTTCAGGCAGACGGCGGCCAGCAGAGCCACCGCCACGGCGAGTATGCAAGTGATTATATTTATCATTGTGTTTCGATATTTGTTTTGACGTTAAGAGGGGGACAAAAAACAAGCTGGCTTCCCTTGCCGGAAAGCAAGAAAAGCCGTATATTAACGCGCGGGTGCCCGCGCTTCTTAATAGATGTGTTACTGGCGAGCGCCTGAGAGAGAGAGAGAGAGAGAGAGAGTAGCAAAATTATTGGTAATCGACGAAGTCGCTTGGCTCGTCCAAGAATGACCAAATTTTGTGAAAGCCGAATGCCATTGGCAAGTGTTAAACTTGCCTAAATGGCTGAGGCGCCGCCAAAATTCGCCGAAGGCAAATAAATCGGCCATTCTTTTCGCTCCGTTAACAATAATTATCGCGTTCTGTCTCATCGTCTTTGTGAAATCGGGTGCAAAGATACAAAACTTTCCGCAAACAATCTCCTTTCCCCTCGAAAAATTAACAAATCGTCACGAAAAAGGGCGGAGAGCCGCGCCGACATCCTCGGCCTCGGCCATTCCCGAACTCCGTTCGCCCGCTCGAACTTGTTCGCTTGCCTTAGCAAGAACCCGTAGCCTTTCCCGCCCTTTTTTCCCCACATTAATTATACTACACCGCCACGCCCGTCCGCATCACTTCGCGGTAGAGCATGGAGTCTTCCTGATCTTCCATCAGCACTGGCTCGATAAGGGTGCTGACTTTGCGAACGTCGCCCGCAATGTCGGCCCACTGCTCCCACGGGTCTGTGATTTCGCTTCCGGGGACAATGACGGCGACGTCGATATCGCTGTCAGGATTGGCATAGCCCTTGGCATACGAGCCATACATGATGACTTTCGGCTCATTCTTGTAGCGCAGGCGAATCACTTGTTTGTAGCGTCGCACGGTGTCGAGGGCTTCTTCTCTGGTAAGCGTTCTTCTATCCATTGTGTCAGTTCTTTGGTTGTCGTGATAATGTGCTCGCAGATTTCCTTTGTCAGCGACCGTGCAGCGGCGACCTTCTGTTCGGGATAGCGAGCCTTGATATACATGGGCACCATGAAGTCGATGAACCTCAGGTGCTCTGGCGAGATTTCGTCGGTCAGCCCGCAGTCCTCCAGCAACTTTGAGTGGCTGTGGGTATAACGCGGGTCTTCGTCGTGAGTTGCAATATAGTAGGCTTTCAGCGCCTTCTCGATGGCTTGGTGACAGAGGAAAGCCACATATAGCTGATGCCCTGTCTTGTGCAAGTCCTCGGCGGCGCTGACGTCCTCGTGTACGTGGTCGAGCCACTTCTGTACGATGTCTTCTCTTGCCATATTCGCGTCGTTTTTATGATTTCGCTGCAAAGTTACAAAACTTTCCGCAAACAATCTCCTTTCCCCTCGAGAAATTAACAAATCGTCACGAAAAAGGGCGACAAATGCTTTTCAGCCGACGGAACTGAGCCTCATAGGCAGCACCGGTAATGTCCAGGCGGTTATAGATAGACTTGGGAAATACAAGGTTGGTCATCGACATGGAACCATTCTGTGTGAACAACTCTATTGACGACTGGTCGACGAAGAAGTCGAGGGTGACGGTATTGCCCATGACATTGAGAGGAGCTTGTATAGACGGGACTGAGAAGGTGCCGTTGAAGGAAGCTTGACCGGTAGCAGAGGTGCGGTGGGCAGTCACGGTGCGGGTAGAGGTGTTGATATCGAGGACATACTTCTCGTCAGATTCGTTACTGAGGGTGATAGTGGAGTTTTTGTCGAGGTTGAGAGTTATGCGCAGTTGGTAGGCATCCATCTCAGAGGTGAGAGGTAAGAGGTGAGAGGTAAGAGGTTGCCAGGCATCAGCAATCTTGTCAATCTCACCGACTACGGTGTTTGCCAGTAGCGGTTTGCCGTCGTACTCAATGAGCTTTAACTCGCGAGGCAGAGTCATGGCTGAACGCCACGGTGAACAAGGTACATTGCCGGCATATTGCCAGTTGTTCATCCAGCCAATCATCAGCTTACGATTGCCTGTGTTGCTCCAAGTAACGCCAGCGTAATTGTCCATGCCGTAGTCGAGCCAGAGCGGATAGTCAAGGGCATCGGCTGTGAAGGTTTTGCCGTCGA
>Ga0310690_10003857_pt1 | contig 21963 bp, 14 predicted proteins | sample AusTroGonzalo_MG_2_FD_207661 | JGI IMG/M metagenome (GOLD analysis project Ga0310690, IMG submission 207661) | Bovine rumen microbial communities from tropical cattle in Woodstock, Queensland, Australia - Gonzalo_04 (v2) (version 2) | ecosystem: Host-associated > Mammals > Digestive system >... | reverse complement strand
ACCAGGTGGCCGAGGTGGATGTCGCCGTTCGCGTACGGAAGCGCGCTCGTAACTACTATTCTTCTCTTGCTCATATATGCGGCGAATTATACCAAATCCGCCGTCTCCGCGCCACCGGCGAGGCATTCGGCGAGCGAAGACAGCTGGTCCGGCGAATGGCGTGCGCTTATGGCGACGCGAAGCCTCGCCTCTCCGCGGGCGACCGTCGGATAGCGTATGGCGGGGACGAGAAAGCCGCGCCGCTCCAGCGCCTCGGAAACGGCGACCGCCCTGCGCTCGTCGCCGACCAAGACGGGGAATATCGCCGTCTCTCCGCCGCGCACGGACGGCACGCCCCTTGTCGCGGCGGCAAACGCCCTGACGTTCGCATGGAGCGACTCGACGAGTCCAGGTTCGCCCTCCAGCAGCGAAAGCGCCGCGTCCGCGGCGGCGACCGACGCAGGCGTAGGCGCAGTGTTGAAGATGAACGGGCGCGACTTCTGGCGAAGGTACTCGACGAGCGTCGCGCTGCCCGCGACATATCCGCCAGAAGAGCCAAGCGCCTTCGAGAGCGTCCCCATCATGACGTCGGGATGAGCGCAGCCGAAGTGCTCGGAGAGCCCGCGCCCCGTGCGTCCGACGACGCCGAGGGCATGAGCCTCGTCAACCATCGAGAACGCGTCGTGCCTCTTGCAGACCTCGAGGAAGCGCGGCAGGTCGAGGATGTCGCCGTCCATCGAGAACACGCCGTCCGAGACTACGAGCATTCGCCGCGCCCCGCGCGCCGCCGCGAGCATTCCATCGAGCGCGTCCATGTCGAGATGCGGGTACACCACGACCTCCGCGCCGCTCAGCCTGCACCCGTCTATTATCGAGGCGTGGTTGAACGCGTCGGAGAATACGACGTCTCCCTTGCCGACGAGCGCGGAAATCGCGCCGAGGTTGGCCATGTAGCCGGTCGAGTATACGATGGCGTCGTCCGCGCCCTTGAACGAGGCGAGATGCCGCTCGAGCTCAAGGTGCGGCGGCAGCGTGCCAGTCACAAGCCGCGACGCGCCAGAGCCCGCTCCGTATTCCATCGCCGCCTTCGCGGCGGCTTCCCTGACACGCGGATCGTTCGCGAGGCCGAGATAGTCGTTGTCTGCAAACGAGACGAGCCCTTCGCTTCCGACGCGCATCCTGCGGCGAAGCCCCGCCGCATCGACGGCGGCGAGGTCGGCGGCAAGCGACTCCTCTCTCGATGTGCGCGGCGGCTGCGGGCACTCAACGACGACCGCCTGCCTTTCGAGAAAGCGGATTGTCTCTCCGACTGCGTCGCGCGGACCGCGATAGAGGAAGATGCGCCCGCCGGAAGGGTCGCCGCTTTTCTTGAGAACCGTGATGCGGTGGTAGCCATCCTTTGTCGCGACGTAGCCAGTCACGTAGGTCGGGTCGTCCGAGACGCATACCTCGCCGACGATGCCAGGCGCGGCTAGCACCTTGCTTGCGAGCGCAAGCGCCTCTACGAAGTGGTTCTTGCGGTCTGCGGGCGGGGACGGCTCGCTGTCCATGTTCGTCGCGCGGACGCCGCGCTCCCTGTCAGGCTCTAGCCGCTCCAGCGTGTCGGCGTCGAGCAGCATAGCGCCGCGCATCGGATACGTCTCGCGGAAAAGCCCGCATATCTCGCGCGTGCGGGCAAAGCCGGCGGCGGAAAGGATCTCGCCCACCTTCGCCCAGCCCTCTTCCGCGTCGGCGACGACCGTCGTCGTCACGGGAAGCGCCTTTATGCGCAGCACGTCGGGCTGCGCCTCGACCTTGAGGTTTATCGAGTCGGGAACGCCGCGTTCGTGGGCAAGGGCGCGGCGGGCGAGCGCGGAAAGAGTGGGCGCGATGCGCTTCGCCGTCACGATGCGCTCCGCGCCCGACACATGCGCGCCGCCGAGGGACGCGCGCATCTTAACGCCGTAAAGCCGGTCGCTCATGCTTGGCCTCCGCCGACCGGCTTGGCCGTCGCCGGAACTGGCGGCGCAGAGCGCAGGACGAGCTCGATGATCTCGGCGGGGACGAAGAGGCGGATCGGGAATCCCGCCCACTGGCCGGTGCCGCGCGAAAGGTACAGGTAGCGCCCTGGGGCAAATTCGTAGAGACCGCCGGACCTGCCCTCATTCTGGTACTCGACGAGCGTTCGCAGCCCGGGCATCGCGCCGCCGTGCGTATGGCCTGAAAGCTGCAGGCGGACGTTCGCGCCCGCGCTGTCCACCGATTCGGTGACCGGACGGTGGAACAGCAAGATGCGGAACGCGTTGTCGGGCGCGCCGACAAACGCTTCGGCGGCGGAACCATAGTCCGGCACGTCGCCGATTTTCGAACGGAACGCCGGATCGACGAGCGCGCCTACGGCAAGCGTGTCGCGCCCCCTGCCGATGACGCCGACGCCCGACTCCTCGGGGAACACGATTCCCATGCCCTTAAGCGCCACGTGCCAGCGGCGCCATTCCCAGTACTTCTCGTGGTTGCCGGTGCAGCCGAAGACTCCGTCCCTCGCGACAATGTCCGCCAGCGGGGCGAGGTCGCCGATGCGGTTCGTGACGGTGCCGTCGACGAAGTCGCCTGTAATCGCGACGAGGTCGGGCTTTAGCGCATTGACCTTCGCGACGATGCTCTCGAAGCGCGGACGCCGCGCGGCAGTTGAGCAGTGCAGGTCGCTCAGGTGCACGATGCGGTAGCCGTCGAACGACGCAGGCAGGCCGGGGCAGGCTAGCTCGACGCGGCGGACATCTGGAACCCTGACGCCCTCGTATATCCCCCAGAGCGAAAGCGCCGCCGCAAGCGCGGCAAGCGCGACGCAGCGAATCCTCTTCGCTCGCAATGGCACGTGGAAGCCGACGGCGCCCGCCGCGCCGTCAAGCAGCCAGAAGGCGAAGGACGCCGCCGTCAGCAGCATCGCCGCGCCGTAGAACCAGCCGTACGCCCAGATGAAATACTGAGACAGGTTCGGCGTGAAGCTGTCCCTTCCGACGACGGCGAAGAACGAAAACTTCGCGAACGCAAGCCCAAGCACGACGGTCGCGAGAAGCGCGCGGCGGCGCGACAGCTTGAGCGGCCTCACTACGGCGATGACGGAAACGACCCACGCCAGAACGGGTATGACCTGAAATGCAATTCTCCAAATCACCTGTATGGTCTCCTCTTGAAAATCAGATCGGCTTGTCCGCCGCGATGAGAGAGTGGGAGTGCGCGTGGCAGATCGCGAGTCCGAGCGCGTCCGCCGCGTCGTTCTGCGGCAGCTCGGCAAGGCCGAGGAGAGTCTTTACCATGCGCTGTATCTGCTCCTTCTCGGCAAGGCCGTTGCCGCAGACCGCCTTCTTCATGCGGCGCGGCTCGTACTCGTAGACGGGAAGGTCCGCGTCCGCCGCAGCGGTCAGCACAGCGCCGCGCGCCTCGCCGAGGACGAGCATCGTGCCGGCGTTCTTGCCGTAGATGACCGACTCTATCGCCATAACGTCGGGGGTGTGCGCAGCGATGAGCTCGCTCACCTTGGCGTGGATCGCCCCGAGGCACGCGGTAAGCGGCAGCTTCGGCGCGTTCCTTATGTTACCGCAGTCGACCATCGAGAGGCGCGAGCCCTGCACGTTGAGGACGCCGTATCCAGTAGACCTCAGCGACGTGTCTATCCCGAGTATCGTCATTGCCGGCGGCCCTTCATGAACTCGCGGTAGCCGCGAAGGCGTAGGCGGCAGGCGGGGCACTTTCCGCAGCCGTCGCCGGGAACGCCGTTGTAGCAAGTCACCGTATCATTCCTTATGACGTCGAGGATTCCGAGCCTATCGGCGAGCGCCCACTCCTCGGTCTTCGTCATGTGCATGAACGGCGCGACGACGCGGATCGGGTAGTCGAGCGCAAGGCGCATCGCCCGCTCCTGCGCGCGGATGAAGCCGGCGCGGCAGTCTGGATAGCCGGAGAAGTCGGCCTCGGAGACGCCGATGTGCACCTCGGTTGCGCCGAGCGACTTCGCCCACACCGACGCGGCGAGAAGGAAGAACGCGTTGCGCCCCTCCACGACGGTCGAGGGGCACTTAGCGCCGCGCCGCCGCTCGATCTTCGCGCCGTGGTCGAGAAGCGCATTCGTGGTGAGCTGCGGATAGAACCCGAACTTCACCACCTTGTGCGCCGCGACGCCGAAGCGCCTGGCGAGACGGCGGGCGAACTTCACCTCTATTGCGTGGCGCTGGCCGTAGGTGAACGTAATCGCCGCGACCGAATCGGCGCCGAACTTGCGCACGGCGAGGGCGAGAGCCGTCGCCGAGTCCTGCCCGCCGGACAGGACAACCACCGCATCTATCTTTTTCACATTAACCATACAGTTATACGTAAGTCATGCTACGTAAGTCGTGAATCTTCAAACAGTAGAAAATAGGTCTGACCTATTTTCTACTGTTTGGGCGAAGGTGAAAAGGTCGTCCATGCGGGCGTAGGCGTAGTCGTCGAGCGATGTCCGCTGCGCGTTCACGATTATCACCTTGCCGCCCTTCTGCAGCGTGAGGCGCGGGAGGCCTGCTGCGGGGAACACGGTGAGCGACGTGCCGAGGACGAGGATCACGTCCGCGCGCATCGCAAGCTCCTGCGAGCGCTGGAACGCCTCCTCGGGAAGCGCCTCGCCGAAGAACGTTATGGCGGGCTTGTACGCTCCGCCGCAAGAGCAGCGCGGCACGTACGGGTCGCCAAGCGCGGCGACGCCGCCGTTGGCGTCTATCATCGCCATTATCTCGTCGAACGTCTTCGCGTCGCCGCAGCGGCGGCAGAAGTGCATGATGGGCGAGCCGTGGACTTCGTAGACGTTCGACGAGCCTGCCTTCTGGTGCAGCATGTCGATGTTCTGAGTGATGATGCCGTCGAGGTGCCCGGCGTCCTCAAGGCGCTTGAGCGCGCGGTGGACGGGGCCGGGCTCGAACGCGCCGAGGCCGTAGACGAGCTCGCGGCAGCCGCGGTAGTAGATAGACGGGTCGCGGTCGAACCAGTCGATGTCGAAGATGCGCTCCGCGTCGGGATTCTTGTATAGCCCCTTCGGCCCGCGGAAGTCCGGTATGCCGCAGAGCGTGCTGACGCCCGCCCCCGTCATCGCCGCGACGCACTTCGCGCCCTTAATCGCCTCTATTATCTTTTCCATCATGTTTTGTATTGACCATGTAGAACATGTAGATCATGTAGAAAGCCACCCCTTGATGCGCAGAAGCGCTTTTGCTATAATACCAAGTGTTGAGACGCTTGAGGCGTGAGGCGCGTTTCCGGAAACCACCTCTACTTTACGATCAAGCGTCTTTTTAACTGACAAACTCACGCTACAATCTCCATCATCGCAATATGAAGCGGAAGCCGGGCGGGGAGCCGAGGACGACGTCGACGGCTGAAGGATCGGAAACGAGACCGTCTGCGTTTTGGGCGCGCACCTCGAAACGATACTCCGACTTAGGCACGAGTCCGATTTCGTGATCTTTCGTCGAAAACGATACCACGCCCGAATCCGCCGGAATCCAGCGAGAGTCGACGGGCGATGTCGTCGTCACTATGGTGTTTGTACGCACGATTTCAAGGCTGTCTATCAGAATGCGATGGTTGTTCTTTGCCGTATGATACCCAATTAGAATTGCCACGCCGCCAGGGGTATTCTTTCCTTCCTTGTCTTTTGACAAATCCACTGTGTATTTGGCAAACTCGTCCGTCAACGTAAGTGTCGCAATTGTATTCGTCCCGCCATCCTGCTCGTACGCGATGAGTGTGTCCGCCTTGTCGCCAGGATACCGCATTGCCGTCATAGACAGATTTACTCCAGCATAGGACATAGGTCCGTCATAGCGGATTATTCCAAGCTCGTCCCCCTTGCCAACTCTACAGATTCCGTTGGTATTTGCCTGCGCGTATACGTTGGTTCCCGTGAGTGAAGCGTCGATTCCGGGAAGCGAGGCATCCATGCGCACAACATTCCCCCCTGCACTGAAAGTCTCGAAGTCCGTCGACAGCAAAACATCATCGCCGATGCCGCGCTCGACGAGGAACGTGTCGACGCGGTTCGAGACAGTGCCTTCGCCGTTCTCCCACGAAAGCCGGCACCAGTCGCCGCCATTATGAGACACTTGGGGGTTGGCCGGCGCATCGGCGGGATTGGCGGTTATGACCCAGATTGCGCCAATGCCCCAGTTGCCTGAACTACCCGTTGTCATCTGGAACCTGATGCGATTCACTCCAGCATCGGCAAACATGAGCTCCTGCTGCTTCTGCTTGTTGATTTTCTCTACAACTGGAAAGCGACCCAGTTCCCTTTCCGTGTTGCCGGCGAAAACGCACATGACACGTGCCGGTTCCAGCGTAGAACATCGATTGCTCACTACAACGCCTATGATCGGCGCATCATAGACCTTTGAAAGAAGGCTATCGCCCTGGGCATTGAACAGCAAGCTGGAATCCGCGTAAGTGCCAATGCTCGTCAGAGTCCAGCCGTTCGTTTCCGACAAGCCGGCGTCAACAGCGGCGACAAGCGCCGCGATGTCCACTTCGTTGGTCGTGGCCGCGCGGGCGGGGAGCGATGCGAGAAGCGCCGCCGCCATTACCGCTACTGTTGCCATTCTTCGCGTCTTCATAGTCTCCTCCGCCATGCCTGGTTGCCGAGATTCATCCCCACAAAAGATAGACAGCCACGGAAACCACTGTTGTGGTCGCGCCGACGAGCGTGCCAAAGGGAAAGAGCTTTAGGCGATCCTTAACCCCCATGCCGACGGCACCGGCCGTCGCGTGGAAGAAGCTTCCATGCGGAAGCGCGTCGAAGATCGTGCCGCCCGCGTGGAGCATCGCCGCAGCGGAAAGCGCAGGCACCCCGGACGAGACAAGCGTGCCGGAAAACGTCTGCGCGGCAATAGTCACGCCCGCAGTCGTCGAGGCCGTCGCGCCCGAAAGCAGTATGCTCGAAAGCGGCGCCAGGGCAAACGCCGGCAGGTGGCATGCGTTCAAGAGCGAAATCATGTCGGCGTTGAGCTCGGACCCCTTCACGATGCCTGCGACAGTGCCGGTGCCGACGAGGAGTATGGAGACGCCGACGACCTTCGACAGCCCGTACTCGCAGTAAGACGCCGCGTTCCGCCAGCGTCCGCACGCGACAATGGCGACCATGCCGCCGGCAGGCAGGGCGACGAGAGGATCGACCGCGAATCCGCACAGCGGCCTCAGCGCCAAGAGCAACACCACCACGACGGGTCCGGCCGCCGCCGCCCACATGGCGGGAAGCGATTCGCTCCCTGTTCCCTGCTCCCCCTCTACGGCGGGCGGGGGTTCGCCGCCGAGAAGACGACGCTTCGCCAGCAGCGAGGAAAGGAAAACGGCCATCGCAAGCGCGCAGACGGCCGGCACGAGGTTCTTCGCCATCAGCGCAGTGAGGTCGACACCGAACGCATCGGCTGCGGCGATGGTGTTCGGATTCGGCGATATCACGTTGCCCGCCTTGCCGCCGCCCACCATCGCGAGCAGCAACGCGGGCAGGGGGAGCCCCGAACGCCGCCCGACGGCGAGCGCCACCGGCGCCACGGTAATCACCGCTATGTCGACGAACACGCCGACCGCCGTGACGACCATCGTCGCGAGCGCGATTGCCGCGAGCGCGAAGCGGGCGCCGAGCGCGCGGACGACGGCGTCCGCAATCTTCTCCGCGCTGCCGGTCTTGACGAGCGCACCAGCCAGGATGCCGGACGTGAGGATCCTTAGCACGCTCGGCATCATCGCCTGCGCACCTGAAACCATTGCCGCCACGGTGTCCGCCAGGCTGCCGCCGCCGAGAAGCCCTCCGACAAGCGCCCCCAGGACCAGCGCATACGCCGGCGTCGCCTTGCGCACGATCAATACGATCGCGACGGCAAGTCCGGTCAACGCTCCCCAAGTCGCAAACATCTGAACACCTGTTCCGCAGTGTCGGCGAGATTCTTCGCCGCATTGCCCCTTTCAAGAGCTTCCTCAAGTGTCGTGACCTTCCGCAGGATGGGGAAGAACGCATCGATGCCGTGCTCGTTCACCACGCCCGCGTCCGACGCGACGCAGCCCGAAAACGCAAGCACCTTCTTGCCAAGCCCTTTCGCCGCGCGCGCCACGCCGACAGGAGCCTTGCCCATGACTGTCTGCGAATCAAGGCGGCCCTCGCCGGTGACGACAACGTCGGCGTCGCGTATAAATTCCTCGAACCGCGTCTCCTCGAGGACGATCTCCACGCCGCTTTTTAGCTCGCCGCCGAGAAACTCCCTGAATCCAAAGCCGAGTCCGCCCGCCGCGCCCGCGCCAGGTGCATTGGCGTCGCCTCCTGCAACGGCGGAAAAGTGCGACAGCGCGGCATCGAGGACGGCCACCATTTCCGGCGTCGCCCCCTTCTGCGGACCAAAGACGGCGCTCGCCCCGTTCTCGCCGCAAAGCGGGTTCGCGACGTCGCACGCTATGCGAAACACGCATTCGCGGAGTTCCGGCAGCGCGCCGCCGCGCTCAATCCTGTCGAGGCTCTGCAGGCCGCTTCCGCCGCGCGGGATGTCGCGTCCGTCCCTGTCCAGAAGTCGAAACCCCAGGGCCTGAAGCATGCCCGCGCCGCCATCGTTGGTCGCGCTGCCGCCTATGCCGACGACAAAGCGGCGGCAGCCTCGCGCAATGGCGTCCCTGATCATCTCGCCTACGCCAAACGTCGTCGTGCGAAGCGGGTTTTTCTCTTCTCCCGAGACAAGCGTCAGTCCCGACGCCTGCGCCATCTCCATGACGGCCGTCTCGCCAATCACCCCGTACGTGGCGACGGTCGGCCTGCCGGCGGGTCCGGTCACGTTGGCCTTGCACAGCTCGCCGCCAAGTCCGGCGACAAGCGCCTCGACCGTGCCCTCGCCGCCGTCTGCAAGCGGACGCACCACGCACTCCGCGTCGGGAAAGACTCGCCTCGCCCCTTCTGCGGCGGCCTTCCCCGCCTCAAGCGAAGTCAGGCTGCCCTTGAAGGAGTCGATGGCGAATACGATCTTCATCAGCCGTCTACGGCGTCACTTCCTCTTCGCGAGCGACGGGTTGACCGGCGTCGCCTTCACGAGGTCGACGATCTTCTGCGTGACCTCGGGATTGGCCTTAAGGTACTCGATCGTCGCGAGCGAGCCCTGGGCGAGCTGCTCGTCTCCGAACGAAAGCCAGCTGCCGCGCTTCTCGACGATGCCACGCGCGAGCGCCGCGTCGAGGACCGACCCCTCATAGGAGATTCCGCAGACGTAGAGTATGTCGAACTCGGCCTCGGTGAACGGAGGAGCCACTTTGTTCTTGACGACCTTGACGCGCGTGCGGTTGCCGACGACCTGCCCCGACGTGTTCTTGATGGCGCCGATGCGCTGCACCTGCAGGCGGCAGCTCGCGTAGAACTTGAGCGCCTTGCCGCCGGGCGTCGTCTCGGGGTTCCCGAACATGACGCCGATCTTCTCGCGCACCTGGTTCGTGAAGATGAGCAGGGTCTTGGTCTGGGCGATAACGCCCGTAAGCTTGCGCATAGCCTGCGACATGAGGCGCGCCTGGAGCCCCATGTGGCTGTCGCCCATGTTGCCGTCGATCTCGGCCTGCGGCGTGAGCGCCGCGACGGAGTCGACGACGACGACGTCGAGCGCGCCAGACTTCACGAGCTGCTCGCAGATGGTGAGCGCCTCCTCGCCGCTGTTCGGCTGGGCGACTATGAGGTCGTCGAGGTTTACGCCGATCTTCTTCGCGTACTGCGGGTCGAGCGCGTGCTCGGCGTCGATGAACGCGGCGACGCCGCCCGCCTTCTGCGCGTTGGCGACGACGTGCAGGGCGAGGGTCGTCTTGCCGGACGACTCCTGGCCGTAGCACTCGACGATGCGCCCGCGCGGAAGCCCGCCCACGCCGAGCGCCATGTCGAGCGACAGGGCGCCCGTCGAGATGACGGGGATGTCCTGGTGCTCCTGGTCGCCGAGGCGCATGATCGACATCTCGCCGAATTCCTTGCGTATCTGGCTCATGACCGCGTCAAGCGCGGCGTTCCCCGTCTTCGTTTCCTTCGCTGCCATTTTCTTCAAAGGTTAAGTGGTTGGGTGGTATGGTGGTTAAGTGGTTGCTGCGTCAGTGCGCGTTCGACGGCTCGGCGAGGACCTTCCAGAAGAGCTGCGAGCCGGTCGCCGGACGTTCGAAACTCATTGCCGGCACGTCGCCCGCCGTCGCCTGGCGGTTCGTGACAGGCTCGATGCCGTCTATCTTGAACCCGCCGGAGAGCGAGTTCGTCTCGTACAGCGAGTACCAGCACGTCTCGACAGCCGTCGTTATCGTAAGCGTCCACGTTCCGCTGGCGCCCGCGACGGCGGTGAACGCCACCGGCAGCGGCTCGACCGGCGGCTCGGGCGACGGCCCCGGCTTGGTGTCGGATATGCTGAGGAACGCGGTATTGAATCCGTCTTCGTTTATCACGTAGTTCGGGTTGTCGGACTTGACGGAAAGCGTACCAAGCGTGATGGGGTAATTATGGTTATTCTCCTCGCCGGGGTCGCGGCTGAGCGCGCCGATCAGCACTTCACCGGCCGTGTCGCCGCCCTGCAGCCCCTCGACGCCATACGCAAACGGCAAAGGATCGGGCGTGCCGACGAGCTTCCATGCGTTGGACGCGACAATCGTCAGCGGAGCCCTTGCAATCGACCAGGCCACGCTTACGGCGCCGGTGCTCGTCAGGTCGTCCGGCCAGGAGCAATTGGACGCCGGTGTGACGATCGCCGTATAGTTCCCCGCGTTTACCTTCGAGAATTCGCCCGAAAGGACATAGTCCTGGCTCGCCTCGACGCCGCTCTGCTCGGCGGCGTTGTACACGAGGCCGGACACTGCTGACGGCTTGGCGACGGCACGCACGATCCAGAGCGTGGCCGTCATGTCGGGAATGGGATTGTAGTTCGCCCTGCTGGGGTTGCTGAACCTGGCCGTAATCGTATAGAGCCCCGGGTCCTTCACCCCCGTGTTGGGGGAATAGGAGACGGAAACTCCTTCCGGAAGCCCTGTTGCCTCCAGTTTCTTGGCGTTGTCGTCGTATCTCACCACCGCGCTCTTGAAGACGACTCCGCTCATGTCGATCGTGCCTTTCGCAATAGTCCAATTGTTCGTCTTCTCGCCCTTGGATCCGTCGCTCCATTCGTAGCCGGGCGAAAGCGCCGCGACGGAGACGTAATCCCCCGCGTTCGTGGCGACGGACACGCCCGACAGGACGTAGCCGACGTGGGCCACGACGCCGGTCTGCGCCATGCCGTTGTAGGAAAGCCCGACGGCTGTGGCCGGCGGGTCGACGGGGAACGGCACCGTGCTGTCGAAAACTGGCGTGTACGACGCGTCCGCGACGATGTTCTCGCTCCAGGCCAGGTTCACCGCGGCAATTCCGGCGTTCGTCACGGCGATGCCGTATCCGTAGCCGTCGTCGCTCGTGAAGTTCATTGCGCTAGCGACGACGTTGGACTTCGTGGCAGATTCGTAGAAACCCGCGTCGACCGTTCCGAACAGCACCATGTCGGCATTGGTGTCGCGCCGCACGCCAATGGAACCCGTCATCCCCCCTTCGAGGACAAGGCCCGAGCCGGCCGCGACCGACAGGTTGGCCGACCTTCCGTCCAGGGACGAGTAGTTGTCGGCTATTTCCACGTCGCCGGAGATGTATATCCTGCCCTTGTTGCCGACGTACGCACCGCCGGTACGGTACGCCATGCACTTGGATATGGCGCCGCCGTAGAAGTGCGCGACGGCCTGGTTGTACATTCCGTTCACGATAAGGCCGGCGGCATAGGCCGTGCGGTCGGGCATGTGCGTATAGTAGTTTGTGCAGCAGGAAATCGACGCGCCATCGTACATCTTGAACGTTCCGCCGCCCTTCTCGCCGTCACACACCGTCACGGCCGCTGCGTCGCGGTAGCCGAACGACGCGCCCGACACCTTCGCCCCGTCGCGGAACTCGAGCAATCCGCCGGCGACGGAGAAGAGCGGTACGCTCGCACATATGTCGGGAGCGCTGGTGAATACGACGTTCTCGACCGCAAGCGACGCGCCATCGCCCACGACGAACGAGCAGTCGCCGCCCTGCATCACGCATACGGGACTGGCCGTAGCCGAACGGAGCGTGACATTGACGCCCGGGACGACGAGATCCGCCGTGAATGTGCAGTTGCTGTAGAGCGTCACGGTCACCGCGCTCGTCGCGTCGGCAAGACGCGCAAACGCCGCCTGAAGACTGCCGTTCGTGACAGTGACGCCGTCGAGCACGAAGAGCGCGACAAGGTCCTCGGCCGGGGGAGGAGTCGGTGGCGGCACGAACCACGCGAGTTCCTTCTCGTTCGTCACGCCCGCCACCAGCATCGGGTTGACGTCGTTGAAGAACAATGCGGGGGCGTTCGTGGCCGCGCCGGCAATCGCCGCGCTCTTCGCAGTCGCAAACACGAAATTCGTCTGGTTGCCGTCGGAGGAGGCATACTTGACGCCTATCGAACCGCCCGAAGCATAGCTTGTGACAGAGACCTTGTCGTTCAAGCTGTTGAAGTAGAGGTCGTCCGATTTCCAGATGCCGTCCTTGACGCTGACGTTGCCGGAAACGATGGAAGGCCCCGACACGACGACTTTTGCCCCGCCAATCGCGTATACGCCGCCGCCATATCCGCTGGCCGTCCAGCAGTTCCTTATGTGACCGCCGGCAAGGTCGAGCGTTCCGCCACTGGAGACGTACACGCCACCGCCACGATTGCAGCTCTGCGCGCCAGCCGCCGCGCATCCGACGATTTCAGAACCGGCCTCGAGCCTCAGCGTACCGCCCGTCTCGACGGCAATCGGGCCAGAATACTTCCCGTCGTCATTGGCAGTGCTTACAATGTTCGTAATCACGGCGCCGGCGCCAAGCGTCATCTCGCCGCCGGACCGCACCTTGACGAACGTGTCTGCTTCCCTCTTGCGGTCGCCGATGACGACGTTCCTTACGACAAGTCTGCCGCCTTCGTCGACGACTATGTGCACATTGCCGTCCGGCACGATGCGAGCGCCGGCAACGCCACGCAGGACGACATTGGACGACACGACAAAGTCCCCGAACGAAAGGCCGTTTTCGTCGAATCCGACGATGACTATTTCGCGCTTCGAGCCCAGCATTTCATTGTAATCGGCCTCGCTGAACCTATCGAAAAGCTTGTCGACGCGCCCGTACGCGTTTGTTTCGCCGTTCTTGTCGACGAAATATCCCGCCGAGAACTCCGGAGGCAGGAGAATGCCCTTCCACACAAGGTCGTAGACGCCCGGGGTGCCAGTCGCCTTTGGAATGCCGCGCGTCTCGCGGTCGCCGTCGAACGAGGCGTATATCTGCGCGACCGAATTGCTAAGCGCCACGAAGTCGTCCGCCGTCGCGTGGCCGAAGACCTGCCCCTCGACCATGGCCGACCGGCAGTTCACCGCAATGTCGGAGGTGACATGGCCGAGCACGTTGAAGCCGTCGGCGTCTTCCGTCATGACGCCGCCGGAGAAGCCCGGCCCGACGAACACCTTGCCGCCCGCGAGGACGGAGATCGGGAAGTCGCCCTCCGCAGCCACGAACACGCAGTTGCTCACGTAGAGCTCCGCGTCCTTGTACACCGTCAGCTTCGCGCCGGACGGCAGGTTCACGAACGTCGACGACTCGTCGCCCGTCGCCGCGCGGATGACGCAGTCGAAGTCGATCGTCGCGTCGGAGAGCAGGCCGACGTCGCGGAGGATCTCGATCTCGGGGGTGGCGCCGGTCGACGCGGCAATGGACCTCGCGTCGGCTATGGCCATGTCGAGCGTAGTGTAGCCGTTCGTGACTACGCCTGTCACGATCCTCGCGCGCGGATCCAGAAGCGCAATGTCGTTGCCCCAGCTGTTGCCGATGTCGTTGGCATTCGAAATCAAGTAGGTCGTGGTATCGGAAACCGTTGTCGCCCTCAGGAACACCCCGTCCAGCATTCCGCTCTTGCGCCCGTCGGGGGTTGTGGCGACAATGTCGTATTCGGCTCCGCCAGGCAGGGTGAAGCTGTATATGCCGTGCTCGTCGCTGTTCGTCACGGCGACCGGGGACGCGGCCGATCCGTGCGGATAGACCGCCACGGACGCATTCTCCAAGGGGAGGCCGTCGTCGTCGACGATGCGCCCAGTGAGCAGGTCGCCGGTTTCCGTAGGATGGATGTTGAACGTCGCGGCCATGAGTAATTCGAACTTGTAGCCGCCCGACTGCCCCGCCTGGGCCCCGGCCTCCTCCGTCTCTATGACCGGCAGGTTGTACCACATGTCGTCCGTGCCGGCCCAGCCCATGTTGATGTGCGTGAACTCGACCTCCTCGCCGGAGATGTTCACGTACCCGTAGCCGTCCGCCACGACGGCATGTCCACCGACGGCTTTCGACATGATGTAGAGCTCGACCGGCCTTTTCGCATCGAGGCTCGCCAGAATGGCTCGCTGCCTCGTCGCCGCAGTGTGCAGGCTGAACACTTCAGTGCTGCGACTGCTGTAGGTGTACGCGTTCGCCAAGCCGAAATGCTCGTGCAGCGGACCGGTCACGTCCATCTCGAAAGCGCCAGTCCCCTCCTCGGAGTAGTCGGACTTGAACGCAACGCCGAGATCGTAGAGAAGCGCGCCAATCGCCTGGCGGCCCGCCTCCGAAGTAGCATAGCCCGGCACGTCGGCCATCGCATCCCAGTCGTAGAGGCGGCTGTCGCCGTGCGACTCCAGGGTGGTCGAAGCCCCGTCTACAACGCAGACGCCGGAGAACTTCGGCAGGCTCCCCTGCGGACACTTCCAGTAGTACAGGATCTGCCCCGTGGCGGTCGCCACGCAGCCGCATGGGTAGTGGTTGGGCGTGTAGTAGTTGTAGCACAAGTTGCCGAGCCTGTCTCTCTGCTGGCTCCACTTCGACTTCAGGAGCGGCTCTACGCGCATGTCGGAGACCGCCATCGACTTGCGCGGGCTGACCCCCGCGAAGAAACCCCCGCCGCCGGACTGGACGGACGCTCCCTGAGAACTGCCGGTGAACGCGGACCAGAGCTTCTTCGCACGCGAACCGGAAGCCGCCCCGGAAGAGCCACCGGGCGTCGCGGCAAACTTCGCCTCGGCCGCCAGCTTCCTGCGGCGCGCAGCGATGTCGCGGCCAAGGAGATTGCGCAGCGGGCTTTCTGCGGACAGGTCTACGTCTGCCGCGGACGTGAACGCGAGGACGGGGTCGATCTCGTCGTCCGCCGAAAGCAACAGGGTTCCGCCGCCCTCCAGGGAAACCGCGTAGAAGCCGTTGGTGCCGTCAACGTCGTACGCCCTGGTTTCACCAACGGAAATTCCATGCGGAACGCCAAGAGAGGCGTCCGAAAGCGCCCACGAACCGGCGGCGAACCGCGCCGTAGCGTCGGAAACAGGCGCCCCCTGCGCCGCAAACGCAAGCGCAAGCAACGCCATGGAAATGGCTTTACTTCTCATATGTCTTTTCTCCTAAAACTTCTCAGCATGTTAATTATACCAAAAAGCGGGGCGTTCATGCGGATAAAAATGAAAAAAGTCATAGGAACCTGCCGGTGGCGGAATCGGGACAGGCACGCACCGCCGCGACTGGACCCTCGCATACGAGCCGCCCGCCGGAGTCGCCGCCGCCAGGGCCGAGGTCAACGATCCAGTCGGCGCTCCTTATGACGTCGACGTTGTGCTCGATGACGATGATCGTGTTGCCCTGGTCGCGCAGCCTCATAAGAAGGCGCATCAGCTTCGCGACGTCGTCGAAGTGGAGCCCAGTAGTGGGCTCGTCGAGGAGGTAGAGCGTGCGGCCCGTCGCGCGGCGCGAAAGCTCCGTCGCGAGCTTGATGCGCTGCGCCTCGCCGCCGGAGAGCGTCGTCGCCGACTGGCCGAGCTGGATGTAGCCGAGGCCGACGTCGTCGAGCGTCTTGAGCCGCCGCGCGAGCGACGGTACCTTCGCGAAGAATTCACACGCCTCGGCGACCGTCATCGAGAGGACGTCGGCGATGTTCCTGCCGCCGTACGTCACCTCGAGCGTCTCGGCATTGAAGCGCCGCCCGCCGCACTGCTCGCAGGTGACGTACACGTCGGGCAGGAAGCTCATCTCGAGCTTCTGCACGCCGTCGCCGCCGCAGACCTCGCAGCGCCCTCCCTTCACGTTGAACGAGAAACGCCCCGCCGTGTAGCCGCGCGCCTTCGCCGCCTCGGTGCGCGCGAAGAGCTCGCGTATCTCGGAGAAGAAGCCGACGTACGTCGCGGGGTTGGAGCGCGGCGTACGGCCGATGGGCGACTGGTCGATCTCGATCACCTTGTCGAAGTTCTCCATGCCGCCTATCCTGCGGTACTTGCCGGGCACGGCCTTCGCGTTGTAGAAGTGCCTCATCAGGGCGCGCTTCAGCGTCTCGTCGACGAGCGTCGACTTGCCGGAGCCGCTGACGCCGGTGACTACGGTGAACGCGCCGACCGGGAAGCGCGCCGTGATGTTCTTGAGGTTGTGCTCGCAGCAGCCGGAGATCGAGAGGAATTTAGAATTGAGAATGGAAAATGAAGAATGACTGGAGGTTTTCTTTCCTTCATTCTCCATTTTACATTTTACATTTTCAATTCTCTTCCGCCCCGTCAGGTAGTCGGCCGTGAGCGACTTCGACTTGAGCAGCCCCTTGAAGTCGCCCTGGTACATGACGTGGCCGCCCTCGCGCCCCGCGCCTGGTCCGAGGTCGACGATCCAGTCGGCCGCGCGCATCATCTCCTCGTCGTGCTCCACGACGACCACCGTGTTGCCGCGGTCGCGAAGCCCCTTCAGCGTCCCTATAAGCCTCTCGTTGTCGCGCGGGTGAAGCCCGATCGTCGGTTCGTCGAGGACGTAGAGCACTCCTGTCAGGCCCGAGCCTATCTGCGTCGCGAGACGTATGCGCTGCATCTCGCCGCCGGAGAGCGTCGAGCTTGCGCGGTCGAGCGTCAGGTAGTCCAGCCCGACGTCGAGGAGGAACCGGAGCCTGCGGACTATCTCGGCTATGATTTCCTTTAGGCCCTCGAGCTTCGCGCTAGGTGCGCCACCCTTGCCAGCGCCGCCAGAACCACCAGCGCCGCCAGTTTTGCCAGAGCCCCTGGACTCGGCGGCCAGCGCCTCGAAGAACTTTAGCGCCTCGCCGACCGGCATCGCCATAACCTCGACGATGGTCTTGCCGGCGACGGTCGCCGAGCGGGAGAACTCGTTGAGCCTCGCGCCGTGGCAATCGGGGCAGGTGCGGTAGCTCTGGTACGCCTCCCACTTGGCGCGGGTCTCGTCGTCCTCCGCCTCCTCCAGTCTCTTCTGCAGCGTCGCAAGGACGCCCTCGAACGGGCGGTCCACGCTGCGCCACGGCAGTATGAGGTCGTCCTTGAAGCCGTGCATGAGGTCGCGGCGGAACTTCGCCGGAAGCTTCTCGTAGGGAGTGTCGAGCTTCACCTTGTACTGCTTCGCGATCTGCTCGAGGAGCGCGTTGTAGTACATGATCGCGTTGTGCCCCGCGCGCCTCCACGGGTGTATGCATTCCCTGAGCGGCAGTGTCCTGTCGGGAACGACAAGGTCTTCGTCGAAGTAGTAGAGCTGGCCGAGGCCCGCGCATGTCGGGCACGCGCCGTAGGGCGAGTTGAAGGAGAACGAGCGCGCCTTCAGCTCGTCGAAGGATACGCTGCAGTGTACGCAGGCGTTGAGTTCGGAGAAGACGGTGGAGTGGGGGAGTGGGGGAGTGGAAGAGCGAGAGAGTGAGGGAGTGGAGGGAGATGAGGAGCTGGGGAGCTGCTCAACGACCATTACACCCTTGCCGGTCTTTAGGGCGAGCTCGACCGAGTCGGTGAGGCGCGTACGGAAAGAGGAGTCCCGGCGCTGCGCATCTTTCTCATTCGGCTCTGCGTCGGACAAGACCTCTTTGCTCGGCAGCACGAGACGGTCGACGACAACGTCGATGTCGTGCTTGCGCTTCTTGTCGAGTTCGGGAACCTCTTCGAGAAGGAACTGCGTTCCGTCGACGCGGACGCGCGCGAAGCCCGCGCGCTTCAGCGCGGCGAAGACGTCTTCATGCCGCCCCTTCTTGCCTTTGACGACGGGGGCATAGATAATTATCCGTTCCCCATTCCCGGTTTCCGGTTCCCCACTTCCCTTTTCCCTTTTCCCTTTTCCCGTTCCCAGTATCGCGTCGACGATCTGCTCGGCGGACTGGCGCGTTACGGGACGGCCGCACTTCGGGCAGTGCGGCGTCGCGAGAGACCCGTAGAGTATTCGAAGGTAGTCGTGGATCTCGGTGACCGTCGCGACGATGGAGCGCGGGTTGCCGCTCGTCGTCTTCTGCTCGATGGAGATGGCGGGCGAAAGCCCCTCTATCTTCTCGACGTCGGGCTTCTCCATGCGGTCGAGGAACTGCCGCGCGTACGCAGAGAGGGACTCGACGTAGCGGCGCTGGCCCTCGGCGTAGAGAGTGTCGAACGCGAGCGACGACTTGCCGCTCCCCGAAAGGCCGGTGACGATTGTCAGGGAATTGCGGGGAATCTTTACATTGACTCCCTTCAGGTTGTGCATTTTCGCACCGATGATTTCAATGTCATTCGTCATGATTTCAATGTCATTCGTCTTTGTTCATCCTGCATAAGGTGCATAAGCCGGGAAAGTGCATGGGCTGGAAAGTGCATAAGCTGGAAAGTGCATAAGCTGGAAAGGTGCATGGGCTGGAAAGGTGCATGGGCTGGAATACGCATAAGCCTGGAAAGTGCATGGGCTATGACTCATTCCCGCTACGCGTCCATTCGTCTTCGCCAGCCATCCGTCTTTCATGCGCCAGAGGGATAGCAATGCCAAAGTTGCTAGCGACAATAAGCGAATCAAATGTTGGGAAATGCACGAACATATGCAGAGAGTAACAAGGCGGGTGGGATGGCTATATGAACGGGTAAGAGAAATGGGACGGGAATGATGGCTATATGAACGTGTAAGAGAAATGGGACGGGAATGATAGCTATATGAACAAGTGAAAGGAACAAGGCGGGTGGGATGAGGGATGCACGAACGGACGCGAAGCGGTAGTGAGTGCATCACAAAATATCTTTCAGAAAATATCTTTTGAGGAAACATCGTTAGAAAACATCGTCGGAAATATTGTTCGGGGGGAGGGTGGATTTTGTTCGGATGAGACTTTTCACGGTAAAGAGTAATGATTGAGTTGTTGTTAGCTTGAATTGTTGTTAAGATTAAATTGTTGCCAGATTGAGTTGTTGTCAGAGTGACGGAACATAGCGAGACACCTTTTCCTCGAGCAGCTGCTCCAGGCGATCAAGGTCGCGGTAGCCAAGTGAAATCAGCTTCTTGCCCTCCCGCTGGTACAGAACCTGCTTCCGCCGCATGTTCGCGACATACTCCGGCGTATCCATTCCCCAGTATTCAATGTAGAGGTCAAACTCCGGCAGATAGAAGTCGGGCCTAATCCTCAGCCCTCCGGCGACGACCATCCGCTCGTCGTAGCGATAGGCGATTCCCTTCGCGGCCAGCCAGTTGCCGATGCGCCTCTCGCCCCTTGACTGCACAGCCACCTCGTCAACGGTCCGCAGCCGCTTCGCCGCCTCAACGTCCGTCGCGAACTGGGCGTCCTCGTGCTCCTTCTCCTGCAGGCAGTGGTGGCAGTACGGCTTGCCATACCGGTCGATGCTGCGACGAACCTCCTCTTCGCCAACGACCCTGCGGCAGCGCGCGCACCAGTGCCTGAGGCGCGCCTCGCGCCTCTGCGCAGCCGCCTCGCCTGCTGCGGCCGCGTCGCTTGCCGCCATCCTGACATACTGCGGATGGTTCGGATTCCTCGCAACGTCGCGAAGGACGTCCAGCTGGAGGACCGTCAGTTCGCCCTCGCATCTGCGAAGCGCCTTCAGCATGTACTGCAGCACCTGCGGACGCTCCTCGCGCCCAATCGCGACGGTCAGCGGCGGAACCAGCGTCCCCGCCAGGTCCGGCGCGCGTTCCAGCAGCTTCCCAAGGGCGCTCGCGGCGGCCCTCCGGACCATCGGGAACGGGCTCTTCAGCAGGTCGGCGAGCTCGTGCGCGTCCGCCGCCGAGCCGCTCTTGCCCAGCTCGACGGCGCGCCCGCGCAGGCTCTCCGCATCGTCCATCGCAGATGCAGCGCCGCCGCGCCCTAGCCGAGCTTCGAAAGGTCGAGCGCCAGCAGGAACTCCGGGTTGGACTTCGTCTTCTTGAGCGAGTTCAGCACCGACCTCATCGCCGCCTCGGTCCCGGCGTTGGCGAGGATGCGCCTAAGTCCCCACGTCTTCTCGAGCTCGCGCGGGTCGAGGAGCAGGTCCTCCTTGCGCGTGCCGGACTTCTCGATGTCGATCGCAGGGTAGATGCGCTTGTCGGCGAGGCCGCGGTCAAGCACGATCTCCATGTTGCCGGTGCCCTTGAACTCCTCGAAGATGACCTCGTCCATCCTGGAGCCCGTGTCGATGAGGCCCGTCGCGATGATCGTGAGCGACCCGCCGCCCTCGATGTTGCGCGCCGCGCCGAAGAAGCGCTTCGGGCGGTGCATCGCGAGCGCGTCGACGCCGCCCGTCAGGATCTTGCCGGAATGCGGCTGCACCGTGTTGTAGGCACGCGCCATGCGGGTCAGCGAGTCCATGAGGATGATGACGTCCTTGCCGTTCTCGACCTGGCGCTTCGACATCTCGAGCACCATCTCGGTGACGTTCACATGGTGCTGCGGCTCCTCGTCGAAGGTCGACGAGAGCACCATCGCCTTCGTGTTGCGCTGCATGTCGGTCACCTCCTCGGGACGCTCGTCGATGAGGAGGATGATGAGTATCGCGTCGGGATGGTTCTTCGAGATGGCGTTCGCCATCTTCTGCAGGAGCACCGTCTTGCCGACGCGCGGCGGCGCGATGATCATGCCGCGCTGGCCGAAGCCGATTGGCGTGAAGATGTCGACGACGCGGGTGGAGAACTCGTTGGCCTCGGTCTCGAGTATGATGCGGCGCGTCGGGAACGTCGCCGTCAGGTTCTCGAAGTGAATTACGCGCGCGGCGACCGACGGCTCCTTGCCGTTCACCGTAAGGACGTTCCCCAGGCAGAAGAAGCGGTCCTTGTCGCGCGGGTCGCGGATCGGCCCCTCGACGATGTCGCCCGTCCTAAGCGCGTGGCGGCGTATCTGCTGCTGCGTGACGAAAACGTCCTCCGGGCAGGCGAGGAAGTTGTTCTTCGCCGAGCGGAGGAAGCCGTGGCCGTCGCGCAGGATCTCGAGGCAGCCGCTCGCGAGCACCGCGCCGCCCTGCGCGAGGTAGCGGCGGATCGCCGCGAAGATGAGCTCGTGCTTGCGGTAGGTGCCGAGCTCCTCGGGGTCGGCGCCCGGCATCATGCGCTCGACGACGACCGGCGCGGGCCAGGTCTGGATGTCGGCGAGGCGGTATTCGGGAAGCTCGGGGTTGCGGTTGGGGTTCGCGGGCGCCTCGGGCTCCGCGGCCGCCGGCTCCGTCGGGAGCGGCGCGTTGAGGAGCGGGTTAACGGACTCCTCGCCGTTGGCGCCGCGGATGGGCGACAGGTTGGCCTTCTGTCCGCCGTTGCGGTTGAAGGGCTTGCCGCCGCGGTTGCGGTGGAACTTGCGCTTCAGCATCGGCGGCTGCGCGCCGCCCTCCTGCTGCTGGGGCTTGGCCCCATTGCCCGCCGCGGGAGTGGCCGCGCCGGCGAACACGTCGAATTCTTCTGCCATTTTACTGCTGTCTTTCCTTTAACCACTTGACGAACCGCGCCACGTTCTCTCGAAGTTCGGCGGGCGTGCCGTCGTTGTCGATTACGTAGTGGGATCTCGCGGCCTTCTCCTCGACCGGCAGCTGCGCCGCCAGCCTGGCCTCGGCCTCTTCGCGCGTGTAGCCGCGCGTCTCGGTCATGCGGGCCACTTGCGTGTCCCTTCTTGACCGAACGCAGCATATTATATCATATTCTCCGTCCCATTGCACCTCGAAGAGGAGAGGAACAACAGCGATGCG
>Ga0310690_10003856_pt1 | contig 21966 bp, 19 predicted proteins | sample AusTroGonzalo_MG_2_FD_207661 | JGI IMG/M metagenome (GOLD analysis project Ga0310690, IMG submission 207661) | Bovine rumen microbial communities from tropical cattle in Woodstock, Queensland, Australia - Gonzalo_04 (v2) (version 2) | ecosystem: Host-associated > Mammals > Digestive system >... | reverse complement strand
AGAAGGGAGCAATGAAACTGCTCCAGTTCTCTTGAAATCAACTGTTTTACTTGCTTTTCCATACCAGTCATAGTCTTAGGTTAGAAATCTATTTTCCTTAGAATGTCTGCTTTCTGATAAGTCGAAGTAGGTATTCTACGGCCTTTGGAGCCTTCTCACGTGCTGTCACCAACTTCTGAGTAAACTCCTCTTCAGGCATTTCAGAGTTAAAGTCATCTACCAACTCACGAAGTTCATCTGATGGCTTTACCAGTATCAGTCCTTTCCTCTTCATCAAGTAACGAAGCGACAGGATACCTTTGTTGTATTTGGGGCGTGCCTTAATCAACTCCTGCATCAGGTTCAGACCGGGATCTCCAATATGCAGTTCGTTGAGCATTGCAATCGAATAGAGCACCTTTGTATCAGGTGTTGACATGTCGAACACATCGCCCATCAGCATGTTCACAGCATCTGCATTTTGGTACCGCTCCATCTTGGTCAAACAACGCGACTTTACATAAAGTGCTTCTTGGCATTGATGCTGAGCCAGTACGTTGTCTGCGTAGCTTAGTGCTTCCTCGTACTCCTCTGCATAAAGGCTCAGCAAAGCAACAAGGAACTTAGGTGCCCAATGGTCAGCAGCCTTTAGTTCTGTAGGAACCTCTTCGATACAGCCAAAAAGGTCATCATCGCAGATGACGGTATCTAGAAATCGTTTGGTTTGTTGCATCGCTTCTTTGATGTCCCCTTCAGTTGCTTTCTTCTGCACCAACATCAAGTATTGTTTGGCTGCCTCATCGTAGTCATGGTGGGCAAGCAACTGATAGACAGCCTTTCCACTCTCAATCTCGTTACTGATGACATGCTCGTCATTATAGCCACTGGCATATGCCAGCACCTCACGACTCGTATGCGCATACTGAGGAATGATAGAACGCGAGAGAAACAAACCATCGAGCGAACGGACACGACTCAGCGCCACATACAGTTGACCAGCAGCAAACATACCTCTACTCAAATCAAGATAGAGTTTGTCGAAAGTCATTCCCTGACTCTTATGCACAGTAATAGCCCAGGCAAGTCGAAGCGGATACTGCGTGAAGGTTCCCATCAGTTCCTTCTTCATCTTTCGCTCCTCCTTGTCGTATTCATAACTATACGATTCCCAAGAGCAGTTGGGTACCACATACGTTACTCCACCAGTAGTTACATGAATCTCGTCCTTTGTCAGTTTGGTTACCGTTCCAATGGTGCCATTCACCCAACGCTTATGCTGGTCGTTGCGAGTGAACATCACCTGAGCACCCACCTTAAGTTTCAGCGTCATATCCACAGGGAAGCGTTTCTCCTCGAACTTTCCTGTAACAGTACCCTCGTAGGTGTATTCCTCTGCCTCAATCTCTGCCAGACACTTTTGGTTAACCGAGTCTGCAGTACAGTTTCGAGAAGCCAATGTAATCACCATACCGTCTTCTTTTGTAGGTTGGCACACACGCTCATTTAGACGCATCAGAATCTCAGGGGTCGTCTTGTTCAGGCGAACACTCTCCAGGATTTTGAGGAATGACTCATCTTCCTGACGATAGACCTTTTGGAACTCGATCTTCACCATACGCATGCGCTTGATGGCATCTGCTTTGTAGAAAAAGTAGTCATCCGCATGGTAAAGGTCATGCATCAAATCGCTTTCTGCACCTTTCTTTAGCACCGGCGGCAACTGGAACATGTCGCCCACGAATATGACCTGCTTGCCTCCGAATGGTAATGAAGAGCGCAGCGTCTTCCGCATCGTGTAGTCGATGGCATCAATGATGTCGCAGCGGACCATCGAAATCTCATCGATGATAATGGTGTCCGTATGGATCAGCGTCAGGATGCGTGCCTCACTCATCTTGCCCATCGTGCCTGGCGTGCAGACATCCATAGGCAGCCCGAAGAACGAGTGGATGGTGTCACCGCCAGCTAAGATGGCTGCTACACCTGTTGGTGCTAGCGTGATGAATTGCTTGTCCACCATCTTCTGCACGTTGCGCAAAAAGGTTGTCTTACCTGTTCCTGCCCTACCTGTAAGGAAAAAACTGCTATTTGTGTTGGCAATTAGCTCGAAGGCCATCACCTGCTGCTTGTTTTGTGTGTCGATCATGTTTTCCATACTTTTATTGCTGTTCAAGTTTAGGGAGTATTTGGGTTAAACGTGTGTTAAAGTCGGGGTCGAGGAAGCTCTTGTAGCATTTTGAGATCAGTGTCTGCGCTTGCTCTGCAATCTGCTCTGCCGGAGTACAGATGCGCTGGGTCTTCATGACGCTTGTCAGGAACTCCTTCACCATCAGTTCTGACTCCTGACGGATAAACGCCTCGTTGCGAAACACTTTGTCGTAGTCTCGCTTCTGGATCAGTTCCATCTTCTGCCCGTTGAAGGCATACAGCTCAATGCTGTCGATGTAGGTCCAGCTGTGGTAAAGCCCCACCTTCTCGACGATGGCGATACGGTCGCAGAATCGGATGCCAAGGTAGTAATGGTGTCCAATGCTACTCTCATACTCGTCACAGATGAACATCTTTTGGCTGTTATCCCAAGTAGGGATATGTACACGAGGACTGCCGTATGTAGGCAGAATGCTGTCAAACAGACTCTTGTTGATTGCTTTTGTCAGTGTTGCCATAGTCTTGTCGGTTTTTGTGGTTAAACTTTTTGGTATATTTGTCGTAGGCAATCGCCCTTAGGCTAACTGCTTGCGTTGTGTCTCTTCTACCATGTTTCTCGCGAAACAGGCAAGTTCTTGGTCGCTGACTTGTGCTCCCTGCAATTTCAGTTGTCCCTCCAAGAAGCCTTTCAGCATCAGGATACTCTGCTCCTTGGCAAACAACTCATTGAAGATGCGGTAGTCGCAGCCACCCCAGTACTTCTGTGCAATGAGGTTCGCCTTCTGTCCATCGAAGCAGAACAGCTTGATACCATTCAGGAAGGTATAGGCGTACCCCTGTCCTAGGTCGTAGTACACCATCAGCCGGTTGGATAGGCGGACAGCTTTGTAGTACATGTTACCTGCTGGGCTAGTGTAGCCCATCGTCAGGAATACATTCCTGGCGGCATTATAGGTTAGCGACTCGCCCGAGAGGGCAGGAAGGTTCTTGGCGGCGATGCGTTGAAGTGCGGTGTTGTTCATAGCAGTTCAGTTTTAGAGTTCCCACCACTAATGTTATCCTAACTCTGGGGTGGTTTCAGAGCTTATGTAAAAGTCATAGAGGGCAGATCAGAGATGCAGCATGGCATCTGCAATTCTATCTTCCTCAGCTTCTCTTGCGAGTTCTGCCATGAAGAATGCGTCTGCGATAGCATCTTCCTCAGCCTCTCTTGCGAGTTCTGCCATGAAGAATGCGTCTGCAATAGCATCTTCCTCAGCTTGACGAGCGAGAGTAGCCATGAATGTGGCATCTACGACATTGTTCATTTTGGCCTGAGAGCCTTTTACGTTGTTGGTAATCTGAGTTTTCATGTTATTATCAGATTTTGTTCCCACCAATAAGCATTTGCAGCATCAATCTCGAGGTGGTTTCGATGATTGACGCTGCAAAGATAATACGGTTTTCACAACCTTGCAAGAAAAACAACCTTGTGAACGGTTCCGTTCTACTTGGAACCGTTTTCTGACACATCTACGACTTGAATATCATTGTCGTGAACGAAATACGGATATTTGTCTTTTGATTTTGGACTTGTATTAGGGGTGGATTTAGTTGCCCTAACTTTCTTACCTATGAGTTCTTTGCGACGTAAATATACAGAGTAGTCTTTCCCTATGTGGTAAAGTCCGTCGTCATCCTGTTCAATTATCCCAACAATCTCATTAGACTTGTTGCCAGCGTCATCATCAAAAATCTCATTTTTGACACATTTTGCTAGATTGGCAGCTTTGTCTGGATGCTCTTTTATGTAAATGTTCATCCACTGCACAATCTCGCAAAACTGTAAAGCCATGCTAAATACCAGAAAACGCGAATTGACTCCTGACGATTTCATTTGGTTTTCATATCGTTGAATCTCTGCTTCACTCAATTCTGTAAAGTGGGATTGATTTGTTGAATGCGAATTTGAATTGCCCAAGTTGATAATTAAAGACATCATATCTTGAATGTGCCTTGGAACGACTCGATCACCAGCATTTCCATATCTATATCCCACCTTTTCTGCATCTCGCCCAATTAAAAACATAAAACACTGATTTAAATTTACAACACCCTTAGAGAAGAATACATCTGGTATTACTCCCGCTTCTCCTAAAGCCCTAAAAACATACTCCAGTGCTTTTCTCAATGGATTATAGAATAAGCGAGGGACAAAATGCGGATGCGATTTTGGGAAATGCATAGTTTCTAAAATTGTTAAGATATCCTCGCACACATCGTTGTTTAATCGTATAAGAAGCTCGTTGGTTTCATTATACATCTCCCGAATTTGAATCCTAACAGATTTTTGTGCATGCGCTTTTATACGCTCATATAAAACTTCATTATCTACATTCTTAGAATAATACTTCTTATGTTGCTGCTCTGTCCATTCTGAATCCCATTCCATCCTCTCTTCAATAATAGAGTCAGAAATATCCTTTTCTGCGCCACCAGAAAGAATATACCATGGAATCAACCTTCCTTTTTCTGCTCGCAATCTTGATATGTCGTTCAATGCATGTCCAAGAAATTTAACTACATTCTCTCCTTCACCTTTGTGGTGAACACAGTTAGCATCCAGAATTATTGCAGACCATCGGTCATAATCACCTTCTAATGCAACTTTGGCATCATCCCAACAAGGGAATGAAACCAATTGCAAGTCATAATTCTCTGCTTGAAGAGGGTAAGCCACTGTTACTTCTGGGTCATCCTCTACCCAAAGTACTTTTATAAAATCGTTTCCTTCCATGTATCAATTTGGTAAATAAGTATTTGAATTATTAAACGTTAAAACATACTTCACCGTAAAGGTCTCTTTTGGGGTAGAAACAATTTCCACCGTGCCTTTATAGCGACGCATAATTGAATCTATCTCATAACAACCGATACCATTGTGCCCATCATGATGAAGGGCAGAGGATACACCATATTCCAAAAGTGAAGATGAGTCCCTATCTTCAGGTATAGGTGTGCCATTATTCTCAATCTCAATAATTAGGACATCGCCATTCGCGCGCCAAGAAAACTTTAATTGATAGTCTTTACGAGTATCATCTGTAAAAGCATAAGCTTTTGCATTTGAGATAATATTCTCTAATATCTTTTCTAATGCATCCTTAGGGAATTCAATAGTATTTAATGGCTGCCCTTTTGCAATAGCAACTGGGCCTTCTTCGTCATTGTAAATATTGGTCTGGGCCTTATTGCTTCCCTTCTTCCATGTAACAACAGGTTTGAAATTCAGCCACCCTTTTTCCTCTTTAGCAATATAGGTCTCTATAAATTCCTCTGGGTCGAAGGATTCTGCCTTTGCAAAGGTGTATTCTACATCGGCGATATGTTCTAATGCAGGCATCATTTCTAAAATGCCTTTGTTAATGAACTCAAATGCATCTTGTACCGTAGTTCCTTGAATACGGGAAATAATATCCTCGTCGTTGAGGTGACCATCCTTCCGTTTTCTATATGCATTTAAGGCTACAAACATTGCCTTGATAGATGAGAGAGACTGAGTAAGCGCATGTTTACGCATTCTCAAAGACTTTTCTTTTTTTGTCAGTTTCTTCTCAAAATCGCCAACGACATCCTCTCCAATTTTCATTCTGCGAATTTCATCATAGATGATACGCTTGTCTGTAGGAACAAATATATCATCAAGATGATTCTCTATTTCAAATTCTTGAAATGCTTGTAATTGTCTGTACACAATTGGCAACCTAAGAATTGCTGCTAAAGAATTGGCGTCAAAACCATTCTTAGGGCAAAACACATGGATTCCGTTATCAACGGCAAAAGGAAATCCCATGGCATGGACCAATGCAACACGGATGCCTTTGTTTGGCGTATGCTTATAGAGAACAACATCGCTATTGCCTTCAATGTAGGTGCAATTCCTATATTTGTAGACACGGTGTCCCTTGTTCGTCCCAATCTGGGCCCACATATTGTCGATGAATTTTCCATTTTCCCAGAATGCATAATCATCGGATCCTTTTTCAAAATGAGGATTGTTTGGGCAATCGGCCTTCTCAACTGAATTGAGGTTAATCTCTCCTTGATACATTAAAGGTAAGTTTGTTTCTTTAATCCATGGTGTACTGAGGGGTAAATCCGTTTGGACACTACGAATTTTGGTAGTAACGACATTCACAATCTTTGACAGAGGAATCGGGCTATCATCGTCTGACGGTCGTTCCACGACATAAACTTGTGGAACAAGCACGTCTGCATATAGTTTAGAATGATCGATGCAAACTAATTTTCGAAGACCCGTTATAGTATCTTTTCCACCATTATGAACCATTCCTGAGAAAACTTCATTTGAGAAGACTTTTAGTGGTTCGTCTTGAATGTTTTCGACTTCTTTATCTTGAATAGCAAACCTGGCATCAATCATCGTTGCGAATGGTTCTTTAAGTCCTTTCTCAATAATTATAATGCTGAAACTATCTCTTGAGGGATTGTCTATAACAAGAGGCAACTGAATAATTTCTTTAATAGAACCTTCTGAAAGGATTTGTTCCCACAATTTTTTTAAAGGTGATTTGCTTTTAACATTTTGGAGAACTCTAGATGGAATCAATACACACATCTCTCCCCCTTGTTTGAGGTTGTTGTATGAATCAATTATTTTTGATACTATATTTGAATCATAAATGCCACTCTGATTATCATATTTCCCATCAATGACTGCATTGGGAATAAAAGGGATAAATGAAATAACATAATCATAAGAAGAGGGGATACTTCCATCTTCTATGACTGTTGCATCCATTTTGTTTGCATAGATAGCAACTTTCATCCATGCCCACAATAATAATGCTATGTCTTCATGTCTTTGTTTGATATAGTTAACATAACTTTCTTCACAGAGAAAGGTACTGTCATTGTAGAGTAAAGGAAACTGAGCTAGGCATGTGAAGGGATTATATACAACAGAACCAGCCGGAATATCCAAGCGATTCTTAATGAATTCCAATATCTCTTCACGAATATGGAAATCATTCATATCTAAAGTCCGCAATCCCAATTCGTTCAAAAAATCGAGGGCTGGCGTTTTTATTATGTAGTTTACTATTTCCTTGAAATGATTTGTTAAGAACCATTCTTCTTCATCCGAGAAAATAGTTGTATTGTAATAGCTGGGAAGGAGTTCTTGCAAAACTCTAATATCAGCATCATCTCCTGCTACTTTTGAATAAAAGTGGCCGAGTAATTGCTCGTTAACTCTAAACTTATTCTGTTTTTCAATTGGAATTTCAGGAGTTATATCAAAGCCTATAACCCTCGCCGGCATTCCTTCTTCGTGAAGTTTTATGGCGGTTTCAATATTTAAATTCTCCAAGTAGTTTCTTTCCGTAATAGCTTCTTTCACTTGATCACTATCTCTACCGACTTTAGTGCGGTAAAGCTCTACGAGGTTAATCACTCTCTGCTGGATCTCTGTTGCGTTCTGTACGTTCTGCATAGTCTCTTGTGTTTTTGTTGGTTAGTACTCTATGTTCTGCATTTGTGTCTCAAATGCGCTGCAAAGGTATAACCTATTTTTTATTGCTGCAAGCATTTCTGCCTTACGAACGGTTCCGTTCTTCGTGGAACCATTTAATGATGTTATTGGAGATTGCATATTCGTATTTTGTTTTAGCATATCAATTGTCTTAGATTGTGCAAAGATACACATTTTTTGTAAATAATAGGACAAATTCATAGAAAAGAAGAAAAAATAATGCCAAATAACATTTTTAACAACTGCTATCTTTCACATCATGGGTCGATTCATAATCCATATGACAGTTCAATGATTTACCCAAACCATCACAATTCTAATGCGATGTCTTCGCTGAACCTATGTTAGTTTTATCTTGCATATAGATTCATTTGCTTGCTAATTATTTCCTTTATCTGTTCTCTCAATGATATAGGCTGAATCACTTCGAGATATTGGCCATAAGCAAGAATTTTGCCTCGTAACTCACGATTGGGTTCAATCGTCAATGTGACCTCACCATAACTGCCATTTTTGTGCTCATCAAAAGGAATCGTTTCTTTTTGGCTATGATGCAATGGTTTGGTAAGCAGTAGCCCATGTTGGTACTCTGTTTTAGTACGAATAACAACTTGTTCTACTTTCGCATCTTTTTCATGAGTTACACCTATAATGTTTTTAAAAAAATCCTGATAGAAACCTTTGGGGGCAGAATAGTAATCTATATCTTCGACAGCAGTAACTTCGCCTAAAATTCTGTCTAACGGAACAATATATGCCTGATAGGGTTCGCGATTTGCCTCACCTAAGACGAACCAGCGCCCATTGTATTCTTTCAGGAACTGAGGATGAAAGATCAATTCAAAAGGCTTTTGTCCAAATCGTTGATAGTAAAACTTCAACACCTGCTTGTCGGTTATGGCCTTATTAAATATAGGTAGTAAATCTATATTGGTTATATTTTGTTCCAAACTGGAACGGATGTGGCTGGCTCCACTTTCTGTTTCTCTGTTTGTATCAAGCAGCAATTGTGTATTCTCAAAATATGCAGAAAACCAACTGGAAGGCAAGATGCCTGCTGATGCTTTACAAAAAGCCACATAGTCTTCTATCCTCTTTTGCTCTATCGCTTGACGTTCTGCTGATAGAGGATCATCGTTACTTCCAATATACCGGTATGCCTTCCCTTTGTTTTGTCCATTATCTTCAATGCACCCAGGACAAGCCCTCTCCAATGCCTTTAAAACCTCGGGAAACGCTTTTTTCAGTTCACCATAACCAGGCTCACGGTTACACGCCATCATATCATAATAGCCTTTTGGCCTCTTACAATACAAAGCAAGTATATCTGTATAACTGACAAACTCACGTTTCATCAGTTCTGAATAAACTAGATTCACGAACCCTGATCTAATTCCAGATCCAGCAAAGATATTTTTTGTATGCATACTCATTCATTTATGTTTAGAACATTGCAAAGATACAACTTTTTCCGAAGAAATCAATGATTTTTTTGAAAAAAAAACAATTCCACAAGCCTTGTTTTCTTGTTTTCCTTGGCGGTGCCGAGTGGATGCGGTAACTTTGCGGCGAAATTCGAGAAAAATCGAATGAATTGTAGTATTAACTTAACCAAAAACAGAAAGGAAAACAAGATGAAGAAAAGAATGATTCTGATGGGCTTGATGACTGTCGTAGCTACGGGCCTGAAGGCGCAGGACAAAGTGGTGCTGCGCTCGGGTGAGGAACTGAACGTGAAGATTGTTCAGAACGGTGAAACGAGTATTCAGTATCAGTTTCCGGGCGAGGAGATGCTGAACGAGAAGAACAAACGCGAAATCAAGTACATCGTGTATGCGTCAGGTCGTAGGGAAGAATGTTCGCAGGGCATCGAAGTGCCAGAAATCAAGGGCAAGGCAGACTGGAAGAAGGTGGTGGTGACCTATGTTGAGAGCGATGTCGTCGGTCTGAAGCGCGTGGGCGAGTTGAAGGCCACGTCGGGGTGGGGCGGTGCACTTGGTTCGAGTATGGGTTACAAAGGTGCTTTGAACAAACTGAAGAAAAAGGCTGCGAAAATGGGTGCAGGCGTGATTCTGGTGCACGACAATCCGAACAAACTTGCCTCGGCGCTTGGCGGTGGTGTGCAGGTCGTCGGAACGGCCTATAAATAACTTTTTTCCCAAATTACAAATCTGAGCCCCTTTATTCGAAAGTGGGCTCAGATTTTTTCGCATACATTTAATCTTAAAAAGGCGATTCCAACTCTAAAGAAGAAAACTCTGATGGTACAATTTCAAATCCATCTCTACCAAATGAATCATCGTAAACGTGTTCCTCTATGTCAAAAGACGGGTCTGTGGGTGATTTGTATTTAGAAGGAAGGGCTTGATAACAGAATTTACGAGCAATTTTATGAATGATGTGATATTTCCACAGTATCGTTTGTTCGGGATGGTCTTCAAAATATTGAGAGATGTCCTCACCAACGGATCGGTTCCATGTTTCGAACTGTTTAATCGCACCGATATGCCCCATCTTTCTTAAAACAATAATAGCTTCGTCGACCGTTGGAAAGGATAATGCACCGCGAATGGGGCTCTCTTTGAAGTGAGGTGGATCTATGTGTATGTAACGATTCAGCGTCTTCTCCATACATTCATCGTAAATCAGTTGCAGAAGTGTGTCCGTCGCCTCTTCTTGCGTGATGGGTTGATTCATCATCAGGAGTGCGTTGAGATAATCGAGTTGGAACACGAAACGTTCCCTGTCAACGTATATACAAATGTTCTCTTTTGCCATTCTTAGACAGAAATGGTAGAAATTGCGTTTTTCCGTCAGTTCTCTCATGTTCTCTTGGATAAAATCGACGGGAAAGTTTTGGATGATGATTCTCGCACAAGGCTGTTCATGGAACTGATGCCAAAGATTTTCAACGATAGGCTCAAACGACTTGTCCCAATAGTCAGACAGGAACCTATAAGCCCAAGATCTGTCAGTAGCACACGACCCAAGGTGGGCTTTTAGTATGGTCTTTTGGTCTTTCCAATCAAGGTGTTCAAAACGTTCTTGAATCTCCTTTCGTGATTTCATCACTCGCCTGCTTTTCTTGTCCTGATAGTCTTGAATCAGTTTCGCAATGGGAGTGTTCTTTTTTCTTTTATAATATTCCATGTCTTATCTTTGTAATTCGCTGCAAAATTATTATTTTATTTGAGAAAAACAAAGAAAAATTTTACCACAAGCCTTGCGATGATTGCTGATTTACCACCTCATCGAAGCGTTCGCTGACTTCGACCATCCACACTGGAAGTTTTTTCATGGCTTGGAAGACGAGGGCATCGGGCATTTTTTTATAATAGGCGTAGGCCATCGGGCCAGCAATGGCGGCGAGGGTGTCGGCATCGCCACCGAGGGAAATGGCGAGTTTGATGCAATCGACGTAGTCTTCTGACTCGATGAAGCAGATGATGGCCGGGCCGACGGTACCTGCGCAGGTCGAATTGAAGGCGAAAGAGTCGTGGATCTCGACGTATTTCTTATTCGACCAGTCGGGATAATATTTGTCGAGGATGTGTTCGCGGATGAATTGCTTGTCTCGGCCATTTTTCAGGTGGAAAATGGCGAGGGCAGTGGCTTCTGCGCCCTTGAAACCTTCGGGGTGGTTGTGAGTGGGGGCTGCGGTTTCGTGTGCGAGGCGGATACATTCTTCTTCCGATTTTGCAAGCCATCCCGCGGGCGAACAGCGCATGGCGGAGCCGTTGCCCAGACTCCGATAGGGTTGGGGTTTGTGGCTGGCCATCCAGAGTTTGAATCTGCTGCCAAAACCTGCGTGGCGATGCTCGTTGGCGCATTTCCAGAGGTTCATCGTCATGTCGAGTTGGTCGATGAATGCCTCGGCGCAGGCGAAGGTCAGCACGGTGTCGTCGGTGAAGTGGGCGCGGCTGCTAAACATTTTCACTTGGTTGTAGTCCTTGGTGCGGTGCGCTCTGCCTTCATAGGCGCTACCGGCTATGTCACCAATGGCGACGCTCATTAAATAATTTTCCATACAATTGTCGTTTTTGGTATTGCATAGGTCAGATGGAGTTGCTTTTCACGAAAAAACGATATTTCCCGAAAAATTAGAAGCCGTCGAGTTCAAAATATTCGTCTTCGAGTTCGTAGCCGTCTTCTTTTTCCTTTTCCTGTTTTTTGTCGTCTTTTTTCTGGTTTTTATCGTCCTTTTTGTTGGATTTATCGTCTTTCTTGGCGTTTTTCGCGTCCTTTTTGGGGTCTTTTTTCGTGGTTTTATCGTCTTCTTTGGCGAGTTCGTCCTCGTCGAGGATAATCAGCACGTCGTCATCGTCGTTTTTGGATTTTTGGCTCGGTTTTTCGTCGTCGAGGATGATGATTTCATCGTCGTTGGTGGTTTCGTCGTCGTCCAAAACGAAGATGTTGCCGTCGTTCTCGGTGGTTTTCGTTTCCTGTTTGATGGTGGTTCCCGTTTCTTGTTGAACGGCGGTTTTTGTTTTTTGCTCAGTGTTGGTTTTTGTTTCCACGACGGCGGCTTTTTCCTCCTTTTTCGGCTGACTGAGTTCATCGTCGTCGGCGACAAGAATTTCGTCGGGGTCCATCGTGGTTTTTGTCGGATTATCCTCGGAAACGACAGTCGTCGAATTGTCCTCGGAAACGGTCGTGTTGTTTTCTTCAGAAACAACGGTCGTAGAATTGTTTTCTTCTTGAACAACGATGGAATTATCCTCGGAAACGACAGTCGTAGAATTGTCTTCGGAAACGGTTGTCGTGGTCTCCTCGGGCACGATGATTTCCTCGCCTGAATCTTCGACGGGAATGTCGCCGTCTTCGATTTCCAAAGTTTCGTCGGCATCCATATTTTCCACGTCGGAATCGCCTTCGTCATCGTCGCCATTGCGCTTGAAAACAGGCTCTTTCTCGTAGCCGATTTCGGCTGGTTCGCTCAACAGCGGACGCTTGTCGATTTCGAGCGGAACGAAGTTTTCCTCGTAGAATTTCGCGTAGTCGTCGTAGCTGAACTGGCGCCCGAGCAGCTCCAGATTCGGTTCACTGATAATCAAAATACGGCACCCACCCCAGCCCTCCCGACGGGAGGGAGACTGATTAGTTTCAGCAGAAATTCCCAAACTCCCCTCCCGTGGGGAGGGGTTGGGGGTGGGTACTATATCCTGCTGGTGCAACTGACGGGCGTATTGCAGTGCCTCGTCGTAGCTGAGGAAGCCGCTGACGCGCATGTGGCGCGGACCGTCCGTGTCCTCGATGCGGATGTCGAAGTCGCGCACCATAAAATTGGTGAAATTATAGCGTGCGAGTTCGAAAAGCAACTTGTTTTGGTCGATGGAATCGGGGTGATAGGCGATGATGTAGAGGAATTTCTCGTTGCGCTCGGGCGAAAATTCGCGCACGGCCACCGAATCGCTGTCGCTGAGCACAACCGACCGCCGACTCCACACGTCGCCGAGGTCGAACTTTCCGCCGTGCAGCCGCCGACCCTGTTTCACGCCGTTCACAATCATTCCAGCCATCTCTGCGAGTTTGCTCTGTGGGAATTTCTCGACCAGCATCTGCATATCGGCCACACAACCGCTGCCATCGCCGTTGTTGAGTTTGGAAAGTCCGTTGATGAAGATGAATTTGTCGCGATTCTGACCCATCGGGAAGCGTTCTTCCGAAATGCGCGAATTGCCACGAACCTCGCTGTAGCGGTCGGCCTTGAAAGCGTTGTAGGTGGCTCCGTAGAGCGAGTCCTCGACCTGTTCGCCAAACTTCATCGTCTCTGCGAAATAGGGGTCGGTGAGCAATGCCGTCCATTGACTTTCTGGATATTCGTTTTCGAGCCGACGGACGTAACTTTGGGCTAAATCGTGCTCGCCACGCCGCGAATAAAGCAGGAACAAATGGTAATAGACATCGGCCATCTGCTCAAATTCGGGGAAGTCGGTCATCAGACGATTGAATTGCTTTTCGCTGAACGCCAGATGGTCGAGTTTATCCTTGAAAATGATGCCAGAATGATAGAGTCCGTCTTGAATGATGAGGTTGCTGGCTGCGACTTGTTCTTCGGTGAAGGGAATCTGCGCCAAGTAGTATTCGCGCTTGTGTGGGTCATTCTGCGCACTGTCTTTCACCTGTTCCAACGAGTCTTGAATAGCCTCTTGACGGGCAATCGAGTCGAGCATTTCCTGCGACATCTCGCCCCTGTCCATTCCGCCCACGACCGTCTGATTGGCGCGCTGCCAGTTATCGACATTCTCACGCTTTCCCCACAGTCTTTCAAAACTCTGCTTGCCCTGCTGCACGGCCAATGGATTGTAGAAATACCATTTTCCGCTTTGTTGGGTGTTCGGCGTGGGTTGCTGCGTGTTCGTCTGGTTGCGATTGCCCACCGCTCCGTTGCGCTGCATCTGCTGGGCAGCATCGGCCTCGGCCTGCTTCCGTTTTTCCTCTTTTTCCTTCTTTTTCAGGGCTTCAATGACGCGGTCGATGGCAGCATTGCGGTCTTTCTCGCTCATTTTTGCCAAAAGTTGCAACGAGTCTTGCAGGTGGATGGCGTCGGTGTAGGGACCGAGTTCGTCGAGCACCTTCGAGCGGTTCGCCAGTTGTTCGTAGTCCTTGCGCTCCTTGTCGAGCAGTCCGATGGCCTCGCCGTAGCATCGCTGTGCGTCGCTGAATTTCTCCTTCAACCAATAAAGGTCGCCGAGTTTCAGCAGCAGAACGCCTTTTTCGATACCGCTCCGCGTGGCTTTCTCGTTGCCTTTTTCATAGGCGGAAATGGCCTGCATCGTATCGCGTTGCGACAAATAAATATTGCCGATGGCGTAATAGACTTGGTCGAGATAATCCTTGTTCTTGTCCGATGCTGCCATCCGCTTCAGACGACTAATCATCGCCTTCGACTGACTCCCAGCCATCACCTCGGTCATCGCGATTCGGGCATTGAATTCGATTTCGTAGGGCGGATTTTGTGCAATCACCTTTTTATAAGCCTTGTAAGCCTCCTGCTGATGCCCAAGTTCAGCCTCCAACTGTCCGAGCAGATAGTATTCGCGAGCCTTCTGCTTCTTGCGCATCTCGTGTTTGATGACCTTGCGTAGATAGGGTACCGCCTCGGCATAGTCGCCCGTGTGGATGTAGTAGTCGGCCATCGTGTAGTCCCATTCCTTCTGCGCACGCCAGTGAATCGAGTCGCGACGCATATTCCGAATCACGTCCTCGGCATCGTAAATCCAGTCTTGTTCGATGTAGCACTTCGCCAGCCACGCCCTCGCCCTTCCGTAAATCGCAGGCTGCGTCTGATAGAGCCGACTCATATAATTAAAAGTCGAGGCGGCCTCGTCGAAAGCGCCCTTATAGAACTGCGACCGACCCATCAGCATCCACGCCTTCCAGAGAAACGGATTGTATTCCTTGCGCGAAAGCCATTCGAGGTCGCGCTCTGTCTTGCGCCGTTTCTTCGTCCATTCGGGGCGTTTCTTGATGCTATGCAGTTTGATGGCTTTCTGGCATTTCTCGATGGCTTTTTCGTAGTTTCCCTTGCCCAGCTCGCGGCTGTTTTTGTTGCCGACGGTATAGAGCGGAATCATCTCCGTGAAATTGTCGCGGTTGCCGTTTTCCTTCTCGGTCGAAGCGTCGATGTAGGCCAGCGAAGCATTGTAATACGTGTTGTATCGCGCATTAAACGAGTGCCACCAACGGCTCTTCGCAGTGTTTTTCTGCGTAGAACATCCTGCCGCCAGTCCTGTCAGGATGAGCAGCAAGAGTGGAACGATTTTTGTCGTCTGATGCCGTCGCATACACCTTAATAACGCGATTTTTGCGATTTTATTGCTTGCGACGAAGGTTTTTCGGATTAAAAACCAACGATATTTCGTAAAAAATAAAGTTTTTATCCGAATCGTTTGGCGGTTCGGATATTTTTTCGTAATTTTGTATCAGAAATGTGATATATCAATGGCTATGACGATGACAAAAGACAACGCAACGAGTGCCTTGAAGAAGGCAATTGCGCACAAGAAAGAGGCCAAACTCAAATTCGAGCAATGGCTGCAAGAAAGGGGTATCGAAGGTAAAGTGGTGGCGGTATGATTGACTTCTCGCTGCAATATATTCTCCAAAACGCCCCCTACGACATCACTTTGTCGGAGGTCGGTTTCATTTTCCAGACCGACGCTGGCATTCACTATCGCGTCAGTTTCGACGAGGAGGAAATCGTTTTGGGTGGTTGCAAGACCTATCAGTTCATTCTGTATAAGGTGGAAAATGTCCGCGCTCCCCACGACCCGAAGATAGAAACCACGGTTCTTGCCATCATCAATGAGTTTTTCCGTTCCAACCAACACGTTTTGCTGTACGTTTGCGACACATCCGACGGTAAGGAAGGTGGACGGAACAGGCTCTTTTTGCGTTGGTTCGAGCGAAACGCAGCAACCGACCAGTTTACGATTCGCACTGCCAGTGCCAAGGTCGAGGACGAAACTGTTTACATCGCCATTATTGTAGACAACAGCAACCCGAAGTTGCAAGCCATCACCGATGACTTCGACGCGACAGCCAAAGCTTTGACGAACAAACCAGAATAAACAACGACAAACCATCACAGATAATTGTTAATTGTAAATTTTTAATTAAACGAAACTGCCTATGACATTAAACGAACACAATTCTATATTAAAATTACAATATTGGAACTTCTTTAAGTTCAGAACAACAACATAACAACATATTCGAGTTTGTTAAACAATTTAATATTTAAACAATTTAAACAATTAAAATTCAATCATTTAAAAGTTGTGCCCGACACGGATTTAGGGTATGATAGTTTGGGTAGAATAGATAATTATCGTTTTTATTTTGAAGAGGAATATAAAGTACCTGGTAAAGGGGGTATTGTTGATGATGAAGGATGGCATTGGCCTGAAAGTGTGAAATTAGAAATCATTGAAATCATTGGCGGAGGAGGATTTGCGTTCGTTGAACATGCAAAAGGTTCCAATGGAAAGGAATTCGCAGTAAAAGTAATGAGGGAGTTTGACATATATGAAAGACCATTTCGAAATGATGCAGTCTTCCGTTTTTATCACGAAGCCACCATTATGTCAAATCTATCTCATCCATGTATTCCAAAGATTTATGATGTTTTGGAATATCAAGGGCAACCAGCCATCGTAATGGAACTGATTCGTGGTACAAACCTTTTTAAATTAAATAAAGGAGTGAAGTTAAATGCAGGAGAGTTGAAGGTGTTGTGGGACAAGGTCGTCCCAGTGTTAGATTATATTCACAGTAGAGGGGTCGTGCATAATGATATTTCTCCTGGCAATATCATGTTGACACATCTCGGTGAAATAAAGTTGATAGACTTTGGCATTTCCGATTCGCCGATGAATGGTAAAAGGGTTATAGTTGATATTACTTGGGGAACAAAAGAGTTCATGAGTCCTGAGCAAGTTCGAACCCCTAAACAAGTAGATTACCGTACCGATTATTATTCGCTTGCACGCACCTTTTTGTATTTGCTCACAGGAAACTCTCCGAAGAAGAACGGGTGGGCCAAAGGCGAAAATGGTCTGTCAGAATACTGCACTGCACCTGATGGGGTTTTTAGGAACGATATATGTGAATGTGCCGAGAATTTCGAAAGCTGTCCTGAAGATTGGAAGCAATTCCTTAAGCCTTATCTTGCGAAAGATCCAAACCAACGGCCACAAAAGCTTTCCAAATGGGGTTGAGTGACTAAATGCTAATAGCCGCTCTATCAAAATAAAAAACATGGGACAAGAACTCTCGCTCCGTGTTTTTTTTCACGTTTGCCTTTCCAATCAATCCAAAGTGTGGATCACCAGGTTCGAACGGAGTTTCGGCTCAAACCAAGTGGTCTTGGGAGACATGATGTTGCCGGTGTCGGCGATGTCGATGATCTGCTTCATGCTCACAGGAAAGAGCGCGAAGGCGACCTTCATTTCATCGCTTTTGAACCTGCGTTAACTCTTTTTCCATAGTTTCCATTTGGATGTCTAAAAAGTTGTACATATGCAGAAAGGATTAACAATTTCGCCCGACACGGATCGAGGAATTGTAAATATGCCATTTATCATTGTCAATGAAGTGGAAGTCGAGGAACACGGCATGTGTCAGCAAGAACCGAGTGAAAAGGTCGGTGACACATGGATTGATGATCTGGGGAGAAAACGTGTTGTGGACGACGTGCGATTTGTGAAATATGTGTGGGAGGATGTGGCACTTTGGCGCATCTACATCACCGTTTACGAAAAAGGAGAATATTAATGTCACCAACGTTTTTGCTCATTTGTAAAATAGCTATCACCCCTAACCCTTCCTTCCGAAGGAGGGGACTTCTTTTGTATGCTTTTTCCTGCGATTCCCGAAGGAGGGGACCTTTTGGGGCTGTATTATCTGCCTATCAACAGAATGACCTCATCGCGAAGTTCGTTGGGCAATTCGATGCCGCGCAGGGTGAGGCTGCGGCTCCACGCGGCCACTTCGTCGGGCTGCATCGTGTGGAGGACGTAGGCGAATTGCTCGATTTCGTCGTCGGAATAGCTGTCGGCGGCGCGATTTTTGAAACGGTCGAGTTCCTCGTCGTCGAAATATTCGACGGGTTTCACGGCGGCCTCCATCGCGCAAAGTTGTTCGCATTTCGGCGTTTCGGGCGTGCACGTTGCGCAGTCGCCCTCGCCCACTACAATAGGTTCTTCGGTGCCGTCGGCGCGACGATTTTTGCCGAAAACAAAGGCGAGAATGCCCAGCGCCAACAGCGCAATCAGGGATATCAGTGTATAGTTCATCATCATTTTAAGGTTTTTTTTACTCCTCACCCTTCTGGGGGAGGTTGGGAGGGGGCTTGAAATCCTATTTTTTGTAAATCTTGCCAAAAAGTCGGATACGACTTCGTGACGACCAGCGGGTTTTTGATGGAAATCGACGGAAATTTCAGTGCCAACGGCGCAAATGAGAGTGCCATTCGATGGTCGTCGTAGGTGTCGATGGGGTCGAAGGTTGGTTCGATGCGTTTGCCGTCCCAAACGAGTTCCGAATCGTTTTCTATGCGAATCGCGATGCCCACTTTTTTCAGTTCACTGACGAGGGCTTCGAGGCGGTTCGTTTCCTTGATTTTCAGACTTTTCAGACCTCGAAAATGGAACGGAATGCCTTTTGCCGCGCAAGTACAAACGACGGTTTGCACAAGGTCGGGCGAATTCGTAAAATCGTAGTCGAAACGAGGGGCAACGCGGTTGCTTTTCCGCAAAACCACCTCACTCCTCACTCCACACTCCTCACTCCTCGAACAAAACTCCTCACTCCTCGAACAAAACTCCTCACTCCTCGAATCAAACTCCGTTTTCACCCCGAGCATCGAGAAAATATAGCGCACGGCAGCATCGCCCTGTTTGGAGTAGTCGTTTAGTCCAAAAAGTCGGATTTCTGCATCCTCGTCGTCGGTCAGCGCCACCATTTCGTACCAATACGAGGCCGCGCTCCAATCGTTTTCAATTCGATACGACCGTTGTTGATAGCCACTCGGTTTCACCCGAATCGTGTCACCACTCGTCCAGTCGGCATCGGCACCAAATTCGCGCATCATCCACAGCGTCAGGTCGATGTAGGGACGCGAAACGATGTCGCCCATCATCTTGATTTCCAATCCGTTACGCAATGCCGGCGCAATCATCAGCAAGGCCGAAACGAATTGTGAACTCAGTTCGCCCGAAATTTCCACTTGACCGCCGTCGAGCGACTGTCCGACGATTCGCAGCGGTGGAAATCCCTCTTCGCCTTCGTAGCGGATGTCGGCTCCCAAGTGGCGCAACGCCTCGACGAGCGGTCCGATGGGTCGCCGTTTCATTCGTTCCGAGCCCGTCAGCACGAATTCGCCCTCGCTCACCGCCAGAAACGCCGTCAGAAAGCGCATCGCCGTGCCTGCCGCCCCGATGTCGATGACCAATTCCTCGCATCTCGCCTCTCGTTTCTCCAAACTTGCAAGCGCCCGAAGCAGCACCGCCGTGTCGTCGCAGTCGGAAAGGTTTTCCAACCGCCTCATCGCCTCGTTCCAATCGCCGTTTCGACGCGCTAGTGCAGTCATCAGAATCGCCCGATTCGAGATACTTTTCGAGGCCGGAAGTTTGATGGTTGCCCGCAGCGTCGCAGGTGCTTTTATTTCGTAGATAGTTGTCGTCATTTTGATGTTATTTGCCCACAAAGATAGTCATTTTTTCCTCAATCGGCAGGTTTTCGCTCACAAAAATACAAAATTTTCCCATTTTTCTTGCACGAATCATAAAAACTTCTTATCTTTGCACCCGCAATCGGGATTTAGCGCAGTTGGTAGCGCACACGTCTGGGGGGCGCGAGGTCGCTGGTTCGAGTCCAGTAATCCCGACTGAAGCAAAGGGGTTGAAACCAAGAGGGTTTCAGCTCCTTTTCTTTTTTGATCCCAGTTTTTTCAGATTGATTCTGCTCTGCAAAATCTACTTTAAACGCTTTTGATTAGCGTTTTTGTTGGACTGCCAAAGCAACCCTATAAGTAGGTTTTTTACCTCTTTGAAATAACCACTTGTATTTATAGTGAAATAATTGAAAACTAAAGAAGAAACGACTCGAAATTGAGCCGTTTCCTTTTTTTGAAATTTCCGCACATCAAATCCATACTATTTGGTTACACCAATTCTTTAATTTCTATCACAAACCAATTATTTAATCTGTGTATTCGTATGCTTATTCTGCTTTAAGCTTATTCAGATTGTGCCTCAAACGGCCAATTAATGTTAGAGTTTTTATACCTTCCTTCCATGCTATAACCTACAACTCTACCCTGTTCAGAATACTCAACAAATAATTGGCCTTGAAAATAATAGCCTGTTTTTTCATTATTTTTTTGATTATATTCATAAAGTACAATCTCTCCAACATTTTTATCACTCCAATCATTTACATGACCACGTAACACAACGTCATCGTTCTCTCCATTTGTTACGAAATAGCAACCTTCTACATTCCCATTATGGTAAATATCAAGAAACATTTTAAAAGAGTATCTATTTTCGCTACCTTGTATGGCACCAACAAAAGAAAATACCTCAGCTTCTTGATTGCTTTCATATGCACTAACAGACGTGCGAACTAACATATCCTTAACCGTATTTTCCAACTCATCTACTTGATCTTTTGTCATCCTTTTGGCAACCCATGGAACTGATGAATTCCCATCAATGGGAAAGAGTGCTCCGCTAAAGCCGTCTGAATCTAGTTTGCCTTCAAACCTATCTGTCTCTTTTCCTTCTGTTCTGTTTAATATGAGCCATTTATCTTTGTCTATTGTGCCATCAAGTGATGCATATGGATTATAACCTGCAAATTTTGCATATCCTGTTACTTTCTTTCCTTCAATCTTGATACAAAAGATATGCTGCAAATCATCAGACAGCGACTTTACCAAATAAATGGAGTCTTGTTCCGTTTCATTCGCTATTAATAGATTGTTTACTGGTTGTGAACTATCATAAACTTTAGTAGAGGTTGATAACTGCTTCTTAAAAAACAAGAAGGAAAGTAATACGGCTATAGCTATAATAATGGATGTTCCTACGATTATTTTTTTGTTTTTTTGAAAGAACGAAGCTTTGTAATTCAACGATTGGCAATTCTCTGACACAGAATCATCTTGGGGTTCATTCTCTGCTGTTCCAAGAATCTTCGTTTTCTCGGTTTCCATTTCCTCCTTGGTTAATACACCTGTGTCATAGAGCTGCTTTAGTTCCATCAATTTTTCTATGTTTGTGTTTGCCATAATTCTATGTATTTAATATTTGTTTTTTTTGTGCGTCAAATTCTTCTTGCGTAAGCATTCCAGAGTCTAATAGTTCTTTTAGTTTTCTTAGATTCTCAAACTTATCGTTATCGGCATTTTCAACATTTTTCGTTACAACCGTTCTACTCTTGTCAGATTCCATTTTAAATGGTTCACAATAATACTGGGAAATCCAGCGGTTGTGATAATAATGAAGAAAAAACAATACTAACAAATATATTGCCATTGACTCTATAGCCGATAGCCTTGCTTTACCTTTGTTTGCTCCAAATAGACCGAGAGTTTCTGTAGAAATCAAAACCTCTGTTCCTGAATTACTAGCATAAAGAACCCTATAGTTCAAGTATAGGAGTGCAATGCTTATAAGCAGACAAAAGCAAATGATTATCTCTTTCGGACATATTTTACTTTTCAGAGCATATATTTGTAATACAAAAGAAGCAATAAGTCCATAAAATAGATATAACACCCAATTGTGTAGTTTGTT
>Ga0310690_10003855_pt1 | contig 21968 bp, 26 predicted proteins | sample AusTroGonzalo_MG_2_FD_207661 | JGI IMG/M metagenome (GOLD analysis project Ga0310690, IMG submission 207661) | Bovine rumen microbial communities from tropical cattle in Woodstock, Queensland, Australia - Gonzalo_04 (v2) (version 2) | ecosystem: Host-associated > Mammals > Digestive system >... | reverse complement strand
GTCTTTTCACGCCACGCTGCCCAGGCACCTACGGCCCACAGCAGAACGGCTGCTATTGCGAAGTATATAAATTGTTCCCAGGTCATACGCGTTTCCTCCCCCCAAGAATAAACATACACACGGCACCGGCGAGCATCATATAGATGCCGATATAAACCAGCGGCAGCCACGGGTCGCTCACCAGTTCCAAGATGCTGGTCTGACTCATGGCACCCATCTGCGTGTCATAGCCGTACTGGTAAATTTTCCAGCCGTCCACCTCTACGGGTTTGTTCACTTCGACGGTGGTCTGGATGTTCTTGCCTGTCTTCGTCAGGATCTGAATGTCGGAGGCAAAGCGGCGGGGCGAGCCGTCATCGTAGGTCTCCATGATAAACTCCTTCAGTTCGATGGCGATGGGCATCTCCACAATCTGCTGCTGTGAGGTCAGCGCACGCCATTCGGGTTCTCCCTTCACCGTAATCATCTTCAGCCGTTGCATGTCGGCATTGCCCAATGTTGCGGTAGTCAGCGCGAGAAACAGTCCGAGGTGGTTCAGCAAGAAGGGAATATCGCGATGCCAACTGTTAAAATGCAACGTCCGTCGGAGAATGATTTGCCCGAGAATGACGGCAACATACACATATATCAGTACGAAGGGCCAGAACGACAGCATATTGTTCAGCCACGTTCCATTCACTTCCTGCCGCGTCAGTCCCATAATGATGGTGAGTACAACGGCATAGACCAGTGCGGGTATCGCGGCCTTATAGGTGCCGATGAACTGAAAGCCATATACCCGTTTGCGCAACAGGAAGATGATGGCAATAAGCGCGAGGAATCCCGCCAGCACGATACCGTTGACAGGCCAGCGGAAGGCATCCCAATCCACAGGACCGACACTCAGTTCGAGCATCAGCCCCGCAAAGATAAGGCCTCCTCCGATGAGGAAGCCTTCTTTCATTCCGTAGGGTTTAGTCCACATCAGATTTCAATTAACTTGCCATTTTTCTTGGCCTCGTCAATCCACTTGGGAACAATCTCGTCGAGGAACTTTTGCTTCTTCTCGTTCAACTTCTGCATATCGAGACCGATAGCCTGCTGAGCCTTAACCTTCGTAGAATAGTCGGGTACAGGAATCTCGCCGGTGTGTCCATACTTGGCAGCTGTGCGGGCAATGAGGATACGGGCCTCCTTGGCATAGTCGATAGAGGCAGCCAGCAGTCGGATAACCTCCTGTGGTGCATGGAAGGTAGCTCCATGCGAGGCAATCGAGTAATCCCAACGCCACTGACTCTTGCGCAGCAGGGCCTGGATGGGCTTCAACTCAGCCTCGGTAGCACCCTTGTCGATGATGAATTTAGTCTCGAAGTGGGCGCGGGCCAACTCCTTTTCAGCACGGTTGCGGATCTCCGTACACTTGTCCTGACGATCATACACGTTCTGACGAAGCGTCTCGGCATCCTGACGGTGACAGGTCTGACAGGTGCGGTCGATCTTGGCCAGCGGCGACATAATCTGGTGGTCGCTGTACTTCACGCCACCCTCCTGCTTATACGGCATGTGGCAGTCGGCACAGCTCACGCCACGCTGAGCATGGATGCCGTGCTGTGAAATCTCGTAACCTGGATGCTGAGCCTTCAGGATAGGCGTCTTTGATACGGCATGGATATAGTCATAGAAGCCGATTGAGTCGTAATACTCCTCAGCAGCCTCGCAGGTCAGACCCTTGTCGTGTGGGAATACCAAGTAATTGGCCTTGCCGGGATTGTTGGGATCATCGGGTTTGATGAAGTAGTACTCCACGTGGCACTGGGCGCATACCAACGAGCGCATCTCCTGATGAGTCTGTTTCCTTACGTCGAGACCTCTGCGGGCAAACGCCTCATAGAGCGCAGGACGGGCTGGACGCAGGTCCATCGTCGTAGCATCGTGACAGTCGGAGCAGCCGATGGTATTCACCTCTTCGGCACCCAGTTCGCTCCACTTCTTGGCATAGAAGTTGGCAGGGTCGAACACCGACTTCGAGTCACTCAGCTCGCGCATCATGCGAGGCACGTCTGGACCCTTACACGTCCAGCAGGTAGCGGGCTGCATGTCGCCGTCGCCATCGATACCCGGATTGCCCGTGCGCAGAATCTTACGCATATCCTCCAGAGCATGCTTATGTCCGCGAGGCGTATTGTAGTGGCGCGAGAAGGCATAACCAGCCCACAGTACCACCATCTCAGGACGCTGCTCGAGCACATCCACCTCCTCAGAACCGTTGTACTTCGACTCGAACGAGGTGTCCTCGGTCATTGCCCACGTCTCGTACTCACGCGGATAGTCGGCCTTGAACTTCTCGTTCTGGGCCACGATACTGTCTTCAAACACAGTGCGCTTGTTGTTGAACACACTTGCTACTTCTGCACGGCGCTCCATCAACGACGAGACGAGCAGTCCCAGTACAAAGACCACAGCCATTGAGCCTAAAAACAGAACCCACCCTTGCCATTTCTTTAATGTCTTTGCCATAATATCTTCTTTTATAATTATTCACTTTTCATTTGCCAAGCATTCCTTGCAACCAATCTGGAACGGGTGACGGCGGTAATGGCGTCACAAACTCCGCATTCGGTGTAGCCATCAGCGAGTTCATACCGCCGTGGGGCACGTTGCGATGACAGTCCCAGCACACCTTGCCTCCTTGGGTCTGCTGCTGCATGTAGCTCAGGCGCCCCGTCTTCACAAACTCCTGATTCAACTGGGTGTGACAGCGGATGCAGTTCTCCATCACCACCTGTCCTGTCAGTGCCTCGGCCATCGGGGCCTGCCGTTCAGAGTGTGTCACGAAGTAAGCTGTGTGCTTCAGTCCGTCCATTGCCTTGAAACCGTAGTAGAATCCCAGATTCTGGTGTGGCACATGACAATCATTACACGTGGCATCACGCCCATGCGAGGAGTGGCTCCACGTGGCATAGTAAGGTGTCATGATGTGGCAGTTAACGCAGGCCGACGGGTTGTCGCCTACAAAATAGGTATGTGCCCTGAGCAGGTACATAAACAATCCGCCAAGTCCGCAGAGCACACCCGCCACGACCAGCAAACCAACTTTCTGCCTGTATGAGAATATATCTTTAAGTGATAATAACTTTTTCCAACTCATACGTAGATTATTCAAGTTTTGCGGCAAATATAATCATTTATGGGGATATAGCCTGGTAACATTTGTGCCCCAAACCCTATAATTCGTGTTAATTTTTAGAATAATTCACATTATTTCCTTATCTTTGTGGCAATTATGGATATCGACACCTTACATGGGCTGAAGCAATGCCCGTTATTCAAAGACTTAGAAGAGTCGGAAATCATCGACCTGATGCACACGGTGCACTATCGGGTCATCCGTTTTCACAAAGGCGATATGTTGGCTTATGCTGGTTCTGTTTGCCAATATGCCGACATCATTATCAGCGGCGAGATGGTGGCATACATTACTAGCCCCTCTGGACGTATTATCAGAATGGCAGCCCATCAGTCGGGCAAACTGTTGGCTCCTGCTTTTCTCTTTTCCATAGACAATCACTACCCCGTGACTGTCGAGGCCACTACTGACACGAGTGTCTTACGTCTATCGCCTACCGATCTTGAAAAGCTGTTTCATAGCGAGCAGAGAATCATGAGGAACTATTTACAGTTGCTATCAAACATCATTGCTCAGTTGACTAAGAAAGTTCGCATGCTTTCCATGAGTGTACGCGAGAAAGTAAGTCTTTACCTGATAGAGCAGAGCAGGCTTCAACAGACCAAGAATATTATTCTACCCTTGTCACGGCAAGAACTGGCCGATCACTTCGGCATACAGAAATATTCGCTATTGCGCTGTCTGAACGAATTGAAACAGGAAGGTGTTATCCGTGTTGAAGGCCGGCACATCCATATCTTATCTCCACTGATGTTTTGAAGATCTATTCTCCCATGCGGAAGTCACATACGTTGTCAGTGGTCAGCAACAGTTGGTCGAAGACGGAAACACACTCATCAGACTGGGGGGCTTGACTGCAAATACCAAGATAAAGCGTATCAGGGTAAGCGTTCTTGTAAAGGCGCACCAACTGCCACTGCTGGCCGTCAAGCGAATAGTAACTGGCGATAGTGCGGGCATCTGATGAAATCTTATACCAAATAAACTTGGCATCATTGAACACTTCATGGTTGTTGTCGTCTGATGTGCCGACGGTACGGACGGTAACTACACGATGGTTACCACGCTCGTCCTGCTCGAAGCAGAACTTCTGGTAGAGTGAGTCGCTGGCATAGACAAAAAGTGCTGCAGCATTGTAGAGGCCGTCCTCCGTGAAACCTGACTTCAGACGGGCTGAGAAGGTGAATGGCTTTGTGTTGTCAATCTCCGTCAGCAGCACAGCAGCATTCGACTGCGACAGTTTCCCGTCGTTCGGATCGTTGAAGTAGTCGGCATGTGGCTTGGCACGGAATGTGACCGTACATGCTGAGTCAGTTACTTGACTATCGGCTCCGTTTAGGGTCTTCGTAAAGTGGATGCCAGAGATAGTAATATCGCAGTTGGTCAACTTCTCATTAACAGTATCTTCAACAGAAGCAACAGCCTGTTTGTCTTCACAGGCAATCAACATCAGCGTGAAAACTGACAAGATTATCATCTTTTTCATATCACTCTCTCGTTATTTGTTATCCGTCTGATTGAACCCCGTGTCCTGAGCTGACCAGGCAGGCCACTTACACTCAGATACTTCCATGTTAGTGAAGCGGGCGGTGAAGGAATGGTCAACGGGACTGGCGGCATAGATGCCGAAGGATATTTCACCGTCGCCCTTGAACAGGTGGAAGGCACGCATCTGGTGGAATGTTTCACCGTCGGTACTCGTCTCGATGTAGAAGTCGCTGTTGCGGCGACTCAGGCGATACCACATCGACTTGATGGAAGAGGGGATATCGTGGGTGGCCCAGTCGGAATAGCCGTTGTTAGTCACCACGCTACCCAGACGCTGGAACTCGTCGTTCTCATACTCAATGCTGGCCTTCATCCAGTTCTCGCTGTCGAGATAGACGGCGATGCCGCACTGGTCGAAGAGCACGCTGCTGTCGAATTCGGTCTTCACGGTGAACGAGAAGAACTTGCGCGAGGTCTTCATCTGCAGCACGGGGGCATTGTCGTTTTGGAATCCGTAGTAGGTACGCTGCCAGAGATCTGTATTCGGCTCAGTCTCGATGGTGATGAGCGAGTCGCTGATGGTGTACTGCTTAGGCTCACGGGTCCAGTAGAGGTAATCTTTTGTAAACTGTCTCATAATCGTGTCGCTTGTTTCCGTCGCTGTTGCCGTCGGATCGGTTGTCTGCTGTTTCTGAGTACATGAGAGCAACATGCCGACGAGCAGCATGGCGGGAAGGGTAAATGATTTTTTGTTCATACAGATTTATATTTATAGAATATACGGTGAAGCACCGAGTGATAACGTCCGTCATGGTCGTGCATCCGCATTGTGTTCTCCAGATGCCAGGCAAAGGAATCCTTCGTATGCGATGCCGACACCATACGGAAAAACATCAGTTCCTGCAGGCAGCGTCGCGGCCAGTCGTCGGGATGGATACGTGAATAAATCTCCTCCTCCCAGACAGAATCCACCTTCTGGTATGAGCCGCCATCTGCGAAGCCAAGCACTTCGCTCACCTTGCCGAAGTAGATATGACTTTGGTCTGTACGCAGGTTGCTCAGTACGGCAATGCTGTTCTCGCACAGCGCATACGACTGCGCCACCTGACGCAGCCGCCACTCCTCGTCCTCGTCGAACACCCCGTCCTTCTGCTGACGGTATCGCTCATCCAGTTTTTCGTTAATCTCAACCATACATATTACTCCATAACCTGTAGCCTTTTTAATAATTGCAATTCGGATGCAAAAATATGCAAACTTTCCGAAAAGGACAAACCATTAGTAGCAAAAGTGTTGGCATGTGGTTATAAATCAGTATATCAAATATCAAACTGACTAAAGAGTCTTGATGACCTTGCATGGATTGCCGACGGCTACCGTATTAGACGGAATATTGTGGTTAACCACAGAACCTGCTCCAATGGTGACGTTGTCACCGATAGTTACTCCTGGCAGGATGGTAACACTACCGCCTATCCATACGTTATGGCCAATAGTGACAGGCTTTGCCCACTCCTGACGGGAGTTGCGCTCTACAGGGTCAGTGCTATGGCAGGCTGTATAAATACTGACGTTGGGGCCGATGAAGCAGTCATCACCAATGGTAACAGGGGCTTCATCAAGGACAGTGAAGTTGAAGTTGGCAAAGAACCGCTTACCAATACTGATCTGCTTGCCGTAGTCACAGCGGAAAGGCTGGTTGATGATGAAATCGTCATCGCCAGTATGCCCCAGCAGACCTTTCAGAATCTCCTTCATTCGCTGAGTCTCAGATGGACGGAGCATGTTGAACTCATGCAAGACCTCCCTTGTGGCTTGCAATTCTGCTATCAGTTCTGGCGTAATGGCATCATATACCAGTCCCGCCAACATCTTTTCTTTCTCTGTCATACGCTGTTAATCCGTAACTACTTCATTGAAATGCTCCCTGCCCCAGTCAATGAGGGCGATGATAGCCGGCATCAATGACTTGCCTGTGTCGGTCAGTGAATACTCCACACGTGGAGGTACTTCTGGATAAACCTTACGATGCACAAGATGGCTTTGTTCTAGATTCTTCAAAGTCTGTGAAAGCATCTTCTGAGAGCAGTCCGTCATCAGACGGCGTATCTCATTGAAACGAAGGATGCCTGTCTCACTCCTGTGGAGCATAAACAGTACCAACATCGACCACTTATCGCCAAAGCGGCTGATTACATTCCTGATGGGACAGGCTAAATATTCTGCTTTAATATCTGCCATAACTTCTGATTTTGGTACAAAGTTACAAAAAGTTACCGAATTACCAAAATACACTTAGTTAATCTAAGTTAATGTCGTTTTCACCAAAGCCCGAGAACATCACAATTCCTACTTTTTGGTAACTATGGCACCCAAAAGTGCCTTCTTGTGGGAACGAATAATTCGCCGTACCTTTGCACCGTCAAAACAAAATAGTAACAATTAAAACAAATAAGAATTATGAAACAGATTGAGACAATTGCAACAGGTAAGAATTTCAGCGCTATTAGTGTAGGTAAGATGAACGAGATTATCGAGCACGAGTTGCCGATGGGGCCGAACGTGACCATTCAGGGTAAGGTGTTCGCAGGACAGGCCGTAGGTGCTACAGGCAGCGAACTGTCATTCCAGACACTCGTTCCTGGTCAGGACAGCGGTTTCCTTCACACCCACAAGACCCATGAGGAGCTTTACATCATCCTGAAGGGCGATGGTCAGTATCAAGTGGATGGTGAGATTTTCCCCGTTAGCGAGGGCACCATCATCCGTGTGGCTCCCGATGGCAAGCGTGCGCTTAAGAATACGGGCAGCGAGAACCTGACGATGCTCTGCATCCAGTACAAGGCCAATGCCTTCACCGAGGCCGACAGTCCCATGACCGACGGCAACATCCTTCAGGAACCACTTAATTGGTAATCGATCATGATGCAGAAAGCACTTGATTTCCTGCGCTACCACAACGAGGTGGCTTTCGCTACGAGCGACGGCCACCTTCCTAAAATCCGCATCTTTCAGATTATGAAGCAGGATGGCAATGTCCTCTATTTCTCCACATCTACGGAGAAAGCTGTCTGGAAGGAACTGATAAAGAACCCCAATGTAGAGGTGCTTGCCTACGCTGATAACATCTCCGTCCGCTGCTCTGGCATGGTGAACTTCGACGTAGAGGATAACGTGAAGCGATGGATATACGACCACAACCCCGTCCTGCCACGTCTCTACAACAGCTACGACCAACTGGTCTATTTCCGTCTGCCCATTGCCGAGATGGATTATTTCGACCTTACGCCTACACCCCCTATCTTCAAGCATTTCGACCTGATGGTAGGAGATATTGGCGACGGATTTGTAGGTGAGAGATTCAAGACTCATAAATAATCACAAAAGATTCCCTATACACATCAGGGTATTGGGATTTTTTTGTATCTTTGTCATCGAATTATGAATCTACAGATTTTCTTCACATCGCTTTTGAACGTGGTATGCGAGATGGCTCCCTATTTGCTGTTGGGATTCCTGATCGCAGGGGTGCTGCATGTGTTCGTGCCGCAGAAGTTCTATGCAAACTATCTGTCGCGCAAAAACAGGCTATCCGTGCTATGGGCAGCACTGCTGGGCGTACCCCTGCCACTGTGTTCGTGCGGTGTTATTCCAACGGCTATCGGATTGAAGAACGAGAAGGCATCAAAAGGGGCTATCGCCTCGTTTCTCATTGCCACACCGCAGACGGGCATCGACTCCATTCTGGCCACTTTCTCACTGATGGGACTGGGCTTTGCCATTATCCGACCTGTGGCGGCACTCATTACGGGTGTCTGCGGCGGATTGCTGGTTAACCGACTGGTTCGCGAGGATGAAGCAACGGAAGAATCCAATGTCTCATGCCAAATGGAACGTGGTAACAGGTTGTGGCGTGTCGTGAAGTACGCCTACTATGACATGATTCGCGACATAGGTCTGCGACTCCTCATCGGACTTATTGTGGCGGCATTGATTCAGGTCGTGGTGCCCGACGAGTTCTTCCTTTCCTTCGGCAGTCAGCCGTTGTTACAGATGGTGGTCATCCTGGCCATTGCCGTGCCGATGTATATCTGTTCTACGGGTAGCATCCCCGTGGCTGCAGCCCTGATGATGAAGGGTCTCTCACCAGGAGCGGCACTGGTGATGCTGATGGCTGGGCCTGTAGTTAACCTAGCCTCCATCCTCGTGGTTCACAAATCCATGGGACGTCGCTTCACCTCCATCTATCTGATGACCATCGTGGGCTTCGCTGTACTCTTCGGACTGATTTTGAATGCTACAGGCTTGGATTTTTCCCTCGCCAGCCATGATGCGTGCTGCATGAGTGCATCCGCTCTGCCCAGCCCGTTTAAACTCGTTTGCGCCACAGTATTAACCCTATTAATAATATTTGCTCTTATGATGAAACTGTTTAGCAAGTTTACCACCAAGAAATCGTTAGACCCCGACGTTACAGTTTACAGGGTCGAGGACATGCATTGCAGCCATTGCGAGGCTGCCGTAGTCCGTGCCGTCGAGGATGTGCCTGGCGTAGAGAAAGCCAAGGCCAGTGCCTCAGCCAACACTCTCACCATTAAAGGCCCTGCAACGGAAGATGCCATCCGCAAGGCGGTAGAAGGGATTGGCTATACGTTCAAGGGACGGAGCAGCGAGAGCCATTGATATTATTCTGATTAATTATGAGAAAAGCAAGCAGAGCAATGGATGCCACCTTCGCCTTGGAGGTATTGGATAAGGCGCCGTATGTCACCGTCAGTTTCACACGGCCAGATGGCACGCCTTATGGTGTGCCCCTGTCGCTGGCTCGCACAGACGATAAGACCTTCTACTTCCATTGTGCCTTGGATGGTGATAAGTTGGATTGTATAGCCGCCAATCCGACAGTGGCTTTGTCGGCAGTAACCAAGTGCGCCCCGACAGTTGGCCCTAAGGATGGTAGTTTCACGCTCCAGTACAAGTCGGCAATGGCGGTTGGCAAGGCAGAAATGGTGACAAATAGAGACGAGAAGATCGAGGCGCTAAGAGCTATTTGTCTGCGTTTCCTGCCCAAACACATGGATGCTTTCGACGATGCTATCAAGCGTAGCCTTGAACGTACTGCCGTAGTGAAGATCATCCTGACAGAGCCTCCTACTGGCAAGCGTAAACAGTATGACAAAGAGGGTGAAGAAATGAAATGGCAAAGACTTGCCAGTATGGAGGTCTGACCTTTATGGGCGTAGAAGGATATAAACGACTCAAAGACAAGTTCAAACGCAATAAACAACAAGCATGACAAATAGCTTCATCCAACTTGTCAGACTCTCTGAGGAGCATACCGTCGCCTTTAAAGAGGAAATGCAAGAAGCCTTCCAACATGGTTTCGAGGCATACAACAAAGATGCTGAAGAAACAAACCAGTGGCAAGTATTGCCAGATAAGGACTTTTATCAGTCATTAGAGGCAGAAGGTGCCGAAGCTTACGAGGCTATTAACGAGGATGGCCAACGTGTGGGCGGTGCCATCATTACCGCTAATGGCACTATGGGAGAGTTAGCATTCCTCTATGTAAAGGTGGGTGTTCAGAGCAAAGGCATCGGCCAGTCCATCTGGAAAGCCATAGAGGCCATACATCCAGACATAGAAGTCTGGGAAACCTGCACCCCGTATTTCGACCGCCGCAATATCCACTTCTACATCAACCGCTGCGGATTCCATGCCGTTGAGTTCTTCAACGAACATCACCCCGACCCCAATATGCCAGAACAGTTCGACCAGGAGGATGGATTATTTAAGTTTGAAAAGAGAATGATTTGATGGCTTCTCATAAATTATCACAAAAGATTCCTCTATATCGCAAAGGTATGGAGGATTTTTTGTACCTTTGTCCACAAAATATGGTCTTGGCAGAGACTTTTGCCTGAGAGCAATAAACACTCCACAAACATTTCTTTCAAAGTTTCACAAATTAAAGTAAAGACCGTATGAAAAGGCAAATTCTTTTTATTCACCGATGGCTCGGCATCGTGTTTGGCGTGTTTATCAGCATTATCTGCTTCTCTGGAGCGGTGCTTGTCTTTCAGGATGAGTTGAATCGGATGGCCAATCGCATCAGTATTCCCGACGGTGCCGTAATGTTATCGCCTGATGAATTGATTGAAGTCGTCAACCAGTGGAAGACTGATGACCTGACTTTTGTCGCTCTGCAAATGCCCTCAGAGGATGGCATCGTGGCGGAGGCACAGTTTGCTGAGTTGGGACGACAGACCATTGCGGTCAATCCCTATACAGGGGAGCGGCTTGGCGAGAGCGGCTCGTCAGTTGTCCGTTTCGTGAAGAAACTTCACCGATGGCTGTTGATGCCTCCTGCCGACACACACGGCGGAATGAGCGTGGGGCGCTTCATTGTCGGAACTTCAGCAATGATGTTGACATTTATCCTGCTCACAGGAATCGTCGTATGGTGGCCCAGATCGACGAAGATGCTGAAGAACCGACTGTCGGTGAAGACCACCAAGGGCTTCCGTCGTTTTGTCTATGACAGCCATGTATCCCTTGGCATCTACGCCTTATTGTTCCTGTTGATGATGTCCCTGACGGGGCCCATCTTTTCATTCCAGTGGTATCGCAGTACGGCCACGGCCTTAGGTGGTGGAGAGCAACAGGAACTGTTCAAGCATGACAAGCAAGGCCATCCTGACAAGAAGGATCTGCAGATGAAACCGCAGCATGTGATGGTGATGCAAGCAGACCAGAATGCTCAGATGCCACAGGGCAAACTACCGCTGCAAGTCGTTTTCAATCAAATACACACGGGAAGTATCGGAGGCCTGCTACTTCGTATCCTGTATTTCCTTGCCGCCATTATCGGAGGCCTGCTCCCCTGGAGCGGCTACTATATGTGGTGGAAGCGTACGCATATAAGAAAAAAGAGCAGTTCCATTATCTGATACTGCTCTTAACAACATGAATGTTACCGCTTGTCGGGAATGCCATAGTCCGGCCAGCGTTCCTGCGGATAGTAGCCCTTCAGGGTCTTCTTCGACTCGGCGTATGATGCTTTGACGAGGGTCATCAGGTCGTTCATCTTCTTTACCTTGGGAGTTAGCTCCTCACGCAGACGGTCCACTTCGGCATTGGCTTCTGAGAGCAGTGCCACGGTATTCTCCATCTGGTCGATTTCGTTGTTGGAAACACCACGTTCACCCATCTCTCTCACGTGTCGGCGCAGCCCCTCAATGAGGTTGCGACTCTTCTCAATCTGAATTTCTGTTGTCTTTGACATAATGTTTAATTGTTACGTTATTAATGATACTTCCGTATCCATTTTCCTCTTGCAAAATTAACAAAAAAAGTCGATTTTGCGAACGCTATAATACGTCATTTTTACGGTTTTTTAAGATGCAGAAATGGCTTTTTTAAATGATTTTTGCGTACCTTTGCACCCGCAAATTGCAATGACTCTATAGCTTGGTAGAGGTGACGGAGTAATTCTAAAATAATCACAAAAGATTGGTCTATATCGCTGGTGGTATGAAGGATTTTTAATACCTTTGCCAGCAGTTATTAAATAGGCTATTATGAATAGGTTTCTGATTCGCCTCCTCCTCGTCATAGCATTGCTGTGCGACTTTCTTGGCTCTGTAACGGGAGTCAGGGCGCAGGGCCTTGTATCAAAGGACGAGCAGAAGAGCGAACATCAGATTAAGCAACACAACGGCTATCTGAAGGCCGTAGCTGAGGAACCGCAGAGTCCCGTCGAAGTAGTATTCCGTTCTGCACCTTCGTCCCATCGCGTAGCCTCCAACCGCCCCACACGTCTGCTGCCCACTCATGGCGGCAAGCCCGGCAAGTATAACGGGCGATGGGCGGCTGACGAAATCTGTAAACCCTTTAATTGTGCCTTGCTGCAACCGTGCCGTGGTCTCTACTGCCTCTGCACCGTTGTTACGCCTCCGCGCTTTTACTATGTCATCGCGCTGAGGCGGCTTCTTTGTTAGCGAATGGTTTTCCCCTGTGACGATGAGAGGAGGGAAACAAATATCATTAACATAGAAAGAAAATAAAAATGGCAAATATCAAACATTTGCAGATGTGGAACAGCATCTGCGCTGATGCTCGTATTAGCGTCAGCAAATCCCTGTTCGGACTGCACACAACAGCGGTATATACCCCTACGAATAGTGTCATCGATGCCCACACCGTCGAACTGTCGCCAGCCGATGGTGAGCACGTCAAGCGCATCCTCAGTTCGCCCCGCGAAGACCTCGCTCAGGTCATCGGCGACTTCCGCCCGAAGCCCGTGGCCAACGGCAACTATATGGTCGAGGTCTGCACTTCTCGCGACGGTGTCTTTGCCGCTATACTGCTTCATCAGTTCACCCGTATGAGCTACGAGCCCGTGACTGATGTCGTTGTCTTCGAGGGCGACGAAGCTCGTGCCATAGCTAAGTTATTCTCCTAATTTATCACAAAAAAAATCCCTGTACTCACATGAGTATGGGGATTTTTTCGTACCTTCGCAGCAGATATGGAATTGCAAGAGAACAGCGTAATCATTGATGACAGGCTCGACAGGATGTTGGAGCCGGAACTGGCTGGTCATTTCACGCACGCTTACTGCACGGCGGGCCAGTGCGAGGTGACGTTCAATGGGCAGACGTTCACGATGCACGAGGGCGACTGCATGATTATCATCGCTAACAGATTAGTGTCTCGGGTCGCGCCGTCAGCGGATTTCATGGTAACGGTAGTCTATGTGGAGCAGAGTTTCCTGCAAGCCTGTACGCCACATAGTAATTATGGTACGCGTGGAGGGCTGTCGCTCTACATCAACCCCATCATGCGGTTGACGGAAGAGGAACGCGTCATCTGTCGTCGTGGTTTTGAGAATGTGTGCTACCGCATGGAGCATCCGCACCGATTTTTCCACGGTGACGAGATAATGGCGGCCCTGCAGCAGTTGTTCATCGACTTCTTCGAGTGTCATGCCCGTATCGAGGGTGAAGTGGAAGTAACGACGCAGGCCGCACAGGTTATCAACCGCTTTGTGGAGATGCTGGAACGCGGCGACTATCGCAAAAATCGCGAAGTGAGCTACTATGCCGACAAACTCTGCGTCACGCCCAAGTACCTCTCGGAGGTCTGCAAGAAGGTGAGCGGCTACTCGGCCAACTCATGGATCAACCGCTACGCTGCCATCGACCTCGTGCATCTGCTGAAGGACAAGAGCCTGTCGCTGACCGACATCGCCTACATGTTCGATTTCTCGTCGCAAAGTCATTTCTCGCGCTTTGTTCAGAACAATCTGGGACAGAAACCCAGCGCATTCCGCACGTAAAATAGCAGAAAAGGAAAAATGTGAAAAACGAACCGAAAAAGATGTAACGATTCTTTTTCGGTTTCTTTGTAATTTTGCACCCAGAAACTTAAAAGCATAAAGATTATGGAGAAATTTATCAAGTTATCGAATGGCGTTGAAATGCCGGTTTTGGGTTACGGAGTGTTTCAGGTGACGCCTGAGGAGTGTGAGCGTTGTGTGGCTGATGCGCTGAGCGTGGGATATCGCATGATAGACACGGCACAGGCCTATCAGAACGAGGAGGGTGTGGGCGCGGCCATCAGGAAGAGCAGCATCCCCCGCGAGGAGATATTCCTCGTGAGCAAGATTTGGATGACGAACTACGGCTACCTGAAGGCCAAGGAGAGCATCGACGAGAGCCTGCGCAAACTCGGCACCGACTACCTCGACCTGATGCTGCTGCACCAGCCGTTCTGCGACTACTATGGTGCTTGGCAGGCGCTGGAGGAAGCATATCGCGAGGGCAAACTGCGGGCCATCGGCGTCAGCAACTTTTATCCCGACCACCTCATCGACCTCTGCGCCAATGTTGAGATTCGTCCGATGATAAATCAGGTGGAGACCCACGTTTTCCATCAGCAGACCGTCGCCCGCAAGTATATGGATGAACTGGGTGTGGCCCACATGGCATGGGGACCGCTGGCCGAGGGCAAGAACGGTTTCTTTCAGAACGAGACGCTGCAGAAGATTGGCGAGAAGTATGGCAAGACAGGCCCGCAAGTCGCACTGCGCTACCTAATGGAACTGGGCGTCATCGTCATCCCCAAGTCGAGCAAGAAGGAGCGCATGGCGCAGAATCTCGACCTCTTCGACTTCGCGCTCACCGACGACGACAAGGCCGAACTGGCGAAACTCGACACGGGCAAGCCCGTCATCATGCCCTCTCACCACGACCCCGAAATAGTGAAGTGGTTCATGTCACTGTTACCCCCAAGATAATAATTAATAAGGTATAAGATTATGAAGAAGTTATTAGTTTTAGCAATGCTCGTTATCGCAAGCGTGACAGCATGGGCACAGCAGCAGTTTACACCTCAAGAACAGGAGTTGATTGACCTGTCGAACCAGAAGTGGGCTTGGATGTCGGAGAAGAACGCCGATAAACTGGCTGAGTTGTTCTTGCCAGAATCTCAGTTCGTCCACATGGGCGGCTCTTGGGGAAAGGAACAGGAAGTAGGTATCATCCGCGGTGGTATGATCTGGTATAAGAAAGCCGACATCCACTCGCAGGAGGTGAAATTTACGGATGAGAACGTCGCTACGGTCTATAGCAACATCCACCTGACTTCTGAGGTGGGTGGCAATCAGGTGCGCTACCCCTTCATGGTGAGCGAGGTGTATATCCGTCAACAAAATAAAGAGTGGAAACTATCGTCGCTCATCTTCACCAAGTTGGCTGAGCCTGATCCGCGATTTGCTCCAGCCCTCACTCTCAACAATGGCATCCAGATGCCACAGTTCGGTCTCGGGACATTTGCCCAGCCTTCTAACGAAGTGGCACGCGAGTCAGTCTTGACAGCCCTGCGTATGGGCTATCGCCACATCGATACCGCTCATGCCTACAACGATGAAGAAGGCGTAGGTCAGGGCATCAAGGACAGCGGCATTCCTCGTGAAGAGATCTGGCTTACCAGCAAACTATGGATCGACGAATACGGCGAAGGCAAGACCGCCAAGGCTATCGACAATATGCTCAAGCGTCTGCAAGTGGATTATATCGACCTGCTCTACGTTCATCAGCCCGTAGGTGACTTCATCGGCGCTTGGCGCGACATGGAGAAAGCAGTACGTGACGGGAAGGTTCGTGCACTGGGCATCTCGAACTTCGAGGTCAACGACTCAGTTTTCGATCTCATCATGGAGAAGGCTGAAATCAAACCGCAGGTATTACAAATGGAGTGCCATCCTTACGCCCAGCGAATAGAGGCCCGTCGGAAGGCTGCCCGTCTGGGATTGCAAGTAGAGTGCTGGTTCCCCTTAGGTGGACAGATGAGTCAGGGGGCACTGCTGAAAGATCCCGTCATCGTTGCCATCGCCAATGCTCACAAGAAATCGCCCGCTCAGATTATCCTCCGCTGGCATCTGCAGGAAGGACTATCCGTCATCCCCGGCTCTAAGAATCCACAGCACATCATGGAGAACGTGCAGATCTTCGACTTCGCCCTTTCTGATGCCGAGATGCAACAGATTCGCGCCCTCAACAAGGAACAGCGTGTCTTCCCCTACGATTTCAAGATGATGCAGCAAATGGCAGGAAACTAAACAATGTAATAACTATGGAAGAGAAGAAATCTATGTCACGCCGCGATGCACTGAAGACTATGGGAGCCATCGTCGCCAGTGCCGCCTTGGCCACAACAGGACTGTCATCGCTGTCATCTTGTACTGACAGGCAGAAGAAACGCCTGGTGTTCTACTTCACCGCCACAGGCAACTCGCTCTACATCGCCCGTCAATTGGCCAGTGAGGGCAATGAACCGCTGAGCATCCCACAACTGTTAAAGAACCGCCAACTGGAATTCGAGGCCGACGAAATAGGCATTGTCTATCCCATTTATGGCCACATGCCACCCAACATGGTCAAGGAATTCCTGCAGACCGCCAAACTCAAGGCCAACTACCTGTTCTGCGTGCCTACGTTTGGTGCCCGTAAGTGCTCTGCTGTAGAGATCTGGGACAATCTGGCCAAGACCTGCGGCTATAAATTCGATTATATCTGCACACTGATGATGGTCGATAACTGGCTCCATGCCTTCGACATGAACGAGCAGATGAAGATGGACAAGCACATCCCTGAGCAACTGACCAAGATACAAGAGGACATTGCTGCCCACCGCCAATGGCACGAGCCTACGACTCAAGAAGAGCGCGACATGCATGCAGGGTTCATGCAGTTCTCTGGTCTCAACGAGCGCGATGCCTTCCTAATGTCAGCCAGTGAGCGTTTTCTGATTGAGGGCAACTGCATTGAATGTGGTATATGCATCCAGGTATGTCCGCGAGGCAACTACAAACTTACCTCGCGCGGCATCACAGCCAATGGCCAGTGCGATTACTGTCTGGCTTGTATCCATGCTTGTCCGCAGAAGGCTATCCAGTTCCGCCCCTCTGAAAACCCGCTTCTCGGGCCTGAGCGTAATCCCAAGGCCCGCTATCGCAACGAGCACGTCTCGCTGATGGACATCAAACGGGCAAACGACCAACACTAAATATTATGATACCATACGAGACTATCTGTGCCAATGGCTCGATGCTGATGGTGGCCACCAGCGGAACAGCCGTTGTGATTTGAAAAGACAATAGGAAGTATCGTTGGAATGTTTCTCACGCGTGCGCGTGAGAATTTCGAATTTGAGGGTGTCAGGGTGACAGAAGGCCGATAAATACTGGGTCTGCACCCTAAAAATGAGGGTGTCAAGGGTGACAGGAGGGTGACAGGTTGGCAGAGGGACATTTTGGCAGACCTTTCAGGAGCCTTTGGCGTATTAAATTCTCGAGAGAATTGGCGCGTAAAGTGCCTCTTTTTACTGGAAAAGCAGTGTTAAAGCACTGAATTCTCGAGAGAATTGAGGGAAAAGTGGCATGGTATTTGCTGGTAGGTAGGTGATCACGAATAACACTAACCTTATGAGAAAAACAAACAAGGTCTTAATGAATTATCTCTACCGCCAGGAGCGGAAGGAGAAGTGTGTAACGCTCGAAAGCGTGCTCGACTGGACACGCGAGGGCAAATACCGTCACAGGGTGGAGGCTGTGAGGGGACTGGACGAGGTCGCCATGACGGGCGGCATGGTCAGCGGTCCGCTGGCGGCCGACGAACTGCCCGTCGTGATGCCCGCCATCGGCGAGAAGGGCGTCTATACGGGACTGGTGCTGCTCTCCTTCCGTGTGGATGGGGGCATGGAGGTGCTAGAGCGGCTGCGCTCGGTGGTGAACCTGTGGGAGCAGACGCTGATGTCGTTCGTGGGCACCAGCGGACGGTCGCTGAAGGTGCTCATCCCCTATCGTCTCATGGGTGGCGGACTGCCTGTGGATGCTGCGCAAGTGGCTCTGTTCCAGCAGTATGCCTACAAGCGGGCTGCGGAATACGCCCTAGCCTCAACAGGTGTCAAGGCGGAGGAGACGGTGCACGACGGTACGGAGCATTTCCGTATCTCCTTTGATCCTCGGGCTTACTATCATCCGGAGGCGAGACCCATCGGGATGGCACAGCCTACGGAGCCGCTGACAAACGAGACGGCCCGGATCGTGGCTGAGCCTACGGAAACAGGCCTCGACACGGAACTGCTGCCAGGCTACACGCGGCGCGAGATGGATGTCACGAAGTACAACTTCATCTGCCGCAAACTGGCCTTCGGCAAGGGCATGGACAAGGAGGAGTACCTGATGACGCTGGCCACTGAGTGCCGTCAGGCAGGTATCGACAAGGAACTGGGTATCAAACTGACCATCCGTCTGACGGAGTTCTTCCAGAAGGACATCCTCGTGCGCTCGTCGTTCAACAATGCCTACGAGAAGCACCGCCAGGGTCGCTCGAATCCGATAGAGAAGTCGCTCATGCACCAGCAGTTGCTCGAGGAATTCCTCAGACGCCGCTATCTGTTCCGCAGGAACAGGGTGACGGGCGACATCGAGTACCAGGAGAAGCACCGCTACCAACTCTCGTGGAAGCCGCTGACCCAGGAGGTGCAGAACGATATCAACAACGAGGCTATCCGCGAGGGTATTAAGGTGTGGCCCAAGGACTTAGAGCGCATCCTCGTCTCTGAGCGGATCAATGAGTACGACCCCGTGCGCGAGTGGCTTTCCGCCCTGCCCAAATGGGACGGCAGGGACCGTCTGGGTGAGTTGGCAGACCGCGTGAGGACCCAGACCCCGGGCTGGCGCGAGAACTTCAAGATCTGGGTGCGCTCGATGGTGAGTCAGTGGCGTGCTGGCAAGGATGCCCTCTATGGCGCACAGATGGTGCTGATGATGGTGGGCGCGCAGGGCACCCGCAAGTCTTCCTTCATGCGGATGCTGCTGCCTCGCGAACTGATGCCGTTCTATATCGACCGCATCGACTTCACCAACAAGAAGGAGGCCCTCAGGGCACTCTCCCGTTTCCTGCTCATCAACATCGACGAGTACGACCAGATATCGAAGGCGCAGACGGCCTTCCTCAAGCACCTCATCCAGCGCACGGACGTGAAGGAGCGCAAACTGTATTCGACCACTTTCGAGCAGAGTCAGCGCTATGCCGCCTTCTGTGCCACCACCAACTCGCTGGTGCCGTTGAAGGACGACTCTGGTTCGCGCCGTTATCTGGTGGTGGAGGTGAATGAGGTCATCGACACGGACACGACGGGCGACAAGGCCATCGACTATCCACAACTCTACGCGCAGACCGTGTATGAGATCGAGCACGGTGAGGAATATGCCTTCACGGGCGAACGCGAACAGCAGATCGTCGAACAGAATGCCGACTACTACGAGACACCCAACGTCATCTCACTCTTCGAGGATCTGTTCCGTCAGCCCCAGGGGGGTGACGAGGTGTTGCTGCTGAGTCCCACCGAGATCCTCGAACGTATCCGCAACCTGAAGAAAGTGAATGTTGTGACACAGGCAAACGCCACACTCTTAGGCACTTACCTGCATCGGGAGGGGTATGGGAAAGGAAAAGGAGAGAAGCGACGTTGCTATCTGGTGGCTCTGAAAATCTGACACCCTCCTGTCACCCTTGACACCCTATAAAAAGGGTGCAGAGGCCCTGTACATCGGTGTTCTGTCACCCTGACACCCTAAAAACCAAAAAACTAACTGTTATGAAATACGAACTGAAGAAAGAAACCAAGCCGACACTCGCCACGTTCGGCAAGTACAAGGCCGTCGCGAGTCACCATCAGACCATCGGGACGGAGCAACTGATCAAAGAGGTTTGCGTGGGCGAGCCCTATAGTAAAGGAACTGTCGAGGCTGTGGCGTGGAAACTCGCCACGGTCATCAACCGTCATCTCCGTGAGGGCGACAAGGTGCGCCTCAGGGAATTCGGTCTGATGAAACTCGAGATCGAGAGCGACAAGGTGGATGCCCCCGAGGAATTCAAGCCCCGCCAGCATATCAAGGGCGTGCGCCTCCACTTCCTCCCCGAGAGTGCCAAGGGCAGTCCGGAACTCTACAAGAAGATCAAGTTCGAGAAGGAGGGCTGAGGATTTTCCGTCTCTTCGCAGCAGAATCCGTAAAAATGGTAATTCTTTCCAAAATCTGTATAACGTCTATATAGAATAATGTCCGTACCTTTGCAGCCAGATAATAACAACAGATATGAAACGACTGATTATGATGGCATTAACGGCAATGACACTGGGAGCAAATGCTCAACAGAAAATGTACCTCACCATTGGTGGCGTGACTAAGTCGGCGACGCTCGTCAGCAATTCCTCGACGGAGGCACTCATGGCTCAACTGCAGCAGGGTATTATCACCTACGAGGCGCACGACTACGGTAACTTCGAGAAGGTGGGGTCGCTGGGATATACGTTCCCAAGTAATGACGAGGACATCACGACACAGCCTGGCGATCTGATTCTCTATCAGGGTTCGAACCTCTGCATCTACTACGACACGAACTCATGGGACTTTACCCGCATCGGCAAACTCGACAACATGACGCAGGCCGACATCAAGACATGGGTGAATGCCGGCGGTGATAATGTCAGCGTGACGCTCTCTATCTCCGAGCCGACGGGCATTAGTAAAATAAAGGCTGATGATGTAGCGTCAAAAGCCTATACCCTGCAAGGCACTTTGGCAAAGTCAGGAACAACAGGAATATTGATTCAAAACGGTAAAAAGATAATCAGATGAAGAAAGTAATAGTTATTTCGACGAGTCTTCGTCGTGGTTCAAACAGCGACATGCTCGCTGACAAGTTTGTGGAAGGTGCCAAGAGTGCTGGAAACGATGTAGAGAAGATTTCTCTCGTAGGCAAGGACATCCGGTTCTGCACGGGTTGCTTTGGCTGTCAGAAGCTGGGCAAGTGTGTCATCAAAGATGATGTAAACGACATCATGGCCAAGGTGCTGGAGGCCGATGTCGTGGCGTGGGCTACACCCATCTATTATTACGAGATGAGCGGACAAATGAAGACGCTCATAGACCGCATGAATGCCATGTATCCGCTTGACTACAAGTTCCGCGACGTTTATCTGCTGACCACGGCTGCCGAGGACGAGGAAGAGACTCCGAAGCGTGCTGAGACAGGACTGACGGGATGGATAGACTGCTATCCGAAGAGCCGTTTGGCAGGCACACTCTTCTGCGGAGGAGTAAACGAAGCCCGCGAGATTGAAGGCAACAGCAAGTTACAAGAAGCATTTGAGTTGGGTAAAAGAGTATAAGTTATGAAGAAAGTATTATTAGCTGTGCTTGCTGCGGGAGTGCTGACGGCATGCACGAACAACAAACAAACTACAGACAAGGATATGGAGCAGAAATTGGAATTGACACAGGAGTGGGACAAGGTGTTCCCGCTGAGCGAGAAAGTTGACCACAAGAAGGTGACGTTTGAGACACAGTACGGTCTGACGCTGGCGGCCGATTTGTATATTCCACGAATCGGGATGTTTGACGCTGACAACAATGAGAAGATGCGTTTCCCCGCCATTGCCGTGAGCGGCCCGTTCGGAGCCACCAAGGAACAGTCGAGCGGACTCTACGCCATGCGGATGGCAGAGCGTGGCTTCGTGACACTGGCCTTCGACCCGTCCTACACTGGCGAGAGCAGCGGTGAACCCCGTCGCACGGCATCGCCCGACATCAACACCGAGGACTTCATGGCTGCTGTCGATTTCCTGTCGAAACAAGAGAATGTGGATGCAGATAAGATTGGTGTCATTGGCATCTGCGGATGGGGAGGCATCGCCCTGAACGCCGCCGCTGCCGACCCACGCATCAAGGCTACGGTGGCCA
>Ga0310690_10003854_pt1 | contig 21973 bp, 23 predicted proteins | sample AusTroGonzalo_MG_2_FD_207661 | JGI IMG/M metagenome (GOLD analysis project Ga0310690, IMG submission 207661) | Bovine rumen microbial communities from tropical cattle in Woodstock, Queensland, Australia - Gonzalo_04 (v2) (version 2) | ecosystem: Host-associated > Mammals > Digestive system >... | reverse complement strand
GATTTGCAAGACTTAAAATTAAGCAGAAGTAAATAATTATTTACTTTTGTTTTTCATATAAATATAAAGGTTAAATCCTTGAAATAATTAAATACTAAGGAGGAACTTATATGAACGTTATTAAACGTGATGGGAGAGTTGTGCCATTTGACTCTTCTAAAATCAAGAACGCAATTTTAAAAGCGTTTCAAGCAGTAGATGGCGAGATTACAGATTATGCGCAAGCAAAAGCAGAAAACATAGCAGATTATATTGAAGGATACTATTTAGATGTTGATGAGACACCTGAAATAGAGGAAATTCAAGATTTAGTTGAAAAAGGTTTAATGAGTTGTAAACGCAAAGATGTAGCAAAAGAATATATTCTTTATAGAGAAGAGAGAAGTAAAATAAGAAATAAAAATTCTCATTTAATGAAGGATATAAAAGAAAAAATTGAAGCATCAAATGTTCAAAATCAAAATGCTAATATTGATGAATATTCATTTGGTGGTCGTATGGGAGAAGCAAGGTCAGCGCTTATGAAAGACTATGCGCTTAATTATCTAGTTTCACCAATGGCTAGAGAGAACCATTTAAATAATGAAGTATATATTCATGATTTAGATGCATATGCAGTTGGTATGCACAATTGTTTAACTGTTCCTTTTGATATGTTATTAGCAAAAGGTTTCAATACTAGACAAACAGATGTAAGACCAGCTCGTTCAATCAACACTGCTTTTCAATTAGTTGCAGTATTATTTCAATTACAATCACTACAACAATTTGGCGGAGTTAGTGCAAGTCATATAGACTGAACTATGGTTCCATATGTAAGACTATCATTTAAAAAACATTTTAAAGATGGTATGAAATATTTAAGTCATATCGAATTAGCAGATATTCCAGATGATACACCTATTGATAATGAAATGTATTTATCCGCAAAAGAAGTATATCAATATGCAATGGATATGACAGAAAAAGAATTAATGCAAGCTGTTCAAGGAATGTATCACAATTTAAATACATTACAAAGTAGAAGTGGAAATCAATTACCATTTACATCAATTAACTATGGAACTTGTACTTTACCTGAAGGTAGAATGGTTACAAAAGCATTACTTGAAGGTAGTATTGAGGGTGTAGGTAAAGTTAGAAAAACTCCTATATTTCCATGCGGTATATTCCAATGCATGAAAGGTGTAAACAGAGCTCCTGGAGACCCTAACTATGATTTATTCAAGTTAGCCCTTAAGTCAACAGCTCAAAGATTATATCCTAACTATGTTAATGTAGATTGGTCAGTAAATGCTGGATATGATATTAATGACCCTAAAACATATGTTTCAACAATGGGTTGCAGAACATATAACGGTAGTGATATTAATGCAGAACCTGGTACTAATCCACAAACTAAAGATGGCCGCGGAAATATATGCCCAGTAACTATAGTAATGCCTACTTTGGCAATGGAAGCAGATAAAGATGTTGAAAAATTTATGGAATTGCTAGACAAAAAAATCCATGAAGCAAGAGATATGTTATTAGAAAGATATCAATGGATAATTAGCCAATCACCTGAATCAGCTAAGTTTATGTATGAAAATAATATCATGCTTGGATATGATGGAAAAACAGTTGAAAGTGCTATGAAACATGGAACTCTTGTTATAGGTCAAATTGGTATGGCGGAAACATTACAAATTTTATTAGGTTGCGACCATACTGAACCAAGAGGAATGGAATTAGCAAAAAGAATTGAACAATTATTTAAAGATAGATGCGCACAATTTAAAAAAGAATTACACTTAAACATTGGAGTTTATTATACGCCTGCTGAAAATATGTGTTATACTTCAATGAAAAAATTTAAAGATAAATATGGAATTATTCCTAATGTATCTGACAGAGATTACTTCACTAATAGTATCCACGTACCAGTATGGAAAGAAATGAGCCCATTTGAAAAAATTGATATAGAAAGCCAATTAACTGGTTATAGTAACGCCGGATGTATCACATATGTAGAACTTGAAGGCGGAGTTAAAAATAATCTTGAAGCTCTTGAAACAATAGTAAACTATGCAATGGATAAAGATATCCCTTACTTTGCAATTAATGTTCCAAACGACACTTGTTTAGATTGCGGATATACTGATGAGTTTAATGATGAATGTCCAATGTGTCATAGCAAACATATCCAACAATTACGTAGAGTAACTGGATATCTAACAGGAGATTACAAAACTGCCTTTAATAAAGGTAAAATTCAAGAAACTGAACAAAGGTACAAACACAGCAAACTATTGGAGAATTGAAATGATTAGGATTGCTGGTTTGAATAAAAATGACGTCGTTAATGGTGAAGGAGTGAGCGTTAGCTTATTCCTTCAAGGTTGTCATTTCCACTGCCCCGGATGTCATAATCTCGAGACATGGAACCCTGATGGTGGAGAAGGTAGGGTTGAAGATGAATTAATCCAAGAAATCATTTCCGCCATAGGAAATAATGGAATCCAAAGGAATCTTAGTATTCTTGGAGGAGAACCATTAGATACTGAAGAAAAAAGACAATTTGTAAATAAATTAATTCATACAGTAAGAAGAGCTTACCCAAACATAATTATATGTCTATGAACAGGATATGATGAAGGCCCTTTAAACAGATTACCAGATATAAGTTCTATTATAAATGGAGTTGATTATTTAATTACAGGTCCTTACATTGAAGCAGAAAGAGATATAACTTTAAAATGGCGCGGTAGTCGCAATCAAAGAGTTTATACTAATGATAGGTTACCAAGAGAAAAAATTGTGAAATAAAAGGAGAAATAAAATAATGATAGAATTTTTAAAAGTTGCTTTCCCAGCTATGATGGTAATAGGCGCAGGTGGAAGTTTAATCGTTAATATAATTACTAAAGGTGATTGGCCAGTATCTTTACAATGGCTAGGAGCATCTTTATTATATACAGGTTTATTATTTAGAAATAAATAGGAAGGGGGCTAAGTGATTCTTAGCCTCTTTTTTGCTATAAGGAGGTTGTGGTATGGAAAATAGAAAAGAAATATGTGATAAGATTTATTATATGGCTAAAAAGAAAAAATCATTTTTAGAAATTTGTGAAAAACTAGAATTAAATGATTATGAAGTAGCTGGTTTAATAGTTCTTATGACACAAGAGGGATACAACATAGATTTTGTCAACAATGAGGTTGTTGTTCGCAAAACACCACCTAAACATGAAGATGTATATCAATTACCTAATAATTTAGAACATTTAAAATTATTACTTATTAGTGATACACATCTAGGTAGCAAATATGATAGAATGGATATATTAAGATATTTATATGATAAAGCAGAAGATAAGGGTATTAAACATATACTTCACTCTGGTGACTTTACAGATGGTCGCTCTACAAGACCTGAACAAGTATACGAATTGCGCGAACCATCATATGAAGGTCAAGTTGACTATTGTGTAAGTAAATATCCTAGTTTCAGTGGTAAAACTTATGTTATTCAAGGGAACCATGATGATTGGTGATATAAAAGCGCCGGTAGTGAAATAGTTAAGACAATAGCCAAACAAAGAGATGATATGGTTTATCTTGGTGCGGATATTGCTGATATGAAAATAGGTAATCTTAAAATTAGATTATTCCATGGTTCAGGCGGTGGCGCATATGCTAAATCATATAAATTACAAAAATATTTAGATACGATTCCTGTTGCAGAAAGACCTGATATTCTACAAACAGGTCATATACATCAAGCATTCTATATGAAACAAGATAAAACACACTGTTTCCAAACTAGTTGCTTAGAAGACCAAACTCCATATTGCAGAAGTATGGGATTATCAAATGATAAATCAGCTTGGTGGGTTGATGTAGATTTTGATGATAAAGGAAGTATACATAAAATAACACCTGAATTAGAAGAGTTTGGAACTAAAAAATTAAGTAGGAGAAGATAGAATGAAAGAACTTACAAAAGATATGATACAAATTTACAATCTAGATGCTTTAGGCCATGATTTTATGGGATATACATTTAAAAATCCTAAAGAATTAAGTTTTCATCATTTAATAATACCAAGAAAAGATAGTCAAAAAGAAGGTATTGGAGATGGTTATGTCTGGTGGAATGGCGCCATACTTGTGCGCAATACCGCCCATGATTATTTGCACCGCATTCAAGAAGTAGATAGAGAAACCTTCTTATGAATTACTGACCAAATGGTATTAGAAAATGTAAACAAAAAAATAACTAGAGAGTCTTTATTACGTATCCGTGAACTTCTTTTATCTTTTGAAGAAAAACATGCTGATGATACCTATGATAATGGTAAACGCTTAATCAAGAAAGAATTTATAAATAATCGAATTCCTTTATAATTTTGACTTTTTATAAAATATATGATATAATATTTATATAAGTGAAAAGAGGAATTATTTTATGATGAAAAGAATATTGAATTATAATAATGAAGAAGACAGACAAATATTATCACAGACTAGCGCTGAAGTGACAGACTTCAATAGCGAAGAATTTAAACAACTTATCCAAGATTTAAAAGATACTTTTGATGTAATACAAGATGCGCGCGGGATATCTGCAATCCAAATTGGAGTGCCTTTAAGAGTATGTATTTGTAAATGGGGAACTATGTATGTTGTAATGGCTAATCCAATATTTACAAGAGTAAGAGGTAGTCAAGATTATGTTGAAGGTTGCTTAAGCGTACCCGGTGTATTTAAGAAAATTACTAGGTATCAAAAAATATGGTGTTCATACATAGATGAAAATGGAAATCCTGCAGAAATAGCCGAGGGCGGCCGTATGAGCGATATTATTCAACATGAAGTAGACCATATGAATGGAAAGTGTTTATTATATGATAAAGCGTAAATATTATAATTCTAAAGACTATAAAAAGAGATATGCTAAAATTAATAGATTAAAAATTATATATAATAAATTTGATTTTGAAATAATAAATTTTTACACTATTACTAAGCCTGATACTATGTGTGAAATAATATATAAAACATTAGACCGCATGGATAATTATAGAACAGCGCGTAATATAAATTCATTTATAAAACAATGGTTATTTTTTAATAAAATATATCAATTATTTGCTATTTTAAATAAAAAAAATCCATATAATTATAGATTTCATTATAAAATAAATATTTTTCAAACAATTTTATTAAATATAATAAGTATATTCTCGATTAAATATTGGAAATATTTTCTTAACTATACAAAATATGAATATTATTATCATATAAATAAAGGAGATTTATTAAAATGAATGAAGAAAAAAAGACGCAAGAAGTTGAATTCGGAACTCTTTATGATGTAAACAAAAATCTAGTTAAGCAAAAAGAAGTAAAATTAAGCGAAGCTGCGCTAAATAGCAAAAAATTAATAGTTAGAGATTTTATATATAAACAAGATAATAACTATTACATGCTACTTTGCAACGAAAGAAAAGATTATACTGTCTTTGATTTTAAAAGAGATAGAGATAATTATGATTGGGATACTCCAATTTGTGAAGATTGTGCGAAATGCTTAATAGATGAATGTTTAGCTAATCGTGGAGAGATTCGTGGAATAGATTTAACAAAAGATAAAGATGCTATTGAAATATGGATGATAATAGACGATGATGCATATGTATATTATTTCTTCCCATATGACAATGGTGTAATCAACGATTTTTAAAAGGAGGTAATATAATGAAAAAAATTGTTACTGTAATTAAACCTTTTACATTAAATCAAAATGTTTATATTTATGAGAATGATGAAATTCTTGAAACAAATCAAGTTAAGCTAGCTGAATTACAAGATGCCCTTGTAGAAATAGCAAATCAAAATGAAATTACTGATATTACATTAGTTGGTGCAAAAAGATTTTCTACAGGTATTAAAAATAAAATTAAAGCAACCGAAATGGCTAAATATAATTGTAATAAATTAAACATAGATGTAAGAGCTAACTAGGAGGATATATGAAATATTTATTAAAAACAACAGAAGAATATAGAGTTAGCACTGAAGAAGAAGCTACTCAATTAATTGATGAAGCTAAAAAAGAAAGCGGATATATACTTCAAAAATATGGTTCTCAATATAAAGAGAGAAAACAAAAAGGTGAAGTAATAGATAGTTATTATAAAGTAACTTTAGTTAAAACATTTACTGAAGAAAAAGAACCTAATTTCCAAACTAAAGTAACATATGAACAGGAGAGTGCTTATTAATATGGCAATGATAAGATATACTAAATTAAACGAATTTGCTCAAGTACCAACAAGAGGTAGCTTATATTCTGCAGGATATGATTTATATGCTGCGATTGAAGAGCCAATAACAATACAACCTTATACAGTAGAAAAAATTGGAACTGGATTAAGTTTTCAACTTCCTCCTGATAGATTTGCAGGAATTTTTGCTAGAAGTGGCTTAGCAACAAAACGAGGATTAAGACCAGCTAACTGTGTTGGAGTTTGTGATTGCGATTATACTGGTGAATATATTATAGCATTATATAATGATAGTGACCAAGAGCAAATAATAAATCCTGGAGATAGAGTTGCTCAAATGATATTACTACCTTTTGATGTAATGACTTTTAAAGAAACTGAACGACTAGAAGAAACTGAACGTGGAAATGGCGGATTCGGTAGCACAGGAGAATAATATGGGAACTTTTGGTGCTATACTTTCAAGATTAATATGATTTGCATGTGGTTTTGCTTTTGCCGCAATATTATCAGCCGCAAGCCGCAATGGTGATTAAAAATAAGTGATGAAAATCACTTTTTTATTTGCACAAAAGTTTGACAGAGTTAGATTTTTGTGATATAATCTAAATATAAGAAGGAGATATAGATATTTATGAAAAAGAAAAAAACTGTCTTTAATAAGACAATAATTAAACCAATAACAGAAGAAAAAAAGGTTGAAGAAATAACTCCAGTAGTTAAAGAACCTATTAAAGAAATAAAACCTGTTATTATTAAAAAACCTGAAAAGAAAATTATTAATGCTGTATCAATAGTTATGTTAGACAATGGTTCAGCAGAAACTAAAAAACTATTAGAAAATTTAAAAACACAAAAAACAAAATATTATCCAGAAACTGAAATTGTTGCAGTTGCTGAAGACAATGTTAATTTATTAGATTTAACTAATGGAGAATATGTTGTTTATATAAAAGAACCTAAAGAAATCGCTCATAATTTCTTACATCAATTATATGTAAATATGAGAAGTGGAAAAAATTCTTGTGAAGTAAATGGTATTCTTTGCACTAATAGAAAATTAGTAAAATAATAACAATGAAAGAGGGTACTATATGAAATATATTATAATGGCGGCTGGCGCAGGTACCCGCTGAAACAACTATTTAGGAGTACCAAAACATTTAATTGAAATAAATGGTGAAACATTATTAGCTAGAACCACTAGATTATTAAAAGAGAATAATATAACAGATTATGTTATTACATGTTCAGACCCTAGATATGCACAGTACGGGCCAACAATCCCGCAAACAGACCATGATTGCGAAATAGATAGATTTGAAGAGAGCGTAATTGATGGCCCTGTCTGTTATTTATATGGAGATGTATATTATTCAGAAGATGCTATAAAAACAATTATAAATGAAAGTAATGGAAACATTTTATTTTTTGGTAGTCATCAAGAAATTTTTGCTATAAAGGTAGAAAATATTGATTTATTTTTACAATATAAACATAAAGTTAAAAAATTATTTTTAAGTAAAGTAATTGACAGATGTATTGGTTGGGAAATATATAAAACAATGCATAATATGCCATGACGCGGAATCCAAATTGAGGATGACTATATTCGCATCACAGATGAAACCGACGACATAGATTATCCTACTGATTATGAATATTATAAAAATAAAATAGAAAAAAAGAAAAATAATTGATTAAAGAATTGTATTTCAATTATTATCCCTTGTTATAACAATGCTGAAAATACTAAAAAAATAATTGATAATTTGTTAGAGCAAAAAAAATGGTATCCTGAAACGGAAATCATTGTTGTAGAAAATGGCTCAACAGAAGATATGTCATTCTTAGATGAATACGATAAAGATTTAGTCATTGTTTTGCACGAAACTATTAAAGGCCCTTCTCACGCACGTAATGCTGGAATAAAGAAAGCACGCGGAGAATATATAGCTTTTATAGACAATGATGATGATATAGCACCTAATTATGTTCATTTGCTGTATCAAAGAATGAGATTTAATAATAGTGAATATGATTATTGTATTATCCCTGCTCTTGTAGATGGTAATTATATTACAGATTATGATAAAATAGATATGTCTAACCCTTTAACTAAATTGATAGGAGTATGACACTATTGTTTTAATAGAAGGATAATTCAAAATATATATTTTGATGAAACTATTAGAATTGGAGAAGATATAGATTGATTAAATAAAATTATTCCAAATAATAATAATGGAACTATTATAGAAAATAATACTCCTATATATTATTATAAATGAGCAAATAATGAACAATCTTTATGTCATAGATTTAACAGAGGGGAAATATCAAAAGAAATAAAAGGAGAGTAATATGGAAACAATAGAAACTACAAATTTATACTATTTTCATTCAATATTAGAAATAGGTGGTATAGAAACTTTCTTTTATTATCTAGCTAAAAAATATAAAGATTATGATTTAACAATAGTATATCAACAAGGCAACCCAAAACAATTAGAAAGATTGCGCGAATACGTTAGATGTATTCAATACATGCCTGGTATGAAATTTAAATGTACTCGCGCCTTCTTTAATTTTAATACAGATATTATAGAAAACGTAGAAGCTACTGATGGATATTATTTAGTATTGCATGGTGACTACGAAGATATGCTTAATCGTGGACAATTATTAAGAGAAAATTTTCCTGGCCATGCTAAAATTACTAAATACATAGGTATATCTAAACAGGTATGCGATGCTTGGAAAAGAGTAACTGGCAAAGATGCAGAATTATGTTATAATCCATTTGCACCAGACAAACCTCACCATAAGTTAAAACTAATTAGCGCTACTCGCCTATCTGTAGAAAAAGGCGGAAACCGCATGGCTCAATTGGCTGATGCTCTTGATAAACTTGGTGTTGATTATGATTGGGATGTTTATTCAAATAGAACTATAAATCAAAAATTAAGTCCTCATATGCATATTAAAAGTCCAAAATTAGATATAATAAATGAAATATCGCAAGCTGATTTTTTAATCCAATTATCTGATAATGAAGGCTATTGTTATTCAATAGTAGAGGCACTTAATTTAGGAATCCCTGTTGTTGTGACTCCTATTCCTGTATTTAAAGAAATAGGTTTAGATGATACTAACTCTATTACTCTTGAATTTAATTGTTCTAATTTAAAAGATGTTGCAAATAAAATTGCGAATAAGGAATTTAAATTTGAATATAAACCTAAAGAAGATAGTTGGGATAAATTATTAGCGCCTGGTAAATCAAAATACCAAGAAGAATTAAAAGCATTATACTGGGTTAAAGCAACAGATGAATATCAAAAATGTCATTTAAGAGACGTAAATTTGAATAAGATACCAGACCCTGGTGAAAAATTCCCATTCCCTATTAGTAAAGGAAGATATGATTATTTGAATGGCGGAAATAAATATAAAAAGAAATTTGTTGAACTTATAAAAATAACATCAGAAGATGGTAGCCAGGAGATGACAATATAATGAATATACTAAGTTTAGATTTATCAACTAAATCAACAGGTTGAGCATTCTTTGAAGATGGTCGATTAATAGCTCATGGGTGCATAACTGCATCCTCAACAGACTTAATTAATAGAATAGAGAAAATAGTCAATGAATTAAAAGAAGTTGTAAAAGATTATACTATATCAAAAGTAGTGGTAGAAGAGGTAAGACCTGAAGGTGGATATGGAGTAGGTAATCTCAAAACACATCGTGCGCTAATGTGGCTTCAAGCTGCAGTAGCTTTTTGGATGCACACAGATTACCGTACTGTAGATATTGATTATATATATCCTAGCTCTTGGCGTGCAACACTTGGTATAAAAAACGGACGTGGCATCAAACGTATGACATTAAAAGAAGCAGATGTTGAATTTGTTAAAAATAAATATGGGATTGCGGTAAACGATGATGAGGCGGATGCTATATGTATCGGTTTAGCGCAATATATGCAACAAGATAGTAATGAAATTAATTGAGAATAGCATAAAAACAAAAATAATTTTATTATAACGATAACTTATACCTAAGATTATATAATTAAAAAGAATTACTTAATTATATGCTTAATTTTAAAGCAAAAAAAAGAAGAGACACTTGAAATAAAGTGTCTCTTTTTTTATTGTTATAATTTTTCAGTAACTCTAGTTGCATTTATTGACATTGTTCCGCCTGCGCGCAATGGTATATTCATAGAGTTTAACATATAATCTCCATATATATCACTTGCTATATCTTTTGCGCCTATACGAATATTAGGTTCTAGATGATATATAGGTAAACTGTTGATTGAAATAGATTCATTATAACCTGTCTTTTCATATAATAACATTTTAATTTCATTAAAACAACTATTAAATATACCGCCTAAACCTAATCCTTTAAATATATTACTATCTACTTGGATATAAGCTTGATTACGCAATTCACATTCTTTTCTTTTTGCTGCAGTATCGCTTTGTCCAGTTTCAATTAAGACAAAATCTTCAATATCAGATTCAAATACGCAGTTAAAATCTTCTTGGTTCTCAACAATTGATCTACGACCAATATTATTAATACTAAATTTTCCAACTGTTGCACTATCATCTATAAAATCTAAATAATAATCTATATCTCTAGGATTATCAATATATTCTTGTTTAAAAGAACCCGTATAATAATTATTAGTACTATCATAAGTAGCATCCAAATCATATATTTTAGGTCATTCATTTGCTAATTCAGTATAATAAAAATTAGATTTTAATCCTAATGGTTCGGCCATTATACCTTGAAGGTATAATTCACTACGCCAGTCAGTAGTTTTAATTGATTTAAAATTTGAGCTACTTATTTTTTTATAATCATACTTACTATTTTCAGGATGTTCTGGATCTTCAAAAGGAACCCATGTCCAAATATAAATATCTGGCCCTGGATTAGCAGATAAATCTTGATAATAAACACCTGCAGCGCCTTGCATTGGGAATGCAGACGTGCTAGTATATTGCACTGGCGCAATTGCCTTTCTTAATCCATCATCTGGATCTACATAGAATAATACTTGATATATATTTCCTATTTTTGGTTTCTGGTCAATAGCCAAATGATAACGAATAGGAATATTTATGCCATCTGTAGTTTTGCGCACTCCCCATACTACATAATCATTTTTAATATTATTATATTGAGGATTATTTGAAAATGAAGTAAATATAGGTAAATTACTAAAATCAAAAGCGCGTTTACCACTTAACATATCATATTTATAATCTTCATTTGATAGATTTGGATTTACTGTTTCAAAATGTGAAATATTTATATAATTCTTTTTCTCTTGAAAAACAAAATTTCCTCAAATATCATAAAAATATTCATAATTGCCACCAAGATAACTTACTATTTGGTCTAGTACAGAACATACATTATCCCCTGGATTAGCAATAAGTTCTTTATTATAAATATAATCTGTATATATGTAACCTACATCATCTCCATAAATATATTTTTTTACATTTGTCATACTAGCTGGAGTAGTTGTAGTTAATTTATAGTTCCCTTGTTCTATAATTCTATATATTGGAGTATTACCCAACCAACGAACAACCGCTTTAATGCGGCTATCAATATCATTAATAATTATTTTCCCTAATTGTTCTCCCCCAAAATGATTTACTACTTCACGAATAATTTGTTCAACAACAGGTTTTGAAATTATTCATTGACCATTTTCATTAAGAGTGTCATAACTGTCAAATTGTGTAGATGCAGGAATTGTACCTCCGCATGTTCCATTCAATAAACACATTTTATCTTGCGCTTGTACGCTAACTGAAACACTACCCACATCATGAGAGACAGAACAATTAATAATAATATACTCTCCTAGTGGTTGTCATATAATAGGTCAATCAGTATATTTGTTCGTTGTATTTTTTATTCCTTTTTCTAAATAAACTCTTTTATTAATTGAAAGAATATTATCTACATCAGTAATTTGTGTAATAGAGTTATCTTCAAAAGCCGCACTAAAATTAATAGCTCTGCGCATTGAAGATTCTCCATTAATAGTTAAACTACCGTCTGTAATTATACCCTGAATCTCTTCAATAGGTTCATCTTTCCAAGTAAGTGCAGTCACCCTAACATATTCATCTGAAACTTGTAATGTATCTATTTCGTATAAAAAATCTTTATCATTTCAATAAGGATAATTTCTTTCCATAAGCAACCTCCTTATTCTATAATTTTATATTTTTTATAATTATCAATAGTGTTATCTGCTATTTCATTAGCGGTTGCGCTAAATGTCCATATCATTCTACCCAATTGTTGATTAGGAGTAAATGACACATCTGTTAATTTTACTAGATAATTACCTTCAGTAGGAGATCTAAATAGTTTTGGTTGACCATCCATCAAAAAGTTAATAACTGCATCTCTAAATTTCTTTTCATATACAAAATCATTATCAACAGTAGTTGTAAAAGGTCTATTAACATCTATACTATTGAAATGTTCATAATTTCTTAAATTTTCTTTTCCGCCATATAAAGTTTCTTTTGAAACAAACTTTCCATTTTCATCCATTTGACATGAGATAAGTCCTGAAACAGGGAATTGCGCATAATTAATTGCCGCATTTCTTCTAATATATGGATATGGAGAACCGATTGTCTCAATTTTTCCTTCGTTAACAATTCTTTTAAATGAACTAACTTGTGGATTAAATTCAATTTTTAATTGTTTTTCTGCAATATTTAAATACATATCATTTAATACAAGCATTAATATTTTATTATATTCAGTTAAATAATTATATGTATTATATGATGTCAATAAAGCATATTTATATAAAATACCGCTTTCTACTGTTTGGTCGCACCAATCATAAATAAATGCAGTTGAAGCTGTTAAGCTGACTGTGTGCATATCTTCCCATATTGTGAAGTTATCTTTATCAGAAGCACGTTTAATAGTTACTGTTCCAGTAAACCCAGTTGAAGAAGTTCTTGATAAACGAACCAAAATTTCTCCGTCTTCTTGATTTTCTTTTGCGCTAATTACAAATCCTTGGTCTGTACCTGAATTACCAGTTGCGGAAATAGTGCATTCAACATTATTACTATACAAGCTATTAGTTTCATAATAAATTCTTAGTTTATAATTAGTGCTTGCTGTTAATTTGTATTTTAATTGATACCAAAATTCGTTTATATTATTAGAGTTTTTATCTGTATATAAATTTCCGCTATCTAATAATAAAGTAGTACCTGCACTATTATATAATTTTAATCTATAAGTATTCAAATATTCTTTACTTTCTTCTCCAAAGACAAGTTTTCCAATAATATTTTCATCAGAAACAGGTAAAGAAATAGTTGTACTAACTCCAATTTCAGTTCCATTAATTTCTATATGATTTTGCGCAATTCATTTAATTAATGTTACTCTTGACCATTCTGAAAAACATTCTAAGTTTTCGCTTAACCAACTATCTAATTGTTGAGGTGTATCTAAACTAATGTCTTCAGCTTCAGTGCTAGTAAATCTAATTTGAACTTTATAAAATTTATCTATATCAAAGTTTCCATCAGAAGAATTAATATCTACATAATATTTATCAACAGTTCTTGTATCGTCTTTCCCAACTGCTTTTAACATGATTTGAGAAGGATAATTAGTTTTATTTAAAACTGATAAATTTGACTCCTGGTCAGATATAGTAATTTGCGCATTTGCTATATCATCATAATCATTATAATCAGAAATAGAAAAATAAATTCTTAATGATTGATTTTTAATCTGAGCAGGTATGTAAGTATTAATTACTGGTGGGTATAAATGAATATTTACTGACATATAATTCATCTCCTTTTAACTCATTTTATATTCTCATAATATTTTAAAAACATTATTCGGTAATTAATTATTTTAGACCAAAATAAAAAAGAGAGCTATTTGCTCTCTTTCTCTTTTGCATTTAATAAACCTGATATTTGGTCTGCTAAGTGTGTTAAATAATTATGAATTTCTTCATGGTTTTCTTGATAATTATCTCCATTGTGATATAATACTAATACAGCTCCAATATTATATCCTCTTGAATTAACTAAACCTTGTGAATAATATGAACGTACATTTCTTGATTTAAGTAATTCATAAGTACCAATGTCATAATCTTTAATATCTTCTAAATTTTCCACATAGCTATGACCAGTTTTTTCAATTTGATTTACAGGATATCCAACAATAGAACGAAATTGATTTTGAAATTCGCTCATTACTGGTTTATATCCATAATTAACACTTTCATTAGTTACGCTTAATTTTAAAAAAGATACTGAATTCATATCTTTTCCGCCATTATGATATCTAACTACCATAATACGCGCGCAGTGTAAATCACTAACTGCTTTTTGTATTAAATCTTGAATAGCATTATCTATTTTAATTGCTGTCTTATCTTCTTCTTCAGTTAACACATGGCCACCTGCGCATTTTTTCATCTGGTCAAGCATTTCATTAAATAAATCTGTTAACATAGTTTCTTGACTTTTGTTTTGTTTAAATGCTAAAAATAAGAAAAGTCCTGCAATTACTATTAGAATGCCAAGTTCAGATATTGCTTTTGCAATTTCTATTCACTCCATATGTAAAACCCTCCTAAAATATTTATTATAGATGTTCTATAATTTATTGAAAAAAAATAATAATAAATTAATATACTTAGACCGATTAATCTGTTGTTTTTGTATATTCAAGAATTACATATCCTGAATATGAACTTCTATCTGCAGCAGTTTGAATTTGAACCATATTATTGCTTAAGTCATACATAATACGAATTGCATAAACATTACTATTTGATGCTGGATAGGTATCTGGTAAAGGAATAAATGCTCCAGAAGCAGATTGTGCAATACCATACATTCTTATCATATAACTCATATTTGTAATTCCTGAAGCTACAGTTTTTGTAGTTGCAGTATTTGGCATATTTCCTACATTTATAACTTTTCTGTATATAGGCTTTCCGTTTATTCATGTCCCAATTTTAGTTTCAGTTGTTGAATAATTTGTAGATGCTACCGATACAGCAAGGCCTTCTTCCATCTCATTTAAATTTGAAGCACTCAATGCTGGAGCAGAACCATCTATCCAAGTATGTTGTCTATAAGCCATAAAAAAAGACCTCCTTTTATTTCTAAAATATATTTCTATATTTTTTTAAAAAAGAGGTCAATTTAATTAACATAATTAGTCCAATATATTAATTTTTTGGTATCATTGTAAAATAATAATATACCTTATCATCTACAGCATCTTCATCTTTAATAAAACCGTGTGCATATCTTGCATAATATTCCACATTGTCTTTGAATAAATCATAATAATCATTATATGCAGAATTCATTACAATTCAAAAGTCAACAGGTCTGATATCATCATAACCATATTGCGCTTTTACGCCATTAGTATCCCCAAGAGTCCATTTCATACCACTAGGTTTCATAGCTTTAATAAGCGATTCAGCCTTTTCTTCATTTAACACTTTTCCTTCAGCGATTTCGTAAAGTTGATTTTCTAGCTCTTTCTTGTCTTCTTCTTCTCAACAGTCGATAATGGAAGAAATCATATCAAGTAGCGCATCTTTTTTCTCTTGGTTATCAGATGCCATAATTTTGTCTACATAATGTCTTATTTCCATATTAACCTCCTATACTATATTGAAGTATTAGTATAAGGGCAAGCATAATAACAAGGTGGATTTAAAACATATCTACCTTGTAGATTTAAGATTGTGTCTGTAGAACCTTGAATAGCTGCAGTTAAAGCAGCTGTTTGATTTGCATTAGATAATGCATCTCTTGTTGTTTGTAATTTGTCGCTTAATTCTCTGATGTAATTGTCTTGAATCATTGTTCTAGTAGCTTGATTTTCAGTAGTTACTAAATTACCGATTGCGGCAATGCTATTACTAATTTGTTGTTGAATATCTTTCATAGATACTAAGTTATTATAACTAGATGTTAAGATAGTGTCATTAACCATAGCTTGGTTGCTAGCTAAACTTCTAATTGCAGCATCTTGGCTTTGGAAATAAAGTGAGTTTTGTAAATCACTTTGTCCTAAAGCAGTTGCAGTATTGCCACCCCAAAGACCTCCATTTCCACCGAATAGTAATACAAAGATAATTATTAGAGCTAATATTCCATTTCCGCCAAATAAGCCATCATTACCTCTTGTTAGCGCTAATACATCAGCAGCTGACATTCCAGTATTATCGTTCATTTTTCATTCCCCTTTCTAAATTTTTTATATAATAAAAGGTTTACACCTTCTATTTCCCATTTGCCATTTTAATTATTTGAGCAAGTTGTTCTTTTGTAATGCCCTTTTCATTACACATTTTCGCAATTGCCGCAGCTTGCTCATTTCCACTTTTAGCAGTTATATTATTAAAAATTTGCTGCTGTTGTGGACTTAATAGGCTTGATAACATTTGTTGTGGTTGGTTTGACATCATCAACTGTGACATCAAGTTTTGTAGATTGAACATTTATTTTTTCCTCCAATTCCCTTACTTTGTTTTCTAATTCTTCTATTTTTAAATCCTTCTCGTCCTTCGGTACAATAATATCATAAGATTTAGAAATAGTCCCATCTAATTCTTTTATCATTATTCTATTATTATACTCATCTATAAATACTGTTCTTTTCATTATTATTATATTATTTATATCATCATTCTTATTTAAAAATTTTATTTCTATATCGTTTGTAGATGTAGACGTATTTATGATATTTTGCACCGGAGCAGGCTGCGGATTTGCGTACTGCGCAAGCATACTTTCAATATTATCTTTTTGCCTATATAACTGATTTATCATATTATTAGCATATGGCATTTTCATTCCTCCTTCCCTTAAACTAAAAAAAGACCATATAACAAGAAAAATGAATTTCTTATCATATGGTCTATTCATTCATTTCCCTTCATGTATATATGAATTTTAAAAGAAATGAATTTTAAACTTTGTCCCAAAGTTTATTAAAATTTTTATTAAAAATTATAAATTTAACTTGATATATTTTTTATAGAATAATTATTATCAGGTATTATTTCAGTATTACACAACTCATTATATTGCATTGGTAAATCTTTTACCACAAAAGCATGAGATACATTATCTTCTACCATGACATAATATCTACAAGCCTCTTCTTGACTATCTGAAATAATAAAGTTGGCAAATAACCAATATTCACTTGTTGTTCCAGTAGCAGCACCGTCTCCAATTCTACAATATCCTCAAGCAGAAGTACCAGGAGTTTCTTTCTTAAGTGTTAATGTAATATGATTTCATTTATTTAACTCTACTGGAATTATTACTAATCCATTACTAGCTCCATGAAGTTTTCCATTTGTTCAAGTAGCATAATCTCCATTATCAAAATTAGTAATATTATAAAATTCTAAGTATGGTCTAGATGTAGGATAATAATCAAAACTTAATGTTTTATAATTTCCATATGTTAAACCTAAACTATTAAAATACACATAAGGATAATCATCTAAACCGCCAGTTCCTAAATATACTTTAATAGCATTATCTACTCCTCGAGGTCCTGAACTACCAATAGTGGTATAATACATATTTGTACTACTACCATAACCATAAGTATTAGTTCTAGCATTATAACATTGGGTATCCCATGTTGAAAATGAATATGTGCCCCATGGAACAATAGATAAACTATCTGTATTATAAGCACTATTAATTCAATCTACTCATGTTTGAGGAGCTAAACAATTATAAGGGGTGCTTTCAATAGAAAAGTTTGTATATGTTTTTATGTTAGGACTAACAACTCAACTATTGTTTACTTTTGTTTTTACTAAAGGTGCGGTGACTCATGAATCTCCACTTTTATACTTCACATTTTTTTCATCCGGCTCTCAAATAGCATATAAAGTAGTATCTGCAGAAGGAACATAAGGATTGTTAACTAATGTAGTTGCATCCGCAGATGTACCATATCCTTTCAGTTTATAACCACTCCGCGAGGCGGATGGCAAGTAAATTTTATCTCTTGCAGTTATATTATCTCAAATAGCATATAAAGTATAACTTGAATATAATGTTCAAACTGCGCCTGGAGCTGCACTAGAGCCAGTACCACTAGAATTTGTATTTCAAGAATTAAACTTACTAAGTGTTCTATTATAACTTATTGCAGAAGCTTGGTCAACGGTTCCATTGTTTCCATTAAAGGTAACTGTGTATGGAGTTGCAGTTGACGGGGCTTTTGTTGGGAGAGCTGTTGGAATAGTAACTGACCCTCCAAAACGTGCGTATTGCGTACCTGGGGCATCAGCACCTCCATTTGGACTAAACGCGACATAAAATATATCTTCAACTTGAACTCCACAACTCGAATCTCCATTAACTCCCGATATTCCAGACCCGCTAAAAGTTAAAACTACTTTATGAGCTCCTGGATTAACTGTTGTTGTAGCAACTTGAGTGTTATTAGGAATATATCAATAATTATTAGAAAAACTACCTATATTAGAGCCATCTACATAAGCAGTTACATTAGTATACAAATGTCCTGAACCGTTAATTGTTACATATAAATTAACAGCAAGAGTACCACTTGAATGGTCTGGATATGAACAAGTCATATACCAAGTACAATTAACATTATTTATTTTAAAATTTTTTACATTTCCTGTTTTTGTACCCACTCAAATCACCTACGCTGTTCTTTTCCACATATAACAAGTTATATATGGTTGTAGATTTTGACTATCTCCGGCTCCTGTAGATGAGGTAGCGCCAGACCAGTTATTAGAAGCTCTAAAATTAAATCCCTTACCAACAGCCCATGAAGTACCAGCAACATCTGAACCTGAACCATATCCATTTACAGCTTCAATACAACCATTACCTCCCATAGGAGCATCGATACCAGCATTACTACTATCATCATTAATTCTAAATTCACCATAAATTTCCATAGTTCCTCTTGTATGAGTGTGAGCTTGCATATTTTTATTACCACCTGTTTTTTCAACAGTAGCAAATTCAGTCTGACCACTATCTACTCCAACTGGTACACGACCTGAGCCCCAAGCAACCCATGTACCACCAAATAATGTACCTGGATTTGTATTATTTACTGAAAGATAGATAGAACCAATAGGGTATATTAAATTTGCAATAGCGCTAATATCTGAAGTACCTGTAGTATCTACCCATACGTTATAATTACTTCCACTAGGCGCACTTGAACCAGCATATACGTTTTGTGGGTTTTCCCAAGTTCCATTATTTCTTAAATAAGTAGTTGTTGAACTACCTAATTGCGGACCGTTTGTAACTGAGCTTGTTCCATTCCATTTAGTTAAGTATCCACTAGTACCGCTACCAGTAATACCTCCACCGCCACTGCTATTTCCACCGAATAAAGCCCAAATATTATTAGTGCTATCTCATTTATAAATAGGATGGTTTGTGCTCAATTCTATTTGATATTTACTATATGCTCTACCTAAATAAATTAATATTTTTCCACTTAAGTTAGAAGAAGGTAGCGCTTGTACAATACTACTTCTATCTAAATAACTAGTTGCGCTTGTATTATTAACTAGAGTTGCTTCACCAGTAGCTTCACTATAAGATGCTACTATGTAAACAGGTAATTTAGCTGTTAATGCTGTAGAACCAGCAGTACCATCTGATTGAATATTCATTGAATATCTGCAATCAAAAGCTATATGTGTATAAAGTGCTGATGCTCCAGCATCACTACCTGCATTAACTGTTGTTGTAGAATTATAATAATATATAGGTGCAAATGGGTCAAATGATTTACTATTTAATGTTTTTGTATAAGTAGTTGTTGCGTTACTTGTATTATTATATGGAACTCCTTTTCCTGATTTATTCATGAATATCAATTCATATCTATATAAAGCGCCAGCACTACTATCCATAGTTAAAGGAGCGCTATTATCTCTTAATTGATAAATATTTGTGCTATCATAATCATAATCTTCTAATTGCCAACATCCTGTATATGTTGTTGCAGAAGCACTATTATCATAGCCAGTTGCAGTTTGTGTTGCATTATATGTTAATATAATTGTTCCACCTACTGAATATCTTGTACTAATATTACTATTAACATTATATACAACAGGATGATAACCTAATCCATTAACATCTAATATTGTACCATATGTACTATTTCCTGCAACAGGTATTTTTAATGAAATAGTTAAACCACTATATAATGCACTTATACGAGCGTCGTTTGTAGTTGTATACCATTTTGATGAACTGTATGGTGAAGTCGTAACTGCAGCAGTACCGCTTACCGCACTTAGATGGAATACACCATCAGGTCTAGATCCAGACACTAATGTAGCAACAGCCGCAGATGTAGGTAAATTAGCAGATGAACTATTAATAGCTACTGATGTATCTACTGCTTTTGCGCTTGCACCTGCTAAAGTATAACCGTTATATGTTTTATTTGTTAATGCTTGAGTATCACTTAAAGTTACAACCTCTTTAGCATTACTATATAATTTACCGCCACTTGCATAGCAGTTTACATTTGAATAAGTTTGTGGATTTGTATCTTGAGTTTTACCTCCTGCTAAGAATATCTTGTCAGTTGTATTACTTGTTCCAGCAGTATTCTTTGTATCAGAACTTGCTTTATTATTCCAAGTATACTTCTCACCAGTAGTTACTAATGAAACGTCTGTTCCACCACTAGCTGCTGTTTTACTTTCATAGGTAGTATTTTCCCAAGGTATATTAACAGATAGATATCCACTTTTATCTGGATGAACTGCATATTGTCTACTTGCAGTAGTTCCTACTGCAGCAGAGTCAAGAGTTGATGCAGTTTCGCTTTTTAATTTTGCTTTAATTGTTCCCGATGTAGTTATGTCTCCACCCGTCAAACCTACTCCTGTAGATACTTTAGTAACAGTACCTGTATTAGAAGTTTTACTATTCCATGTATATTTCTCACCGGTAGTAACAAGAGACACATCAGTTCCACCGCTTGCTGCTGCTTTACTCTCGTATGTTGTATCTGTAAACTTAGCATCGCTAGGAACACTCTTAGCTACACTAAATCCTGAAACAGTTGCAGCATCTTGCGCATATTCTCTAACTGCACCATTTTTATACCAATATATTTTTTGAGTATCTACAAATGTCATTCTATAATAATCGTAAGCATCACCTATATAAATATATAATTTTCCATCATCTGAAGAAGGTAATGTTTGAGTCCATCAAGTTGCGTCAAGATAAAATAAACCATCTGTAGCGTTAATAGCTCCTACTATATATACAGGTTTATATCCTGTTGTTCCACTAGTAGAATCATTTGCTGTATTAAATGAATATCTATGGTCTATTAAACCAGAATGCATTGACCATATATTATAAGTTCCAACAGTAGCATTCTCATTATATGTAGCATTTGCATTCATTAATAACACTTGCCCTAATCTAAAACCATGTGTATTTCTTGCTTTAGATGTTCCTGTTGAACTACTAGTTACAATACTTTCCCATCTTCCATCTGAATTTTGCATTATCATTGTATATGGGAATATTTTATTTGAACCTGCTTTTAAATTA